>OMFZ01000258.1_pt1 | contig 34934 bp, 39 predicted proteins | sample 1645711 | NCBI WGS metagenome assembly OMFZ01 (sample SAMEA103958147, study PRJEB25191) | human gut metagenome | biome: human-associated habitat [ENVO:00009003]; feature: intestine environment [ENVO:2100002]; material: feces | place: Germany | collected 2013/2015 | reverse complement strand
TATTGAGTATTAATTAAAAAAATGACACGATTATGAACATTCTTACATTAAGCATCAAACAGAAGTATTTCGATGAAATCTTGGCAGGCAAGAAAACCCACGAATACCGTGAAATCAGACCAACTAACGCTAAGAAGTATATCACTTACCTATGTGGCGGTAAAGAATATCCGGCTGATGCAGAACTGCCTGAAGAAGGTGAGGTAGAATTGAAGCCTATCAAGTACGATGCAATCAAGCTTCTGACAGGTGCATATACAGGTAAACGTCCTTATATTATCGTTGAAGTGAAAGCAGCAGAAGCTGTTATTCTCACAGATGAAAACGGTAATGATATTGTTTACGAACATCAAGGCGAAGAATATCTTGCTGCACAAATGAATTATACTTTGGGCAAGATATTAGAAAAACATATAGATTGATTTGTTTAATTTTTAAAATTAGAAAGCAGAGTCGCAAGAAGAATTAACAGAGTAGCCGGGCCTCGCAGAAATATGAATGGTGCAGGGGCAGGTGGTAGATTGGTTGCCAATCGTAGAGGTACAGCAAGTGCCACACAGTTAGGATCACGCAGACAACGTTATGCTGATTTACGTGTGTCATTGGGTATGTCTGGAGGTTAACCATGAACAAGGTAGAACAAGCGAACCGGTATATAGACCTCATTCGGGTAAAATCGAATGAGGCTTTACTGTTTTTATCACTTGGTAAAGATTCGCTTGTTCTGCTTGATTTAATCTATCCGAAGTTTGACCGGATTGTTTGCGTGTTCATGTACTTTGTCAAGAATTTGGAACATATTAACCGTTGGATAAACTGGACTAAAGCCAAATATCCGAAAATAGAGTTTGTTCAAGTACCACATTGGAATCTCACTTATATTCTCCGTGGCGGTATGTATTGTGTGCCAAATTCGAAAGTAAAGCTATTGAAGTTGGCAGATGTGGTAAAGGCTATGCAGCTTACTCATGGAGTTTATTATACATTCTTGGGCATGAAGAAAGCTGACGGCATGAATAGGCGTTTAATGCTGAAAGGGTATGAGGTAAGCGGTTATGAGAATAACGGTATGGTCTATCCCTTGGCAGATTGGAATCAGAGGGATATTCTCGCTTACATGAGGCAACACAATTTACCCGAACCAGTTAGATATTCATTGAAAGCCAGTTCGGGAGTAGGTTTCAACCTTGATTGTATGCTTTGGATGGAAAAGAACTACCCGCAGGACTTACAGAGAATTTACAAAGTTTTTCCAATGGCTGAAAGAGTGCTTTGGGAATACTATAATAAACAAAAATAATAGGAGGATTGCCGAGTTAGACGTAGGAAGACAAGAGAACAAATTTACGCTCAAGCAGAAAGATTGAGCGAAGCGAACTGGAGAAGAAGAAATACATGGAGTAGTAGTGCAGCAAGTAGGCGCGCAAAACAATCCCGCGATAATCTTATTACGAGAGCCGAAAGGAATACTCTTCGACAGAGAGGGTTTGGATTAAGCAATGGCTAACATGGAACTAAGTAAATACATAAAGAGTGAATCGGTGGAGCTTAACCGCTCTACCATTCACTTTGCGGACTACAACCCAAGAAAACTATCCGATGAATCCCGTAAGACATTAAAGCGTGGTATCAAGAAATTTGGCTTGGTCGGTGGTATTGTCGTAAATAAGCGTACCGGGCTTACAGTAGTCAGCGGACACCAGCGTTTGTCTGTCATGGACGAATTACAGAAATTCCCCGATAATGACTACCGCATTCGTGTCGATGTCATTGACGTGGACGAGCAGCAGGAAAAGGAGTTGAACATTCTAATGAACAACCCGAATGCACAAGGTACATGGGATTTTGACGCTCTCGCTCGTATTGTTCCTGATATTGACTGGAAAGATGCAGGTCTAACGGATGCCGACTTAAACATGATTGGCGTTGACTATCTCTTGCAGACCGAAGAGGAAAGCTCCATTGCGGATGCCCTGTCTGATATGATGGCCCCAGTAGCTGAACAGAAAGAAGCCGATAAAGCCGCCAAACAGTTGGAACGTGCTGAAAAGGTAGCCCACATGAAAGAGGTCAAGCATCAGGTGAAAGAAAACGCACAGAAGCAAGCTGAGAACATGGATGCCTATGTGATGTTGTCCTTCGATACCTATGAAGCTAAAGCCGCTTTCTGCGAAAGGTTCGGGTATGAACCAGATATGAAGTTTATAAAGGGAGAAGTTTTTGATGAACAAGTAGAAAGAATAGATTAATTATTGGGAGGAAAGCTGAGTTAGAAAGAAAACATATAGCCAGTTATATCAGCAGTCCAGACGAATAATGTACAACGCTGGAAGACAATACGGGTTAGGTTCTGCAAGACAAAGAAACATAAGGGATAGAACGAAATCTATAATGAGAAGATATGCTGAGAAAATAGATAGCTATTTCTCAAAAAGAGGAGTTGATGTCTATGGAAACAAGCCAATTTCTCGCCGTGTATATATGGGTAACAATAACGGTTGAAATTATGATTGGCGATTTTATACTTTGGATAAGGAATGTTCTAAAGCAAAATCTGTTTTGTGTTCATCATTATGTTTGGAAAGGTAGTGTGATATTCTCTGAGTTCAGGTATGAACAATGTAAGAAATGTGGAAAATTAAAGAAGTAATATGAGCAATAGTGAATCTCAAAATAGAAAAGGTAAAGGAGGAAGAAAGCCAAAGTTTGACTACACAAGCGAGGACTTTCTTTCTCTCGTGGAATCGTATGCCAAAAAGGGATTCACTGATAAGGAAATTGCCTATGCCATAGGTATTTTACCACAAACTTTCTGCGAAAAGAAAAGTGAGTACACCGAAATATCCGAAGTCTTAGCGCGTGGGCGCGCGACCATCAATGCGACCGTCCGAGCTAAGTTCCTTGCTATGGCTCTTGGCGGCATCAAGACAAAAAGCACTGTGGTAAGGAAGCTCCGTGACACAGAAGGCAATCTGACCGGTGAGGAAGAATTGCAAGTAAGTGAAAGTGAACTGGCTCCGAATCTGCAAGCAATGTCCGTTTGGCTGTATCACCACGATGAGGATTGGAGAAAGGTTGAACGCAAGCAGGATGAAGACGCTGATATTCCAACAGGCATAGAGCATGGCATCAATATTGATTCCTGGATTAAAGACAAACTGAAATGATAGTACCTCAAGAAATATATCATCCACTATACACCGATACAGAGAAATTCATTATCCTTATCACCGGTGGGCGTGGTTCGGGTAAATCTTTCAACGCTTCCACTTTCATTGAGCGGTTGACCTTTGAAATGACACCGGTAGAGAAGATAGTTCATCAGATTCTCTACACCCGTTACACTATGGTTTCTGCCGGTATGTCTATCATCCCCGAAATGATGGAGAAGATAGATTTGGACGGTACCACGAAATATTTCAAGACCACAAAGACGGACATAGTCAATAAGATGACTAAGAGCCGTATCATGTTCCGGGGTATCAAGACTTCTTCCGGGAACCAGACAGCAAAACTGAAATCCATTCAAGGCATTACGACTTTCGTCTGCGATGAAGCGGAAGAGTGGACAAGCGAAGATGAGTTCGACAAGATAATGCTCTCCATTCGCAAGAAGGGTATTCAGAACCGGATTATCATTATAATGAACCCATGCGATTCCAATCACTTCATCTACAAGAAATACATTGGGAAAACTCACAAGCTGGTAGAGATTGACGGTGTGCAGGTTCAGATTTCCACTCATCCGAATGTGCTCCATATCCATACTACGTATTTTGATAACTTGGATAACCTTTCTCCTGAGTTCCTGAAAGAGGTGGAAGATATGAAGGTGGGTAATCCTGAAAAGTATGCTCATGTGGTTATCGGTCGCTGGGCTGACGTTGCAGAAGGTGCAGTGTTCAAGAAGTGGGGAATTGTTGACGAGTTCCCGGCTGAATGCAAAAAAGTTGGCATAGGGCTGGACTTTGGGTATAGCATGGACCCCACAGCGATAGTTAGGTGCGGAATATGGGATAATAGACTATATCTTGACGAAGTAGATTACCGAACCGGATTGCTTTCAACCGATATAGTCAAATCGCTTAGACCCTGGGGCATGAAAACTATTGCCGATAGCGCAGATCCGAGATTGATACAAGAAATCCATAACGGGGGAATAAGGATATATGCCGTCGAAAAAGGTGCTGGATCAATCAATGCAGGAATTGACAAAATGCAAAGTCTTGAAATTTTCGTAACCAAGCGTTCATACAACCTGCAAAATGAGCTGAGGAATTATGTATGGGATAAAGATAAAGACGGAAGGTATATAAACACTCCAGTGGATGCAAACAACCACTGCTTTCGTGGAGACACACTGATTACTACCATAAATGGCGATATTCCTATCAAGGATATTCGGGTCGGGGATTATGTTCTTACACGAAATGGTTATAAAAAAGTGCTTAAGAAACACAATAACGGAGTAAGAAAAGTAATTGAAAAAGAAGTCTTTATAGGCTTTGAAAAACGAACATTTTTTGCTACCTTAGAACATAAATTTAACGCAAACGGAAAATGGAAGAAGTACGGAAAATTAACAAAAGGGGACAAGTTGTTTGTTCTATCGAATTTAACGGGAGAGTGTACAAACGGTATCCAAATGGGAAACACCCCAATTATTACTATTGGAAATTTGGACACGGAAACAAACAGAGCGAGATGCTGCATCATGCCGTTTACAAATTCTATCATGGGGAAATTCCGAATGGAAAGATTATCCACCACATTGACCACAATCCGCTCAATAACTCGATTGAAAACCTTGAAGCGGTTTCAAGAAGTGAACATAATAGGCTACATCCGGAGAAAATTGACAATATTGTCAGAATGGGTCTTAACACAAAAGGCGCATATACAAAATCAAATTGGAATCAAAGAAGAATTAAGGCAATTGCCCGATTACAGAGCGAAGAGAGAGTGTGCGAGCAATGTGGCGGACGATTCACAGCAACAAATGTTCATCAGCGATTTTGCTCAAAGAAATGCCATCACAAATGGCAGTACACCTCGCCTAAATGTACGACAGAAATGGTGTGCCAATACTGCGGAATCACATTCATGGGGAACAAGTATCTTAAGCCCAAATGCTGTTCAAAAGAATGCGCACATAAACTGCAAGCAAGTAACAGACGTAAAAACAATAAGTGAAAGCTATTGCGAGGTATATGATTTGACCATTGAAGGTGAACATGAATATTTTGCTAATGGGGTTCTCGTGCATAATTGTATAGATGCTGTACGTTACTATGTATTGGGTGAGCTTCTTGGTAAGATTCAGAAGCCGAAAGATTTAACAGGAATATTCACACATTAAAAATATAAACTATGCCATTGAATTTAGAAGAAATATTAGCATTGCCTGACATCGGGCAGAAGATAAACTACCTGAAGAAAGGTAGGAAGACTGAACTTCCCGACCGTTGCAAACTTTGGGATGATTGGAATCCGGAACGACATGAAATCATGGTTGACAAAAAGAAATATCCGGACAGAAAGGTTCTTGAAAAAGAAGCAGAGAAGCACTTCGATGAAAAAACGGGTAAGACTTATGAAATCGAAGCAAAGTATAAGACTGAACCGGTGAACCGTATCTCCATTCCATTGGAACAGGATATCGTGAACATCCAAACTGCTTTTACAGTCGGCACAGAACCGTCTATGGATTGCACTCCAACTGATGATGATGAAAAGAAGCTGCTGGATGCGGTAAAGGCTGTATTTAAATCCAACAAAATCAAATACCAAAACAAGAAGATTGTCCGTGCCTGGCTCTCCGAACAAGAAGCGGCAGAATATTGGTATGTTACCGATGATGATTCGTTTTGGGCAAAGTTTTGGAAGAAAGTTAAGACTACGTTCGGTGGCAAGGTCAAGCCCACCAAGAAACTGAAAAGCGTGTTATGGTCTCCATTCAGAGGTGATAAGCTATACCCGTTCTTCAATGACGAAGGTAAAATGATTGCTTTCTCACGTGAGTATAAAAAGAAGCTCATGGATGATTCGGAGGTCATCTGCTTTATGACTATCACGGACAAAATGGTTTATCAATGGGATTTGTCTAAAGGGTATGAAGAAAGAACGCCTTTTGCTCATGGATTCCCAAAACTACCGGTTCTTTATGCTTATCGTCCTGAACCTTATTGCAAGAAGATAAAGACATTCCGTGTCCGGTTGGAGAAACTATTATCCAATTATGCTGATTGTATAGACTACCATTTCTTTCCACTGTTGAAGCTAATTGGTGATGTAGAGGGTTTCATGGGTAAGGTTAAGGATAGAATGGTAAAACTAACTGGAGAAGGTGCGGATGCTCAGTATCTAACATGGAATCAGGTGCCAGATACCGTAAAATTTGAAACAGAAACACTCACCAATATGGCTTATGATATGTCAAACACTCCAAGAATATCTTTTGAGACGTTGAAGGGGGTAGGCAAAGCATCAGGAACCGCTTTCCGCTTTATGTTCATGGGTGCACACATGGCGGTAGAAAATCACGGTGAGGTTATCGGTGAGTTCTTGCAGCGGAGAGTAAATTTCATTGTTTCCGCTTTAGGCTCTATCAATCCAACCGAGTTTAGCAAGGCATCGCAGACCATTGACATAGAAACAGAACTGGTTCCATATATGATTGATGATTTGAATGATAAGGTTACTACGGCTGTCTCCGCTGTTAGTGGTGGTGTATGGTCAAGACGTGAGGGCATTATGTTTGCTGGGAACGCGGATCGCATTGATGAAGAGCTGAAGGAAATCAAAGAGGAACAGGTGGCAAAGAATGAGCAAATCGGAAATAAGGGACAGAAAAACGCCTCTTAGTCAGAAAAATTACGGGATTTATAATTTTTTGATAGGGAAAATAGGATAGTTAGTGGTGACTCTTTGGAGTTGCCGCTATTTTTTTGCTCTTTAAATTGTAAATATTAGAATATAATTTTGAATTATAGAATTATATATGTATTTTTGTCACACGATAATTGAGTAACCAATGAGAATATTTACCGAACAAGCATTAAAAGAATATGCAGAGAACCATCCCGATTCAAAGGTCGCTTTGCAAGAATGGACTACCATTGTGAAAAGAAGCAAGTGGACCTGTTTTGCCGATATTAAGAAAACGTTTAATAGCGTTGATAATGTAGGTAATCAACACTATGTTTTCAATATCAAAGGCAATAACTATCGTTTGGTAGTAGTGATTAAATTCACTATTCAGTTTGTGTATATTCGCTTTATTGGTACTCATAAAGAATATGATAAAATAGATTGCGCTAATATTTAGGATTATGACAAAGATAGAAAATCAAGCCCAATATGAATGGGCGGTGAAAAGAGTAGAGGAACTTCTTCCATTAGTGAAAGATGATACTCCTTTGAATGACCCAAATAGCATAGAATTGGAGCTTCTTTCTAATTTGGTTGCTGATTATTCCGAAGAACATTTTGCATTGGGAGAACCAACACTTGTGGATGTTCTTAAACTTCGTATGTACGAAATGGGGCTTAATCAAAAATCACTTGCAAAGTTAGTTGGTGTCAGCCCATCACGATTAAGTGATTATATATCTGGTAAATGTGAACCAACCTTGAAAGTTGCTCGTGAGATAAGCCGGAAGCTAAATATTGATGCAAATATAGTGTTGGGAGTATAAGTATAAGTTTTTGTCGTGATATATTTTAGGCGTGATTCATTCGGTTTCACGCCTTTTTTTATACCATTTTACGACAATCGTTTTATTGTCGTGTATCACCTATCTGATAATTTTTCACCTTCTTTATAAATAACGAAATTTACCGTAGAAATTTATAAATCAAATTCATACGGTATGACAATCTTAGAACAAATCTTAGCAGGGCTACAACAGAAATTCGCTGGGGTGGACACTGCTATTCTTACCCGCATTGCCACCAAAAAGGCAGAGGGTGTAACGGACGAGACAAAAGTAAACTCCATTGTTGAGGGTATCAGTTTTTCGGACGTGCTTAATTCCTATGGTGATTTCCGTGCCGGGGATGCTTCAAAAACGGCAGTGACTAACTACGAGAAGAGGCATAACCTTAAAGACGGTAAGCCAATCGAGACTACCACAACCACCAAAACGGAAGAGAATAAAGACGATGTGCCTGCATGGGCGCAAGCTTTAATTGACTCCAACAAGAACCTTTCTGATAAGCTAACACAGTTAGAAACGGAAAAGGCTCAAACAACACGTAGCCAGCAGATTTTGGCAAAGGCAAAGGAGTATGGTATTCCCGAAAACTACGCCAAACGATGCGCCATTAAGGACGATGAGGACTTGGACGCATACTTCAAGGACTTGAAGCAGGAGTTCGCAAATGACGGCTTCAAAGGCGTGACCCCTCCCGAATCAGCGGAAGAGAAGATTGAGAAAGAATCTGAATCTATCGCTAAGATGATTGACGAGGGAACGAAAACTATTGTTGAACAAAACAAGAATTAATTATGTCAGCAGGATTTAAGTATGATTTGGTTCCGCTCGTTGAGCAAGAGGAACGCTACGATGTCCAGACCGGTATTCGTAGACGTGGCCCGTTCAAACTCGACACGCAGAACCTAGTAGTGGGAAGTTTTCTTCCCGTATTTACGCCGATTTGTGCGGACTTGAAAAACAAGTTCGCTTATGCGGTAATCAACGTGAGAGTTGTGGAAGCCTATACCACCGGTGTGGAGGCTTTGTCTATCAAGGTAGCCAAGAACTCTTTGGCTTATGTGGGAATGTTTGTCGGAAGCGGCACTAAAGGTGCTGAGGTCGCAGCTATTGACAAATCTAATGCCAACTACGATGTCTTGACTATCAAGGCTGCTTTCGGTGAGAATATCGCCAAAGATACCGTACTTTTCAATGCGGTTGCGGTTGACGGCTTGAAACAGAAGCATGTAGCAAATTCAGCCCTGTTTAACCGTACAAAGGTTGAGGACGGGATTACGCTGGTTTCATTGCTTCGTACAGCCGCAGAGATTGAGTCTTCAAAACTGGTTATGCCGTTCTCCGAGAACGATAAAGCCAACATGAAGGGATGGTTTGAATTTAACGAGTAAGGAGGTGGGATATGTTTTTAACGATTCAAACATTATTCGATGATGCGAACATTGTTTCCGCTATCATCAGACGTGTGAACCAGACACGCAAGGACACAATCTATTGGCAGCAGTATCTTACTTTCCGCAGGGTAACTACCCGCGTGTTCAAAGATTATATCGGTTCTGTAACCGGAGTTATGGCAGGTTCCATCAATTCACGTTTTGGAGAGAAACCCATCCGTGAACGTCGGAACATCGGTTCCGGATATGGTGAGATTGCCTATTTGGGTGATGCTTATCAGATGTCTATCGACCGTCTTTCTGAATTGCAGGATTTGATTGACAAGTTCAATGCAGCTAAATCGGCAGACCAAAAGGCTGCAATGGAAGAGATTGTAAATTTCCTAGTAGATGACTACCGTCAGATTACCCTTGCCGCCCACAAGCGCATGGATATTATTGTTGGTGCCTTGTTGATGCTTGGTGAAGCCACCGTTTACAACAAGGATGCTGCAATAACTTCCGGTCAGACCAATAATAAACTGCTGGAGATTACCCTTCCGTTCAATTTTATCAAGCTGAAAAGTACGGATGTGGTTGTGGACGGAAAGAATATGTTCATCTCTTATTTGAGAGAGAAACTCCATTCCTTGGCACCGGACTATGGCGTTTATGCCAAGATGGTTATGACTCGTGCATCTTTCAACAAGCTTATTCTTGGTTCATCTGAATTTGGTGAGCAGTACAAGATGATTCTTGGTTCTAATGAGATGAAGTTGAGTACGGGATTGGTTTCCTCTTCTTTGGCTTCCGAAGTGTTCACCGGTATCGGTCTGCCTCGCATCGAAATCAAGGAGGACTACGTGAAAGACCAGACGGGAAAGAATGTGCAGATTTACGCGGATAACCGTATTACTCTGTTACCTTCTGACAACATTGGTTATATGCGCCATCATACCCCGTATGAAGCGACAGACCCAGTACAAGGACGTACTTATATCCCGTCAGAGGGGCAGATGCTTATCTCCAACTACCGTGACAAAAACGGTCGCTACATGGAATATACGGCAGAGTGGATTCCGCAGATTTCCAATCCAGATTTGATAACCAATTTCGATTTGAGCGAAATTGCATCCATCCAATCAGCATAAGGGGGTAGGATATGAAAGTAAAGGTTATATCAGTTTTCCGCGACAAGTTCACCGGAAAGTATTATACTCCCGGTGAAGTGATTGAAGTCGGTGAGGAGACCCGTGTGCTGGATATGGAAAGTCGCAGACTTGTCGAAAGGGTTGAGGTGAAAACTCCCGAAGTGAAAACCACTGAAGAAAAGAAGGAGGTGAAAATCTCCCTCTTTGAGAAAGAGTTCGAGAAGAAAACTTTGATTGAGGCTTTGAAGTCCATCGGTGTGCAGGCTTCCGGCAATATGAAAGAGGAAACTCTTTTGGGTAAGGTTGCAGAACTTGATGAAGAATCAACAGCCAAACTGAAAGAAGCATTAGGTATCGAGTAAAAGGATAGGGTAGTGCTTCTACCCTTCCATTGTCTAATTTTATAAATCAGAAAAGAAATGAAGAATTTTATTTTTGCCATGTGTGGCTTTTTAATGATGTCTTTGGTTTCGTTGAGCGTGCAGGCATCAAGTGTGGAATCTTCTAAGTGTGAATACGTGAATCCATCGGTTGATGTTGGTCTGCCAGATATTCAGTTTATCACTTTGGAAACGGCTCCGGCTGATTGTGTTGTACCGACCATGACGCATCCCGTGTTTTTGGTTGCAAATAACCCGGCTATGATGTGTTCGATAAAAGAGGGAATGGCTATTCAAGGGATACGAATTAATGTTCCCAAATGCCCGTTCAGATACATCTATAAATCAAAGTATTGCACGCATTATAGCTATACCGCATATAGTAAACTGATTACATCATATTGATTGATAACAGTCATGAGTAACAAGGAGTTTGTATTAAGCGTTTTTGATAAGAATCCCCCGTCTGATCTTGTAGTTGAAAATATACTTTCAAGAACGGGATTGGATGGCGAAGAACCTTTTGCCGAGGAAAATAGGGCAAGATTAGAGGTCGCTTGTGCCAAGCAAATTCCGTGGATGATACAAAATCCATCTTCGGTCAGCGAAAGCGGATTTTCTATGTCTTGGTCCAATTATGTTGATAGTCTAATGAAATTGTACTCATGGCTGTGTAAACAGTACGGTTTGAAAGATGAACTGGGTAACAAACCTAAAGTGACTTTCTTATGATGTTCGCTCCACACATATTGCAGGTAAAGGTAATCACCCCGATGGATAAGGATGAGTTTGGCAGACCTATTCCCGGAACAGGTGGCGAATACTGGCAGGAGGTATGTAAGTGCCGTTGTGATGATAACACTACCAAAGAGTTTTCATCCGATAACGGTTCTGTGTATCGTCCGAATTATCATGTAGTATGTGAGAAAAGAATTACTGTCAAGGCTGGCGATGAAGTACGTTGCATGGATGGTGATGGCGTAAGAGGTCAAGGCGAGGTTTACGTAGTAAAAACAACCAATTATTTTAATTATTCAGAAATTTGGATATGACAAGAACAGAAGAAGTTGTTGCAAACAAGCAACTGAGAAAGGATATTGACGAGAAGATTCAGGAAATAAAGAATCTTCCTCCGAGCAGGGAAAGAAGCCTTGCGATTACAAAATTGCAAGAAGGTGTAATGTGGCTTGGAATGGATTTGAAACGTCTTAACGAGGAAAATCCTTACCCTTCGAGCAAAGACCCTTCAAGTGGTGATAAAATCGAGCCAACTGCTGACGGATTGAAACTGTAATGAACGTAGATTTCGATTTCTCAGATGTCGACTCCTTTTTCGATGAAGGAGAATGGGAGGTCGAAAAGAAGATGATTGATGTAGGCGATGAAGCCGTGAAGTACGCGGAGGAACATGGCGATTATCAAGACCACACACTCACTTTGAGAACGTCCAATGATTACGATGTCGATAAAGACGGTTTGACGCTGAAAAACGAAGCGGAATACGCTTCATTCGTGGAATCTAAGGGATTTGATGTTTTAAGTAGTGCCGCTTTATATGCGGAGAAACGATTAAAAGAAGAATTTGAATGATAGTAACCACCGACATAGGAAACATCCTCTACCGGGATTGCAAGGCTTTCGGGATAGGTATAGTGCCAGCAGGAGAAACACTGACGGGTGAATTGACCTCTGAAAGAATCGTTATCCACACGAAGAAACAACAGCCGGGAAAGTATTGGAAGAAATCTTTCGCAGAAGTGAATCTATGTGTACCCAATTTAAGCGAGAATGAAGCGAACACAATCCGGCTTAACGAACTTGAAAGAAAGGCTGGCAAGCTGCTTGATGATGTAGTAAGCACCTATGACGGTACAACCTATCGTTACTCTATCGAATCAATTGGCACGGAAGCGGATACAGCTTTGAAATGCCATTATGTGAATGTGAGAATTTTATTTGAAGTAATAAATGTAAAACTATAAGATTATGATTTCAGCAGTAGGAATAAAAAGAATCTTGTTTGCCGACATTGATAAGGTAACGGCGGACATTACCCCCGACATCGCCAAGACTTTAATCCAAGCGGCCATCGCCGCCAAAGATGAAGTTTTGAATGTACACGGGGAAACGTGGCAGATTGAGGAAACGGAAGCCTCTGTCACTGGGTACAAGAACCAATTAACGGGAAAGAATTACCGTTACGATGATGTGCCGGGAGAAGTGTCACCCACTTTCTCTATCGGACAATATGACTGGAAGACAAAGAAAGCGTTCATGGGTGGCGATGTTATTCAGGCAACATCTAAAGATGTGGGTTGGAAGCGTGCTTTGGATAAAGTGGTCATTAACAAAGCATTGTTCTGTCTGACCGATGATGATGTCTGGTTCATCTTCCCAAAATGCCGTATTGTTTCCCGTGAAGCCAATACGGATAAGGCAATTGCAATCGCTGTAAAAGGCTTGGTGCAGGAACCGGGAATTGAAGGCGTTTCTTCTGAGTATAACTATGAAGAAGGGCAGATTAAAGCTTTGCAGGCATGAACTACAGTAACCATTGTACCTACTCCTTCCGATGCGACCGTAAAGCTGGACGGTGTAACGGTCAAGTCAAAGCAGGTGAATGCTGGGGCTACCGTTCACTATGAAGTGTCGAAAGTGGGGTACGTCACTCAGTCAGGAGATATTAAAACCACTCCTTCTGAAGTTGATACCACTCTTAAAAAAGAGATAACATTGGTAAAAGTACAAGAGTGATAACCGGGGGGATGGATTATACCATTCCCCCTTTTAGTTTAAGAATATGAATCAAGCAGCAAAAACGGTTTCTGATGCTTTGTTAGGGCTGGATTTCATGAATGTGGAGATAGGAGGGATGGTTTATACCATTAAACCTCCTACAATTAAAATTATCTGTCGTGCCATTCATCATTTTTCCAATATCGGCATGACTGGAGATAATGTTATGGAAGCTATTAAAGAGCTTCCTGAAGCTACTGAAGATATGCTGAAAGGTATTTCATGCTTCATCTGCGGGAATGATAGTTTGGTCAAAGAATTGGAGAACGGCACTTTTGAAGAAGTCAAAGATGCCTTGGAAGTCTGTTTCTCTATGATGGATATTTCGGCTTTTCAGTGTGTCAGCTCGATGAGGAACGTGTCGATGCTGGCAGCAAAACCGAAACAGTAGGAAACACAACGTTCTTCGGGCAGATAGCCCATTTGATTGACACGCTGCATCTGAATTATACAGAAGTGTTTGAGATTATCCCTTATCGGAATCTGCTGATGATGCAACGGGATAAATTACGCGCAGTATATGGTGGTCAGAAGGTGAATAGAATCAGTGGTAAGGAATTGGCTAATCGTAGGAAAAAGAAATAGGATAAAGCCGGATTTCTCCGGCTTTACTTTATGAAAGTAAAAGTATGTTTGTATCATCTACTATTTGAGCATGGTTTGTAGCTCGTATGATTATTTTATCATTGATTCTGATATCTAAGATAGATTCCTCAATGCCATCATGCTTAATAGGGAATACCCATGAATTAAATCCTTCCATAAGATTAGGGAAAGCAATAATCGCATGAACGATTTTATTTTCTGAAATTATTCCTTTCATCCTAAAGTATGAGACCGTTTCTTTTATTTGACGTACCATACAATAGGGATAATCTGAATCAGGATTCTTTGCAGCATGAATACTATTTGCATATTTGGTTTCAATAAATAAAATCCATTCATCTTGATCACAAGTTATTGGAAAAACAACACATTCACATTGTCTGGAACGCTTTTTTTTAGTGATAGGTGCATTTTCAGGAAATGCATCAAAAAAAACTTTTACATTATTCTCATTTAATATATGAACAGCGTTAATAACATTTCTTTGAGCGCCAGAAATTTCAACTGCTCCTTTATTATAATCTTTCCAGTCTACAATATATAGATGAGGATTGTATATAGAACAAAGGCATGTTTTATGTTGGGGTAATTGTGCCAATAATCTATTCTTCATTTTTCTTCTGGAATAAAATAATTAAGCATTGTATAATATTCGTCCATCGTTTCGTTCATTATTTCATTGAAATAATGTTTCCCAATACTATTAGTATGATGCTCTTGAATGGAAAATATTTCTCCATCTTTTATTTGCCATGCAGAAACGAGTTTAGGGTTAATCCATGAATTGTAGCTTTCCAAAGAATTTGCAATATCTTTGGGCATATTATTCTTCACAAGCCAACCCATTATACAATTATTTAATGAATAGAGTATGTATGGACTGTGAGTTGTTAGAAATAACTTATGTTCTTTCTCCTTTATTGAACTTATTATGAAATACAATAAATTCTTTTGTGTAGAAGGGAATAAGTTTAACTCTGGCTCCTCCATGTATAAACTTGTATAATTTGTTTGGATAAAATGAGTAAAATAGTCAGATAGTGAACTTAAAAAAGTTTCTCCAGCCTTAGGTAAATGAATTTTCTCATTCTCCTTTGTGACTTTTAAGATCGTTTTTAAATATTGATGTAGCCATTTTTCGTTATTGAGATTTGTTTTATTATCAATAACTTCTGATAATGATTTTGATATTATTATATTTAATAATTTAGCATCTCTTTCTTTATTATCAATGTTGTCGTTTCTATCTCCTTCATAAATAGATTTAGTAAAATAGTTGACTAATGTATATAAAGGAATCATAGATTGCTGCCCACTTGAAGCATTTATTAATTGGATTTTGTTTCCGTCCAATGTTTCTAGAAAATCAATATCTTGATTCTCATCATAGTAATATTTGGTGTCTAAAGATTTAATATCCAAGCCATTGTCAACAGTATATACTTTTCTTGCAATATTCCAATCTGACATAAAATTAAAAATATTGTTTTTAGGTAAATTGACTTGTTTCCAATCAGATATCATAGAAACGATATTACGTTCAGCAGGTATGTATGAAATTTTAGTTCTAATATAATTGTATTGATTTATCCATTCAAAAGTCGGAACTTTACTTCTATATTCAAAAGAAAACTTAACAACAGAAGATGCGTACATAATCTTTGAATCATTGGAAAAATATCCATCTAATTTGTGAAAAACGATTAAATTAGTAATGAAATTATCATCTTTAAGAAAAAAGTCAAAAGATTGTTCCAATGAAACTTTCTTTTCTACCCATGAGCAAAAGCATGCAATTTTGTTAATAGTGCTTTTACCTGAACTTTGCGGACCTATAATTACATTTACTTTATTTAATGTAATATCTATGTCTTTTATTGGTCCTATGTTCTTAATTATTAATTGAGCCATTGATTTATAGGGTTAGTTTATTGTGCAAATATAGTGTTATTAAATAATGAAATAACAATATATACTATTAATTGTTGTCTTAAAAACAAAATTTGTTTATTCTATAAATTCTCCGCTAACTTCTTAATATCATCCTTACTATTGATAACATGGGTGCTATCTCCTATGCGAACAGCTCCTATAACTTCATCGGAAGATTTTTCAAAAAGGTCTGAAACTTGAACATTCAAAGCAGATGCTATTCGTTCTAATACTTCTACTGAAGGATTGCCATTTATGTGTTGACTTAATCCTACTCTGGATATTCCCATCTTATCAGCAAGCTCTTGAACAGTTGTTCCTTGCTCTTTTATAACTTCTTTTATTCGTAAAGCCATAACTATTCTAAATTATATTTTGTGCAAATATACATACTTTTAAATATGTAAAGCGATAGCTATTCTTAAATTGAGTTAATGTAAAGCGAAATATTTCTATTTTGTTTGATTATTTAAAGTGAACGGTTTACATTTGCATCGTGGTTATAAAATGATAGATATATGAAACGCTACAACTTATCTCAAATAATGAAAGACGCTCACCGCTTCTACAATAGCCGTTCAAGAATGGGCAGAACTTTTGGCGAATGCCTGAAACTCGCTTGGCGTTGGGCGAAAGACGCTATCAAGTTTGCAGAAGAAAGAGAAGTTAAGATCAAGGCTATGTTAGCCAACCAGAAGCCGGTAGAGCGTACATCTTACAATGATAGTAAGATTACTTGGTCTGACTGCTACAATTCAAATAGCCGTGGGTATATGGGTTCTCAATATTGTGGTGATTAAAGTCAGAGCAAAGTAGAAATGAATAAATAACTCAAAATATAAAGATTATGGAAACAATAGAACTAAGAGAAAGCGATAAAAGAAGAGCTGTGAATCTTAATCGCAAAAACGGTTACGGCTTGGATAGCAAACAGATGATGCGCCTTATTAACAATCATAAGAAAGGTGATGCGTACAAGTGTGCTTTGATAGAGTTTCGCTTGACTGATATAAACTTTCATCGTGAAGTTGAAATGCTGATGAACGGCAAATATGATGAATTGAAAGAACAGGTAAAACAGTGGTAAGCAAAAAGCGCACCATCTTCACAGGCAATGCGCTCAAAATAGTATAAACACATAATGCGATTATGCGCATTATGAATTTAGTTGTAAAGATAGTATAAACACATAAGATAGGAACGAATATGAGAACAGAAATTATTAAAATGGAAAATTCTTCTTCATGTGAAATTGATTTGATTGAAGTAAGAGATGGACAAGCGGTAACCTCTTCATTGGTGGTTGCCAAGTATTTTGGCAAAGCACATAAAGATGTATTAAGGGCTATTAAATCATTGGATTGTAGTGAGTTATTTAACCAGCGCAATTTTGCGCCCGTTGAATATGTCGATAAAAAAGGTGAAAAAAGACCCATGTACTATTTAACTCGTGATGGGTTCACCTTTTTGGCTATGGGGTTCACTGGCAGGGTGGCTGCACAATTCAAAGAAGCGTACATTAACGCCTTTAACGAAATGGAAGAAATGCTCCGCAAGAATGATTGCACCAAGTATGCTGAAAAGATATTCAAATCCGAACTGAATTGTTTCAATAAACGGTTGAAAGAAACAGCAGCAAAAATAAGAAGAGAGAATGGAGTCGGATTTGGTATTTATGGTGAGATACAGGCAGGCGTATATGATTGCGACAAATTGCCTTTCCAAGAAAGATTGCGCAATATATTTGCCCAAATAAGCAATGCCTATGTAGAAAGTTATTATTTGGCAGGACACTATATAAACGCTGATAATCAAAACAAGCAGATACGCAAGCTGATTTCTGATTTTGAAGGGAAACTGGTAGAGGGATTTAGAATATATCCAAGCATATAAATACGATTATGAACTTCAAAACAAGACCACCGCCAATAATTGCTACCAAATGAGAGATTAAAAACATAGTTATAAATCAAAAACAACAAGAAAATGAGTAAACGATTTGCTATCGCCATTTTACCCAAAGAGAAACAGCAGGGGGGGGTAAAGTACGGTTTAAAGATTGAAAAACCTTCAGCATTGGGTAATGTGTATGGATTGACCGAAGAAGAACTGAAAGAACTTCGTGGATTGATAGACAAGGTATTGACTAAATGATTATGAAACAGATAAAAATCAGACCACCGCCAAAAACTTTACGACAATGAAACGATTGTCGTGTTATGGTAAAGTGAAAATCTCTCTCTTACACGATTATATAATAAGTTTGTAAACAGAAACAACGCAGCTATCCTCACGGCTGAAAAATATAACCCCGCCATTGGTAAGAAGTGAGGAGCTTGCCTTTGGTGGGGTCTAATTTTTTAAACTGTGTAAAAGTATGAATAATATTCAGATTTTCCAAAATGAGCAGTTCGGAAAAGTAAGAATCGCGATGAATGAGAGTAATGAGCCTTTGTTTTGTTTGGCAGATGTGTGCGGTGTTATAGGCATTGCTAACGCAAGAAATGTCAGGTCAAGACTTGAAGAAGATGATGTCCGCCAAATGGACACCATAGATTCGTTAGGTAGAAATCAACAAGTTACATTTATAACCGAAAGCGGTTTATATGATGTGATAATTCGCAGTGACAGCGAAAAGGCAAAACCGTTTCGCAAATGGGTTACAAGCGAAGTTTTGCCCTCAATCCGCAAACATGGTGCATACATGACCAGCGATACACTTGAAAAAGCTTTGACCTCACCCGATTTTCTGATTCAGCTTGCAATCAACTTAAAAGAAGAAAAACAGAAGCGTATCGAAGCCGAACAGAAGATTCAGAAAGATGCACCTAAAGTCCTTTTTGCTGATGCTGTCTCAACTTCACATCGCTCTTGTTTAATTGCTGAACTGGCTAAAATATTACAACAAAATGGGGTGAATATCGGTCAGAACCGTTTGTTTAGCTGGATGCGCGAGAATGGTTATCTTTGTCAAAAGGGTGACTACTACAATCAGCCGACGCAGAAAGCTATGAAATTGGGGCTTTTTGAATTGAAGAAAACCACCATCACCAAGCCGGACGGCTCTGTATTGGTCACTACTACTACCAAAGTGACTGGTAAGGGGCAAATTTACTTCGTAGAAAAGTTCTTAGGTAAAGATGCTGCTTAAATAATAATGCGCACCTCATTAGGTTGGGGTGCGCTTAATATGAATATTACAAACTCCCTCCCATTGCGAGATATAAGTTTACGGCATCTTTTATTCCTTTAATCTGTTTTTGTGATATGGTTTTTATATCGTGATATTGCCTCCCAATAAATTTTATTTTTGCAGTTTTAGCATTAGAAAGTGCCTTTATTAATTCAATGTCATTATTGGAATGGATATTTTCATCACACCATTCCCATATATATCCTCCATTACCTGAATCAGTTTCTACATTATTGGGGATAAATTCATAAGCTTTATTGTCAATAGAAAATTGATATTTGCGAATGAATAACCAATCGTCAGAATAATATTGTATTCTGAGTCTAAAGTTTGATACCCCATCAATATCTTTCATAAAATAACAATATATTCCATTCTGGTTGGTATATTGGGGAGCAGATTTTGGTTTAATCCATGTTAGTTCACGTGGGTCAAATTCGTCCTTGTTAAATGTAAATAAAGAGGATATTTTTTTTACTGTTATAGAATCAATAGGATTTTGTTTTTCTTTTTTTATGTCCGATATTGTTTTTCCAATGTTATCATCTAAAGACATAACATTATTTTTTATATTGTCAAGGGTTGATTGGTTTATATACGGATTTACTTTTTCACCGTTTGAGTTGTACAGTGAGAATTTTATCGGAATATTAACAAACTCTATTCCTTGATTAGTCATATCTTTATAAACTTTTTGAGAAATGCAAAATTTTTGATATGCTTCTAAATACGCAAGGGAATCATTCTTTGAGCTTATCGTCTTAGGTTCCTCCTCCTTCTCATTGTAAGAGTTGCTGAATAATGACTTTTCTTTAACCGTTTCCACATATTTATATGACTTATTGCAACTTGAAAAAGCAAATATTGACAATATCAGAAGCAGTGTATTTTTCATGACAGTACATTTATTAACTTAAACGTTTGCAAAAATATCTCAAAAATCAATCATTTCCAATTATTTCACGACAATTATTCCGTTGTCGCATATCAAATACTTGAAATATTGCTGGATAACTTGTATTTGTCGAATTTAGCACAAATGAAAAAATAATGGAGTTTAGAGGAGATACATCTGGATTAGATGAGTTACTTGAAAGTGTAGACGATAGATATTATAATACCCTTTCTCAAATAGGGAGAGACGCCACCCGAAATGCGAAGATTAACAAGACTTATGAAAATAGGACTGGCAACTTGAATAATGCAAATGGGGGATGTGTTGTCCGTAATGGGAAAATAGTAGATATGTGGGTGGAATCAGACGGTTCTCATTCCGAAGCGGTAAGAAATACAGAGAATCTTCTGATTTATTCCGAAAAATCAAAGGATGGGCTTTATTTGGCTAACGGTCAGCCTTATGCAAGCTATGTCGAAAGTAAAGGGTTTGAAGTTATTATGACTAATGGTATCTTGTATGCAGGTAGACAAATAGAAAAAAAATTATAGATATGGCAGGCATTATTTCAAATGTAGACAGTGATGTTCAGAAGTTGCGCAAACTGAAGAACGAGATAGAAAATGTCAAAAAAGCATTGATGGGTATTAATATCAAGGTCGATATTGATATAGCTAAAGGTTTGCAATCACAGTTAACCTCCCTTTTGGGGCAATACGATACATTGGTGGATAAGATTGCGGCAGCGGAAGGAAAGATTATGCTTTCTGTCAGTCGAATCAATAAAGCAACCGAAAAGATTGTCAAAGCACAAGAGGTTGTATCTAAACCTACGGCTGATCCGGCACAGAATGGAGATGCTGCAAGGCAAACAAATACGGCTGAAACGGAAAGTGTTCGGGCGCAAGCAAAGGCTTATGATGACCTAAGAACCGAGATAAACGGTATTCTTGGCACAAGAGAAGAGAATGTCAAGAGAATGATAGATGAAATGAACGCTATCCGTTTGATTAATGCTGAGATTAAGAAAATCAACAAGTCACAAGGTGATTATTCTTCCTTGTCTTCTGCTCAACAAAAACGGCTTGAACAGTTAAACAATTCATTATTGACACATAAAACTGCTTTGTCAGAAGTGAGACAAGCATTGAACAATAATGCCAAACTTGATAATGTAGCCGCTACTTCCATGAACGGGTTATCCCAGTCTTTATCAAGAATGAGGATAGCTTATCGCGAATTGACAGAAGAAGAGCGCAATTCTCCTTTTGGTAAAGAATTGCTTGCGTCTATTCAACAAGCGGATACAAAAATAAAGGAACTTGATACCACTATTGGCAATCATCAACGTAATGTAGGTAATTATGGTAAGCAGTGGAATGGGCTTAGTATGTCTATTCAGCAAGTAGGACGCGAACTTCCTTCTTTGGCTTACGGTTCAAAAGTTTTTTTCTCTGCTATATCGAATAATATTCCAATTTTAGCAGATGAGATTAAACGGGCGAGAACTGAATATAAACTATTGAAGGAGTCGGGGCAGTCGGCGATTCCAGTATGGAAGCAAGTGGTATCGTCTTTGTTTAGCTGGCAGACTGTATTAACGGTTGGTATTACACTGCTTACTCTTTATGGCGATAAGGTGGTGGATTGGGTTGCAGGGCTGTTTAATGCTAAGAATGTCATGAAACCTCTTGTTGATATTCAACAACAACTAAATGACGTTCAATTAAAAGGAGTTCAAAATGCTCAATCCGAAATAACAAAGTTGGAATTATTATATAAAGCTACTCAAAATGCTTCAAAGCCTATTCGTGAAAGAAAAAAAGCTGTTGATGAGCTACAAAAATCATATCCTGATTTCTTCAAAAATCTTTCAGAAGAAGAAATTCTAACGGGAAAGGCAGCTGACACTTATGCAAGACTTACTTCTTCGATTATTGCATCTGCACGTGCGAGGGCTGCACAGGATAAAATGACAGAGAATGCTAAAAAAATATTGGAAAATGAGGCTAAAATAACAGAAGAATATGCTAAAAGGGAAAATGCACAACTAAAACTTGACAAACAGATTGAATTAAGAAATAAAATAGACAGAGAGGCGAATCCCGATATGTATGCAGGTCAACAAATGAAGGTTGGTGCAGCTTTGGGTAAGGTCGAAGAAATAGATGAAGGCATTGCTAAACTTAGACGTGAAATATACGAGCTAAATAAATCTCAAAATGAATTAGCACAAAACATAGATGTTAATGATTTGATATTCAACCCGAATGAAGATTCTTCAAAGATTGGTGAAGAAGAAAGGAAAAGACGTCAAGAAGAAGCAGAGAAATTATTGAAACAGCAAGAGCAACTCTCTGAACAACTTGCCGAAGAACTCTTGTCTCTTCACCGTCAGAACCAACAGGATGAAATCAACCTGATGAGAGAAGGCACGGAAAAGAAGTTGAAACAGATTGACCTTGATTATCAGAAACAGATTGATGCGATAAGAAAACAGGAGGAAGAATGGAGCAAAGCCGGTAACGGTAAGCTGACCGACAAGCAGGCACAGAAAATTTCAGAAGCTTATACCAATGCCGAAAGTATGAGAGATAAAGATATTTCCGATGTAACTGAAGGACAGCTGAAAGCCGAACAACAGGCTTTGAACGACTACTTGAAAGAATATGGCACGTTCCAGCAGCAGAAATTGGCTATCGCCCAAGAGTATGCGGAAAAAATAAGGAAAGCACAGGAAGAAAACGGTGTTAATAGTGCACAAGTAAAGTTACTGGAGAAACAACGTGATGTTGCCATACAGAACAAGGAAACAGAAGCCATAAAAGCCAATATAGATTGGGTTACTGTGTTCGGTGAGTTTGGTTCCATGTTTTCCGACATGATAAAGCCCGCCTTGGACGAAGCGAAAAAATATGTACGGACTGACAAGTTCAAGAACTCCGATCAGGCAAGCCAGAAATCATTGATTGACGCCATCAGCCAGATGGAAAAGTCTTTGGGTGGTACAAGTGGAGTCAACTTCAAGAAACTTGGAGAGGATGTAAAAGCCTATCAAATAGCAGAACAGAATCGTATCAGTGCCATAGGGATTGAAACAGCTGCTTTGGAAAGACTAAAGAAATCACAGGATGATTACACCAAAGCGCAGAAGGGCGGAACGGAAAGTGAGAAACAAGCCGCAGCAAACGCTCTTGAAACAGCACGGCAGAATGCTGACATTGCATCCGCCAATGTGAAGACACAGACTGATATCGCCAATCAGGCCCAGCGTAATGTGACTGATACCGCCACCAGACTGAAAGCAAGCATGGAAAATTTGTTGGGAGGCTTGCAGCAGATTTCATCCGGTGGATTGTATAACGCATATAGCGGAATTATCAAAACCGTGAACGGATTCAAGGATGTCATAGGAAAAACGTCAGAATCTCTTAAGGAGGTTCCCATTGTCGGATGGATTCTGTCCATCATTGACGTACTCAAAGACGGATTAAGTGATCTTGTCGGTGGTCTGCTTGATGCTGTTCTGAACGCTGTCAGTGGAATTATCGGTGATGTCTTGTCAGGGGATTTGTTTGTCACAATCGGCAAGTCATTGAGGAACGGCATAGGAAACATCCTGAACGCAATCTCATTCGGAGGCTTCAACTCCCTGTTTGGAATAGGTGGAAACGCCAAGGAAGTACAGGAAACGATAGACAGGCTGACGGACAGGAATGAAACTTTGCAAACGGCCATCGAGGATCTGACTGACGAGATGAAGGCAAGCAAGGGAATGAAATCGGTTGAATCTTACAGGGAAGCTGTAAAGTATCAGGAGGAAGTCAATAAAAACTATCTGCAAATAGCAAAGGAGCAAGCCGGATATCATAAGAGCCATGGCAGCTGGCAGCATTATCTGAAATGGACGGATGAAATGCTGGAACACGCAAGAAAAGCTACCGGCATGCAGGATTTCTCCGGCACCGATTCCTTGTGGAATCTGACCCCCGAACAGATGAAGGCTCTACGGTCGGACGTATGGTTATGGGATATCATGGAATCTTCCGGTAAGGGAGGTTACGGTGAGCGTGTTACCGACAAGCTGGATGATTATATAGAGCAGGCAGGAAAACTGGAAGAACTGACCGACAGTCTTTATGAGGGCCTGATCGGAATGTCATTCGATTCCATGTATGACAGTTTTATAAGCAGTCTGATGGATATGGAGAAGAGTGCGGAGGATTTTGCTGATGACATATCCAAATATTTCATGCAGGCGATGCTGTCAAATGCCATCGGTGAACAGTTTAGTGACAAACTGAGAGCATGGTATGACAGATTCGGCAATTCCATGAAAAATGACGGTACATTGGATTCTGATGAAATGGATAAACTGCTGAATGGTGACGGTGATTTTATGGGTTGGAACGAAATGGTGGACGAAGCCATGAAGCTCCGTGACGAGCTTGCCGCAGCAACCGGATATGACAAGATTTCGCAAGAATCAACATCCCAGTCAGCTTCATCCAAAGGTTTTCAGGCAATGAGTCAAGATACTGGCGAAGAGTTGAACGGTAGGTTTACAGCATTGCAGATTGCAGGAGAAGAAATAAAAAATCAGAATATTATTCAATCTCAATCACTTAATCTACTGACAGTAAAAGCAGATGCTCTACTTTCCATAAATACGGAAACAAGAAATATTGCTGATGATACGAGGAATTTGATAGCGCAATCTTATCTTGAACTGGTACAGATTTCAGAAAATACAGGGGCAATCGTCAAACCTATTCAACAGATGCAAAGAGATATAGCAGAAGTTAAAAAGAATACAGCAAAATTATAGTCTATGGATGAATTATTAATTAATGGCGAAAACGCTTATACAACATGGGGTGTGAGAATGGGAGAGGGGTTTCTTGATGTTATTGGGGCATCCGCTCCCATGAAGGATTTTATTGAGAACAAAAGCCGACTTGAACATGGGAAACGGGTAATAATCAATAATCCTAAAGTCGATGAGAGGGAAATAACTCTTTCGTTCACTATCGAGAGTAATTCTCAGTCTGATTATCAAGCAAAGAAGAAAGCTTTCTTTGATGAGCTGTATAAAGGTGTGGTTGATATTCAGATTCCTGCTAATAGTAGCGAGGTTTACCATCTTATTTATACTGGCAAGAGTGTCACTTACGCACAGAGTTTAGACCGAACTTTCGGAAAAATTTCAGCCAAGTTTAACGAGCCAAATCCGGCAAACAGAAGCTAATTCACGACATTGGTTTTATTGTCGTGTATGTGAGTGCTCAAAATTGGGCACTCTTTTTTTTATCCCCGAACTTTGAAGACATGGAACAAATCGACATCAAAGACATATCCGGTGCTATCCAGCTTACAACTCTGATCAATGAAGGCTGCAAGCGTAAGTTCACTCTGATGAAGGAGGATTACATCATGTTAAAGTTCTCCTTGGATAATCCCATATATTTCAAACTTGGCTCATACGTGGAATGTAACTTCGGATTGTTCGAGGTGTGCGACTTGCAGAAGCCCGCATTCAACACCAATACCGCCGGCTACGATTACGAATTAAGACTTGATGCCTATTACTGGAAATGGAAAAACAAAATCTTCAAATATACCCCGGAGACGACCGGACAGGAGGCGTCCTGGAACCTGACCGCCCCGCTTGACGTACAAGCCGGTATAGTCCTTAGAAATCTGAAAGCTCTTGGTTACACATACAAAGGACAGGATTTTGTTTTCTCCATTGACAGTACGGTAGAGAACAAGTCCCAGTTGATGAGTTACGACAACATCAACATCCTTGACGCTTGTTTTGAGATGGCGAAGAAATGGGATTGCGAATGTTGGGTGACTGAAAACATCATCCATTTCGGGCGTTGTGAGTCCGGTGACGCGGTGGATTTCGAGATCGGGAAAAACGTGCAGGAAATGTCACAGTCAGAATCCCAGTCCACCTATGCCACCCGTATCTACGCTTTTGGTTCCACCCGTAACATACCGGCAGACTACCGCCCCATTGACGAGACCGTGGTTGTGAACGGCGTGGTGCAGCGCAGGCTGATGCTTCCCGAAGGCACTCCTTACATTGACGCTTATCCTGATATGACTACCGAGGAAGCCGTCGAGCAGGTGGTTATCTTCGATGAAGTCTATCCTCGAAGAACAGGCATCATGTCGGATGTCACCACTATCGAAGTGACGGACAAGGTGGAGAATGAGGACGGCACAACCACCGAGGAAAAATGGAATGCCTACCGCTTTAGGGACACGGGTGTTAACTTTTCCGAGAAATATATCCTCCCCGGTCAGGAGCTGAGGATACGTTTCGCATCCGGGCTTCTCAACGGTTTGGAGTTTGCCGTGAAGTTCAATCCTGAGGGAAAGCCGGAGAAATTGGAGGATGGCGGATGGAACCCTGAGGCACAGCTTTGGGAGATAGTCAGGAATGAGGACTATGGCAGACCGCTTCCCGGTGATGTGCTCTTTCCCCAGGATGGAGATGAATATGTGCTTTCCGGCTGGGACAGTACGAAAATAACCGAGCTGGGGCTTGTGGGTGCTGCAGAACAGGAACTGAAGGTCAAGACGGAAAAATACGCTTCCAAATCAAAGGTTGACCCGAGTACTTACGACTGCACGATGATGTCCGGTGACGCATACCGCGAGGACGGCATTCATAACCTCTACAGCATTGGTCAAAAGGTTAATCTTATTAACAAAGCCTATTTCGATAACGGAAGGCAGTCAAGGATTATCGGTTTTGAATTTAACTTGGATTTCCCGTTTGATTCGCCTGTCTATACCGTTGGTGAGACGGCTGCCTATTCCCGTATCGGCGAGCTGGAGGAGAAGGTTGAGAGCCTTACTCTGAAAGGACAGACCTATACGGGCGGTGGTGGCAGCGGCGTGTATGTGATTGGAAGCCACGACTCAACCCCGGCGACAGACCATAACGTGTATTCCGCATTACGCTCGTTGATCATGTTCATGCGCAAGGACACGGAGGAACGCACCAGTTTCCTCCTCTCCCTGCTAGGTGGAACCGTCATCAAGAAATATGCCAAGTTCGGTGATTTCGTTACTGGTGTATCAGGTGGATACATAGACGAAAAGGGTGACATGGAAATGGGAAGCGGCGTTTTCCGTAAGCGTTTGTTTGTCCCGGAAATAGCCTATAACCGTACAACCTATTTCAAAGGACGTATGGTAAACTCCCCCGGTGGCGGTTGTAGCGTATTGTCATACGTGGATAACGGCGATGGAACCTACACCATCACTCCCGATCTGACGGACGCGGACGGATTGAGCCAGTTTGTTGATGATATCCTTACCACCTATTTTGTGACTAAGAATAGCGAAGGCAAGCTGAATGGCTTTGAAGAGATGAAATTCCGGGTGACTGCCGCAGATTATACAGCCAAGAAGTTTACTGTCATTCCCCGTCCGGGGCATTCTGACTGGAAACCTGCCGAGCAGATGGTATTGGCACAAACAGGTAACTTTACGGATCCGGAACGTCAGACTTATATACTTATTGATTCAGTCAACGGAAACAATTGTATTACATTCTTTGACAATGCCAACACTTGGGACCCGGAACCGGCGCAGATGCCTGCGTGGTTCGGCAAGAAAAAAGGCATGACCGTTAACGGAATTGATTGCGAGAAATATTCAGCTGTGTTGCAACAGGTCCTCTTGACTGGGCTTATCTTCCAAATAGATGAGATAACCGGGCAGAGTGTCCGTGTACCCTTGGACAAAGGTGAATGGACCGCAGGTAAGTATGCCTACTATGACCGGGTGTCACATAACGGGGCTTTGTGGTTGTGTGTTGATGATAACGGAACGACAACCGAGCCGTCAGATGATAACCCGGCATGGCTGAAACAAGTGGACAAAGGTGATAAAGGTGATCCGGGCTTGTCTGTAGTCGGTGGCGGTCATTGGGAATCCGCCAACACACCATATAGTGCCAATACAATGGTCACTCTTGCCAACTGTGTCTTTATATCCAAGGTGGAAACCTCCAATCCTCCCATCAGAATATTGCGTGTTAAAGGTGGTAATTTCCTAAGAAAGAAGGACGGTGGTTATTATCTTGCCGGAAAACCTGCCGACTGGGAGGTTAACGAAGACTGGGACATGCTTCTTGACGGGCGTGAACTGAAAGGAGAGAGCATCACCTTCCTTGGTGAGTTCGCATCCCATCCGTCCAATCCCAAGGAGGGTGACAGCTACCGGAATACGGCTGATTATTGTACCTATATATACCAGCATGGTTTGTGGATGGTCATGGTCAAAGACGGGACTGACGGTAAGGATGGCAAAGGTTACGAGTGGATCTACACCCGTACCAACATCATCGATCTTACCCCTGACAGGCCGGACTCGAAACAGCAGGATGATTATGTTCCGGAAGGCTGGACAGATGATTTCCTTGGCGTGGATTCCGACCATCAGGTGGAATGGGCGTGCAAACGTGTGAAGCGTGACGGCGTGTGGTCAGAATTCAGCGATCCGGCCCCTGTGCATCGCTGGAGTAAGGACGGTGAGAATGCCATCATGGCGGACTTCGATAACGAGATGGTCAATGCAGCCCTTACTTCAGACGGGAAGGTCGTGTCCTCACAGACTTGGAATACAACTGTCAGCATGTGGTACGGAACGGAAAAGCTCACCCTTGACAGCATCACCTGTACACCTGACACAAATCTTCTGTGTGCGACAGACAAGAATACGGGAGTGGTGACAATATCGGTATCTGCCGGAGCTACTCTTGCTGCGACAAACACGGTGAGGATCACAATCAGGGCTACAAAGAACGGGCAGCAGTATTCCCGTGATCTGACATTCACTGTAGCCGGGGTCCGTGGAGGTGCGGACGGTTCGGATGCCGTGCTATACAGTATTATCGTTTCTGCCAGTTCGGTAAGCAAGGACAAGAACGGGAACTACAGCGTGTCTTCCGTATCATGTTACAGGCAAATGTCAGTGGGGGGCGTGATATCCACTACAACGGACGGTATATTGAAATACAGTATAGACGGTGGAGCTGAAACTACCATAAACAACAATACAGCCATATCAAGCGGAAATTTCACGAAGACATTGAAGTTTGTCTTTTACGTGAATGACCGGATAGTGGATGTTGAAACCGTCCCCATGCTTGTAGATGGTAAGGACGGGGCTGACGGTGAGAGTATCACAGCCGCAGGTCATTGGGAGTCCGCCAACATTCCGTATGCGAAAAACAGTACAGTATCGTTTGCCGGAGGATCTTACTTAAGCAAGGTTCAGACTTCCAATCCGCCACTTCCGCTTCTTCGTGTGAGAGGTGGACGTTATCTAAGGAAGAAGGATGGCGGTTACATACTTTCCGGGAAGAGATCGGACAAGGCTGTCAACTCCGACTGGCAGGAAATGACTTCCGGTGTCGAACCGTCCGCTTCGTACTGGCTTGACAGCCCGGTAAGCACGATAAACTTCACGTCAACAGGCACACCGTCACCGTCAGCATTTGTTGTTACCATGAAACAGAATATAGGCGGTAATGTGAGCGATACGAATAGGTTCTATCTTGTCGCACGCAAATATAACGGAAACTGGCTGGCGCATGTAGGTGCTACCCTGAACAGCCAGATATCCGTTCCTGCAACAGCCGGATACACCCAGTTCGCCGTCCGGGCTTATAAATCCGCGTCGGACGCAAACGCATGGAATAATAATTTTGTCGCTGAAAAAGGTGTGGGGGTTGCTAAAGACGGAGCCATAGGAGCAACAGGAGCAACAGGGGCGTTTCCCCGTGACAGAGGCGTATGGGCTTCCGGACAGACTTACGTCTGGAATGCAGATTACCGGGATAAGGTCATATATCTGATAGGGGGAGTTTATTATAATTTCCTTGTAAAAAATTACGGCGCTTCCGTTACCTCTGCACCCACATCAGCCAACGGGGATTCGAACTGGGAAGCCATGCAGAAGTTTGTGAATATCGCTACTGATACCCTTTTCGCCGATGGTGCGAATGTGGCCGGATTCATGTTCAAAAACAATGTGCTTAAATCCCACAACGATGAAGGTGAAACTCTTCTTATCAATGGCGTAACCGGGTATTTCAAATGTAAGAATGCGGATATTACCGGTACGGTCAACGCTACAAAAGGCACGTTTAAAAACGTGACGATTGAAAGCGGAACCATAGGGCCGTTCTCCATCGCTTCGGGAATGCTGTCCTCAAAAACTCTTTATGAGGGAACGGATTCCTATGTCGGTTTCAAGTTATCCGCCGGGCAGATTGAGTTTTATAACGACAGGATGTTCGCAAGCGTAAAACTCGGGGGAAACACGCAGTTTGTCACAATCGAAGGGATTAAGTATGATGCCGGAATTGACATACAGAGTCCGAACGCCATGCTCGGGATGCATATCAAGACCCCGAGCATTCCCCTGTTCGTGGAAGGCGGTAACATTTTCCTTCATCCGGACAATGACAGTTACGTTTCCATCCGTGGCATAGTGGGCAACTGGAGGAACATATCCGTCAGCACCTCCCTGAATAACAATGATGACAATGTGATGTTTATTAATACGGGTAACATAACGGTGACGCTTCCTCCGAATGTTCCCGGACATACCATATACTTCAAGCGTATGAGCGGTGGGGTAAGACTGACAGGAGGACGGATCCTGCCTGCCCCTGGAGGACGGGAGGTGTCTTATATTGATTTGGATTTTGCATCCGGCTTCATTAAATGTATGGGTAATTATTGGGTTATGTTTTATTGCGGATAATTTAAATATAAAGTATGAAAATAAATTTTGCACAATTCCCGATTTACGACGGGATTAAAAAAGAAAAGCTTATAGCCAGTAACATCACTGAAGCCTTCGGTGACTGGATATACAAGAACGTAGCGGGTTTGAAGGCGCATCTCCTTGCGGAGAAAATCTTCAAGTCGACTGTAGATGGTGTGGAACTTGACGAAGAGGAGGTGGATATCATAAGACGTTCTACCCCTATGTTGTCCGGCTTGCTGGCCGATTCATTGAATGATTATCTGGATAAAAAGAAGGAGGAACAACATGAAGATTGAGAATTTGGAACGTGCCAGCCGGATCAATGACGAACTGGCGAAACTGAAGCTGGCTAAGGAAACATTGAATAACGGAGGCTATGTCCGTATCTACAGCAGCGCCCGGTCAAGTGCCGGATGCGTGGAACTGGATATAGCAAACTTCAATGGCGAGGTGAGCACGTGTATTGATAACCATATCGCTGAACTTGAATCTGAAATAGAAACGCTATGAAAGAATTATGGCAATTAATCAAGATGCTGTTCTCAAGCAAGCCGGGTGATTTTGATACTCCTGAGCTGCTTGCCATGAAGCATTATCCTTTCAAGGGATACCGTTTCATGATGTGGTGCGGACGGATGATATACCGTGCCGAGAACAAGGAGAACATAGATAGGTATATGCAGACCTATGCGGGTAAGGAAAGCCTGACGCACGAAACCATACACCTGCGTCAGGCACAGGTTATCGGCTCATGGGTAAAATACTACTGGCGGTATTTTGTCGAATGGGTTAAGGGAAACCCTATCTGCCATCCTGCGAGTTCAGCGTATTATACCATTCCGTATGAAATGGAGGCGTATGCCAACGAAGGCAATCCGGATTATCCCGTGAACTATAACGGGAACAACCTTTCCCGTTACAAGATAAAAGGTGGTAGGAAGAAGCTGTACAAATCGGTTGGCGGCACTTCTAAAGCGTGGAAAACTTATATAAGAACTTTATAAAAATTGATATTATGAGTGATTTGAATTTAGAAAATATAGTTGGCTTCAAGGCTGTGGATAAAGACGGCAACGAACAAAATGTGACAGTAGATGAAATGGTGGATATGGTTTCCACAAGAATGGTTATGGCTTTGTCTGAAACTTCAACATTTGCCGCCGCTGCGGCAACAGGAAATGACGTGTATGAGAATGAACTTCCGACAGTGACGGATGCCGCAAATGTAAGAGTTTTACAAAGTAGCGGAGATGCGGCAAAAATGACGATGCAGTCGCTTGCATCAAAACTGGGAGAACTGATTGGTACAGCTACGGCTAATAAGAATGGATTAATGAGTAAAATATTTGTAGTAACTGATATAGAAAGAGGAAAAGGTCTGATTATTGACTATAAAGCTGATTCTAATGGTTTATATACTTCTTCTTCGTTGATAGAAATATATGTCTATTCGGGAGCTAATACTGCATTTTATAGAGTGATGTCAATACCTACTGGATCTAAAAACATAGAAATAAAATATATGGGGGCGCATTGGTGCGATTTTAAATATGCAAATAGTAAATTGTATGTGTTACCTAAGTCGGATGATTCTTCCATCTCGTATAAGGTATCATTAGTTAGAAGAACAAGACCGAATTTCTTAACAATAGACTTTTCTGATTTTTCCAATATTACAGGTGAAATAATTACACCTACACCTGATTAATCCACTTCTGGGAGGACTGATAGGAATAAATAATACGTGGTTTAGAACACGAAGTCAATATAAAGGAAGCATACTACAAGCCCCAACCGGTATATACCGACCTGCCCCGGGCGTTATTACTGACACCCTTTCAGGGGGTGGACTTATTCTAGTTTTTAGGATGGACGATAATAATGCTTGTGTTTTTCAAGTGACCGGGAATGGCATCTTAGCTGTTCGTACAATGAATGTAAACAACGGTAAATGGAGCGACTGGGATACAATAGCTAATCCAAGTTTTCCAACATAATATAGTGCCACAAACCCGACCTGGGAGAACTGCTGGAAAATAGATTGGTAAAATATAAGGAAATGAATCTTGGAGCAAATGAGATAATAGATACTGGTGCGAATACAGGATTAATACGTTTTAAAATTAATGCAACATCTGCATCATGTGTGTTTTTTTGCAATTCAGGATCATCTAATATAATGCTAATAACACAGAATGTCGATAATTATTTTACAACCAATAAATCTTCTAATAGTGAGAAAATAGCTATTTATAAAGAGTCTGACAACGGTAACATTTTAATAAAGAATCTAACAGCCATTAACTATGGAACTTTTGTGTTTTATTACATATAAGATCTCAGATAACTACTTCTGGGAGGACTCATCGGAATAAATGATACGTGGATAAGAAGACGGTTTGCAATAAAAGACTGCAACACAGCTATAGCCGGAGTTTATAATGTGGACGATACCACAACCGAGAACTTCCCTACAGGAGCATATAAATATGGATCATTACTTGTGGTAAACTCTGGCTTTTTTGGTTCTCAGTATTTTGTTCCAGACAATTTTAATGTAGATCCATACATATATATTCGATCTATTGGTAACAATGGAAATACTTTCAATAAATGGGGTAAAATTAAAGCAACAATTATAACATAGATATCCTTCATGGAACGACCTGGGGGAACTGATAGGGATAGATGATCTAAAAAGAGATGCAACTATAGCTAGAAATTCAGTTGGAGTTAATGATTCGTATTATTATAATATCATCCCATCTAATGTTGCAAAATGTAGTTATCTTGTAGAAATATTGGAAGACAGGAGTCAACCTAAAATTTATATTGTATCTAAATATTACAGTAACTACAAAAATGATTATAACGTTAAAGGTGTTATAGTAGGGAGTTCTATGTTGTCTGTTAAATTTTTCTATAATGACAATGGAGATATTATCCTTTCTATTGTTGCTTCTGTTAGGTCTTCTTTAGTTTCTGTTAAATTACTATGTGGATATTCTATGTCTTCTATAACTAAAATCGAACCCCCATCTGGACTAACAGAAATACCTATTTCTTAACAAAAAAATAGGTATTTCATACTTCTGGGGGGACTTCTGCAAAATCCGTACTCTACAAATAAAGGGTTATTGCCTAGTGGAACTGATTTAAATGATGTAACGGAGAATGGGCTTTATAGATTAAGCGGAGGTTCTTATATTAATTTAGTTGGTAATAGTTATGGGATATTGTCTGTTTTATCATATCCTAATTTTGTTATCTATCAGAAATATGTAGCTGCATTATCCACAGGTGGAAATACATATATAAGGCAATATTATGGCGGTGTATGGACGGAATGGGTTAAATTAAATTAGACTTGTTTTTATAGGTTGATTCCGACCTGGGGGAACTGATAGGGATAGATGATACGTGGTTAAGGTTCAGAGATCAGAAAGAAATAGAATCTCAAGACGAATTAGATCAGATGAATTATAGCGGAATATACTTACTATCACAAAAATCAAAATTAGAATATGTCCGTAATTGTGTATTAGTTGTAATCGGCAAACCTAATATCTGTTGTATTCAGAATCTATATAATTATAGCGGAGATATTTATAAATATCGAGTGAAATGGTTTAGTAACAGTTGGGGTAATTGGCAAACCGTATCTTAGACATGATTAAAAAACGGGTGGTCCGGTACAAGCCGGTGCCACCCGATCCTGATATGCACAACGCCATGTGCGGTGCAAAGGTAATCCATGTTTCTAAGAAGCCAATACAAAAGACCTAAAATCTCCCCATTCCCCATTATAATTACGGCGGAAACCAACAACATCCTCACCTAGACGGAATGTCATTTGAATGACATATCCTTGTCCATCGTTAAAAACTATCATTATGGAATAATTTGAAACAACACTAATTCCGTTTCGTCCGAATACATGATACATTCCGCTTGCAGTTGCACTATTTACCTCTTCGTCTGTACTTAATATACCTTTGGGCATAAACGGGAACAGCTTCAAACCGTTCATTAGTCCTCCCAGTTTTGATGCAAGCGACTGCATCGTCATTTTTGCCGCATCTCCGCTACT
>OMFZ01000188.1_pt1 | contig 42511 bp, 32 predicted proteins | sample 1645711 | NCBI WGS metagenome assembly OMFZ01 (sample SAMEA103958147, study PRJEB25191) | human gut metagenome | biome: human-associated habitat [ENVO:00009003]; feature: intestine environment [ENVO:2100002]; material: feces | place: Germany | collected 2013/2015 | reverse complement strand
AACTCGCGACCCCGACCTTGGCAAGGTCGTGCTCTACCAACTGAGCTATTCCCGCGTACTACTTAATTTTGCTTTCGTAATTTTCGCATTTCTGCGTCGTTACGGGAGGCGCATTATACGAGAAATCTTTCCCTCTGCAACCCCCCAAAAAAGTTTTTTTTGCGTTTTTATCTCAAGTGCTGAAATTATCAGCAAGACGTTCAATTTAGCGTCAAAATCACGCCGCCGCAAGTGGATTCCGGCGCTTACGTGACCAGGAAAAATTTTACAGCTTGATAAAATGCTCGCGGTAGTAAGCCAGCTCCGCCACCGATTCACGGATATCATCCATCGCCTGATGCGTCCCCTGCTTGGTAAAACCATCCAGAATTTCCGGCTTCCAGCGGCGCGCCAGCTCTTTCAGGGTGCTGACATCGAGATAACGGTAGTGGAAGTAGGCTTCCAGCTCCGGCATGTATTTAAACAGGAAACGACGGTCCTGACCGATGCTGTTACCGCAAATCGGCGATTTTCCCGCAGGCACCCACTGTTTTAAAAATTCGAGCGTTGCCAGTTCAGCTTCCCGATCGCCCATCGTGCTCGCTTTCACGCGCTCTACCAGCCCGCTGGCGGTATGGGTGCGCACGTTCCAGTCATCCATCAGCGCCAGCTGTTCATCAGACTGGTGTACTGCAATGGTCGGCCCTTCTGCCAGAATATTCAGGTTGGCATCGGTCACCAGCGTGGCAATCTCAATAATGCGATCGCGCTCGGGATCCAGACCGGTCATCTCAAGATCGATCCAAATCAGGTTGTTTTCATTGGCACTCATGCTATTTTCCACCCATTCACAGTGACTATATTGATCCACAATTGCGTGTATCATAGATGTTTTGCCCATCAGGGGCGACCAGGAGTCTGTACGATTGAGTAAAAATAAACTCTCCAAAGGCCAGCAGCGCCGCGTGAACGCCAATCACCAGCGTCGTCTTAAAACGTCTAAGGAGAAGCCCGACTACGACGACAATCTGTTTGGCGAGCCTGATGAAGGTATCGTCATCAGCCGCTTTGGTATGCACGCTGATGTGGAATCCGCCGATGGCGACGTTCACCGCTGCAATATTCGCCGTACCATCCGTTCGCTGGTAACCGGCGACCGCGTAGTCTGGCGTCCGGGTAAACCGGCGGCGGAAGGCGTAAATGTCAAAGGGATCGTGGAAGCGGTGCATGAGCGCACCTCAGTGTTGACGCGTCCGGATTTCTACGACGGCGTGAAACCTATTGCCGCCAACATCGACCAGATTGTCATTGTCTCCGCCATTTTGCCGGAGCTGTCGCTCAATATTATCGACCGTTACCTGGTGGCCTGCGAAACCTTGCAGATTGAGCCGATTATTGTGCTCAATAAGATAGACCTGCTGGACGACGAAGGCATGGCGTTCGTCAACGAGCAGATGGATATCTACCGCAACATTGGTTATCGCGTATTGATGGTTTCCAGCCATACTCAGGATGGGCTAAAACCGCTGGAAGAGGCGTTGACCGGGCGCATCAGCATTTTTGCCGGCCAGTCTGGCGTCGGCAAATCCAGCCTGCTGAACGCGTTGCTGGGGCTGCAAAAAGAGATCCTGACCAACGATGTCTCTGACAACTCGGGTCTCGGTCAGCACACCACGACCGCCGCACGACTGTATCACTTCCCGCACGGCGGTGATGTGATTGATTCCCCTGGTGTGCGTGAGTTCGGCCTCTGGCACCTGGAGCCGGAACAAATCACTCAGGGCTTTGTCGAATTCCATGACTATTTAGGTCTGTGTAAATATCGCGATTGCAAACACGATACCGATCCGGGCTGCGCTATCCGGGAAGCGGTTGAGGAAGGAAAAATCGCGGAAACCCGTTTCGAAAACTATCACCGTATTCTGGAAAGCATGGCGCAGGTAAAAACGCGTAAAAACTTTTCTGATACGGATGACTGACAATTAAGCTAACCGTCGTTAGAATCGTCCCCTTTTTTTCAGGATCCGGCATGTAGGCCGGATCAGGAACGACAAAACAATGGCCTGGAGGCTACCTTGTTAAATTCATTTAAACTTTCGCTACAGTACATTCTGCCGAAACTATGGCTTACTCGCCTGGCGGGTTGGGGCGCAAGCAAGCGGGCAGGATGGCTGACAAAACTGGTTATCGATCTGTTCGTTAAATACTACAAGGTCGACATGAAAGAGGCGCAAAAGCCGGACACCGCCAGCTACCGCACCTTTAACGAATTCTTTGTCCGTCCGCTGCGTGACGAAGTACGCCCAATCGATACCGATCCGAATGTCCTGGTCATGCCTGCCGATGGCGTTATCAGCCAGTTGGGTAAAATCGAAGAAGATAAAATCCTGCAAGCCAAAGGCCACAACTACAGCCTCGAAGCCTTGCTGGCAGGCAACTATCTGATGGCGGACCTGTTCCGCAACGGTACGTTTGTGACCACTTACCTCTCCCCGCGTGACTACCACCGCGTACACATGCCGTGCAACGGTATTCTGCGTGAGATGATCTACGTGCCGGGCGATCTCTTCTCCGTTAACCATCTCACCGCTCAGAACGTGCCGAATCTGTTTGCCCGTAACGAACGCGTGATTTGCCTTTTCGATACCGAATTTGGCCCAATGGCGCAGATTCTGGTCGGAGCGACGATTGTTGGCAGCATTGAGACGGTCTGGGCGGGCACCATTACGCCGCCGCGCGAAGGTATCATCAAGCGCTGGACCTGGCCTGCCGGGGAAAACGACGGTTCTGTGGCACTGCTTAAAGGCCAGGAAATGGGTCGCTTTAAACTCGGTTCCACCGTTATCAACCTGTTTGCACCGGGTAAAGTGAATCTGGTTGAGCAACTGGAAAGCCTGTCTGTCACGAAAATTGGCCAGCCGCTGGCAGTATCTACCGAAACCTTTGTTACGCCAGACGCTGAACCTGCCCCGCTTCCTGCTGAAGAGATCGAAGCAGAACACGACGCCAGCCCATTGGTTGACGACAAAAAAGACCAGGTCTAATCCATCAAAGGAAACGCTGACGTGCGCCTGATTATCACTTTTCTGATGGCCTGGTGCCTCAGTTGGGGGGCGTACGCCGCGACGGCCCCCGATAGCAAACAAATCACCCAGGAACTGGAGCAGGCAAAAGCGGCGAAACCCGCGCAGCCAGAAGTCATAGAGGCACTCCAGTCTGCCTTAAATGCGCTTGAGGAACGAAAAGGTTCCCTTGAGCGCATCAAACAATATCAGCAAGTTATCGATAATTACCCGAAACTCTCCGCTACTCTGCGCGCACAATTAAACAACATGCGTGACGAGCCGCGCAGCGTGTCGCCGGGAATGTCTACCGATGCGCTGAATCAGGAAATTCTCCAGGTCAGCAGTCAGTTGCTGGATAAGAGCCGTCAGGCCCAGCAAGAGCAGGAGCGCGCCCGCGAGATTGCCGATTCACTGAATCAACTGCCGCAACAGCAAACCGATGCCCGCCGTCAGTTAAATGAGATCGAGCGCCGCCTGGGAACGCTTACCGGCAATACTCCGCTCAATCAGGCACAAAATTTCGCGTTGCAGTCTGACTCCGCACGCCTGAAAGCGCTCGTTGATGAACTGGAACTGGCGCAGCTGTCTGCCAATAACCGTCAGGAATTAGCGCGCTTGCGCTCAGAGCTGGCGGAAAAAGAGAGCCAGCAACTGGATGCGTATTTGCAGGCCTTACGTAATCAGTTGAATAGCCAACGTCAGCTTGAGGCGGAGCGGGCGCTGGAAAGTACCGAATTACTGGCAGAAAACAGTGCCGATTTGCCGAAAGATATCGTCGCGCAATTCAAAATTAACCGCGAACTATCGGCGGCACTGAATCAACAGGCGCAGCGGATGGATCTCGTTGCCTCGCAACAGCGCCAGGCCACCAGCCAGACGTTACAGGTCCGGCAGGCGTTGAATACGCTGCGTGAACAGTCGCAATGGCTGGGCTCGTCCAACCTGCTCGGCGAAGCGTTGCGGGCGCAGGTGGCACGGCTGCCGGAAATGCCAAAACCACAACAACTTGATACCGAAATGGCGCAGTTGCGTGTGCAACGGTTACGTTATGAGGATCTGCTTAATAAACAGCCGCAGCTAAGGCAAATTCATCAGGCCGACGGTCAGCCGCTGACCGCCGAGCAAAACCGTATTCTGGAAGCACAGCTACGCACTCAGCGTGAGTTGCTGAACTCATTGTTGCAGGGTGGAGACACGCTACTGCTGGAACTGACCAAGCTGAAAGTCTCCAACGGGCAACTGGAGGATGCGCTGAAAGAGGTGAACGAAGCGACGCACCGCTATCTGTTCTGGACCTCTGACGTGCGCCCGATGACTATCGCCTGGCCGCTGGAAATCGCCCAGGATCTGCGCCGCCTCATCTCGCTGGACACCTTCAGTCAGTTGGGTAAAGCCAGCGTGATGATGCTGACCAGCAAAGAGACGATTTTGCCGCTGTTTGGCGCGTTGATTCTGGTCGGTTGCAGTATTTACTCGCGCCGCTATTTCACCCGTTTTCTTGAACGTTCGGCGGCGAAAGTCGGCAAAGTGACTCAGGATCACTTCTGGCTGACGTTGCGCACTCTTTTCTGGTCGATTCTCGTCGCGTCACCGCTGCCGGTGCTGTGGATGACGCTGGGTTACGGCTTGCGCGAGGCGTGGCCTTATCCGCTGGCGGTCGCGATTGGCGATGGCGTAACGGCCACCGTGCCGCTGCTGTGGGTAGTGATGATTTGCGCCACCTTTGCCCGCCCGAACGGCTTGTTTATCGCTCATTTTGGCTGGCCGCGCGAACGTGTTTCCCGTGGGATGCGCTACTACCTGATGAGCATCGGGCTTATTGTGCCGCTGATTATGGCGCTGATGATGTTCGATAACCTCGACGACCGTGAATTCTCCGGTTCGCTGGGACGGCTTTGCTTTATCCTCATTTGCGGTGCGCTGGCGGTGGTCACCCTCAGCCTGAAAAAGGCCGGGATCCCGCTGTACCTCAACAAAGAGGGCAGCGGCGACAACATTACCAACCATATGCTGTGGAACATGATGATTGGCGCACCACTGGTTGCCATTCTGGCGTCAGCGGTGGGTTATCTGGCAACGGCGCAGGCACTGTTAGCGAGGCTTGAAACCTCGGTTGCCATCTGGTTCCTGCTACTGGTGGTTTATCACGTTATCCGCCGCTGGATGCTGATCCAGCGTCGCAGGCTGGCGTTTGACCGGGCGAAGCATCGCCGGGCAGAGATGTTAGCGCAACGCGCGCGTGGCGAAGAGGAAGCGCATCATCACAGTAGCCCGGAAGGGGCAATTGAAGTCGATGAAAGCGAAGTCGATCTCGATGCCATCAGTGCGCAATCCTTGCGGCTGGTGCGCTCAATTTTGATGTTGATCGCCCTGCTTTCTGTCATTGTGCTGTGGTCAGAAATCCATTCCGCTTTCGGCTTCCTCGAAAATATTTCGCTGTGGGATGTCACCTCCACGGTACAGGGCGTAGAAAGTCTGGAGCCAATTACCCTCGGTGCGGTGCTGATTGCCATTCTGGTGTTTATCATCACCACGCAGCTGGTGCGCAACCTGCCCGCGCTGCTGGAACTGGCGATTTTGCAGCACCTGGATTTAACGCCGGGTACGGGCTACGCCATCACCACCATCACCAAATATCTGCTGATGCTGATTGGCGGGCTGGTCGGCTTCTCGATGATTGGTATTGAGTGGTCGAAATTGCAGTGGCTGGTTGCCGCGCTCGGTGTTGGTCTCGGTTTTGGTTTGCAGGAGATTTTCGCCAACTTTATCTCTGGCCTGATTATCCTGTTCGAAAAACCGATTCGCATTGGCGATACGGTAACGATCCGCGATCTTACCGGTAGCGTGACGAAAATTAACACCCGCGCCACCACCATCAGCGACTGGGACCGTAAAGAGATAATCGTGCCGAACAAGGCGTTTATTACCGAGCAGTTTATCAACTGGTCGCTCTCTGACTCGGTCACGCGCGTGGTGTTGACGATACCGGCCCCTGCCGATGCCAATAGCGAAGAAGTGACGGAAATCCTGCTCACCGCAGCGCGTCGCTGCTCGCTGGTGATCGACAACCCGGCACCGGAAGTCTTCCTGGTGGATCTGCAACAGGGGATTCAGATTTTCGAGCTGCGTATTTACGCCGCTGAGATGGGTCACCGTATGCCGCTACGCCATGAGATCCACCAGCTGATTCTGGCAGGCTTCCACGCCCACGGTATCGATATGCCATTCCCGCCCTTCCAGATGCGTCTGGAAAGCCTCAACGGTAAGCAAACGGGGAGAACATTAACTTCTGCGGGCAAAGGTCGTCAGGCGGGAAGTTTGTAATGCATGAAGCTGCCAAATGATGTCAACGTGGCTCATTTAGCAGCTTAACATCATCTTCAGTTATCACCGGCCCTGGAGAGTATCATCCATACGCATTACTTCCTGACAACTCATCGCCGGAGAGACGATGAGTTGCAGGATTTCATATGATCAGTCGAGAGCTAACTCAGGTTTATTCGCCATGCGACTGCAATAGTTCTGGTAAATCGCCATCGCTAACAGCGAGAAGAAGACAGGGCCGCCAATCATCCACAATGTGCTGTCCCAGTCTCCGGCTTCAACCACAGGTTGAATGATGGTGAAGACGTTCGCAAATGTCACCACCAGTACGACAACCACTGTCGCAATCATTGCCGACAAATGCGTTTTGAAAATCACAAACGGTCTGTCGAGATCCTGACGTGCTTTAAAGAACGGGAAAGCCAGCGCGAGGAACAGGTAAGGAAGCGTCATAGACACGTTCGCCATCAGCGTCAGCTTGTTAAAGAACGCCGATGCGGTACCGCCACCAAACGAAACCAGCAGGATGAAGACAGTAACCAACCCGCACTGCATCCACATGGCGATAGAAGGCATCCCCATCGCATTCAGGCGCGTCATCGGTTCCGGCCACAACGCTTTCGGCGTCCCCTGGATGATGGCTTTCAGCGGTGAATAGCAAAGCGTAAAGAACGCCCCGGTATAAGCGAGGAACATCGAAAGTCCGGTAATACGCGCAAACCATACACCCAGCGACAATGACGCTTCAGGTGACAAATGCAGTGCGTTACCCAGCGTCACCCCGAGGCTCTTCATCAGCACATAGGTAATATTGCCGAGGTTAACGGAACCATTACTTAATACCTGCTGCCAGTTTGTGCTGACACCCCATAAAAATATTGCCAGCGAATAACCGATTGAAATAACAATAGCGGCAAAAACAATACCTTTGGCAAAGTTCTTTTCTGGATTTTCCGTTTTATCGACCAGACCACCAACCGCTTCAATTCCGCCATAGGCAAAAATAGCAAATACCACAAACGATAGCATTGCCAGACCGGACTGATAACCTGGGTTCGGTGATGCAAGGAAATTAATATCCTGCGCGAAATGCCCACCATTTAATAACAAAATAGTAATGCTTACTAACAGCAATACTAAATTCAGACACATTACTGCAATACCGCCCACCGCAGTAATGCGGGCAATTTTATTAATCCCCTTTGAAGCAACGACGGTGACCAGAATCATCCATGCCACTGCCAGCAGACCAACCACCTGCGTAGGCTCCAGTCCAGCAATACGCCAGTGCTGGGTCATGTCGCTACCATAGAGGAATGTTGAGAACGGTACCCAAACTTTCGCGGAGGTACTCACCATCCAGATGATATAAGAGGAAAACCACATAAACGTACCAATGAAGGCAAAACGTGGTCCGACACTATTATTCATCCAGGAATAGATACCACCTTCTTCTTTGCGATAGGCAGCTCCCATTTCAGCCATCATTAAGGCGAATGGAATAAAGAATAACAATGCAGAAAATATATAAAAGGGAATCGCACTATAACCCATTAAGTAATAAGCCGATGGGCTATTGGCAAATCCAAATACGGAAGTAAAGATCATCAATATGAGTCCTATCAGACTCATCTTTTTTATCGTGTGAGGCATGAAACCATCCTTCATTTCAGCGCGTGTATAAAACGCGCCCACTGAACTGCACTGCCCAACATTGAGCGGGCAGCGTAAAAACCAATACAGAATTGATACCTGGATGATATCAAATATCCAGTCTTAAATTGTGGCCTTTAACGGAAAAATGAAAACATATGCTACAGAATGGCGCTTATCACGCCATTCTTCGCTGTTAATTCAGTAATTTTTCAGAATTATGCCCGGTCAACGCTAAAGGCGATGACTTCAGCCAGTGTCTCCGCGCCCAGCGCCAACATCACCAGACGATCAACACCTAATGCCACGCCGGAACAGTCAGGCATACCGACTTTCAAGGCTTCAATCAGATTCTGGTCAATGGGGTGCTGCGGCAAACCGCGCGCCGCGCGCTTACGGTTATCTTGTTCAAAGCGTTGTTGCTGCTCACGGGCATCCGTCAATTCATGGAAACCATTCGCCAGCTCAATACCTTTATAATAAACCTCAAAGCGTTCAGCGACCCGATGATCTTCGGTACTGATTTGCGCCAGTGATGCCTGGCTGGCTGGAAAGTGGTACACAAAGGTCGGTTTTTCTTTGCCAATATTTGGCTCTACGCCAAAGGTAAACAGCAATTGTAGCAGCGTGTCGCGGTCTTCTTCGGTATCAGCAACATTGCTCAAATCCAGTTTCGCTGCGACTTCCCGCAGTTGCGTTTTGTCGGCAGAGAGCGGGTCAATTTCCAGATAACGCAAGAAAGCTTGTTGATAAGAAAGGCTTTCTGCTGCCGGGCAGTCCAGCACCTGTTGTAAGAGATCGTCCACCTCGTTCATCAACCGGTACATATCATAGTGCGGTCGATACCACTCCAGCATAGTGAACTCAGGGTTGTGATAACGCCCCATCTCTTCATTACGGAAGCTGCGGCACAGCTGGAATACCGGCCCACAACCGGCAACCAGCAGGCGTTTCATATGGTATTCCGGGCTGGTCATTAACCAGAGATTCATCCCCTGCGAATGCCCGGGGCCAACGAAACGTGTCTCAAACGGGACCAAATGAATATCGGTTACCGTCGCCTGGCTCATACAAGGCGTCTCCACCTCCAGCACTCCACGATCGGCAAAGAAACGACGGATCTCCGCCATAATCGCCGCGCGTTTTAATAAGTTAGGAATGGATGCGCTCGGCTGCCAGGATGCCGTTTCGCTCATAGTTAAATCTCCAGTTTTTGACAAGGGCACGAAGTCTACTCGCAACGCGACGGCGAGACAAATTTTACGCAGGAATCAAACAGCGGTGGGCAGTGACTAAAAAAAGCACGATCTGATGGTTTAGTAATTAAATTAATCATCTTCAGTGATAATTTAGCCCTCTTGCGCACTAAAAAAATCGATCTCGTCAAATTTCAGACTTATCCATCAGACTATACTGTTGTACCTATAAAGGAGCAGTGGAATAGCGTTCGCAGACCGTAACTTTCAGGCACTTACCCTGAAGTACGGGGCTGTGGGATAAAAACAATCTGGAGGAATGTCGTGCAAACCTTTCAAGCCGATCTTGCCATTGTAGGCGCCGGTGGCGCGGGATTACGTGCTGCAATTGCTGCCGCGCAGGCAAATCCAAATGCAAAAATCGCACTAATCTCAAAAGTATACCCGATGCGTAGCCATACCGTTGCTGCAGAAGGGGGCTCCGCCGCTGTCGCGCAGGATCATGACAGCTTCGAATATCACTTTCACGATACAGTAGCGGGTGGCGACTGGTTGTGTGAGCAGGATGTCGTGGATTATTTCGTCCACCACTGCCCAACCGAAATGACCCAACTGGAACTGTGGGGGTGCCCATGGAGCCGTCGCCCGGATGGTAGCGTCAACGTACGTCGCTTCGGCGGCATGAAAATCGAGCGCACCTGGTTCGCCGCCGATAAGACCGGCTTCCATATGCTGCACACGCTGTTCCAGACCTCTCTGCAATTCCCGCAGATCCAGCGTTTTGACGAACATTTCGTGCTGGATATTCTGGTTGATGATGGTCATGTTCGCGGCCTGGTAGCAATGAACATGATGGAAGGCACGCTGGTGCAGATCCGTGCTAACGCGGTCGTTATGGCTACTGGCGGTGCGGGTCGCGTTTATCGTTACAACACCAACGGCGGCATCGTTACCGGTGACGGTATGGGTATGGCGCTAAGCCACGGCGTTCCGCTGCGTGACATGGAATTCGTTCAGTATCACCCAACCGGTCTGCCAGGTTCCGGTATCCTGATGACCGAAGGCTGCCGCGGTGAAGGCGGTATTCTGGTCAACAAAAATGGCTACCGTTATCTGCAAGATTACGGCATGGGCCCGGAAACTCCGCTGGGCGAGCCGAAAAACAAATATATGGAACTGGGTCCACGCGACAAAGTTTCTCAGGCCTTCTGGCACGAATGGCGTAAAGGCAACACCATCTCCACGCCGCGTGGCGATGTGGTTTATCTCGACCTGCGTCACCTCGGCGAGAAAAAACTGCATGAACGTCTGCCGTTCATCTGCGAACTGGCGAAAGCGTACGTTGGCGTCGATCCGGTTAAAGAACCGATTCCGGTACGTCCGACCGCACACTACACCATGGGCGGTATCGAAACCGATCAGAACTGTGAAACCCGCATTAAAGGTCTGTTCGCCGTGGGTGAATGTTCCTCTGTTGGTCTGCACGGTGCAAACCGTCTGGGCTCCAACTCCCTGGCGGAACTGGTGGTCTTCGGCCGTCTGGCCGGTGAACAAGCGACAGAGCGTGCAGCAACTGCCGGTAATGGCAACGAAGCGGCAATTGAAGCGCAGGCAGCTGGCGTTGAACAACGTCTGAAAGATCTGGTTAACCAGGATGGCGGCGAAAACTGGGCGAAGATCCGCGACGAAATGGGTCTGGCTATGGAAGAAGGTTGCGGTATCTACCGTACGCCGGAACTGATGCAGAAAACCATCGACAAGCTGGCAGAGCTGCAGGAACGCTTCAAGCGCGTGCGCATCACCGACACCTCCAGCGTGTTCAACACCGACCTGCTCTACACCATTGAACTGGGCCACGGTCTGAACGTTGCTGAATGTATGGCGCACTCCGCAATGGCACGTAAAGAGTCCCGCGGCGCACACCAGCGTCTGGACGAAGGTTGCACCGAGCGTGACGACGTCAACTTCCTCAAACACACCCTCGCCTTCCGCGATGCTGATGGCACGACTCGCCTGGAGTACAGCGACGTGAAGATTACTACGCTGCCGCCAGCTAAACGCGTTTACGGTGGCGAAGCGGATGCAGCCGATAAGGCGGAAGCAGCCAATAAGAAGGAGAAGGCGAATGGCTGAGATGAAAAACCTGAAAATTGAGGTGGTGCGCTATAACCCGGAAGTCGATACCGCACCGCATAGCGCATTCTATGAAGTGCCTTATGACGCAACTACCTCATTACTGGATGCGCTGGGCTACATCAAAGACAACCTGGCACCGGACCTGAGTTACCGCTGGTCCTGCCGTATGGCGATTTGTGGTTCCTGCGGCATGATGGTTAACAACGTGCCAAAACTGGCATGTAAAACCTTCCTGCGTGATTACACCGACGGTATGAAGGTTGAAGCGTTAGCTAACTTCCCGATTGAACGCGATCTGGTGGTCGATATGACCCACTTCATCGAAAGTCTGGAAGCGATCAAACCGTACATCATCGGCAACTCCCGCACCGCGGATCAGGGTACTAACATCCAGACCCCGGCGCAGATGGCAAAGTATCACCAGTTCTCCGGTTGCATCAACTGTGGTCTGTGCTACGCCGCGTGCCCGCAGTTTGGCCTGAACCCAGAGTTCATCGGTCCGGCTGCCATTACGCTGGCGCATCGTTATAACGAAGATAGCCGCGACCACGGTAAGAAGGAGCGTATGGCGCAGTTGAACAGCCAGAACGGCGTATGGAGCTGTACTTTCGTGGGCTATTGCTCCGAAGTCTGCCCGAAACACGTCGATCCGGCTGCGGCCATTCAGCAGGGCAAAGTAGAAAGTTCGAAAGACTTTCTTATCGCGACCCTGAAACCACGCTAAGGAGTGCAACATGACGACTAAACGTAAACCGTATGTACGGCCAATGACGTCCACCTGGTGGAAAAAATTGCCGTTTTATCGCTTTTACATGCTGCGCGAAGGCACGGCGGTTCCGGCTGTGTGGTTCAGCATTGAACTGATTTTCGGGCTGTTTGCCCTGAAAAATGGCCCGGAAGCCTGGGCGGGATTCGTCGACTTTTTACAAAACCCGGTTATCGTGATCATTAACCTGCTCACTCTGGCGGCAGCTCTGCTGCATACCAAAACCTGGTTTGAACTGGCACCGAAAGCAGCCAATATCATTGTAAAAGACGAAAAAATGGGACCAGAGCCAATTATCAAAAGTCTCTGGGCGGTAACTGTGGTTGCCACCATCGTAATCCTGTTTGTTGCCCTGTACTGGTAAGGAGCCTGAGATGATTAATCCAAATCCAAAGCGTTCTGACGAACCGGTATTCTGGGGCCTCTTCGGGGCCGGTGGTATGTGGAGCGCAATTATTGCGCCGGTGATGATCCTGCTGGTGGGTATTCTGCTGCCACTGGGGCTGTTTCCGGGTGATGCGCTGAGCTACGAGCGCGTTCTGGCGTTCGCGCAGAGCTTCATTGGTCGCGTATTCCTGTTCCTGATGATCGTTCTGCCGCTGTGGTGTGGTTTACACCGTATGCACCACGCGATGCACGATCTGAAAATTCACGTGCCTGCGGGCAAATGGGTTTTCTACGGTCTGGCTGCTATCCTGACAGTTGTCACGCTGATTGGTATCGTTACAATCTAACGTATCGCCAATGTAAATCCGGCCCGCCTATGGCGGGCCGTTTTGTATGGAAACCAGACCTTATGTTCAAAACGACGCTCTGCGCCTTATTAATTACCGCCTCTTGCTCCACATTTGCTGCCCCTCAACAAATCAACGATATTGTGCATCGCACAATTACCCCGCTTATAGAGCAACAAAAGATCCCCGGTATGGCGGTGGCGGTAATTTATCAGGGTAAACCTTATTACTTTACCTGGGGCTATGCGGACATCGCCAAAAAGCAGCCCGTCACACAGCAAACGTTGTTTGAGTTAGGTTCGGTCAGCAAAACATTTACGGGCGTGCTTGGTGGCGACGCTATTGCTCGAGGGGAAATCAAGTTAAGCGATCCCACAACAAAATACTGGCCTGAACTTACCGCTAAACAGTGGAATGGGATCACACTATTACATCTCGCAACCTACACTGCTGGCGGCCTGCCATTGCAGGTGCCGGATGAGGTGAAATCCTCAAGCGACTTGCTGCGCTTCTATCAAAACTGGCAGCCTGCATGGGCGCCAGGAACACAACGTCTGTATGCCAACTCCAGTATCGGTTTGTTCGGCGCACTGGCTGTGAAGCCGTCTGGTTTGAGTTTTGAGCAGGCGATGCAAACACGTGTCTTCCAGCCACTCAAACTCAACCATACGTGGATTAATGTACCGCCCGCAGAAGAAAAGAATTACGCCTGGGGATATCGCGAAGGCAAGGCAGTTCATGTTTCGCCAGGGGCGTTAGATGCTGAAACTTATGGTGTGAAGTCGACCATTGAAGATATGGCCTGCTGGGTACGAAGCAATATGAATCCCCGTGATATCAACGACAAAACACTTCAGCAAGGGATACAACTGGCACAATCTCGCTACTGGCAAACCGGCGATATGTATCAGGGCCTGGGCTGGGAAATGCTGGACTGGCCGGTAAATCCTGACAGCATCATTAACGGCAGTGGCAATAAAATTGCACTGGCAGCACACCCCGTAAAAGCGATTACGCCCCCAACTCCTGCAGTACGCGCATCATGGGTACATAAAACAGGGGCAACCGGCGGATTTGGTAGCTATGTCGCGTTTATTCCAGAAAAAGAGCTGGGTATAGTGATGCTGGCTAACAAAAACTATCCCAATCCAGCGAGAGTCGCCGCCGCCTGGCAGATTCTCAACGCTCTACAGTAAAATTTCATCGGGTCCGAATTTTCGGACCTTTTCTGCGCTTTTCCTTGCTGTCATCTACACTTAGAAAAAAACCAGTAAGGAAACATTTATGCGCCTGCTCCCTCTCGTTGCCGCAGCGACAGCTGCATTTCTGGTCGTTGCCTGCAGTTCTCCTACGCCGCCGCGTGGCGTAACAGTAGTGAATAATTTCGACGCCAAACGTTATCTCGGTACCTGGTATGAGATTGCCCGTTTTGATCACCGTTTTGAACGTGGACTGGAAAAAGTCACCGCAACATACAGCCTGCGTGATGACGGCGGCCTGAATGTCATTAATAAAGGCTATAACCCTGACAGAGGAATGTGGCAGCAGAGTGAAGGGAAAGCGTACTTTACCGGCGCACCAACTCGCGCTGCGCTGAAAGTGTCATTCTTTGGTCCTTTCTATGGCGGTTATAACGTTATTGCACTCGATCGGGAATACCGCCATGCGCTGGTTTGCGGCCCGGACCGCGACTACCTGTGGATACTCTCCCGCACGCCAACCATTTCTGACGAAGTGAAACAGGAGATGCTGGCAGTCGCGACCCGGGAAGGGTTTGATGTCAGTAAGTTTATTTGGGTACAGCAGCCCGGTAGTTAGTGAGTGCTGAGTTTCAGACCAATAATCCCCAATACGATTAACGCCAGACTCGCCAGGCGCATCGGGTTAGCGGACTCACCGAGCAGCACAATGCCGGTGATGGCCGCGCCGACTGCGCCAATACCCGTCCACACGGCATAAGCCGTCCCTACCGGTAACGATTTCATCGCCCAGGCAAGTAGCGCCATACTGACTATCATCGCCGTCACAGTAATAACACTTGGCGTCAAACGACTAAAGCCGTGGGTATATTTCAGGCCAACGGCCCATACCACTTCCAGCAGACCAGCAATAACTAAGATAATCCAGGACATATCAGGCTCCGGAGAATTGGGGCCGTCCCCGGTGAAAAGAGGCGTTTGCAGGTCGTCCTGCAAAGCTGATGGTTGAACGGATATTTTGCCAGGTGGCAGGGGAATTTCAACTATTACCTTTGTGACTATCGCAAAAAAACAAACGGCACGACATAACTGTCGTACCGTTATTGCTTATTGCTGCGCTTTCGTTGCTGCACCAGAAATCGCGTTACCGCCATCAGAAATGTCTTCACCAACGCCACGCGTGGTGTTGCAGGCAGTTAATACTGTTGAAAGCACCAGAACAGAAAAGATCGCTGCAATTGTCTTCTTCACCATAACGTCTTCCTTTTAGGTAATGTTATTTATGTTTGCCTATAGCAAATTAATAATAGACAACATCGCCAAAAATGATGGAAATCTGATGATTTTTCGGAAGAGAAGAAAAATTAGCTGGCAGCGCGAGAGATGGAGTTGCCGAGATGTTTGATGTCTTCGCCGAAACCGCGAGCGGTGTTACAGCCCGTGAGCAGCGTGCTGGCAAGCAAAACAAGAACGATAAGGCGTTTCATCATCTCTGACCTGAATAAGTGATGGTGCAGCCTGCAGGCCGCACCACAACCGCATTATTTCACGCGAGAGACGTATTCACCAGAGCGGGTATCCACTTTGATGACTTCGCCGATTTGTACGAACAGCGGAACTTTAACCACAGCGCCAGTAGACAGGGTAGCCGGTTTGCCGCCAGTACCTGCGGTATCACCTTTCAGGCCCGGATCGGTATCAACGATTTCCAGTTCAACGAAGTTCGGCGGAGTAACGGAGATCGGCTGACCATTCCACAGAGTTACGATACACTCTGCCTGATCCAGCAGCCATTTAGCGTTGTCGCCAATTGCTTTTGCATCAGCAGACAGCTGCTCGAAAGTTTCGTTGTTCATGAAGTGCCAGAACTCACCGTCGTTGTACAGGTAAGTCAGGTTCATATCGACAACATCAGCGCCTTCAGCGGAATCAGTAGATTTGAAGGTTTTTTCTACGCGAGTACCGGTCAGCAGACGACGCAGTTTAACGCGAGCAAATGCCTGGCCTTTACCCGGTTTTACGAATTCACTCGCTTCAACCGCGTAAGGTTCGCCGTCTAACATGATTTTAAGACCAGCACGAAAATCGTTGCTATAGTACGTTGCCATAAGGCCCTCTGAAATTTGTTAATTGGTAGCTAAGCCACAAAATGGCGCATATTGTAACCCTAAATACCCCATCCAGAGAAGATTGGTTAACGCAACTTGCCGATGTTGTGACCGATCCTGATGAACTTCTGCGTCTTTTGAATATAGACGCGGACGAAAAACTGTTGGCCGGACGCAGCGCCAAAAAGCTGTTTGCCCTGCGTGTGCCCCGCTCATTTATCGATCGCATGGAGAAAGGCAATCCGGACGATCCTCTTTTGCGTCAGGTACTTACCTCGCAAGATGAGTTTGTCGTCGCGTCCGGATTCTCCACCGACCCGCTGGAAGAACAGCACAGCGTAGTGCCTGGTTTGTTGCATAAATACCACAACCGGGCGCTTTTGCTGGTCAAAGGCGGCTGCGCGGTAAATTGCCGCTATTGCTTCCGTCGCCACTTCCCCTATGCCGAAAATCAGGGCAACAAGCGTAACTGGCAGACTGCTCTTGAGTATGTTGCTGCGCATCCGGAACTGGACGAGATGATTTTCTCCGGCGGCGATCCGCTGATGGCGAAAGATCACGAGCTGGACTGGTTGCTCACACAACTGGAAGCCATCCCGCATATCAAACGTCTGCGGATTCACAGCCGTCTGCCGATTGTGATCCCGGCACGTATCACCGAGGCGCTGGTTGAACGCTTTGCCCGTTCTACGCTGCAAATCTTGCTGGTGAATCACATCAATCATGCCAATGAGGTAGATGAAACGTTCCGTCAGGCGATGGCTAAATTGCGCCGTGTCGGTGTCACCCTGCTTAACCAGAGCGTTCTGTTACGTGGTGTGAACGATAACGCACAAACGCTGGCAAACCTGAGTAATGCGTTGTTCGATGCCGGCGTGATGCCGTATTACCTGCATGTGCTAGATAAAGTACAGGGCGCGGCGCATTTTATGGTGAGTGATGACGAAGCACGGCAGATTATGCGTGAGTTGCTGACACTGGTGTCGGGTTATCTGGTGCCGAAACTGGCGCGAGAAATCGGCGGCGAACCCAGCAAAACGCCGCTGGATCTCCAGCTACGCCAGCAGTAACTGATTAAACAGGGAAGTTAAACATTAGCCTGATGCGCTACGCTTATCAGGCCTACATTGTGCATTGAAATTGAATGGATTTGCAATGAACTGTAGGCCGGATAAGGCGTTTACGCCGCATCCGGCAAGAGCAACAAACGCAAGTACAGCAACCTGTCATTAAACTGGGAAATTTAATCTTTGCCCGTTGCATAACCTTTAATTATTCATATACATTGCTGTTGTTACTCTTTATATAGCCAACACCAATAATTAACCTTTCTTTTCTGTTTATATAGAGTGAGTACGGCTATTTATGTTATTTTAACAACTATTACTACCAAGCCCATTTATCTGGCTTATAAATTAAAATTAATTATTTAATTGAGAAATGGTTAGGGAGAACCTACATGGCCATAAGCATCAAGGGTGTTAATACCGGTGTTATTCGCAAGAGTAATAATTTCATTGCACTGGCGCTGAAAATTAAAGAACCTCGCAATAAAGAATCGTTGTTCTTTATGTCTGTCATGGAACTGCGCGACCTGCTGATTGCGCTGGAAAGTCGTATGCATCAAAAGCATAAACTGGATGCTGCTGCACGCCTTCAGTATGAGCAAGCTCGCGATAAAGTCATTAAGAAAATGGCAGAAAACATCCCAGAAATTCTGGTTGATGAGCTTAAAAATGCCGATATTAATCGTCGGGTTAACACGCTGGAACTTACCGATAATCAAGGCGAAAATCTTACCTTCGTATTAACGCTACATGACGGTAGCAAATGTGAGTTAGTCGTCAATGAGTTGCAGATTGAAATGCTGGCGCGAGCAATCATTCATGCAATTAATAATGCGGAAATGCGTGAACTGGCATTACGTATTACCTCACTGTTAGATTTCCTGCCGTTATATGACGTTGACTGCCAGGAAAATGGCAATCTGGAATATGACACCTATTCCCAACCGGAATGGAAACATAACCTGTTCGACCATTATCTGGCGGTGCTTTACCGCTTTAAAGATGAAAGTGGCAAAGAACAATTTAGCGGCGCAGTGGTGAAAACGCGTGAAGCAACGCCGGGTAAAGAAATAGAGGCGATCACTCGCCGAATGCTTGATTTCAGCCAACGACTGAAAAAACTCGCGGGTGTGCCATGTCAGGTCTATGTTCGCACCGTAGCGGCGAATAACGCCCAACCGCTAACCCAGGATCAATGCTTACGCGCGCTGCATCACTTACGTGTTCAATCCACCAGCAAAACTGCACCACAGGCGAAATAATCTCATCTTTGCTAATGCGAGGCTGGAGCCATCCAGCCTGAAATGACTGATAACGTGATCGTTGGTCATGCCGGATGCGGCGTAAACGCCTTATCCGGCCTACAAATTCTCAAGCATTCAATCAGTTGCAATGCCTGCTGTAGGCCTGATAAGCGAAGCGCATCAGGCAATAATACGTTTGTCACCCAGCCTCTGGATCACATCAGTTCGGGCACTTATAAACCTGACCGATAATCTGGCTATCCGTCGGGACAAAACTGGACAACATTCCCTGCGACGGGCTACTGATGCCATAAATCACGTTACCGCCCATTGCAGCCGCCTGGTTGCGCAGATCGTTTGCTGCGCCGCGCATAGAACCGCCCTCTTCTCCGTGTTGCCCGGAAAGCCAGTTGCTTTGCTTACCTGTCGCAGTACCAATCAGCTGGCACTCTGCGCCTGGCTGCTCGTCCACAATGCGTACACTCTGACCGGCAGCACTCAATTCGTTGCTGGAGCTACAACCCGCCATCAGTAGCGCGGCACCGACAATCCCTGCTAAGTATTTTACGTGCATGTTATTCCCCATAATCAATGAGCTGGACGCCACTCGCGTCGTCCGTGTCTGAATCTTATACTAGAAAGATGACCAAAAGAAAAACCCCCAGACATTTCTGCCCGGGGGTTTGTTTATTTCTGCGAGGTGCAGGGCAATTACATCATGCCGCCCATGCCACCCATGCCGCCCATACCGCCAGCAGCGCCTAAGTCAGCTGCATCATTTTTCGGCAGGTCGGTAACCATGCACTCGGTGGTGATCATCAGGCCAGCCACAGAAGCCGCGTACTGCAGAGCAGAACGGGTTACTTTGGTTGGGTCCAGGATACCCATGTCGATCATGTTGCCGTATTCTTCGGTTGCTGCGTTGTAACCGTAGTTGCCGTCGCCGCCTTTAACGGTGTTAGCAACAACAGACGGTTCTTCGCCGCAGTTCAGGACGATCTGACGCAGCGGAGCTTCCATTGCACGCAGTGCAACTTTGATACCCACGTTCTGGTCTTCGTTCTGACCACGCAGGTCAGCCAGTTTAGACGCTACGCGGATCAGCGCAACACCACCACCAGCAACCACGCCTTCTTCTACCGCAGCACGGGTCGCGTGCAGGGCGTCTTCAACGCGTGCTTTTTTCTCTTTCATTTCAACTTCGGTAGCAGCACCTACTTTGATAACTGCAACGCCGCCTGCCAGTTTCGCTACGCGTTCCTGCAGTTTTTCACGGTCGTAGTCAGAAGTTGCTTCTTCAATCTGCTGACGGATCTGAGCAACACGGCCCTGGATTGCAGCTTCTTCACCCACGCCATCGATGATAGTGGTGGTGTCTTTGTTGATCACAACACGTTTAGCCTGACCCAGGTCTTCCAGGGTTGCTTTTTCCAGCTCCATACCGATCTCTTCAGAGATTACGGTACCGCCAGTCAGGGTTGCGATATCCTGCAGCATAGCTTTACGACGATCGCCGAAGCCCGGAGCTTTAACCGCAGCAACTTTCACGATGCCACGCATGGTGTTAACAACCAGAGTTGCCAGCGCTTCGCCTTCAACATCTTCAGCGATGATCAGCAGCGGTTTGCCTGCTTTGGCAACAGCTTCCAGAACCGGCAGCATTTCGCGGATGTTAGAGATTTTCTTGTCAGCCAGCAGGATGAACGGGCTTTCCAGTTCTACTGCGCCAGTTTCCGGCTTGTTGATGAAGTAAGGAGACAGGTAGCCACGGTCGAACTGCATACCTTCAACCACGTCCAGTTCGTCCTGCAGACCGGTACCGTCTTCAACGGTGATAACGCCTTCTTTACCGACTTTGTCCATCGCTTCAGCGATCAGTTTACCTACGGTTTCGTCGGAGTTAGCGGAGATGGTACCAACCTGAGCAATCGCTTTAGAGTCAGAGCACGGTACGGACAGCGCTTTCAGTTCTTCAACTGCAGCGGTAACGGCTTTGTCGATACCACGTTTCAGGTCCATCGGGTTCATGCCCGCAGCAACAGCTTTCAGACCCTCAGTGATGATAGCCTGAGCCAGTACAGTTGCAGTGGTGGTACCGTCGCCTGCAGCGTCGTTCGCTTTAGAGGCAACTTCTTTCACCATCTGCGCACCCATATTTTCGAACTTGTCTTCCAGTTCGATTTCACGAGCAACGGAAACACCATCTTTGGTGATGGTCGGTGCACCGAAAGATTTATCCAGAACTACGTTACGGCCTTTCGGACCGAGGGTAACTTTCACTGCATCTGCCAGTACGTTTACGCCGCGCAGCATTTTCACACGAGCGTCGTTACCGAATTTTACGTCTTTAGCTGCCATTATCTTTATTCCTTAAATTCGTATGTTCAGTGTCGTGCGAGGATTACGCTTCAACAATTGCCAGAATGTCGCTTTCGGACATGATCAACACTTCTTCATTGTCGATCTTCTCAGATTTCACACCGTAGCCATCGTTGAAAATAACGATGTCGCCAACTTTCACATCCAGCGGCTTCACTTCGCCATTTTCAAGGATACGGCCATTGCCGACAGCCAGCACTTCGCCGCGGGTGGATTTAGCCGCTGCAGAGCCGGTCAGAACGATGCCGCCAGCAGATTTAGTTTCAACTTCTTTACGCTTGACGATCACGCGATCATGCAATGGACGAATATTCATTGATAACTCTCCTTTGAGAAAGTCCGTATCTGTTATGGGTGACGCCGGAGCTTACGTGGTTTCCCGGCTGGTGACCAGAGAAATGGGGATGAGGATTCGCCCCTTCAAGGGGGAAAAAGAAAAAAAATTCTGATCAGCACAAAATCGGGTGAAAACCCTGATTCACCTCACATTTCATCGCAATTTCTTCATCGCCGTCATAAGCGAATCTGATTGTGCTACCATCGAAAATCTACGCAGTTGCCCAAAATTTGGGCGCAATCGGATATCAACCCATGAGTGGACTCAAACAAGAACTGGGGCTGGCCCAGGGCATTGGCCTGCTATCGACGTCATTATTAGGCACTGGCGTGTTTGCCGTTCCTGCGTTAGCTGCGCTGGTAGCGGGCAATAACAGCCTGTGGGCGTGGCCCGTTTTGATTATCTTAGTGTTCCCGATTGCGATTGTGTTTGCGATTCTGGGTCGCCACTATCCCAGCGCAGGCGGTGTCGCGCACTTCGTCGGTATGGCGTTTGGTTCGCGACTTGAGCGAGTCACCGGCTGGTTGTTTTTATCGGTCATTCCCGTGGGTTTGCCTGCCGCGCTACAAATTGCCGCCGGGTTCGGCCAGGCAATGTTTGGCTGGCATAGCTGGCAACTGTTGTTGGCAGAACTCGGTACGCTGGCGCTGGTGTGGTATATCGGTACTCGCGGTGCCAGTTCCAGTGCTAATCTACAAACCGTTATTGCCGGACTTATCGTCGCGCTGATTGTCGCTATCTGGTGGGCGGGCGATATCAAACCTGCGAATATCCCCTTCCCGGCACCTGGTAATATCGAACTTACCGGGTTATTTGCTGCGTTATCAGTGATGTTCTGGTGTTTTGTCGGTCTGGAAGCATTTGCCCATCTTGCCTCGGAATTTAAAAATCCAGAGCGTGATTTTCCTCGCGCATTGATGATTGGTCTGCTGCTGGCAGGATTAGTCTACTGGGGCTGTACGGTAGTCGTCTTACACTTCGACGCCTATGGTGAAAAAATGGCGGCGGCAGCATCGCTTCCAAAAATTGTAGTGCAGTTGTTCGGTGTAGGAGCGTTATGGATTGCCTGCGTGATTGGCTATCTGGCCTGCTTTGCCAGTCTCAACATTTATATACAGAGCTTCGCCCGCCTGGTCTGGTCGCAGGCGCAACATAATCCTGACCACTACCTGGCACGCCTCTCTTCTCGCCATATCCCGAATAATGCCCTCAATGCGGTGCTCGGCTGCTGTGTGGTGAGCACGTTGGTGATTCATGCTTTAGAGATCAATCTGGACGCTCTTATTATTTATGCCAATGGCATCTTTATTATGATTTATCTGTTATGCATGCTGGCAGGCTGTAAATTATTGCAAGGACGTTATCGACTACTGGCGGTGGTTGGCGGGCTGTTATGCGTTCTGTTACTGGCAATGGTCGGCTGGAAAAGTCTCTATGCGCTGATCATGCTGGCGGGGTTATGGCTGTTGCTGCCAAAACGAAAAACGCCGGAAAATGGCATAACCACATAATCCGGCGTTTCGACATTAATCCTGGCGATCGTCTTTATGATCAAGGCGGTCGCGCTCATCATCCTTTCGCTGGTACTCACCATCAAAAGTATTACCGCCACCGGTCCCGGCGCTAAAACCGCCGCCTGGCATACGAGAAAAGCGCAAATGCGGCATCAACTTCACTGTCAGATGCTTTTGCACCGGCGGTAATAAAAGCAGAAGACCGAGGAAGTCGGTGAAAAAGCCCGGTAATAAAAGCAGCAAACCGGCAATGATCAGCGAAACACTTTTAATCATCTCCGCCGCTGGGTTTTCACCCGCCGCCATTTTTTGCTGCATCAGCACGAAATTCTTAAAGCCCTGGTTACGTACCAATGACATCCCGATAACTGACGTGAATATAACCAGCACGAGGGTCAGCAATACCCCCAATACATGGGCAACCTGAATAAAGATTGAAATCTCAATATAGACATAAAGGAAAATGGCAATAAAAGGTAACCAGCGCAAAGGTTTCTCCTGTAATAGCAGCCGGTAAAACCCGGCTACCTGAATGGGTTGCGAATCGCGTTCAGCTTATATTGTGGTCATTAGCAAAATTTCAAGATGTTTGCGCAACTATTTTTGGTAGTAATCCCAAAGCGGTGATCTATTTCACAAATTAATAATTAAGGGGTAAAAACCGACACTTAAAGTGATCCAGATTACGGTAGAAATCCTCAAGCAGCATATGATCTCGGGTATTCGGTCGATGCAGGGGATAATCGTCGGTCGAAAAACATTCGAAACCACATATATTCTGTGTGTTTAAAGCAAATCATTGGCAGCTTGAAAAAGAAGGTTCACATGTCAAACAACATTCGTATCGAAGAAGATCTGTTGGGTACCAGGGAAGTTCCAGCTGATGCCTACTATGGTGTTCACACTCTGAGAGCGATTGAAAACTTCTATATCAGCAACAACAAAATCAGTGATATTCCTGAATTTGTTCGCGGTATGGTAATGGTTAAAAAAGCCGCAGCTATGGCAAACAAAGAGCTGCAAACCATTCCTAAAAGTGTAGCGAATGCCATCATTGCCGCATGTGATGAAGTCCTGAACAACGGAAAATGCATGGATCAGTTCCCGGTAGACGTCTACCAGGGCGGCGCAGGTACTTCCGTAAACATGAACACCAACGAAGTGCTGGCCAATATCGGTCTGGAACTGATGGGTCACCAGAAAGGTGAATATCAGTACCTGAACCCGAACGACCATGTTAACAAATGTCAGTCCACTAACGACGCCTACCCGACCGGTTTCCGTATCGCAGTTTACTCTTCCCTGATTAAGCTGGTAGATGCGATTAACCAACTGCGTGAAGGCTTTGAACGTAAAGCTGTCGAATTCCAGGACATCCTGAAAATGGGTCGTACCCAGCTGCAGGACGCAGTACCGATGACCCTCGGTCAGGAATTCCGCGCTTTCAGCATCCTGCTGAAAGAAGAAGTGAAAAATATCCAACGTACCGCTGAACTGCTGCTGGAAGTTAACCTTGGCGCAACAGCAATCGGTACTGGTCTGAACACGCCGAAAGAGTACTCTCCGCTGGCAGTGAAAAAACTGGCTGAAGTCACTGGCTTCCCATGCGTACCGGCTGAAGACCTGATCGAAGCGACCTCTGACTGCGGCGCTTATGTTATGGTTCACGGCGCGCTGAAACGCCTGGCTGTGAAGATGTCCAAAATCTGTAACGACCTGCGCTTGCTCTCTTCTGGTCCACGTGCCGGCCTGAACGAGATCAACCTGCCGGAACTGCAGGCGGGCTCTTCCATCATGCCAGCTAAAGTAAACCCGGTTGTTCCGGAAGTGGTTAACCAGGTATGCTTCAAAGTCATCGGTAACGACACCACTGTTACCATGGCAGCAGAAGCAGGTCAGCTGCAGTTGAACGTTATGGAGCCGGTCATTGGCCAGGCCATGTTCGAATCCGTTCACATTCTGACCAACGCTTGCTACAACCTGCTGGAAAAATGCATTAACGGCATCACTGCTAACAAAGAAGTGTGCGAAGGTTACGTTTACAACTCTATCGGTATCGTTACTTACCTGAACCCGTTCATCGGTCACCACAACGGTGACATCGTGGGTAAAATCTGTGCCGAAACCGGTAAGAGTGTACGTGAAGTCGTTCTGGAACGCGGTCTGTTGACTGAAGCGGAACTTGACGATATTTTCTCCGTACAGAATCTGATGCACCCGGCTTACAAAGCAAAACGCTATACTGATGAAAGCGAACAGTAATCGTACAGGGTAGTACAAATAAAGAAGGCACGTCAGATGACGTGCCTTTTTTCTTGTGAGCAGTAACTTAAAAATAACAACCTAATATCAACTTGTTAAAAAACAAGGAAGGCTAATATGCTAGTTGTAGAACTCATCATAGTTTTGCTGGCGATCTTCTTGGGCGCCAGATTGGGGGGAATAGGTATTGGTTTTGCAGGCGGATTGGGGGTGCTGGTTCTTGCCGCTATTGGCGTTAAACCCGGTAACATCCCGTTCGATGTCATTTCCATTATCATGGCGGTTATCGCCGCTATTTCTGCCATGCAGGTTGCTGGCGGTCTGGACTATCTGGTTCATCAGACAGAAAAGCTGCTGCGCCGTAACCCGAAATACATCACGATCCTCGCACCGATCGTGACCTATTTCCTGACTATCTTTGCTGGTACTGGCAACATATCTCTGGCGACACTGCCAGTTATCGCTGAAGTTGCGAAGGAACAAGGCGTCAAACCTTGCCGTCCGCTGTCTACTGCAGTGGTATCCGCGCAGATTGCGATCACCGCATCGCCAATCTCAGCGGCAGTGGTTTACATGTCTTCCGTGATGGAAGGTCATGGCATCAGCTACCTCCATCTGCTCTCCGTGGTCATCCCGTCCACCCTGCTGGCGGTTCTGGTGATGTCCTTTCTGGTCACTATGCTGTTCAACTCCAAACTCTCTGACGATCCGATTTATCGCAAGCGTCTGGAAGAGGGCCTGGTTGAACTGCGCGGTGAAAAGCAGATTGAAATCAAATCCGGTGCAAAAACGTCCGTCTGGCTGTTCCTGCTGGGCGTAGTTGGCGTGGTTATCTATGCAATCATCAACAGCCCAAGCATGGGTCTGGTTGAAAAACCGCTGATGAACACCACCAACGCAATCCTGATCATCATGCTCAGCGTTGCAACTCTGACCACCGTTATCTGTAAAGTCGATACCGACAACATCCTCAACTCCAGCACCTTCAAAGCAGGTATGAGCGCCTGTATTTGTATCCTGGGTGTTGCGTGGCTGGGCGATACTTTCGTTTCCAACAACATCGACTGGATCAAAGATACCGCTGGTGAAGTGATTCAGGGTCATCCGTGGCTGCTGGCCGTCATCTTCTTCTTTGCTTCTGCTCTGCTGTACTCTCAGGCTGCAACCGCAAAAGCACTGATGCCGATGGCTCTGGCACTGAACGTTTCACCGCTGACCGCTGTTGCTTCTTTCGCTGCGGTGTCTGGTCTGTTCATTCTGCCGACCTACCCGACGCTGGTTGCTGCGGTACAGATGGATGACACGGGTACAACCCGTATCGGTAAATTCGTCTTCAACCATCCGTTCTTCATCCCGGGTACTCTGGGTGTTGCCCTGGCCGTTTGCTTCGGCTTCGTGCTGGGTAGCTTCATGCTGTAATGACCAATCGCGGGGCGTTCAAGCCCCGCTTTCTTTCCCGCCGACTAACATCCTTCCCCCGTCCGTTGTATAGTGACCTCTCTCTTGCGGTTCCATCTGTTCTTGCGAGGTGTTTATGCTTGATGAAAAAAGTTCGAATACCGCGTCTGTCGTGGTGCTATGTACCGCACCGGATGAAGCGACAGCCCAGGATTTAGCCGCCAAAGTGCTGGCGGAAAAACTGGCGGCCTGCGCGACCTTGATCCCCGGCGCTACCTCTCTCTATTACTGGGAAGGTAAGCTGGAGCAAGAATACGAAGTGCAGATGATTTTAAAAACTACCGTATCTCACCAGCAGGCACTGCTGGAATGCCTGAAGTCTCATCATCCATATCAAACCCCGGAACTTCTGGTTTTACCTGTTACACACGGAGACACAGATTACCTCTCATGGCTCAACGCATCTTTACGCTGATCCTGCTACTTTGCAGCACTTCCGTTTTTGCCGGATTATTCGACGCGCCGGGACGTTCACAATTTGTCCCCGCGGATCAAGCCTTTACTTTTGATTTTCAGCAAAACCAACATGACCTTAATCTGACCTGGCAGATCAAAGACGGTTACTACCTCTACCGTAAACAGATCCGCATTACGCCGGAACACGCGAAAATTGCCGACGTGCAGCTGCCGCAAGGCGTCTGGCATGAAGATGAGTTTTACGGCAAAAGCGAGATTTACCGCGATCGGCTGACGCTTCCCGTAACCATCAACCAGGCGAGTGCGGGAGCGACGTTAACTGTCACCTACCAGGGCTGTGCTGATGCCGGTTTCTGTTATCCGCCAGAAACCAAAACCGTTCCGTTAAGCGAAGTGGTCGCCAACAACGCAGCGTCACAGCCTGTGTCTGTTTCGCAGCAAGAGCAGCACACCGCGCAATTGCCCTTTTCCGCGCTCTGGGCGTTGTTGATCGGTATTGGTATCGCCTTTACGCCATGCGTGCTGCCAATGTACCCACTGATTTCTGGCATCGTGCTGGGTGGTAAACAGCGGCTCTCCACTGCCAGAGCATTGTTGCTGACCTTTATTTATGTGCAGGGGATGGCACTGACTTACACGGCGCTGGGTCTGGTAGTTGCCGCCGCAGGGTTACAGTTCCAGGCGGCGCTACAGCACCCATACGTGCTCATTGGCCTCGCCATCGTCTTTACCTTGCTGGCGATGTCAATGTTTGGCTTGTTTACTCTACAACTCCCCTCTTCGCTGCAAACACGTCTCACGTTGATGAGCAATCGCCAACAGGGCGGCTCACCTGGCGGTGTGTTTGTTATGGGGGCGATTGCCGGACTGATCTGTTCACCATGCACCACCGCACCGCTTAGCGCGATTCTGCTGTATATCGCCCAAAGCGGGAACATGTGGCTGGGCGGCGGCACGCTTTATCTCTATGCGTTGGGCATGGGCCTGCCGCTGATGCTAATTACCGTCTTTGGTAACCGCTTGCTGCCGAAAAGCGGCCCGTGGATGGAACAAGTCAAAACCGCGTTTGGTTTTGTGATCCTCGCACTGCCGGTCTTCCTGCTGGAGCGAGTGATTGGTGATGTATGGGGATTACGCTTGTGGTCGGCGCTGGGTGTCGCATTCTTTGGCTGGGCCTTTATCACCAGCCTACAGGCTAAACGCGGCTGGATGCGCGTGGTGCAAATAATCCTGCTGGCAGCGGCATTGGTTAGCGTGCGCCCACTTCAGGATTGGGCATTTGGTGCGACGCATACCGCGCAAACTCAGACGCATCTCAACTTTACACAAATCAAAACGGTAGATGAGTTAAATCAGGCGCTCGTTGAAGCCAAAGGCAAACCGGTGATGTTAGATCTTTATGCCGACTGGTGCGTCGCCTGTAAAGAGTTTGAGAAATACACCTTCAGCGACCCGCAGGTGCAAAAAGCGTTAGCAGACACGGTCTTACTTCAGGCCAACGTCACGGCCAACGACGCACAAGATGTGGCGCTGTTAAAGCATCTTAATGTCCTTGGCCTACCGACAATTCTCTTTTTTGACGGACAAGGCCAGGAGCATCCACAAGCACGCGTCACGGGCTTTATGGATGCTGAAACCTTCAGCGCACATTTGCGCGATCGCCAACCGTGAACGACACTTGCAGTGGGAAAGACGGAGGAAAATAGCGTGCAACGTGAAGATGTACTGGGAGAAGCCCTGAAATTATTAGAATTACAAGGGATTGCCAACACCACGCTGGAGATGGTTGCTGAACGTGTGGATTATCCACTGGACGAGCTACGCCGCTTCTGGCCAGACAAAGAGGCAATCCTCTACGATGCGCTGCGTTATCTTAGCCAACAGATAGATGTCTGGCGTCGTCAGCTGATGCTGGACGAAACGCAAACCGCCGAACAAAAGCTGCTGGCACGTTATCAGGCGTTATCGGAGTGCGTTAAAAACAACCGCTATCCGGGCTGTCTATTTATCGCTGCCTGTACGTTTTATCCCGATCCTGGCCACCCTATTCATCAACTGGCCGATCAGCAAAAAAGCGCGGCCTACGATTTCACCCACGAACTGTTAACCACACTGGAAGTTGACGATCCGGCGATGGTAGCAAAGCAGATGGAACTGGTGCTGGAAGGCTGTTTAAGCCGAATGCTGGTGAATCGTAGCCAGGCGGATGTCGACACTGCACATCGGCTGGCGGAAGATATCCTGCGCTTCGCCCGCTGCCGCCAGGGTGGTGCATTGACCTGACAGAAACACAGAAAAGAAGCGATTTGCCGCAATCTTAAGCAGTTGAATCGCTTTTACTGAAATTAGGTTGACGAGATGTGCAGATTACGGTTTAATGCGCCCCGTTGCCCGGATAGCTCAGTCGGTAGAGCAGGGGATTGAAAATCCCCGTGTCCTTGGTTCGATTCCGAGTCCGGGCACCAAATTCATATCAACGGACCTCCACGGAGGTCCGTTTTTCGTTTCAGAACGCCACAATTTAAGCGTTCTACCTACAAATCAATTCTACCGAACTCAACCAGATTCCCCCCACATCAACCCCATTGTGTGGGTATAATTGCGGGTATACCCCAGTTCGACAGAATTTGTACCCTCTTTAACGCATTCAGAAGGCTATACTATGGCACTGACTGACGCAAAAATCCGGGCTGCAAAGCCCACTGACAAGGCTTATAAACTCACTGACGGGGCTGGCATGTTCCTACTGGTTCATCCTAATGGTTCCCGTTACTGGCGTCTCCGTTATCGTATTCTGGGTAAGGAGAAGACTCTGGCACTTGGTGTGTATCCAGAAGTTTCTCTCTCCGAAGCTCGTACAAAACGGGATGAGGCCCGAAAACTGATTTCGGAGGGGATTGACCCTTGCGAACAGAAAAGAGCTAAAAAAGTAGTCCCTGATTTACAACTCTCTTTTGAACATATTGCACGACGCTGGCATGCCAGTAATAAACAATGGGCACAATCACACAGCGATAAGGTACTCAAAAGCCTCGAAACACACGTTTTCCCCTTTATCGGCAACCGGAACATCACAACACTCAATACCCCGGACCTGCTTATCCCTGTTCGTGCTGCAGAAGCTAAACAAATTTATGAAATCGCCAGTCGTCTGCAGCAAAGAATATCTGCTGTAATGCGTTATGCCGTACAGTCTGGCATCATCAGATATAATCCTGCTCTGGATATGGCTGGCGCATTGACCTCTGTAAAACGACAGCATCGCCCCGCTCTTGATCTTTCACGTCTGCCTGAACTTCTGTCGCGTATTAACAGTTATAAAGGTCAGCCTGTCACCCGGCTTGCTGTTATGCTGAATTTACTGGTTTTTATTCGCTCCAGTGAACTCAGATATGCCCGCTGGGCTGAAATTGATATTGACAATTCAATGTGGACTATTCCAGCCGAACGCAAACCTCTGCCAGGGGTAAAATTCTCACACCGGGGCTCCAAGATGCGAACACCACATCTTGTGCCACTCAGCAAACAGGCTGTAGCCATACTGACAGAACTTCAGACATGGGCTGGTGAAAATGGTCTGATCTTTACGGGAGCACATGACCCGCGTAAACCAATCAGTGAAAATACCGTAAATAAGGCCCTCAGAGTGATGGGGTATGACACAACCAAGGAAGTCTGTGGCCATGGATTCCGGGCGATGGCGTGCAGTGCATTGATTGAATCAGGTTTGTGGTCCCGCGATGCTGTGGAACGTCAGATGAGCCATCAGGAGCGTAATGGTGTACGTGCTGCGTATATCCATAAAGCAGAACATCTGGAAGAACGTCGACTGATGCTACAGTGGTGGGCAGATTTTCTGGATGCGAACAGAGATAAGGGTATCAGCCCGTTTGAATATGCAAAGATTAACAATCCATTAAAATAGTAAGCAGTCCGGGCTGATTGCCCGGACTGCTTTAACTGATTATTTTTCTTTGTAAATGATGACGAAGATTGATGTTCTGGCAAGTTACTCCGGCTTCCATTAAAGTCCCTTCGTCATGTTCTTCAGGCTATTTATGACTGTGATTAGCACCAGGAATATCTGGTTTCCATGAGAGCAGGTAATAACCCCCGGTGTTTTCGGCTGTTCTGGTATCCTTGTCCAACGCAGGCAGTCATTATAAACGGTAAAAAATGTATTCACTGTTATGAAATCAATAGTCCTGACGTACTGTTGAATGTGCTTGCGTTCTGAACCTTGTACAACCAGTACATTTGATACCGAATTATAAACAAAACATTGCATCCAACTTTTTCAATATGGACAATAGTTGTCCATATGGTGGTTTTATATTCGATAAATCAATGGATTTCATTGAGTCATAGGACTGGTAATGGATGAAAATGCTTTAGGGTTTGCCTCATACTGGCGCAACTCGCTTGCGGACGCTGAGTCAGGAAAGGGCAGTTTTGAACGGAAAGACGCCAAAAATTTCACTCATTGGCATGGGATAGCGGCGGGACGTCTTGACGAAGCGATTGTCAGTAAATTTTTTAAGGGAGAAAAAGACGATGTCGAAACGGTCGATGTCATCTTGCGCCCAAAAGTTTATTTCCGGTTACTGCAGCATGGTAAGGACCGTTCTGCAGGTGCGCCTGATATTGTTACCCCGATAGTGACGCCAGCCTTGCTAAGCCGTGAGGGTTTTTTATATCCGACGCCAGCGACCTCCATTCCCAGAGACCTGCTTGAACCTTTGCCAAAAGGAGCATTTTCGATTGGTGAGATTGGGCAGTATGACAAATACAAGACGACCCATACCACGTTCTCTATCAACTTTGATGACAGCGTTGATAAGACTGCCGAAACGGATGAAGAACGGGAAGAACGATATGCAGCCTTGCAGCAGGAGTGGCGTCAATATCTGGATGATTCAGAGAGGCTGCTGAAGAACGTTGCCGGCGACTGGATTAAAAATCCTGAGCAATATGAACTCGCTGAGCACGGTTATATTGTTAAAACGGCGCAATCTGGCGGTGCCAGTTTCCATATCCTTTCTCTTTATGATCACCTGCTTGTTTGCAATAAGGATGTGCCGCTCTTCAATCGATTCGCCTCGCGAGAGGTTCATGCTGCAGAGTCTTTGCTGGCCCCTGGAGCAAAATTCAGCGACAGGCTTGGACACTCCGGAGATAAGTTTCCGCTGGCAAAGGCTCAGCGCGATGCCTTAAGCCATTTTCTGGATGCTAAACATGGCGATATCCTTGCTGTTAATGGCCCTCCTGGAACCGGAAAAACCACGCTGGTGCTTTCTATCATCGCCACGCAGTGGGCCAGAGCGGCTCTCGAAAAATCTGAGCCTCCGGTTATTATCGCGACTTCAACGAATAACCAGGCTGTAACGAACATTATTGAGGCATTCGGGAAAGACTTTTCGCAAGGTTCAGGTGCGATGGCCGGGCGATGGTTGCCAGAGCTGAAAAGCTTCGGCGCTTATTTTCCCTCAGGCAGCCGTAAAGCTGAAGCAGCCAAAAAATATCAAACTGAAGATTTCTTCAACCAGGTTGAGTCAAAAGAGTATGTAGAAGATGCACTGCTGTTTTATCTGGAAAAGGCTAAGGCAGCCTTTCCTGAAAAAGAGTGTTCATCCCCTGAAAAGGTCATTGAACTCCTGCATGGTCAGTTGGCAGCAAAATCCGAGCAACTGATAAGACTGAACGCAACATGGCAAAAGTTAAGCCAGATTCGGGCTGCGCGTGAGCTTATTGCTAATGATATTGAGCAATATCTCAATAATTTAAATAAATTACTTTCCGGACAAGAACAAAAAATCACTCTACTGAAGAGTGCTAAAACGGAATGGAAAAAATATCGCGCCGGTGAATCACTGATCTATTCATTATTTTCCTGGCTTCCGGCGGTTCGCAGTAAGCGACAGTACCAAATACAGCTGTTTCTCGAAGATAAATTAGGTGCGCTGATTGCAGGAAATCAATGGTCTGATCCTGAAACTATCGAACGTAATATTGATGGGCTGCTCAATTCCGCTGAGCGCGAGCAAACAACATACCGGCAGCAGATTGACTCCGCCCATGAAATCATTCTTAAAGAACAGCAGGCGGTTCAGGAGTGGCAGAGACTGGCTCTTGATTTAGGGTATGAGGGCGACGAGGAACTGAGCTTCTCACAGGCCGATGAACTGGCTGATACGCAGATTCGCTTCCCTGCATTTTTACTGACGACTCACTACTGGGAAGGTCGTTGGCTGATGGATATGGCCAGCATTGATGATCTGCAGGAAGAGAAGAAGAAAAAAGGCGCTAAAGGGGTAACCGCCCGTTGGCAACGTCGAATGAAACTCACTCCATGTGTGGTGATGACATGCTATATGCTGCCCGGCAATATGCAGATAAGTGAGCACAAAGGACAGCGTAAATTCGAGAAAAGTTATTTGTATGATTTTGCCGATTTACTCATTGTCGATGAAGCCGGGCAGGTGCTTCCTGAAGTGGCTGCTGCCTCGTTTGCATTAGCTAAGAAGGCATTAGTGATTGGCGATACGGAGCAGATCCCGCCAATATGGAGTATTGCTCCTGCGATTGATATCGGTAACATGCTGGCGGAAAAAATTCTGTCTGGCAGTACGCAAGAAGAGATTACCGAGAAATATACGGCAATCGCAGACCTTGGTAAAAGTGCCGCATCTGGCAGCGTTATGAAAATAGCGCAGTTTGCTTCGCGCTATCAATATGATCCCGAACTGGCTCGTGGTATGTACCTATATGAACACCGCCGGTGCTACGACAATATTATTGGATACTGTAATACGCTCTGCTATCACGGTAAGTTGTTGCCTAAAAGAGGGCGTGAAGAGAGCAATTTAATGCCCGCAATGGGGTATCTCCATATTGATGGTAAAGGAGAGCTGGCAAGTAGTGGAAGTCGATATAATTTGCTTGAGGCTGAAACGATAGCGGTCTGGTTGGCAGAGAACCAGCAAAATATTGAAGCGCATTACGGTAAATCGCTTCATGAAGTTGTCGGTATTGTGACGCCTTTTAGCGCTCAGGTATCCACTATCAAACAGGTGCTGGGCAAACAAGGTATCAGTACAGGCACGAATGAAAAGTCGCTCACAGTGGGCACCGTGCACTCTCTTCAGGGAGCGGAAAGAGCGATTGTGATATTCTCGCCAGTCTATTCAAAACATGAAGACGGCGGGTTTATTGATAGCGATAACAGCATGCTGAATGTTGCAGTCTCCCGTGCGAAGGACAGTTTTCTGGTCTTCGGCGATATGGACCTGTTTGAGGTCCAGCCAGCCTCATCGCCACGGGGATTACTGGCAAAATACCTCTTTGAGTCAGAGAAGAATGCGCTCTCTTTTGATTATAAAGAGCGTAAGGATTTAAAAACCGCCGGGACCAAAATCTACACACTTCATGGTGTGGAGCAACATGATAATTTCCTGAATCAGACATTTGAAAATACCAGTAAACACATCACGATAGTTTCTCCATGGCTGACCTGGCAAAGGCTGGAGCAAACCGGTTTTCTTGATTCCATGATTGCGGCGTGTTCACGTGGAATTAACGTCACGATAGTCACTGACAGAAGCTACAACACTGAACATAATGATTTTGAGAAGCGAAAAGAGAAGCAGCAGAACTTTAAAGCGGCGCTGGAGAAACTGAATGCGCTGGGTATTGCTACAAAGCTGGTAAACCGTGTTCATAGCAAAATTGTTATTGGTGATGATGGTTTGCTGTGCGTGGGATCGTTCAACTGGTTTAGTGCGACACGGGAAGCGCGATATGAACGATACGATACATCAATGGTTTATTGCGGTGATAACCTGAAGGGTGAGATTGAGGCTATTTATAATAGTCTTGAGAGGCGGCAGGTTTAGAGCAGGAATGGTGAGTAGCCATCTTACCGATCGTTTTCGAGCGTAAGATGGCTGAATGGAATGGCTATTATTGCACAGTCCTTAATTATAACATTCATACCGACATGATTATCTTCTGTCCGGAAGAATCAGAGGCTGTGGTTTCAGACTGTCTGCCGGTACATTCCTGTCTCCGTTAAAAACAATAACGGGTTCATTATCTTCGTCTGTCAGCGGATTGAATGGCGGTATATTTTCAGTACGAATGCCGGTCAGCCACTGAAAAATACCTGCGAAATGACGGGCACTGATTTTTCTGCTGACGGACTGATGAGACGTGATGTCACTGGCGGTAATAATCAGGGGAACGCTGTAGCCTCCTTGTATATGGCCATCATGATGAACAGGATTAGCACTGTCGCTGACCGACAGACCATGGTCAGAAAAGTAAAGCATGGCAAAATGACGGGAGTGCCGGCGAAGGATACCATCAAGCTGACCGAGAAAGTTATCCAGTTTACTGATGCTGGCGAGGTAACAGGCAATCTTTCGGGGATACTGCTCCAGGTAATGATTCGGCCAGGAGTTAAGTCGGTCACACGGATTCGGATGAGAGCCAATCATGTGCAGGAATATCACCTTCGGAGAGGATTTATCCGCCAGTGCACGTTCTGTTTCCTGTAACAACAACATGTCATCCGTTTTACGGGAAGCAAAGCTGCCTTTCTTGAGGAAAACGGTATGCTCCGCATCAGAAGCAATAACAGAGATGCGTGTATCATGCTCCCCCAGTTTTCCCTGATTGGATATCCACCATGTGCTGTATCCTGCTTTTGCTGCCAGCGCCACCACGTTGTTGCCGGAGTCAGGGTTCTGCTCATAGTCATAAATCAGTGTCCGGCTCAGGGAAGGTACGGTACTGGCTGCTGCCGATGTATAGCCGTCAATAAATAAACCGGGAGCCGTATTCAGCCATGGTGTGGTTGGCACGGGATAGCCATATACCGACATATAATCCCTGCGCACACTCTCACCAGTAACGATAACAATCGTGTCATACAACGGTGTTCCCGGCAGGATTTTCCAGTTGTCAGCCCCGTGCTGACTCAGTTGTTTATAACGCTGCATTTCACGCAATGTGTCAGTTGTTCCCACAACAATTCCTTTAACCATCCGCAACGGCCAGCTGTTTACAGAGCATAATACGAACAGCAGCAGTGCCAGCCAGTTACGGTGACCGCGGTGGTGTGTCCGCCAGAAAATCACCATGAATACCAGAATCGCGGCACTGACCAGAAAATGATAAACAGGAATCATCCCGGTAAACTCTGCAGCCTCATCAGCCGTGGTCTGCAGCAACGCGACAATAAAACTGTTGTTGATTTTACCGTACGTCATACCCGCAGGCGCATACAGTGCACAACAGAACAGAAATAACAGCGTTGTAATGGATGTGAGGGTATTTCTGTGTGCAAGGAGCAGAAGGAGAAACAGAAGCAGCACATTTCCTGTGGCATTCTTCTCAGTGTATCCGCATGCAATTGTGGTTATCACAGAAATAACAAAAAAGAATAAAAACAATAAAATCCGGGGTGTGTCGCCCGGACAAAACAGTTTTCTGATATTCATCGGAGTATATCGACAACATTATTATGAAGAGAACAGGATAATAAAAATCAGAAATTATCTGTAAAACAGATAACAGACAACCCTGCAGCAATAGACTGCAGGGTGTTTCTGTTTAATTGCAGAAGATATACAATTATATTAATTACAGAATATTCGTGATTATCTCTCGGGAACAGTGTTGTCAGAAGTTATAAGTCACACCAAGCATGATGTCATGACTTTTAACATCAACTTCTGACTTATATTTATCGCCCCACTCGTCCTTGTAACTCACACTGCTGTCACCTGCATCAAGATAGCGATAGCTGAGGTCCAGAGCGATATCCGGGGTTACGTCATAGCGGACACCCGCGCCAAGGTTCCATGCGAAGTTGTCAGCAGAGCCTGAACGTGACAACGATTCGCGACCACTGCTTCCGTACTCATAATCCCAGGTACTGATACCGGTTGTTTTCTGGTGAATTCTGGCGTAGCCAATCCCTGCAGATATCCAAGGTGTGAATGCGCTGTCATTCCGGAAGTCATAGTACGCATTCAGCATTAGTGTGTTGACTGACACCTCATTCTTCAGGTCATCACGCCAGTAACCACCTGACCAACTGTCTTTATCTACGTTATACTTCGAATCAGCTTTTCCACGAGCGTAAAACTCCAGTTCTGTACGAACCGGAATACTGAACTGCGGATAAAAATCATAACCAGCCGCGATACCACCACTGAATACCGTATCATGGTCATCGCCGCCTTTATACTTTGACGTTTCTTCCTCATCTCCTGACAGGAAACGCTGGTCTGAAAGTGACACCACAGAGGTACCGGCTTTACCGGTCAGATAAAAACCGCTTTTACCTTCCTCAGCACCTGCATTTGCTGCAAATACACAGGCTGCGGCCACCACTGAAACAGCAAAAACCTTTTTCATTTCAATTATCTCCGTTATTGCTCCGTTGCTGCAAGCAGTACTCAGTGCATTTTAAAACCCGCCATGCGATAGCCTCAATCGAATAAAATCTATCGAATCGATCGATGATATCGATCGTCATTAACCAGAAATTTTTATCGTATTCAGTCAGCACAGACACAACAAATGCATGCCATGCAGGCAGCCATGCCCCGTCGCGACAGATGGTAGCAGTGGGCTGGCGAAGAGCAGAATTAATAAAATTTGTTTATTCTGTCAGGAGATAAGGTGTCACCTGTTCATGAACACAATTAAGGAAGAGACATACATGAGCTGACTGGCAGTCCAGAGTGCATGCGGTTACAAGCCGGAAAGGTGAACCGGTATAACCAGTGAGCAGAGTTTGTGAAGGGGGGATATAAAAAAGCCCACTGCATGGCTGCGGGTAAAGAGTCAGTTATTTCCGGCGTTTTTCAAGGTAGTTGTCGCCTGATGTAATAAAATTACGTTATGCCGCTTCTTTTTCTGGATTCAGATAAACTGCCTGAATGAGTTCCCAGTCACGCAACTGTTTGCTCCAGCGCTCAGGATGACGCTTGCGAGCTTCGCGATAAACTTTTTTTCTGGCTTCCAGTATTTGTGCATCAATTCCGCGATGGCGTTCATCCGGAGTAACATACTTAATACCGCTGTGCTTGTGTTCCAGGTTGTACCATTACGTGAACTTGCTTAACCAACTTCTGGCTTCATCTATGGTTCGAAAACCATTCTCCGGCCACCATGAACAATACTTAATCGTCCGGAAGAGCGATTCGGAATAAAGAAGTGTTACTGGCAGTTCTTTCATCGCATCAGTGAAAACCAGCAGGGCACTGCTCACCAGAGCAACACAGGAAAGTGAACCCGAACAAAAGTTCCTGTACCATTTTCTCCCAGCAGACGTGAGGCTTGTTCCAGTGACGCTGGTATACGTCCCAGCCGGACATCAAGTGCGCCGATGGCTATTGCCTGAAATCGCATCGTACAGCAAATCACCAACAGGACACCGACAGACATTAAAGGTAACCCCCTGTAATCCAGTAGTTCCGACAGCCAGCGGTCATTTAGGGAGTCAGAAAACCAATCGCCAGAATCGTGCCCGGAAAGGCATAACCCAGCGACGCCCCTCTCATCACACCGCGCCTGAACAGTGGCATAGCGTTGAGGAATTCCGGGCATTCCAGACTACGAGCAGACTGACAAAAATTACGACAAAGCGTTGAAGGAAGCCAGCGCGCGGACTGACAGGACTTTACCATAAAAACACAGGCTAACCGCGCCTGCGTTTTTAATGACGGATAAACAGAATCAGGTGCCGATTATGCCGCCGTCGGCTTTTACGATAACGACAGTTGAGGAGCGCGGACGACCAGCCTTATCGCCGTCAGGCCAGCTTGATACTGCCGTCGGATGCTGCGGATCGCTAAGCCCTTCGCTTGGCTCGCCAGGGTGCTGGATGTTAATAAACAGCGTCCGGTTATCCGGAGTGAACGCGATGCCGGTGATTTCGCAGCCGCGCGGGCCGGTCAGGAAGCGGCGGAACTCATTGGTACCGGGGATCGTCGCCACCATCTGGTTGTTGCCCATGCCTTTGTAATCTTTACTATTGATGGTTGATGACGACACGTCGGTCTGGATCCATAGCACGCCGCGGTGATCGAAGCTCAGGCCATCGGCGCTGCCGAATTCCGCCCCCTTCATGCTGCCTTTGGTTTCCGGTTTGTCCGTATCGGTGCGACCGCCCATCACAAGAATATCCCAGGCAAACTGCAGCGCGGTCGGGTCGCCGTTATGCTCCAGCCAGTGAATGATGTGGCCGTAAACGTTTTTGGCGCGCGGGTTGGCCGCATCCACTGGCGCTTTTCCTTCCGTACCGCGATCGCTGTTGTTGGTGAGCGTGCAGTAAACGCTGCCGGCGTGATATGGATCGACCGCAATCCACTCCGGGCGGTCCATTTTAGTGGCCCCCACGGCGTCTGCCGCCAGACGGGTTTTAATCAACAGGTCGCCCTGGTTTTCAAACCCTTTACTGGCGTCGAGCCCATTTTGTCCGAACACCAGCGGTAGCCACTCGCCTTTGCCGTCGTCGTTAAATTTCGCCACGTACAGAGTGCCTTTTTCCAGCAGGTGCATGTTGGCTTTGCGATCCTGCGGGTTGAATTTTCCTTCCGAGACAAATTTATATATGTATTCGAATTTCTGGTCATCGCCCATATAGACCACAACGCGGTTATCCGGGGCAATTGTCACCGCCGCGCCTTCGTGTTTGATGCGACCAAGCGCGGTGTGCTTGCGCGGCACTGAATGCGGATCGTATGGATCGATTTCCACCACCCAGCCGAAGCGGTTCGGCTCGTTCGGCGTGGCGTCGACGCTGAACCTTTTATCCACTTCGTTCCAGCGGTAAGAGTCGTCGCTCCCGCTGATACCGTAACGTTTTTCCAGCGGGTTCATCTCTGCTTTTTTTACGAAAATATCGGACCAGTTCTCTTCACACGTCAGATAGGTGCCCCACGGCGTAAATCCGTTGGCACAGTTCTGCATGGTGCCGAGAATGATTTCGCCTTTCGGATCGTCAACTGTTTGCATCAGTGGGTTATGCAGCGCCGGACCGGTGATTTTCATCGGCGTGTTAACGGTGATGCGGCGTGCGAACGATGACGGGCGCACCACTTCCCAGCCCAGGGGCACTTTTTTTACTTCAATGACCGACACGCCCATCGCGTTCTGGCCTTTAAGAGCTTTATCGGCGCTCCAGTTGGCATCGCCATCTTTAAACAGTAGACCGTTATCGATGTATTCATGGTTTATGGCAAGCAGGCCGTGATCGGAGCTGTTCCCGCCCTGCGGCAGGCTAAACCACGCCATGCCGTCGTGGTGCATCCCGGCCTGCGCCGCCTGTTCTTCCGTGGTGTTGCTACCGTCGGTTTTAAAAACCGGCAGATTTCCGGCAATCCCGGTGGCGTCGCCCCATTTGTAGAAGGGCTTCGCGATGTATCCTTCCGGCACGATAACGGTATCTTCCGTGGAAACCGGCAGGCTGGTGAAACCGAGCGTCGTCGCTTTGCCGAGGTTACCGCTTGCTTTGGAGACCACTTTCGCCAGCGCGTTTTCCTGTTTCAGCAGAAATGGGAACGCTGCCGCGGCACCGGCGACCGTGCCGGCCTGTAACAGACGGCGGCGTGACAAATAAACTTCCGCCACCTGCGAAAACGCGCGGTTATCGCTCGGGTTACTGATTTCTTCACTATGCTCACGTTTGAATAAAGTTTTTAACGGTCTGCCCATTGCGGTTTCCTTTCAAAAAATCGATTTCAAGGGGAATCATTTTTATGCACGTGAGTCTACGGAAAGATTGTTACAGAAATATAACAATTGTTATAAAAAACCGGCGATAAAATCATCTATGGTCGGGACGCGGTTTCAGGTATGATGTGAGGCTAGAATTCTGAACGCTCTCTTTTGTTGAGCATATATGGACGTCCCGGGTGAGGCAAGTACTGGTTCGATGCGGTTTGCGACCATATATCCGGCGTCGTTAGTAGGTTCAATGACCTGCGCCATGATGTTATCCGGGCCCTGTTTCCTAATCACTACACCGGTATTTGATTACCCAGGTCAACTTCAGACTGTTACAGGGGCGGTAGCCGTTATCTCATCAGTGTATGTAAACTCAGTTAAAAATATTTTCTATAACTTGCTGTTTTTATTTAATTCATCACAACGGCCTTCTGCATATTAAAATCAATACTATCGCTCAAAACACGCCAGATGATTCTTGTCAGCTTATTCGCCAGCGCACCAGTGGTTTTCAGGAACCCTCGACGGGCCTCCATCCTTTGCAGACAAATACTCAGACTGTCAGTGAGCTTTTTCACACAGCGCATTACAGACTGAAATGGCACACTGAATTTGGTCACCTGAACAGAGGTGATATGCTCACCTCAGAACAAGACTGGTGCCCTAATGAAAAAAAGAAATTTTAGCGCAGAGTTTAAACGCTAATCCGCCCAACTGGTTGTTGACCAGAACTATACGGTGGCAGATGCCGCCAAAGCTATGGATATCGGCCTTTCCACAATGACAAGATGGGTCAAACAACTGCGTGATGAGCGTCAGGGCAAAACACTAAAAGCCTCTCCGATGACACCAGAACAAATCGAAATACGTGAGCTGAGGAAAAAGCTACAACGCATTGAAATGGAGAATGAAATATTAAAAAGGCTACTGCACTCTTGATGTCAGCCTCCCTGAACAGTTCTCTATAATAGGGAAACTCAGGACACGTTATCCTTTGGTCACTCTCTGTGTAGTGGATCGGTAATTCAGGACACCTCATTTTCACTGTTAATGTTAAAAAGTGAAAATGAGGTGATGCATGATCAAAACTCGTCGGACTAAACGTACCTTTTCCCCGGAGTTCAAGCTTGAAGCTATCGAACAGGTGGTTAAATACCAGCGTGATGTCAGAGAAGTCGCGCTGGCACTCGAGCTCAACCCTGACCATTTGCGTAAATAGATACGGTTGTATAAGCAGGAACTTCAGGGTATTGAGCCCGCTGGTAATGCTATTACTCCTGAACAACGCTAAATTAAGCAGCTTAAAGCGCAGATAAAGCGCCCTGAGATGGAAAAAGAAATACTAAAGCAGGCTGCCGTGCTGATGAGCGAAATCCCCGGGGAAACTGTCGCGCTAATCACACAGCTGAAAGCAAAGTGGCCAGTGCGGGTTCTTTGTCATTTATTCGGTATTCACCGTAGCATTTATTACGCGCAGGTGAAGCGTCCTGTTAATGTGCAAAGAATTGAATTACGAAGTCGGGTGAGGGCTGTCCATGCTCTCAGTCGTGGCGCAGTCGGTAGCCGGGCAATCAGTCAGATGTTGCGCCATAGTGGCGTTGATGCAGGCCGGTGGCTGGCACGACGACTGATGCGGGAATGCGGGCTGACAAGTCGACAGCCAGTTAAACATCACTACCGGGTAAACGAAGACAAAAGTCCGCCATTGCCAAATTTACTGAACCGGCAATTTCACCCCGCCGCACCAAACCGCGTCTGGTGCGGCAACATCAGTTTTATTCGCCTGCAGGACAAATGGTGTTATCTCGCACTCGTTGTTGATTTATATTCACGGCGGATTATCGGTTCAGCCCTCTCATTAACCGCTGATGCTGAGTTGTAAGCGTACAGCGAGGGCCGTATTGACGGGGATGTGTTATTCAGCTGGCAGTGC
>OMFZ01000125.1_pt1 | contig 53411 bp, 48 predicted proteins | sample 1645711 | NCBI WGS metagenome assembly OMFZ01 (sample SAMEA103958147, study PRJEB25191) | human gut metagenome | biome: human-associated habitat [ENVO:00009003]; feature: intestine environment [ENVO:2100002]; material: feces | place: Germany | collected 2013/2015 | reverse complement strand
TTTTCAGCTCGTCATTCACATCTTTCCCACGGGAGGGCGGCTCGTCATAGACCTGGTATTTTCCCTGCAGCCCGCCAACAATTCCTTTCACAGCACCTCGTCCGACGGCATCGTTATCCAAATGAAGATGGATTTTGCGGACGGATGGGTGCTCGTCAAGAAATCTGCTCAAGGCCACCGGCACAACATTCTCTCGTTTAGTCTGAAACACACCGGCTAAAGACAAATAGGTTTCACTTTTCCAGTCGCGCCCGGCCAGCAGCGTCAAGGTTGCAAAGCTCAGCAGGTCAATGGCGGATTCAAACACATGAATGTGCTCCGCATTCGGCTTTCCCTCCAAGAAAAAAGAGAAGCGTTTGTCGCTGCCGGTCAGTTCCCCTTTGTAGCTGCTGACGGTGCTGCGCAGAGCGCCATATCTCGCTTTGCCGTCCTTGTCATGCCCGACAAACACCGCATTGTGGTAATCTGCCGACTCAAAGAGCAGCCTGTTATCCAGGCAATAGCGGATAATAACCGGGTGAATCCCTCGACTATAAAGATATTTCTCCACCTGTTCTGTCGTTTCGGACAGCTCCGGCATCAGCAGCTCCGTGCTTCTTCGCTCCTTCTGGCGATAGAAAACGGGAGGCTTTTCCGCCTCCCGTCCGAGAATGATTTCTGCTGCCTGCGTGAAAGGAATGCCCTTCACCTTGATGAGATAGTCCAGCGCCGATCTGCCGCCGATTCCCTGGGAGAACCAGCACCACTTGCCGTTGCTGATTCGCAGGGAGTCGTGCTCTCTGGTGCAATAGGTGTTCCCGGACACATGGACAAGCTCCTGCGGTTCATAATTGCGAAGGTAAGTCAAAAGGTCCATTTCCTTGGCCTTGGCAACATCCTCCGCAGCAATGTAGCGCATAGGGCATCACCTCGCTTCACGCCGGTCTCTCAGAAAATCGGCCCGGATGACCGCATTGGCCCGGCACTCGATGGTGTCACGGATGTTGTCCATGTGGTCGGTCTCCCGCTTTTCGAAGTCCTTAAACACATCCGCAAGCGGACAGGGCGACTTCAGGAGCGCCTTGCACTGCTTATCGGACAAGTCGTATTCCTCCAGTGCCAGCACAATGTCCTCCCGTACCGTGTACTCGTAGCAGTGGTTCAGGATTTCATTGGGCGGCTGGGAAAGCAGCCACTCCCGATACTTCTCCTGTTCTGCGAACACCTTCTTATATAAAGCGGTGTTCAGTTCTTCGTTTGTCATTTTGCTTCCTCCTTCATAAAGATTCAGCCGCCGATGAGGGAATCGCCGGCGGCTATGTAGCATTCAATTGAGAAGTTGAACATATTTTTAGCCAAGTTCTCAACGGAAGTGAACCTTGACAAAAAGAAAGACCGTCCACTTTTTCAATGAACGGTCGAATCAGGTTGTATTCCGTTTTGCAGGGAACTTTTTCCAGATTTTTTCTACTGTATGTTCCCCATGCTGTCTTTGTTATTCCGCTTCTTCTTCAGCGTGAAAACCAACCATAAATCTTTTCAGCAGAAATGTGCAGAAGTACGGGAATGTGTATATCCTGTCCTCATGCCCGATATTGTTCTTTGAGAACTTAATCCCATATCTGATATCCGGGTAGTGATCAGAGGTAATCAATGTTTTCATTGATTTTGCCCGCCCACTTTTCGCCTTTACTTCAACAGGAATCAAGGATGCGGTTGAACGAATGAAGAAATCGGCTTCCAGTGTGGAATCCTCTTTTTTGTAATAGAACAGCTTATATCCTTGCTTGATGAGAGCTTCTCCTACCATGTTCTCATAGAGGGCTCCCTTATAAACACCCAGGTTCTTATTGGCTCTTAAATCCTCCTGCGATTCATCATCCAGCATGGATACCAGAAGACCCGTATCCGCAAAATACAGCTTGAATGTGTCAGGTTCGTAATTACCTCCCAATGGCAGTTCCGGAAACTCCATACAGTAACAGATGTTGACCATACCTGCATCCGAAAGCCACTCTGCACATCCTCGATAATCCCGGAATCTTGCGCCGGATGCCACCTTGGAAATCTGGAATTTTTTGTTTTCCCTTGCAAGCTGCGGCGCAACCCGGTTGAACACATTGATAATTCTTGTTTGATCGATTCCGGTGGCATACTTGCGAATATCTTCTTTATAGTCCGCTATGAGCTGCTTCTGCGTATCAAGCGATCCCTCAAAGGTGTTTCGCTCGATATACTCCGCGACGACAGCAGGCATTCCGCCAAGGATATTGTAATCCAGAAACAGCGAATGGAAGACATTCATCTCCAACTCGCTAAAAGGATTGAATTCCTTCATATGGGAAAGCAGGTTTTCTACCGTGTCATCTCCATAGCCCTTTGCCCACAAGAACTCCTCGAAATCCATCGAAAACATCTCATAGTCTTTTTTATACCCTACGCTGTTGCTTTCGATCTTCTTGTAATTGACTCCCAGCATTGACCCACTGCAAATCACATCAAACCGCCCATCTATGCAGAAGAACTTGAGCGATGTTGCAATTTCAGGAAACTCCGTAATCTCGTCGAAGAAGATCAGCGTCTTTTCGGGCACAAACTTCTTTGTCGGGTCAATGAGTGAAATGTTCTTGATAATGTCAGCGGCTTCATATCCGTCCGCGATGATTCCCTTGTACTTCTCGTCACGGACAAAATTGATCTCGATCACATTTTCGTAATGATCGGCAGCAAAATGCAAGATCGATTCCGTTTTGCCTATTTGACGGCTTCCCTTGACAATAAGGGGCTTTCTGTTTTTATCTGCTTTCCATTCCTCTAAGAAGGCATCTACTTTTCTTTTCAAATACATCTGAATCACTCTCCAGCATGAGTTTCTTGCTTCATTATACACAAAACATGGGCGATTGTCAATCCGTTTCGCACATTTCATGGGCGAATCCAAGCTGCCTCGCGCACATTTTAGATTATCGACCTCCTTAGTTTATGATAGCCGCAAGGTTTTTACTCCCTGCGGCTATCATTGGTTATTTCATGATTTTCAGCAACAGCGCATTGATATCTTCCGTCGGTTTGCCCTGCGCGACCAGCTTATTTCGGAACCCAAGGAGCGCATATTTAGCGAGCCGGAGTTCTTCCGGATTTAACTCAACAATTCGCTTATCCTTTTTGCGTCTGAACATATCAGGCACCTCCATCCTTTGATCTGGCTTCATTGTAGCGGCGGAAGTGCCGTGCTGCAAATGTGCGAATGATTTCATCGCTCCCTGTCATCGCTGGAGCGGCTCGGTTCTTCATCGGCTCGCTCACCGTCCACGATCTCGTTCTCTCTTTTGTCGAGATTAAGCATTGCATTCAGTTCATTTAGCCGTGCCGATTTGGTTTTCAGTTCTTCCTCCTGGGGGAATGGCTTCTGCACCTCGGCCTTTGCATTTTCAAGCTGAACCCGCGTATTCTCCAGCTGCTCAACACACGCTGCCATTCGTTCCTCAAAAGCGCCGAGGGTGTTATCCAGTCGCTGAATATTGCCGAAAGTGTCCGTGCCCAGCGTGACCGTATGCCGCAGCTGATGAATCAGCGTGATCTTATATTCTCGGCTGAAGGTGTCGAAGGACAGTTCCATATCGAAGCCTCTGTACTGGCCGATGGGAATCGGATCGGGGCTTGTCATGGACTTGCAAAGGCCGAGGATGGCATCACCGGCAGCCTTCTTTTCTCTTACCGTGCCGCCCGGCATAAACATCGGAGAGAAGCCGTCCTCGTTGGGCTCGGTATTTCTTTTTCGCTGGTCAATATCCGCCTGATAGCCCTCAATGCGCTGCTCCAACGATTTGATTTTCTGCGGAAACTCCTTCAGGATTTGATCCTCCAGCGAATAGCGTTGGCTCAGATGGTTGGCCTTGAGCAGCTTCAGACGGGACACATCAATGTCCAGATCCATCTTCTCCTTGATGTGTGGATCGCCGGCGCACAGCGCCTTGATTTCCGCATAGCTCAGGGCAGTTTCGTCAATGTCCTCCGCAGAGCGCACCGGGGATTTGCTGGTCATGATCTGCCCAATGAACTTCTGCTTGGATTCCACCAACTGATACAGGTAGCTGTCGAAGGTGTTCTCCGTGACATAGGTGTAAATATCGACCTCCTTGTTCTCGTTGCCCTGGCGGATGATTCGTCCTTCCCGCTGCTGCAGGTCAGACGGTCGCCACGGACAATCCAAATGATGAAGTGCCGCAAGCTTCGTCTGCACATTGGTGCCGGCTCCCATTTTCTGCGTGGAACCGATGAGCACACGCACCTGACCTGAGCGCACCTTGCCAAACAGCTCTTTCTTTTGCGCCTCAGAGTTTGCCGTGTGGATATAGGCGATTTCCTCTGCGGGGACGCCCTTGGCAATCAGCTTGTTTCGGAGATCATCGTACACATTGAACTTGCCGTCGCCGTGGGGCGTAGACAAGTCGCAGAATACCATCTGTGTCGATTTTCGATCGGCGGTGCGCTGCCAAATATCAAAAACATTCTCCGCACACGCGCCCACCTTGCTTGTCTCGCTGTCGGGGAGCATATCGTTCATGAGCCGCTGATCCAAGGCGAGCTTTCTGCCGTCATTGGTGATGAGGAGCATGTTATCCACGCTGGAATCCACCATCTTATTGCGGACACGCTCGGCTCGTTCTGAAAGAGAGGCCACCATTTCCTTTTGCGTTTCCGATGGCTTCAAAACAACGCTGTGATAATGGGCCTCCGGCACGGGGAGCTTGAGCATATCCGCCGTTTGAATATCTGCGGTCTCCTTGAACATTGCCATGAGCTCCGGCAGATTATAGAACTTGGCAAACCTCGTTTTGGCGCGGTAGCCCGTGCCCTCCGGAGAGAGCTCGATGGCTGTCACCGTCTCACCGAAGGTGGAGGCCCAGGCATCGAAGTGGAGAAGGTCATTCCTGCGCAGCGCTCCGTACTGGAGATACTTCTGCATGGTGTACATCTCCACCATGCTGTTGGAGATGGGTGTGCCGGTGGCAAACACAACGCCTCTGCCGCCGCTCAACTCGTCCAGATACCGGCACTTCATATACAGGTCACTGGACTTCATGGCCTCGGTTTGGCTGATGTTGCCCACATTCCGCATTTTTGTAAATGCGGCGAGGTTTTTATAGTAATGCGCCTCATCGATGAAGATACGGTCAACGCCCAGCTCTTCAAAGGTCACAACATCATCCTTGCGGGACTGGTCATTGAGCTTGTCCAGCTTCTGCTTGACCGTTTTCTTGGTTCGCTCCAGCTGCTTGATGGAGAAATTATCCCCACGGTTTTTCTTCAATTCAGAAATGCCGTCCAGCACTTCATCCAGCTGTTGCTGCAGGATGGCACGCTGTCGTTCCAGGGACATGGGGATCTTTTCAAATTGGCTGTGACCAATGATGACCGCATCGTAGTCGCCGGTGGCAATGCGCCCGCAGAACTTCTTGCGATTCTTGGCCTCGAAGTCCTTTTTGGTTGCAACAAGGATGTTGGCGGAGGGATAGAGCTGGAGATATTCGCTTGCCCATTGCTCGGTAAGGTGATTGGGAACCACAAACAGGCTTTTCTGACACAAGCCCAACCGTTTGCTCTCTTGGGCAGCCGCTACCATCTCGAACGTCTTCCCGGCCCCCACTACATGGGCAAGCAGGGTATTGCCGCCATAGAGAATGTGCGCAATGGCATTGACTTGGTGCGGCCTCAGCGTGATCTCCGGGTTGATTCCCACAAAGTTCAGGTGGCTGCCGTCATACTCGCGGGGGCGAATGCTGTTGAACTTCTCATTATACAGCTTGGTCAGCTGCTCCCGGCGTTCCGGATCGCTCCAAATCCAATCAGCAAAGGCCTGCTTAATAAGCTCCTGCTTGCCCTGTGCGATGGCGGTTTCTTTCTTGTTGAGCACAGCCGTCTTCCTGCCGTTTCCGTCCTCGATGTAGTCGAAGATTCTTACATCTCGGAGGTTCAGGGTTTCCTCCATGATCTTATAGCCATTAACTCTGCCGGTGCCGTAGGTGTTGTGGGCTTTTACATTGCTACGGTCATAGGATTTCCCCTCCACATTCCATTCGCCGGTGTACTGCGCGTAGTGAACATGGATGTTCCACTGGCAGTAGCGTGGGGTGCTGAACAGCTCAAACATGAACTCCTCGATGGTTTCCGGAGGCAGCCATGTTGCGCCAAGCCTCACGGAAATTTCACTTGCCGTCAGGTCAACCGGCTGTACCGCCTCAAGAGCACGGACATTCTCTCCGTAATCCTCAGGGTAGAGCTCCGCACTCCGCTTTGCCCAACGGAGCTTTTCACGGACATTGCCGGAGAGATATTCATCGGCAGGGAGATACTTCGGCTTGCCGTCCTCTTCGCTTATGTGCATGGGGTTGAGGAAAATAACACCCTTCAAATCCTCGAACAGCTCCTGCTCGGTTTTACCGGTAAGCTGCGACATATATGGCATGTCGATTCTCGCTTTTTCTGCAATGGACAGGGCATAGGCCTCGGAAGCCGTGTCAACCGACTGCACCGTTACCTTCTGCTTGATGGTCCGCTTGGAGAACATATCCGCCTTGCGGAGGAAGTTGCCCTCATCGTCCAGCACCTCCAGCGAAGCAAGCAGGCAGTAGGAGCTGTCGGAATTGAATGCCGAGTTGTTGGCTCTTGCGCTGATAAGCCCATATTTCTTGCTAAAGTCGTCATAGAGCCGATTGAGCTTTTCCTGCTCTGCCTTGATATCGGCATCGGGATAGTCCTCCGTCTGGTACTCAATCAGCGTCCTGACGCAGTCTCGGATACCGATCATGCCCTTGATACGACTTTCGGCAGTTGCGGAAACATCCACGGGGTTCATGCGGCTGTTTTCCCGGTAATAGATTTTGCCGTCCACCACCGTGAAGCTGAAGTTCCGCACATCCGGGTCGGCGGGGATAGAAAGGTCTTCCACCTCCGCCTCTATGTCATCCAACTCAAGCTCGGTAATCTCGGCATGAATGTTCTGGATGGCATCCCGCAAGAGGTCGCCAAGCTCTGCATTTTCATAGGCAATACAGGCGGACTCCATGCCATGAGGCCCGCTGACCATCTGCATGTCGCCCAACACCATTTCAGGGTTGTCCACAAAATAGGCGTTCATCCGGATTCCATTGGCGTCTGTGGCAAGGTGCACCCATTCGGGTTCAATGTCGATCAGCCTGTCACGCTTTTGGAGGAAGAGAATGTCCGATGTGACCTCCGTACCGGCAGCGGCCTTGAAGGTATCGTTCGGCAACCGGATAGCACCGAGGAGGTCCGCTCTCTGGGCGATATATTTTCGGACATTGGGATTCTCCTTATCCATCGTTCCCTTTGAGGTGATGAAGGCAATCACGCCGCCAGGCCTGACTTTATCCAGGGTGCGGGCAAAGAAATAGTCGTGAATGAGGAAGTTGTGCTTGTCATAGCGCTTGTCCGGCACCTTGAACTGCCCGAAGGGGACATTGCCGATTGCGGCATCAAAAAAGCTGTCGGGAAGATTTGTATTCTCGAAGCCCTGCACTGCAATGCTGTTTTTCTGATACAGCTGCTGCGCGATTCGTCCGGAAACGCTGTCCAGCTCCACACCGTAGAACTTCGCACCATTCATGCTTTCGGGAACAAGCCCCATAAAATTGCCAACGCCGCAGGAGGGCTCCAGCACATTGCCGGTCTGAAAGCTCATGTTCTCCAATGCGCTGTACACCGCCTTGATTACCACGGGTGGCGTATAGAAGGCCGTCAGCGTGGATTCTCTTGCCGACGCATATTCCTCATCGGAAAGCACATTCTTCAGCTCGCTATAATGGGGATTTTCCTCCTTGAAGAATTCAGAGAGCCCGCCCCAGCCCACATAATCGGCAAGCACACGCTGCTCTGTGGGTGTTGCCAACCGGTTTTCCGCATTCAGCTTGTTCAGGAGCTGAATGGCACGGATATTGTGATAGAACCGTTCCAGCGGCGTGCCCACGCCGATATCATCGCTCTCGATTTGGAAGTTGGTTCGGTACTCGGTGTTGATTTCCGGATGCAGCACATGAGGCGCAACCCTGGAGGATCTTTTCACCTGCGGAGGCGGGGCGAGCGCTTCTTCCTGGTCATCCAGCAAGGCCTCCGCATTGGGGTAGGTCACGACCTCGCCGTCTTTGACGGTGCTGATGGGCAGAGCATCCAATTCTTCGTCAGGTATGGCTTCCGTCTCCTGCGTATCCGGATTCTCTTTTGTATTGTCTGCGACAGGGGGTTCTTCCACGACTTGCAGCAGCCTGTCATTCAGCGGATTTTCTTTGAGCCGGTTATCGAATTCTTCACGAGTCAGCTCCTTGTTAAACAGCGGGAACTGCGTATCAAAGAGGACGACCTTCTTCTCGTCAAAAGACAGCAGCTCGTATTCCTGTGTGCCGATATAGACTGCATCGCCGAGATGATAGCGGTATTCCTTCCGGGGCTCCGGAGGAGGGTTCAGCTCATCAAAGGTCGGCTCAAGGGCCTTTGCCACATCGCTGTTCAACGCTTCCAGCATGGCTTCGCACCGTGCGGTCAGGTGGGTGTTGTCCGCAATGATCGTATTCATTGCTTCGCGCATCATGGGGAGGATGAAGTCACCCTCCGCAGTACGGGCGTGCATTTTCTTTTCGCCCACGCTGAACGCACCCCAGCAGCTTGAGAGATAGTACAGATTCAGCGCTTTGCTTTCCTCGCTGAGCTGCGTCACGAAGTCGTTATAATCATAGACAATCGACCGGAACTCCTCAGAGATTTCACCTTGTTTCCTCCGAGCTTCTGCCTGCTCCCGGTAGGCAGGATAGTTGTCTTTTTCTGCTTGGCTCAGATAGCGGTCGGTGCGAATCAGCTCCCCGATCCGCTTCTCGACCTTGTTCCACCGCAAAAGCAGTTCCGCATCGGGCCGAGAGATTCTGCCTCTGCTGATTTTGATTCCCTTGGCGTCGTGGCTTTCATCGAGATTTCTGCCGGAAACGGCAGGATACGCGCCGCCGATGCCGTATTCGTTTTTCAAAAAGGCGATATTGTTCTCAGAAGAATCCTGTTTGAGAAACTGCTCATAGATGCGGAATTTGCCCTGATGGATGCCGCTGCCCCGTGTCAGAATGGCGTCGATGTCCTCCTGAGAAATAGAAAAAGCGGAGGATTTTTCTTCCTCCGCTTCTGCGATAATTTCCTGCTGCTGTTCAACTGTGGGGAGCGTTACGCGTAGATCAGGTCGTTCAGAATCACTTCCTCCGCCGAGTGACGAATGGAATTCATCATCTGCACCCATTTCATCTGATCTTCCGCTTTCAGGCGCTCCGTCACGCCCTGCTTCTCTGCCATCTGTCGGGTCAGGCGTTCCATCATCTCGTTGGCTTGCCGGTCCACTTCCTCCAGATGACTGTTCAGTGTTCCGTTCAGCAGCATCCCGGTGTAAATCCCATCCCGGTGTTTGCGGAGGAATGTCCGCCGCAGCATTCCATACTTCCCAAGCTTCGGGCTCTCCGGCACGGTCAGATTGGGAATCAGATAGTCCCCCTGCATCGTATAGGTCAGTTCCATGTTCGTTGCTCCTTTCCTTGTTTTCTGTTCGGTTCTTATGATACGCAGAAGAACCGGTCTGCGCAAATGTGCGAATCTTCCGTTTTTCCTCCTTCTCCATCTCCTTGACGGTTTCGCCCATTTCCCGGATGACCATCTCAGAAATATCGCTGACTGCGGCACCGAGCACGGAGATAACCTCCAGGGTGTTGAAGTCAAAGAGGTGGCTGAAATCCTCCCGGTCAAAATACTGCCTCGGCTCATACCCTGCACGGGAGAGCACCATAAAAGCGACGCTGCTTTTCAGCGTGGTTTTCAGCCACGCTTCAAGGCTTGTGTCGTCCAGCTCCTCCAGAAAGCTGCCGGCTTTGACAGCGTTCAGTTCCATGAGATAATCTGAAAGATTATCCTCCACGGCATAACCGGAAATATCCATGAGAAGGTGCGGGAAATCTCGCGGCTCCTCCACATCACCGAGGCTGGCCTGAAGGCTTTCCGATACCGCATATTCGTACTCCGGCTTCATCTGCCAAAGGGTGATGTTCCTTCCGGCACGGCTGTTGGTGTCGGAGATATCAAAGACATGTCTCAGCTTGTAGGGAACATCTCTGTCGATCAGCAGCGCGATGCCTTTCGTGCCCTTGTTTACCCATCTGCCGAGTTTATTCCATGTGTCGATTTCCGCACACGCCGTTGCATCTGGCTTCTGCGCATGGATGAGCAGCTGCTCCTTAAAGCTGTACTTGTAGTTGTTTGCCGCCGTAATCAGAAAATCGGTATATCGGTCGGCATTGGAGGCGATATCCCTGGCAGTCTGGGACGCCATCTCCAAAATGATTCTGTATTTGCTCGGCATGGGAACTCCCTCCTTATCTTACTTTGATCGTGACCTCAACGGTCTGCGCATTCTCTCCGAGGATCGACGCAAATAAAAGCCCGGTTCTGGCGTTGGACACCTTCGTCACAAGCTCATTCAGCCGGTAGACGGTGGTATTGATCTCTTTCTGGTTATCTGCGTAATAGTAGCCCGTTTCATCGCTGCAAATAGGAAAGCCATCCTGTCGCAAGGCGCTGATCTTGCGGCGAATATTTCGTCCGTCAAGCAGAAACAGCTTTTCAAGCTCCTTGCTGTGGATGGCATTTTCTTTGCCAATATGATTTTTACGGAGATACTCGCAGATGGCTTTCTTCTTATCCATAGCTTCTCCTTATCTCGCAGGTTCGTGGTCTTTTTGCTTATGAACCGCCGGTGGATTCTTCTCCATGTACTCCTTCACGGTAGTAAGCGTGCCCTCATAGTTCCAATCGTTTTCAGGATCAATGTCGCGGTAGGCGTTTCTCCCATCCGGTCGGGGCTCCAAGCGAATGGGTCTATTGGAAATCAACGTTCCCCAATGATTCACCATGATCCAGTTGGCAATCTGAACCGGCTCGCCCTGTTGGTCATCATCGTGGCGAACCTCGTACATGTACATGCCCTGTGGAACGGTATCGCGGTCTACCCGCAGGCAGGTAAAAAGCATGGGATGCCCCAGAACCGTCACATCCTCAAACTTCTCTGTCATGGCATTTACCCTCATCGTGCTTCACCCCTTTCCTTCGGCTTTCTGGGGGAACTGTCCTCTATGAAAAGTCCTTTTGGCAGTGTATCCAGGTCGTTCAGAAACGCACGAGAAATCGTCTTGCCGTTCCGGTCTCGGTAGAGAACGACGCACAGCGGCTCTCCGTGATAGAGCGACTCCTTCAGGTCTTCCAGGAAGCGCTGCTCATCGCTGTACGCAACGCTGCTGCAAACTTTTCCGTTGAAAGCCAAATAGTCCAGCCTGGCAATATAACTTTCGCTCGGCAGTGCGTTGTTCATCGCGCCTCACCTCGCTCTCTCTGTCTGGTTGGAAAGCTCCAGCCGTACACTTTTCCGATCTCATCGCCAAGCCTGCGGGTGACACGGACAATGTCTGCCCTGGTGGCTGTGCCGTTGTAGATTTTTTCTTTGAGCCGGTCCTTTTGCGCCTCCGAAATATTGTCCTTATACACCCGATAGAGATAATGGTTCGTACCGTCATGGTGGGTATCATCGCACCGAAGATCTCCGTTCTTGTCCACATACCATGTGGTGTAGTCGTAATCAGAGTAAAGGCAGTCGCGGATATTGCCGCTGGGAATTTCTTTGTATCCCGTGCGCCTGCCATTCCAAAGCCCCAGATCGCCCACAACCAGTATCGGCTGCGAAAGCTGAATGTCCAAATTCAGGCGTTCGTCCTCAAGATAATGCCCATTTTCCTCATACATCATGGCGACGCGCTCGTCCTCGGAAAGCGTCGGATATTCTTCCTCCATCCAGTCTTTCCACTCCTCATAGTCAAGGTCAGCATTGGACCAGATGCGATAATCGTCCTTACTCATCGTGCATCACCTCTGTCCTTCGGCATCACGGGCTTTCCGTCTGCGTCATAATTTCTCGGGTCTGCGGCGGGCACCTGAAAGCCGAACATAGAGCCGGCCTTCATCGCTTCTTCCTGCGCTCGGCTGACGCCGAGCTTTGCATTATACTCATTCGCGATGCTCCGGGCTTCATCCTTGTCGGTGACGGGAATGTCCGTCTTGAAGTAGCCCTTTTCGCCGCGCTTGATGATAATGATTTCGTCGCTGCCGGAAAGAACGCTGTAGCACCGCTCGGGCAGGTTGTCCCGAACCGGCTCGCAGGTATGGCCGCCGTATTCCATGCGCTCGGCAAACTCGCAAATGTGATAGAGGTTGCTCCCGATCTCCACATGGTAATCGTCGATATAGCGGCAGGTGCGAATCTGGTCTTCATTCCACGAATAGTGGATTTTCACCTTGCCGCCATCCGGAATGCGAAACAGCTCCTTGTAATGGCTGTCAATAAAACGGATTCCTTTCTCTGCGTCCTTCAGGTGCTGATCGAGCCAATCCCGGCGATAGCAATAGCAGTACAGGTTGTATTCGCCCCTGTCCGGGTTCAGGCGCAGAAGATAGGCATATTTTTCGGTATCCACACGAACGCCATAGTAGCCCGGTTCCTCCTGCATACGGCTTTGGGGTGTGCAATAGCAGTACTTGGCAAGCGCCCTGCGGTTATGAAGAATGTCGCCTTCCTCACGCAGAGAGTTGATGACTTCGTCAAACTCTGCCTTGAACTCATCGGTTTTCAGCTCCTCCCGGAAATCAAACCAGCTGCTGAAAAAGCCGTTGCCGTCTGTATCCATGTCTGCCCGGAGGTGGCCGATCAGTCCGGTTTGCATGGAAATCTGCGTGCTCTGGCGAAAGGTATATTTGTCCTCCGCCTCGATCATTACTCTTTTTTCATACTCGATCATCTTGCGTCACCTCTTTCTTTAGCCGGCTTCTTTTCCTGCGCGTGCATCTCTTTTGCTTTCTCCAAGCCCTTCTGCGCCCATTCGGGAAGCTTCTTTTCATCCATGACACCGAGAAAATCCGTGCGGTAAAAGGAGGTCTTTCTCCCGTCGTACAGAGAAATGCAGCAGCAGGTACGGCCTCGCGCATTTGCCTGCGCACCGAAGCCGCCGGTACACAGCATAAGCTGATGATTGGCGTGGCGGAACTCAGGCCGGAGAATGCTGCCCTTGATGACAACCACCTTGTTCTCAATGGAATCTTTATAGGAAACTGGCGCGCAGCTTTCTGCCATGAGTTCCTCATTTATGCCGACCTCCTGACAGGCTCTTTCGTTTTCCTGAATAATTTCCTCGGCTGCGTCTGCTACGCGCTGTCCGAACACCTTTGCAATCTCCGCAAAATCGTCGCTGACCAGCACCCCGGAATAGCGCTCAAAAATGGCGTTGGTCTCTACAAAGCAGCACATATACCGTTCATCCTTGTCGGCGTTGGGATTCTCGCCCAGAGCAATATCCTTGTGCCCGATATACATGGAATACTTCACGGAGTAATCTCCGATTTTTCTTGTCTCTTCCATAGCGTCTCCTTTTGCAAATGGGGCGGCATCTTTTTGCGGATGCCGCCCCTTGGCGTTTTTACTTTCTGTTCTTCAGGCGAAGAACGATCAGCCCTGCGATAATAAACACCACAAGGCCGATGCCGATAATGACCTTAGCGTTCATGCTTGCCTACCTCCTTCTTTTTGCGGAAGGTAAAGAAGGCCGCTGCACCTGCGCCGATTGCAGAGATACCGGCCAGTGCTGCCCAAAGAGGCATATTGGTGGTATCTCCGGTCTTGGGGATATCCGTAACAGGCTTGAGCTTGTTATGGAACTTGGCAACGACCGTCTTTCCTTCGTGAACGGTTACGGTGACATTTGCGGGAAGCTCATACTTCTCGTTGGCTTTGTTGGACACCTCGGAGATCACATAATCGCCGATGCGCAGCCCCTCGATGTGGATCTGACCCTTCTCATCGGTCACAAAGTCCTTGCTGAAGGCATTGCCGGTGATATCCGTGCCCTCCACACGGAAGGTAAAGCCCTTCAGCACGCCGTCATCCGAAGTCTTTTCAATGCGAATGCCTCCGGTCTGTGCCTGGTTGACAAAGCCCTTTCCGGCCTCATTTTCCACGACGACGGTTTTACCATCTTCCTTAATGGAGAAGCTGTAGGTCTTCTCATCAAGGAAGAAGCCCTTGGGGGCCTCAGTTTCCTTCAGCGTGTAATCGCCGTAGGGCAGATCATCCAGCTTGTAGACGCCGTCGGACAGTTCCTCCATCTGGCCCACAAGCTTTCCGCCACGGTATACCTCAAAGACTGCGCCGCTCAGGTGATGATCGGGATAGTCTTTATCCACCTTGGTCAGCTGAACGCTGCCGCGAATGAGCTTGTTGGTGATCTCGATCTCGATCACAGCACCGTTCTGATCTACCTTCACGGTATAAGGCGTGTCATCCATCACATAGCCCTCCGGCGCGGCGATTTCACGGACCACATACTCGCCATAAGGGATGTCCGCGAAGGTGAAGCTGCCGTCCTCTGCGGAAACAGTGGTCAGGATCGGCTCGGTGCCGTCTGTAAGGAACAGCCCGATGGTGGCCCCGGCCAACGCCTTGCCATCCTCGTCCTTCTTCGTACCGTGGATCTCCCCGTAGATCATCTCGTTGGTAATGCTCTTTCCGTCATTGACGGCAAGCTCCACAACGGGGATTTCCTGACCGGCATAAGCAAAGGTCACAGGGTACTTCTCATCGGAGAGCATATAGTGGCTATCGGTGCTGATTTCTCTGACATAGTAGCTGCCGAAGGGGACATCGCTCTTGAGCACGGCTTTCCCGTTTTCGTCAAGGGACAGAATCTCAATCAGTCCGTCCGCAGGAATGACAGAGCCGTCTGCTGCAGTAAGCTCCTCGGCGGCATAGAAGCCGAAGGTCACGGCGGAAAGCTCGTTATTCATACCGATACCGAACTGCTTGTTCTGCTCCAGCACCTTGGAAAGAGAAATCCGCGCCTTCTGTCTGTCGTTGCAGAAGTTGGCAGCCGTTTCGGTGATCTCAATTTCCTGGCCGGCGTAGATAAGTTCTGCGGTATGGGCGTCCTTGTTTACGACCATACCATTGGGGGCTTTCATCTCGGTGATTTCGTATTTTCCCAGATACAGCGGCTTGCTTTCCGCCGTGCCGTCTGCGCCGGTAGTCACCGTATCCACCACCTCGCCGGCGCTGCAGCGCAGCGTACCATCCGGGGTGTAGATGTCCTCCGTTGCCTTGATCTCATAGGTCGCTCCCGCAAGGCCCTGCACCGCATAGACCGGCTGATAGACCCCGTCCGCCGCCGTAACAGAGGCAAACACCTCGCCGGTTTTGGAAATCTTGATGATGCCCTTCTGTGCGTAATTGCCCAGCTTCACTGCAACGATTGTCACGCCGCTTTCCTCGGTGGAATTCTTTTCGGTCACATCGAACTTGACCGCCTCATGACTGAGCACATAGCCGTAAGGAGCGGAGACCTCCTTGAGGGAGTAGCCCTTGCCAAACTCCAGCTTCTCCGGCGTGATGAGCATGCCGGCGTCATTGGTGTAGAAGGTGTCGATGGTGGTAACCTCCGGATAGGTAAAGGTCATTTCCACCTTGGAGCCATCCGGACGGAAGATCTGGAAGCCCGCGCCTGCATAGGGAATGGTATTGCCGGTCTCCGCGTCTACCTTGATGACCTTAATGAAAGACTCGAAGTTAGCGTTGTTGATGAGGTAGCGGTAGGTCTCGCCGTTCTTAGCAATAAACACATCAAAGTCGCTCATCAGCTCACGCCCCTCCCAGCCGGAGACCTGATGCACGGTATACACGCCGTAGGGGAGGTCCTTGCTTTGGGCAAAGCCGTTTTCATCGCAGGTCAGATAGTCCCGCTCGGTATCCTTTGCCGCCTCATAGCTGCCTGCGGCTTTCAGATAGACAGCGAACACAGCACCTTCTTCGGGAGTTTCGATCTGCGTATCGCCGTTATCCGAGTGCTTGATGATGGCGATATTGCCCTTCTGCACCTGCTCGGCAACAGCCACAGCAGGCGCAACGTTCAGCTCAACGGTGTAATTGGCCGCCTCTGCACCGACAGGATAAACGGTGCTGTCCAGAAGATAGCCCTCGGAGGGGCTGATCTCACGAATCGTCCAGTCGTCGCCGCAGACATAATAGCCGGTGGTGAACTGGCCGTTCTCGTCGGTGTAGTAGGTATCCACAAGCTGATCGCCCTTATAAATGCCGTAGGCGGCACCGGCAAGCGAAGCGTCGCCCTGCGCCGTTCCGACCTCACAGTCACTCTTAGTGACGGTGACATTGAATTTCTTGAGGATGTTGGAAAAGCTCTTATTGGTTACACTGTTCCATTCCACTGCGGTGCTCTGACTGTCGGGAATCACATAGCGAATGGCGGTGTCCATCTCCTCCAGCGTGTAGCCGGTGCCGATAAGCACATCCTTGAAAGCCGCCACACCGTTTTCATCGGTAACAGCAAATTCATCCACGGGCAGACCGCTGAGGGAGGTTCCAAAAAGGTGGAACTTCACACCCTGGTTCAGTCCGTCCTCGGAGGTCTTGGTCACGGTCAGATCACCGCGGCGGAGTACATTGTTGAAGGAAACCGTCGCCGTCTGCCCAGCGAGCACGGTAACACGGTGGCTTTCCTGGGGTACATACTTGTCGTAGCTCTGTTCAGTGACGGTATAGACACCGGGCATCAGATTGTCGATGCGAATTTCACCGTTCCGGTCGGTGGTAACGGTCTGATTGACGCCCTCGCCGGTGATGGTGAAGGTAATGCCGTCCACCCTGCCGTCCTCGCTGGTCTTGATGATTTTAGCGCCGCCATAGCTGACCTTCAGCTTGAGAAACGCTCTTACAGGGTCGCTGACGGAGGCCGTATAGGTGATGGTATCCTGAACGCCGCCGTTGGGGCCGTACTTATAGTCCGTCCAAACAAGAACGCCGCAGCGGGAAGCGCTTCGACTTGCGGAGATCGTCACATTGCCGCTGGGAGCCGTATCGGTGGTGATAGTGAGCGTATTGCTCGACACGCTGAAATGAAAGCCCGTCTCACTGGCGGAGAAGGTAAACTGCGACAGCACGCGGTTGGTATCCGTGAGCTCTGCAACATACTGACTGCCGTCCCACGCAAGCTCAATGGTCTTTGCGCTGCCGCTGCTTCTGCTCATAAAGCTCGGGCAAACGGCATGGCTCTGCACGCTGGACTCGATGCTGTCGTAATAATCCATGATTCGGCTATACAGCGGATGATTGGGGGAAACCAGCGACAGGATCTCGTCATAGCCGCCGGTGCTCACATGGTCAAAGTCCGCATCGCGCTCGCCCACAACCGTTTCCCAAACAAGTAGCTGAGTCGCGAAGGCGTGGGCCAGTTTATCCGCATCGGAATCGTTCTGCGATCTCCACGAGGTGGAAAGGTTGCCCTGATAGCCATACTGCATGATACGCCCCAACAGCAGCTTAATATCGTCCGGCTCGATGGTGTTGTTGTACTGGCTGGGATAGTTATCCCAAAAATCCTCACCGAAGCCGTGGTAGGTATCGCCGACATTTCGGGAGAGGCCGGGCTCGATGCAATAGCATACCTTCCCGTCAAAGGAATCCATACAGTGCAGGGTAGTGTAGTTGCTGGAGCCTGTTGTCCAGCCGTTCATGTAGGTTTTTGCGGAGTGCCCCCATGCGTCCTCGGAGTAAATCTGAGCAGCGTCCCCGTCACGGGGGAAGGAAATCATATAGGACTCCGCTGTTTCGCTTGCGGCGAAGGCCGTGGTCGTGCCAAGGCCCGCAAGCACGGTGAATGCCATAAGGACTGCAAGCAGTCCCGACATTCCTCTTTTGAAAATCTTCTTCATTCGTTCAGTCCTCCTTCAAGGCATGAAAAAAGCACCGTGTTTACACGATGCTCATTTCGGCGTATTGACTTGTTGATGCTTATGCGTACCCGATATAGATCAGGTAGCTGCTTGTGCCGACGCATTCGTACCAGATCCAGACAGCAGTTATCGTCTCATCCTTTGCATATCTGTTCAGGCGTGAGTTAATGTCTCGCTCCAGGTAGATGCAGGTCGGCTTCGCGGTGATCGGATTGTCCCAGCAATCAGTTGCCGAGCTATCCAAGGTCAGTCCCAAGCTCACCGCCGTGCTTTTTGCGTAAGAAATCCAGTGCTCGATATCAAATGCGGGCTCGGGCTCCGGAGTCGGTTTCGGCTCGGTTATTGCAGGAGCGGATGGTTCCTTTGTGGGACTTTCTGTTTCCTCCGGCTTCTCCGGAAGCACGGGTGGCTGCTTGGCTTCTTCCGATGCCGGCGCGTTCGATTCCGTGGGTGCGCTTACCGGCTCAGAAGAAATAGCAGGGCCGCTTTCGCGCTTGTCCTCATTTGATGTGCAAGCTACTGGATCGGCGGCTTCTGTCGGTGCTTTGGCGGGAGCGCTTGAATCTGTGGATACCGGCTCAAAGGAAGCAGGCGTTCCTTCCTGTGGCGTTGGAGCTTTCGGTGTGTTTCCTGCCGTTTGCCCTTGCAATGGCTCTGCGGCGCATCCGGAAAGCAATACGGAAAGCAGGAGCGCGCACAACATAAGAAGCTTTTTCATGGGATGACCTCCAATGACTGTTTTTCTCATATTGTACGAATGCACCTGGTCTTCTTCAATTGTGTCGCTTCTCTATTTTCTCTTTGAGCTGGTATTGCCGGTAAATGAGGGGGAGAGTGCGAGAGGGGGAACGGCGCTGGTGTACCGTCAAAAGGGTAGACTGCCCCCTTGGCGAAGAACCTATCTTGCGTCATTCCGACTCTTCTGCCGTTCCTGATACCGGTGATAATATTCCAGCGCTTTCATAATATACTCACCGGTTTTTTCGTAAGGAACGCTGGCAGGGATAAACCTTCTGGCCTCGGCGTACTTGATGTTGATCTTCTCCCTCTGGTTCGGCTTTTCCTCGCTCATAATCGACTCGATGACCTCGTTGTTCAGCTTCCCGTCCTGGGAGAACCGCTTCAGCTTGATGGCCTGGGCAAGGGACGGCGTGGCATCTGCGTAGGCGATTTGCTCCAGCAGGGCACTCTGTTCCTCTTTTTGCAGGTAAGAGAGTTCCACCGCCGGTCTGAACGCAATGCGCCCTTCATCAACCAAATCCAGAAGCTCCGGAATAAGCTCGGTGAGGCGGATATAACGGAAGATAGTGTTTTTACTTTCTCCCACTTCTTCTGCCATAACCGTTGAAGACTTTACTCTGGGCAACTTGTTCCCCACTGGGGAACAAGTTAAATCTGTACGCTGTCCTTGGCGATTCATGGCCTCCAAGCGCATCTTGTAGGAAAAAGCCTTTTCACTCGGCAGGATCACAGAACGCTGCAGGTTCGATTCCACCATCAGGATGATGGCCTCATCACGGGTCATCTCCCGTACCTCAGCCTTCACGGTAGCGAATCCGGCAAGCTCACAGGCTTTCTTTCTGCGATGCCCCGATACGATCTCGTACCGCCCGTCTTCCTTCGGTCGGAGCGTGACAGGTGTGATGATCCCGCGCTCCTTGATGCTCTGGACAAGCTGATCCATGTCCTCATCCAGCTTCACCTTGAAGGGATGGTCAGGGAAATCGTCGATCTCCGAGAGGGGGATATCATAAATGCGCGGGAGTTTATTTTCCTTTCGCTCCGCGTCATTCATGAAAAGCTCATCGTACCCGGTCAGGCCCAGATCGATTTTTTGCACGCTCTTCAAGCTCTGTCACCTCCTTTGTGAGTGCCTCATACGCTGCTGCGACCTTGCCGTTCCTGTCATGGGAGAAGATGCTTTCTCCGGAAAGACTGCACTCCGCAGCTCTTACCGAAAAAGGAATTTCGGAACGGAACACGCGGATGTTCTCTCCCACGGTGGAGCGGAGCGAGGAAATAATCGCCTTGGCGTTGTTGGTGCGGTTATCCACCATCGTCAGCAAAATGCCGTCAATCTTTAATCTCGGGTTGATCTGCCGCTTGATCTTTGAAATGGAGCGCAGAAGCAGGTTAAGACCTTTGGTTGACAGGAAGTTCGGCTGAGACGGGATAATCACACTGTCTGCCGCAACCAGCGCATTGACCGTCATCATACCCAGCGAGGGCATACAGTCAATCAGAATGTAGTCGTAGCTCTTTCTCATGCCGTCGATGGCGTTCTTCAGAACATACTCACGGCTCATGACATTGAACAGGCCCGTTTCCATACCGGAGAGTTCAATGTTGGAGGGGAGCAAATCCACACCCTCCTGGTGCCGGATAATTGCACCCTCTGCAAGCGGCTCATCATCAATGACCGATTGCATAAGGGAAGACAGCGATACATCCAGCTCGTCTGGGTTCTTTATGCCGAGGCTCACGGTTAAGCTGCCCTGCGGATCAGCATCCACCAGCAGGACCCGTTTCCCGGAGCTTGCAAGTCCCACGCCGAGATTGACTGCGGTCGTTGTTTTGCCAACGCCGCCCTTCTGATTCGTGATGGCGATCACCTTACAGTTTTCCATGGGGTTTTCCTCCTTTCTCTGAATTTGAATCATTTCTGATCCACGAAAGCCTCAAAGCATCCTTTGGGGCTTTCGTCGCTGCATTTCATTTTTCCTCGAACCCAAAATGCAGAAAAGGAAGTCATCAGACGCCCGATAGCGAATCGGGTCCATGGGAATCTCACCCCCGCCGGGTACTCCGCCGGTTCCGTAGAAAAGTATCATTATACCCTAAGCCTGTCGTGGCCGTATCCGTAGCTGCCAGATATTTCAGAATGGTTTCGGGGTCGCTCTCCACCTTTTGTCCCGCTGATACCGTTAGCGGCAGGTGGGTCTTGGCGTACCTTCATTTGGCTGTTGGCTCAAGGAATGTATCTGATGAATGTATATGAAATTTTCAAGGTTCCCGGAAGGCTTTTCGCCTTCTCACTTTCTCTTTGCCGAATTTTTTTGCGAGATTCCCACACTTTTTCAAAAAAATTTTTTGTGCCGGTTTTAGAAAACAAAAAAGCGCCCACTGCACCTGTTTAGTAGGCGTAGTGAGCGCAAAAAATAAGACCCGGTGATTTCTCACCGAGTCTCATATCTGAATATATAGTTTTCAAAAAAACAGCCCCGCAGAATCACTTCTGCGAGGCTGAAATTCAATCGCACATTTTTCTCGGCATCCGTGGTGCACCCTTGGTGTAAATTGGTGTACGGATTGGTGTACGAGAGGCTTTTTTAGCCCGATCAGGGGGCAATCAATAGAGCTTTGCGCCTGCCGGAATGTGAGGATCGACCATCAGCAAATGGAGCTTTTCCTCGCCGTTTTCGTGATGCACAGCGGAGATCAGCATACCGCAAGAGTCAATGCCCATCATCGCTCTCGGAGGCAGATTGGTGATTGCAATGCAGGTCTTACCAACCAGTTCTTCCGGCTCATAATATTCGTGAATACCACTCAAAATGACCCTATCTGTACCGGTTCCGTCGTCCAAAACGAACTTTAAGAGCTTTTTGGACTTCTTCACGGCTTCGCATTCCTTAACCTTCACGGCACGGAAATCGCTCTTGGAGAAGGTGTCAAAATCCACGAAATCCTTGAACAGCGGCTCGATCTCCACATTGGAAAAATCTATTTTTTCGGGGACTTCAGGAGCCGCCTGAGCGGCCTCCGCAGGAGCCTCAACACGCTTTTCAACCTTCTTGTCGGAGTCCAACGGCTTCATTGTGGGGAACACCCTTCTACCCTCTTCATCCGGTTTCATCACGCCTTGTACGGTCGAAAAAGTGCCGTTTTCACGAGGTTTTTCTAACTTTTTGGATTCCATAGGATGTCCTCCTGCTCCGTCTGATTCGGGGCAAAAGTTGTAGAAAAGTTGTAGAAAGTTGTATTGGCACAAAATCGGCTCAATGACGACTTAAAATTGGCACAACGAATGGCTACATTGTTTTCAAAGGGAACATTTTGAAAACCGCCCCACTTGCAGTAAAAACTGTATGAACTTTGCATAGGATTGCCAAGCAAATCCATACATAAACAAGTATAGCATAAGTCTCAAAGATATTCAAGTCAACGGTTTTTTCGTTGGCGAACTCAATTTCATACCTTATATATAAAAAGGAGAAAGCCATGCCAACCTATCAATTACAAATTAAACAGATTGTGGACTACCCACGCTGCCGGATCTACCGGCAGTTCGTCCGCTTTCTGATGGAGGACCGGAGCATTCGCGTAAGCGGCGGCTCCGGCCTTTTTTATTTTACGGTACTTTGCAGCTACGCTAACTTCCGCACCTCATATCGCCACATCGCCGGCATCAGCTATACCGTCTACCCCGGCGAGTGGGTCTGCACCCTCAAGGAGCTGTCCCAATGGTTCCGCACCCGGTTCCAGTGTCAGGCACTGGCCGTGCTGGAACGGCTGCAGAAGCAACACCTCATTTCTTTCCAGACCCTGGGCCACGGGAATGTAGTCCGCTATAAGATCTGCGACTGGGCGCGGCATAACACGGTTCTGGAGTACAATGCCCCCTGCCAGAAGGACACCGGCTTTTTCTTCCTGCCGGTTTCTGTTGCTACCGATCTTATCAGTTCAGACCGCTGCTCCGAGATGGACATTGTGCTGGACCTGTGGATCTCCGCCATCTACAACGACAATCAGGTGCAGGGATCAGACTTGGGGCCAGTGGTCTATTTCCGCAACGGCACCGGCAATCCCCTTGTTACCTACACGGAGCTGGCTGCCCGCTGGGGGCTGTCCCGGGCGACAGTCGGCCGTGTCCTGAAAAAGCTGGCCGCGCTGGACTATCTCTCCCTCATGTCCTTCCCGGGCCGGCATGGCAGCGTGATTTATCTGCAAAAATATCTGTCCACCATGTTTGAGATCTCGGATGTGATGGTAGATAAAGAGGAGGTCGCTATGACGCTTAACATTCGCCTGGAGCTCCCGAAGGAGGATAGTGCAGGTCTTGACGCCCCTGCTTTGGAGCATGAGGTCATCGTTTCAGATGAACTCGCCAGCGTTTCAAAATCGCACATTGAAATTATCCTTCAGAAAATGGCGCAAATCTTGATGGCACAAGGGATTTCGTGCTTTGGCTGCCCGCTCTCTCGCTACAAGTTATATCCCTTATCGGGCGACTGCCGGGAAGATTTACTACCTCGCGCGCGAGAGCAGTCCCTGATGCGTTTTGGCCTTGCTGTTCTGTGTGGGAACAAGCAGGTCGCCACTTTTGAACTTACACTCTCTCCCTCGGTGGAGAATTGAACAAGGAGGTCTTACCATGAAGAAATTTGTTGAAAAAGATGTCGCAGAGAACCCTCTGTACCATGATACCTGGAAACTGCTGAAAAAATACCGCGATGTGGTTTGGAGCTTGGAGATTTCCGTCCAGCATGTGCGGGCCAAGTTCGAGATTGAATACGGCACTTCCATCGAGGAATTTCTGGATTCCGTCTACCTGGCCGGCGCAGACCTGAACGGGAGCGACATTGAGCACCATGCCAAGTGCATTGAGCGCAGCCACAAGATGCTGAAGCTCCTGGATTCGGCAGTCGAATTGCTCCGCACCCGCCATAAGAACGGCGAGGCGTATTACTGGCTGCTGTACTACTCCTTCCTCTCCCCTCAGCAGCTGAAGAATGTGGAGGAAATCATCGAGAACCTGCGCCCACATATCCGAGACATCTCCTTCCGCACCTACTACCGCAAGCGGCGGGAGGCCATTGAAGCCCTCAGTTCTGTGCTATGGGGCTATACCTCCAAGGACAGTCTGGATGTGCTGGAGCAGTTCTTCCCGGAGCCGAAATCCTCCGAGAAACAGGCGGGCAAGTAATTGGCACAATTCGGGACTGAAATTGGCGCGTTCCTGCCCTTGAGCCGTAAATCCCTATGTGTTAGACTGAATATGCTCAAACTTGCACCCAAAACTGAATACAGGCAGTGAACAGCACCTTTTTCGAGGTGCTTTTTTGCTGCCCAAGCGGTCTTTGGCCTGAGAAGGAGTCCACATCTGCACAACGGATGCGGGCTCCTTCTTTGCTTTTTGAGCAATGAACATCACATTTGGATTGGAGGTCCGCAAAATTGAAAAAACTGAGAACACCTCAACAGCAGCGGCGGGAAGATGACAGCAGCCCGCCTCGTCGAGTTTCCATCGGCCGGATCGCCTATACGGCGTTCCTCTGTGTGATGATGGCGATGATGTTCTGTCAGCCGGCATTTGCTGCAACCGATGTTTGGACGAAGGCCAAGGAAATTATGCAGGATGTCTACACGCAGATTCTCGCCATCTCCACCATTGCGGCCATCGTGACCGCCTCGGTGGCGCTTCTGCTTATGAACTTTTCGCGCTCCGGCCGGACAGTCGATGAGAGCCGGGCGTGGCTGAAGCGCATCTGCATTACCTGGGCCGTCCTCAATGGTCTCGGATTCATCATGGCTTATGTGACGCCTCTGTTCTCTGGTGGTCAGTGGACAGGCTGATGGCCGCCGCAATATACCCACTGGAAGGAGGCGTAAGCTATGGGTATCCTGGATGGCATCGTTGAATGGATCGCGGAGCAGGTAATGGCCGGCCTTGACCTGGTGACCACTTCGGTTTTGGGCGCTCTGGGCTGTGACATGGCTGTTTTTCTGCGGTACTTTCCCGCTGCCGAAACGATGTATAGCGTCTTTGTGGCGCTGGCTGTTGGCATTATCCTGCTGAATTGGGTCTGGCAGCTGTTCAAAAACTTCGGCCTGGGTGCAGGAATCGAGGCGGAAGATCCGGTCAAGTTGAGCATCCGGTCGGTCATTTTCATCCTGCTGGCGCTCTTTTCCGATGAAATCGTCAACATCGTCCTGACCATCGGCGGCACGCCGTACCGCTGGATCATGGATTCGGAGCTGCCGCCCCTCAGCTTTGCCGATTTTAACTCGGTCATGCTGGTGATCATCGGCGTCTGTGCCAATGGCGCTGTTGCGCTGATCACCCTGATCCTCGTCATCATCTTGGCCTGGAACTACCTGAAATTACTGCTGGAGGCGGCGGAACGGTATGTTCTGCTGGGTGTGCTGGTCTATACGGCGCCGGTCGCTTTTTCGATGGGCGCAAGCCAGACTACATCGAATATTTGGAAATCGTGGTGCCGGATGCTGGGCGGGCAGATTTTTCTGCTGATTATGAACGCCTGGTGCCTGCGCCTGTTCACGAGCATGGTTGGCTCTTTTATTGCCAATCCGCTCTCTTTGTAAGGAGGGGCGCTTTGAAAAAATTCAAGAAAATTTTGTTCCTTGCGCTGATGGTTGCTGCTCTCTCCTGCCTGTTTTGTCAGCCTGCTTTTGCCATCTCCGAGGAAGAGGTGCAGGCCCAAGTGGACGCTGTAGGTAAGGAGACGGTTTCCGGCAACGTTCTGATATGGTTCATGTGTGCGATAGGCTTCTTGAAGGTATCGCAGAAAATCGACTCGTTCATGGCAAGCCTGGGCGTCAATGTGGGCCACACAGGCGGCAGTATGCTGGCTGAGGCCATGATTGCGGCCAAGGGCATCGGCGGCTTTAAGAACTTTTCCAGCCACCACTTTGGCGGCGGCCGTAGCAGCAGTTCCACCCATGTCAATGCCAGCGGTGGAGGCGGCCGGGGCGGCGCCGGGTTTGGCGCAGGCTTTGCCAGCGGCGGTCTGGCAGGCGTAATCAAGCGGAATGTCACGAACAACGCCATCAAGACGGCCACAACGCCCTCGGACGCCAAGCCGTCAGGTCTCGGCGGTCTTGTGGGTGGTGCTGCTGGCGGTGTCGGCGGCCACATTTATTCTTCTTCGGTAAGCAAGGGCGGCAGTTTCGCCAATAATGTCATCGGTTCCGTGGCTACCGGGAACATCACTCAAATGGGCTCGATCACCGGCGAAAAGGCCGTTGAAGCCCTACACTCCTATATGGGCCACACGGCACTGGGGGCTGGGGCAGAGAATATCCCCACCTATCAGAATGTCGAGATCGGCGGCGGTCGCATCACCGGCACAGAGGTCACTCCGGAACACCCGGAGGGCATTGCCTTCGGTATGTACCATGCGGACCAGTATGTTACGCCGGAGGGCCAGTACACGACGGTTCACGCCGCAGACGGCACCGCCTGGTATAAGCAGTATGCGGTGGACGCAGTGGACAAGACGCCCTACATGGCCCCGGATGGCTCGATTGCCTACAATGAGTCCATTGTGAAGAAGCTGCCGCCCACCCCCAAACGAAAGGATAAGATCTGATGGCTGAAGAACGCAAGGACAGCTTTGCTGAAACGGTAGACACTGCGGCCTCCGCAGCGCATACGGTCAAGGGCGCCATCAAGGCCGGCAAGGCGATTTCCGGCGCGGCCAAGGGCGCTGCCGCCGGCGGCCCCTATGGGGCTGTGGCCGGGGCGGTCTGGGCCGGGCGTAAGCATATCGGCAAGATTATCGCCGTCATCATTATTCTGCTTTTGCTGCCGGTCCTGTTTATTTTGATGCTGCCCGGGCTGATTTTTGGCGGTTTGATCAATGCTTTTTCGCCGGCAGACACGGAGCAGCCTGTCCTCAACAGCGAAACTGCTATCGTAGAGAACGCCAACGACATCACATTTACCATCAATTCCATCTTGGGCGAGGCACTGGACGATGTGATAGCCCGCATTGAAGCGGACTTCGCCTCTTCCGGCGCTGACCAGATGGAGATCAAAAATCCCTATTCGGCCGGTCCCGTCTATAACGCCAATCTCATCGTCTCGCAGTATTGCGCTGCCCGGGATGAGGATTTTGAGAGCATTTCGCTGGATGATCTGGCCGCTGTCCTGCGGGAGAACAAAGAGCATCTCTACTCTTATACCAGCGTGCGGGAGAGCCGTGAGGTCACATCGGAAGACCCGGAGACCGGGGAGGAAACCACAACTACCGAGATCTGGATGGTCTACACCATCCGCTACAACGGCGAGTCCTATCTTGCCGACCATGTTTTTGCGCTTACGGATGAGCAGAAAGAGCTTGCCTCCGATTATGCCTCTAACCTGAGCATGTTTCTGGGGGACGGCCTGCTGCAGAACCTGACAGAATGGACTGGAAACAGCATTCCCTCCCTGGGCGATGTGACCTTTACAGACGGCGTGACGCCGGTGGTCTATTTCAACCAGCTGGACGAGCGTTATGCCAGCCAGCCCTACGGCACCGACAATATCGGCGGCTACGGGTGTGGGCCTACCGCCATGTCCATTGTGGTATCCTCCCTCACGGACGAAACTGTGGACCCGGTTGCGATGGCCCAGTGGTCCTATGAAAACGGCTACTGGTGCAAGAGCAGCGGCTCCTATCACGCATTGATCCCCGCCGCCGCTGAAGCATGGGGCCTGCCGGTATCCGGCTGTACGACTTCCGAGCCCCAGCGGATATTGGACGCCCTGGCTGAAGGAAAGCTGGTGGTGGCGATTATGGCAGAGGGCCATTTTACTTCATCCGGGCATTTTATCGTTCTCCGTGGCGTGAAAGACGGTCAGATCATGGTGGCGGACCCGGCCAGCTACAAGCGCAGCGAACAGCTCTGGGATCTATCCATCATCCTAAACGAAGCAAGCCGCCGTGCTGGAGCAGGCGGTCCTTTCTGGATCATAGGCTGACCTGCCCCTCGGCTGCGGAAACGAGGTAATACATGAGCAACAAAAACGACCATGATACTTATATCATACCGCCGAATTTTATAGAAACAGGCACTTTTTTCGGCGGTATGTTCCGTGCGCGGAATGTAATCGAGGCCGGCATCCTGGTGTTTGCCATCGGGGCGCCGGTTTTTCTGTTCCTTCCGTTTGGGCTGACCACCCGCATCATCATTTTGTGCCTGACTGCTCTTCCGGTGGGGCTGGTCGCTTTGATCGGCATATCCGGGGAGAGCCTTTCGCAATTCCTGGTCATTTTTTTGAAATACCTGCGGAACCGCCGCGTTGTCGGCGGTGATGGTGCGCAGCCGGAGGAAAAAGCGGCGCCCTCCAAATCGGCAGGCAAGCATCTCAAACAGCGGCCTCCCAAGGAGAAAAAGCCCAAGGCCCCGAAACGCCGGCGGTCCGGTGAAGCGGATTTCCCGGCCGAGTTTGACGAAGTACGCGGCTATGAGATCCGTGAAAAGCTCCGGCCCAAGAAAAAAGCCAAAAAGGAGCGTCCTGCCAAGGCCAATAAGGCGAAAAAGAAAGCAAAGAAGCGTCCTGAAAAGGGGCGCCTGCCTAAACGCCCCGCCCACATCAAGGAGCAGAAGCCCGCCTGCCTCAATCCGGTGGCGGATTATCTGCCCATTGAGAAGGTGGAGAACGGCATTATCTATACCAAAGACCATCGGTTTGTCAAGGTGGTCGAGGTTGTCCCTATCAACTTTATGCTGCGGAGCGCCCGGGAGCAGAGAAATATTATCTACTCTTTCGTTTCGTACTTGAAAATCTCGCCCGTCAAGCTGCAAATCAAGGTCCTGACCCGCCGTGCGGACATCAACCGCCACCTGGACACGGTTCGTCAGGAGATGGCCCATGAGGAAAACGAACAGTGCCGCTTGATGCAGGAGGATTACCTGAACTTTGTGCAGCAGGTCGGTTCCCGAGAAGCTGTGACTCGGCGGTTCTTCCTGATTTTTGAGTATGAGCCCTGGGCCAATACCCGGCGGTCAGAGCAGGAAGATGAAGCGATCCAGTCCCTCCAGAGCGCCGTCCATACGGCCTCCAACTACCTGCGCCAGTGTGGGAACGAGGTCATCGTCCCCGAAAACGAGGACGAATTTACCGTTGATGTCCTCTATAACCTGCTGTGCCGGAATGAGAGCGCCGTCAAGCCGCTGTCGGTACGGGCGCAGGAGGTAGTGGCGCAGTATATGGAGCAAGGCCGGGAGAATGAAATAGACCATATCCCGGCAGCGGAGTTTGCCGCCCCCCGAAGCATTGATTTTTCCCACGGGCGCTATATCTGTATTGACGGCTTGTACTATGCCTATCTGCTGATCCCCTCGGACGGGTACAAAACGCAGGTGCCGGCGGGCTGGCTGAGCCTGATCGTCAATGCCGGTGACGGCATCGACATGGATATGTTCCTCGCCCGCCAGCCCAAAGAGCGCATCATCCAGCGGGTGGGCCAGCAGCTCCGTATCAACCGCTCTAAAATCAAAGACGCCAGCGACACAAACACCGATTTTGACGACATCGACGGCGCCATCCGGAGCGGATATTTCTTAAAGGAGGGTCTTGCCAACAACGAAGATTTTTATTACCTGAACCTGCTGATTACTGTGACGGCCCCCTCTGTGGAGGATTTGGAGTGGAAAGTCAGCGAAATGAAAAAGCTCCTGCTTTCGCAGGATATGAATGTCAGCGCCTGCCACTTCCGTGAAGAGCAGGCGTTTCTTTCTGCCCTCCCGCTGGTTTCCATGGAAAAAGGGCTTTACGAGCGCGGCAAGCGTAACCTGCTGACGGGCGGTGCGGCCAGCTGTTATCCCTTCACTTCGTTTGAGATGTGCGATGACAATGGCATCCTTTTGGGAGTCAACAAATATAACAGCTCCCTGATTATCGTGGATATTTTCAATTCCGCGATCTATAAGAACGCCAACATGGCAATCCTGGGCACCAGCGGCGCAGGCAAAACCTTTACCATGCAGTTGATGGCGCTCAGGATGCGGCGCAAAAACATCCCCGTTTTCATCATCGCTCCTTTGAAGGGGCATGAGTTCCACCGGGCCTGTGCCAATGTGGGCGGAGAATTTATCCAGATTTCCCCAGCAAGCCCGCATTGTATCAATGTCATGGAGATCCGCAAGGTGGATCGGTCGGTCAATGAAATGCTGGACGGCCCCGGTATCCAACTCTCGGAACTGGCGGCGAAGATCCAGCAGCTGCACATTTTCTTCAGCTTACTCATTCCCGATATGAGCCATGAGGAGCGTCAGCTGCTGGATGAGGCGCTGATCCGTACCTACAATGCCAAAGGCATCACCCACGACAACGCCTCCCTGGAAGACCCGGCCAATCCGGGCTGCTACCGGGAAATGCCGGTGCTGGGCGACTTGTATGAGATTTTGAAGGCCGCCCCGGAAACCATCCGCATGGCCCATATTCTCAACCGCCTGGTAAACGGCTCCGCCAGCACCTTCAACAAGCAGACCAATGTGCGGCTGGACAACAAATACACTGTGCTGGATATTTCCTCCCTCACCGGCGACTTGCTGACTGTGGGGATGTTTGTTGCCCTCGATTTTGTGTGGGACCGCGCCAAAGCTGACCGCACCGAGGAAAAAGCCATTTTTATCGACGAGTGCTGGCAGCTTCTTTCCGGCGCCGGCGCCACGGGCACCCGGCTGGCCGGCGATTTCGTACTGGAAATTTTCAAAACCATCCGCGGCTATGGCGGTTCAGCGGTCTGCGCCAGCCAGGACCTGAACGACTTTTTCAATCTGGACGAGGGCCGTTTTGGGAAAGGCATCATCAACAACAGCAAGACCAAGATCATCCTCAATCTGGAGGATGACGAGGCAGAACGGGTCCAGGAGACCCTGCACCTGTCCGACGCGGAAACGATGGAGGTCACCCACTTTGAGCGCGGCAACGGCTTGATTTCCACCAATAACAACAACATTATGGTGGAGTTTAAGGCCAGCCCGCTGGAAAAGGACCTGATCACCACCGACCGCCGAGAACTGCGTGAAATTTTGGAGCGCAAGCGCCGTGAGCAGGAATCTGCATAGGTTCAAATGATATATGCGAGGTGAATCCCATGTTTTGATGTGCTGCGCTGGGTGTGCGTCTATATGACGCCTTCCATGAAGAAAAACGCCGGTTTGACGCCCGGATGGCGTCTTTCCGGCGTTCCAATATTCGATAAGGCGTTCCGATGACGCCTTGATGACGCCATTTGATAAAGGAGGTGAGCCCCCATGAAGACCAGGGCTGAAATCTATGGAAATGAGGCTGCGGACTTGCTGCGGACGGTAACAATGTACCCTGGCCTCAGTGAACAGCAGCTTCTTTGTTTTCACCCTGGCAAAGAAGATACGGCAAAGGCCCTGCTCTCCCATCTGGAGAGGCAGGGCCGCATTTTTCAAACAGAGAGCGGCGGCTATTTCCCGGCCGGCCAGTCAGCAAAAATTGACCGGGCGCTTGTCCGGGCAGTATGGGTCCTGCTGGACTTCATTCAGCGGGCCGATTACCATGCTCCCGCTGATTTTCCTGTCAAGCTCGTTTTCTTTGCCGATGGCGAACTCTACGAGGTGGCCTGCGTTGAGGACGGGCAGGAGGCGCTTGTCTGCCATGCCCTTCGGGGCAACAAGGGCGGCAGCCGCCGCATTGTTCTGGTCGATTCACCGGCGCAGATCGCCAAAATCGACTGTCCCGGCATTTCCGGGTTCTGCACCGTAGAGGAAAACGGCCAGACACACTATTTCAAGAAAGCAGGAGGCACATGATTGGACCGAAAACTTATATCCCGCCGGATCGGGAGTATCCTTGACGACATATCCCGGCTGAGCAACGCGCTGTATGCGATGGACACCACCGACATCCAGCGTTATCCCGATAACTATGAGACCCTTTCCACCGATGCCGCGCTGCGGGCAGAGCGTATTGCCTGCCGGCTGCGGCATTTGATTTATTCCAGTACGACCATCCGCAAAGGTGACTACCTCAAATCTGCCAGTGTGATGCACGGCATCACCATCACCTATGAGAACGAGGTGCTTGCGGTGACGCTGCCCAGCCTGTTGCCAAAACGCAGGCAGCGGCAGAGCGCCGAGTTCCTGCTGGACCCCCTCTATTTCGCCCTGGAGCAGTACGCCAAAGAGAACACTTTGCCCCACTACCGGGAATGTGTTGTCTGCTTCGCCCAGGTGTATGACCAGACGCTCCCCACCAGGCGGGTGCGCGACTATGACAATCTGGAGGAAAAGCAGATTTTAGATCTGCTGTCCTCTTTTGTAATGGCGGATGATACCGGCCTGCTGTGTGATGCCTATAACACCGCCGAGCTGGGCGAGCAGGACTGCACGATGATTTTCGTCATGGAGAAGCACCGCTTTCCCGGGTGGCTTGCGGAGCATAAATCAAGCCTGAAATCCATCTCGGATTTTTGAGCATTTTAGGCCCCTTCCGGCCCGACATCCCGCGAAGCCGCTGAAAGCCCCGGATTTTCGGGGCTTGCGGCCATTTGGGAGAGGCCTTATTTTACCGAAGTTCTCAGTCATTACGGTAAAAATCCAGCACCGACAAAGGAGGTGATCCCTTGGGAAAAACAGCCGCACTTTTCCACAGCCGGATACGCTCCCGTTCCGGCTTTTATCGCTGACCGCCATCTCTGGAGAGTTCCCAACCAGCCAGCTGAACCGTCTCCCGTCCAGCCCCTACTATTTGGAGGCGGTCGTGACCTCGCTCAAAAAGAGCGGGCTGCTGCGGACCTACTACCGCGACAGGCTCCGGGGCTATCGGCTGGGGGCAAAAGCCAAGGCCGCCCTGCTGGACGGCTGGCCGGAGCGTTTCTCTCCCTACCTGACCGGCGACACCGACACCAACCGCCTCAAGAGCGAGGTGAACCGGCGGCTCCGGCTCCACCGCCTTGCGGAAACCTATATCACAATGGACAATGCGGGGGCCGGGCTCTTTCAGGATGAAAAGCCGAAGGTTTTTTCGCCGCAGGGCTATTGTGGCGAAGCTGTCGAATATCCTGCCTTTTACAGTTCCCGTGAAGTTAAGGAAATGGGAATCGACGCCACGCAGATTCGCAGCTCCCGGTTTACGGGGGTGCTTCTTGCGCCCACCGGCATTTTTGTTACCTACAACAGCGGCGCCGCCCTGATGAAATGGCGCTGCAAATCCGAGATGCGGGTAAAGGCGCTGATGTGGAGCGTCCTGTGCCAGCAGCGTTTGGCCGGGCAGTACCGCGCCGAAGATGTGCATGGGCTGGTGCTGGGCGACAGCATGGAACTGGCATACCAGATGCTCACCAGCACCGGAGGGGCCAAGCACGACTATTTCATGCTGGACGGCAGCTACGACCATTTTTATTTTCTCACAAATAACCACCAGGGGGAGGTGATCCTTGCTTTACTGTGTGATCCCTTGAAAACCGCAGAGCTTAACCGCATTCTGTCCCAGGGCTTGATTGCCGGGAACACCGGAAAGGCCATTGAGCAGGATGCCGCGGAGCAGGACGGAACGCCGGTGCTGTTCGGCTACTCCTGCGACTTGCCCCGGATCGCACGCTTCAGCACCTCCCTCGACCTGATGGAGCGTCCCGGCACGCTGATCTGCTTCGACTTCCAGGCAGATGTGCTGCGCCGTTACTGCGGTAGCTGGGTCCGCTTTCAAACCATTGATTTCACAAAATTCGAGGGGAGGTTGTTCCCATAGATAAGAAGAAACTCATTGCAGGCCTGATCGCTGCACCGTTCGCCATCCTTGCGATTCTCTACGCAGGCGGCTTTCTGGGGCAGATATTGGGCAACTACGCGGCATGGAAACAGGGCGGCGGCATCCCCGGAGACGGCACATCTCCGGCGGCAGCGTCGCCCGATTTTATTACCTGCCTGACCTCTGTGCTCCATCCCCCCTATGGGGTGTATGGGGTGCTGATCTGCATTGGCCTGCTGGCGGTCCTGCTGCTCATGGTCATGCGGATGGGCTACAGTGATACCGGCGAGTATGACACAGACCGGAACTTTGTCTATTCGGCCAAGGGCACCTATGGCACCTCCGGCTGGATGGGCCGCAAGGAAATGAAGGGTGTGCTGGATCTGGTGCCGGATCTGCACAAGCATAAGGGCATTGTGCTGGGGATGCTGGACGGGAAAGCCGTCTGTATTCCTGAAAATCCCCGCATCAACGGCAACCTGGCCGTGTACGGCTCCAGCGGAAGCATGAAGACCCGCTCATTTTGTATGAACCGCATCCTTCAGGCGGTGATCCGTGGGGAATCGCTGATCATTTCAGATCCGAAAAGTGAACTCTATGAAAAATCCAGCGAATACCTGCGGGAACAGGGCTATTGTGTCAAGGTTTTCAACCTGGTGTTGCCGGAAAATTCAGACAGCTGGAACTGCCTTTCCGAAGTGGAAGGGCAGGAACTGATGGCGCAGCTTTTTGTGGATGTCATCATCAAGAACACCAACAGCACCGGCAAGGGCGACCACTTCTGGGACTCCTGTGAGATGAACCTGCTGAAAGCCCTCGTCCTCTATGTGGACCAGAGCTATGCCAAAGAAAACCGGAATATCGGCGAGGTGTACCGGCTGCTGACACTGAATGGGGAATCCGATCTGGACAACCTGTTTGATGTTCTGCCGCCCACCCATCCGGCCAAAGCGCCCTACAGCCTGTTCAAGCAGGCCAGCGACACGGTGCGCAGCGGCGTCATCATCGGCCTTGGCTCCCGGCTGCAGGTGTTCCAGTCGGAGCTTATCAAGAAGATCACCACCCGGGATGAGATCGACCTGGAACTGCCCGGCCAGGAGCGGTGCGCCTACTTCCTCGTTACCAGCGACCAGGACAGCACCTTTGATTTTCTGGCAAGCCTGTTCCTGTCCTTTTGCTTTATTAAGCTGGTGCGGTATGCAGACAAGAACTGTGAGGGCGGCAAGCTGCCGGTTCCCGTCCATATCCTGGGGGAAGAGCTCACTGCCTGCGGAACCATTCCGGACCTCTCCCGCCGTCTCAGTGTGATTCGATCCAGAAACATATCTATGAGCTGCGTCTTCCAAAACCTTGCGGGTCTCCAAAACAGATACCCGCTCAATCTCTGGCAGGAAATCCTGGGGAATTGCGACGCGCAGCTGTTTTTGGGCTGCACAGACAGCCTGACGGCGGAATTCATCTCCGAGCGCACCGGTCTGGCCTCTGTGTCAGTGTCCAGTAAATCCAAGCAGCTGGGCACCTGGCGCATCTCCAATTATACGCCGGAGTACCGGGAGACCTCCGGCGTCGGCAAGCGGCCTGTCCTCACCCCGGATGAAGTGCTTCGTCTCCCGATTACACAGGCGCTGGTTATTATCCGCGGCCAAAAGGCCCTGAAGGTAGAGAAGATGGACTACTCCAAGCATCCGGAATCCTCCAAGCTCCGCGACTGCAAAGCCTCGGCGCACATTCCTGAATGGCGCAAATTGGAGGAACAGGCGCAGCCGAAACCTGCCGCCGCGCCGCCCCCGGCCCCCAAGCCGAAGGAAAGCGCCCCCAAGAAGCCGGCAAAGAGGAAGCCCAAGGCAGTCGGCACACCCGCCGGCACCAAGCAGGCAGCTCCGGCCCCTTCCACTGAGGCCCCGGACGGGATCATCACCACAGATAAGGACTCAATCCTTTCTTAAATTCACAACATAGGAGGTTTTTTACTTATGGCAACCAAGAAAAAAGAATTGCTTGAGCAGGAAAATACCGCACCTGAGACCACGGTTACCGTGGAGAACGCTCCGCCCCCTGATGAAGCGCAGGCTGATATGGCGGCACCCGCTGATGGCGGCGATTTGAATGAGCTGCTGGCCTCTATGGACCAGCCGGATGAAGAAGCACCCACCATTGAGGATGACGGCAGCCTCCCGGAACTCACCGAAAGCGAGATGTTTGGTGAGATGGACACCGATGCTACGGTGGCAGACGCCCTTCCCGGCGATGATGACGCCGCTCTGACAGAGGGCTCTGACAGTGATGATGGCGAAGGTGCCTCTGCTGTTCCCGCTGATGATGGTGCAGCCGATGTCCCCAGTGAGCCTGTTTCTGGAGCGGCTGAGGAACCGGAACCGCCCAAGCCCAAGCGGGCCACCCGCAGGAAAAAGACCGCACCGGCTGAGAGTACGGAGCCGGCGGAAGGAGTTCCCGCAGAAGCAGAGCCTCCTGCGCCGATGGCTCCCGCTGAGGAAGATGTGCCGTCTGATGATAGTGAAGCGGCTGCGGCAGAAGTTCCTGCCTCGCTGGCCGAACCGCTGGCAGAGGCCGCCCCTGCTCCCACTTCTACTCCCAGACGCACCGCCGCTCCCCGCCGCAGTGAGCCTTCAATCCTGACCATCCGCAGCCGGGAAGATGTGGAGACGCAGGAAGACCGTGAGGACATCATCTGGCATGAGATCCACAACGCCTACCGCACCCGCCGCATCCTCACCGGCAAGCTGGGCGGCATTGAGCAGCTGGACAACCGCAAAACGGTGGCTGTGGTGGACTACAAGGGATTCCGCATCATCATCCCCCTGAAAGAAATGATGATCAACCTGGGCCGCAGCCCCTCCGGCCAGGAATACACTGACCTGATGCTGCGCCAGAACAAGATCCTGGGGAATATGCTGGGCGCCGACATTGACTTTGTGGTGCGGGGTATCGACTCCAAGACCCGCAGCGTGGTAGCCAGCCGCAGGGAGGCCATGATGCGCAAGCGCCAGACCTTCTATTTCGACCTTGACCCCGATGGGATGTACCGCGTCTACGAGGGCCGCATTGTCCAGGCCAGGGTCATCGCTGTGGCGGAAAAGGTCGTCCGTGTGGAGGTGTTCGGCGTGGAATGCTCCATTCTGGCCCGCGACCTTGCCTGGGATTGGATCGGCGACGCACATGAGCGGTTTGCTGTGGGCGACGAAGTGCTGGTCCGTATCCTCAGTGTACGGCGCAACAGCCTGGAGGACCTGGGCATCCGGGCCGACATCAAGAGCACTTCGGAAAACACTGACCGGGACAACCTGCAGAAGTGCCGCATCCAGGGCAAGTATGCCGGAAAGGTCACCGATGTTCATAAAGGCGTGGTCTATGTCCGGCTCGCCAACGGCGTCAATGCGGTAGCCCACTCCTGCTACGACTACCGGATGCCTGGAAAGAAGGATGATGTGTCCTTTGCCGTCACCCGCCTGGATATGGAGCGGGGCGTGGCCGTGGGCATCATCACGCGGATCATCCGGCAGAACCTGTAAAAGCAAAAGTGCCTGGGGAGTAGTGACGAACTGCTCTCCAGGTTTCTTTTTTGTCATTATCAGATCCACCACTGTATATCTTTATCACATAGGCTTCCTTTCAAATCCCTATTTCAAAGAATTTATTTTGTGTTTGCGTTGATTTTTCACAAAATCCGAGTTATAATATATAAAAGTAAAGGTTTAGGAGGCCGCTTATGCTGATTCAATTTAGTGTAGAGAATTTTCTATCTATCAAAGATAAAGTTGTATTATCCCTACTGGCCAGCAAGGATAATGAGCATCCAGAGCATCTTATCGTGGATGGAAACAAAAGCTATTTGAAGTCTGCTGTCATTTACGGAGCCAATGCTTCGGGGAAGTCCAATGTCCTAAACGCGTTCTGGTTCATGGTAAACTATGTGCTGACCTCACATAACCAGCAGCTTCATAAGACCATTGACCGTTCGCCTTTCAAGTTTGATCCGGAAACGCCAACGCGCCCCAGCAGCTTTGAGGTCATCTTTACCACTGAAGGTATCCGATATGCGTATGGTTTTTCTGTGACAGATAAGGCTGTTACAGAAGAATACCTATATTACTATCCCAACGGCAGACAGGCGCTTATTTTTGAGAGAAAAAATACCAAAGATTTTCGTTTTACGGTGGATATAGATGAACAAAACACGCTCAAGGAGCGCACTTCTGCGAACAAACTCTATTTGTCAGTTGCATCAAACTGGAGTTACTCTAAAGTGATTCCGGTTTTGGAGTGGTTCGCTTCTTGTCAGATCATCACGAAGAATTCCGTGGCGGACGCTTATGGGCTTGAGGCAGAGCAGTTGAAAGATGATGATTACCGGCGCGTGATCGCATCTATGCTGCGTGTTGCCGATTTGGGAATACAGGCTTTGCAAATGCGCGATGCAGAGCCTGCTCCATCGCAGCACAGTGACAGCTTTACAAATATTGAGGCCATTCACACGGTACAGGATACCAATGGAAATGCGTTATCCTATGCGTTAAATATGGCAGAGGAATCTGACGGCACCAACAGTTACTTCAAACTGATTGGCGTTGTGAAAAAAGCTTTAGACCAGGGAACGCTTCTTGTGGCTGATGAGATGGACGCACATCTTCATCCTCTATTGACCAGACATCTGGTATCCCTGTTTGACAGCACAGAATTCAATCCAAAGGGTGCTCAGTTGATCTTCACATCTCACAGCACCAATCTTCTTGATCTGGATTTGTTGAGAAGAGATCAAATTTGGTTCACAGAAAAAGACGAACAGACAGCAGCCACCGATCTGTTCTCCCTTTACGATTTTTCCGTTCGCAAAGACACTAAAGTAGAAAAGGGTTATTTGATCGGCCGTTTTGGTGCGATTCCCTTTATCAAGGGAGGGCTGTAAAATGGCACGCGGACAAATTGAAAAGCGTGGTCAGCGACGCAGAAAACTAAAACCTGTCATTCTGATTGTGACGGAAGGTTCTCAAACTGAACCGAAGTATTTTGAACATTATCGCAGCCGCCAGACCAATATTGACATTCGTGTGGTCGGCAGCCGCACCAAAGGAGGTGAAACCGATTACCTTGGCCTGATTCGGAAAGCCATGGAATATCAAAATAAAAATCAGATTTCTGCATCAAATGGGGATGCGGTGTGGGTCGTTGCTGACGGTGATGTAAACTATAATAATCCTGATCCTATCGCCGCCAAGGACACCTTGCTCTCCAGAGCAAGGAAACTGGCAGATGCAAAGGGAATTCACATTGCGATCTCGAATCCTTGTTTTGAGTTTTGGTATTTGCTGCATTTCCAGTACACAACAAAATTTTTCAAAGATTACCCTGCAGTGAAGACAGCCTTGACCGCCTACCTCCCGGATTATGAAAAAGCCGGCGATGTGTATGCGCAGTTATCTGAACATACAACTGATGCGATCCGGAACGCCAAGCGTGTAGAACAATACCATATTCAAAATGACTGCAATAAACCGTTTGGGATCGCGGTTAATCCATTCACTGACATCTATCAACTAATAGAATCACTGCTGTAACTGTACTCAGGATTTGAATTAAAAGCCGCATGGGATACAAAAGCCCCATGCGGCCTTTATGTTTTGCCCCTGAAATCAAATTTCTATGAGCCTGATCTCTCGCCCTTGAACATGGGCATCGCGCAGCGTGAACAGCGTCCCCCCTTTGTCCCGTCCATCATACACCGCAATCACACGCTGCGACTGGGCAACCATATAGCGATTGCGGTTCATGTAGCACGAAGGAACATAGTGGTCGGAAATCACTTTCACGCCATCGCAGGCAGTCAGCATTCTGTGAAACTCTTTGTCCTTCGTCTTCAGCCGGCCGGCATAGGGGATCGCTGCTTCTAAAAACAAGCCGCCATTTTCTTTTTTTGCTGCGGCAACGACTGCCGCAAACATAAGATCGGCACCTTCGGCAAAACCTGAAATAAATCGAGTATAGCCATCCTCAATCGCCGCTGCTACTTCCCTCCGCAGTGCTTCTTCCACAAATTCCTTCTTCTCCGCTGGAATATCTCTGTGGCCCGTTATACAGCAGGTTTTCGTTTCGGTTTCCATCCTGTTTCCTCCTACATCTCTTCACTTTATGCCATTCTAATATAGGCAATATTGCCTATAACGCTACTTCTCCATTATAGGCAATAATAGAGATATGTAAAGAAGGAAGTGGAGGAAACGACCAGGAATGATCTCATACGAGCCCTTGTGGCAAACCATGAAGCGGCACGGTGCAACCACATATACCTTGCAGGCCAAGGCCGGTATCAGCAGTTCGACCATCCGCCGGATGCAGGCGAACGAATCCGTCTCCACCAATACCCTGGATACGCTCTGCAAGTTTTTTAACTGTGAGCTGGGTGACATCGTAAAATTCCAGCCTGACGAAAAATAGCACGGAGAAATGGTGATTGCCGTTTCTCCGTGCTTTTTTCTTGTGGTTATGGGAAATGCTACTTCAATTTACGCAAATCTAAAGTCTTACTTTGGATTCGCACAAATCGTCGTTACAAAAAGGAATTGGCACAGGATTGCCCATACATTGGCGCAGTCCTGCCCTTTCGCCGTAAATCCAAATCTGCTATATTTGGTACAGTCAAAACTTTGTAATGCAGCCGTTCCGGTCGGGACGGCTGTTTTCATTTGTAAGTAAAGGTGGTGGTTCACATTCATACTTTCCTGCAAAAAGTCCGCAGGACATTGAAGAGCGAACGGGGCGAGGCCAACTATTTCTCCACGGTGGTGTTCATCTTCATCGCCGTCATCCTGCTGGCCTTTATCATTGACCTGTTCGGCATCATCTCCACAAAGCAGGAGTTAGACCATGCGGCAGATCAGATGGTCAAGCAGATCCAACTGTCCGGCGGCATCAACAGCGAGACCGACTCACTCTTTGACTTCCTGTGCTCGGAGATCGAGGGCGCGGAGAATATCACATACTCCATCGACGCCACATACAAGACGCCTACGCCGTCCGGGATGTCCCGGGCCATCCAGCTGGGGACACCCTTCTATATCACCATTGAGGGCGAGGCCAAACTGGGCGGCTTCTGGAACCTGGATCTGGTCAACATCACGGTGGTGGCCCGCGGCTCCGGCGTCAGTGAGCACTACTGGAAGTGAGGTGGCCTATGAAGCGTTTTCTTTCACGGCTGCGCCGACCGCTTCGCAATGAGCGGGGCGAGATCACTTTCTTTGCCTGCTTCTTTGTGGTCGGGGTCGTCATGCTCATCTCTTTCCTGCTCCTGTATGCCTCGGTGCGGATCACCTGCATCAACATCCGCAACGGCGCCAAAATGGAGCTGAACAACCTGAGCGCCACCATCTATGCGGACACCTACCGCTCCCAGCGGGAGACCAACTTCGAGGAGTACCTGCGCACCCTCTATTCCAGCAATGACTATACGGAAATGCTGGAGGCCACTGTCGCCGGCGGCTTGGCAGAGAAGATCCCGCTTTCCACAGAGGACTATGAGGTATCCGACATCAGCCTGGAGTTCAATGTGGTGGGCGACCGGGTGGAGTATATCTTCTATTGTGATGTGGAGTTCTATGTGCGCATGTTCGGGCACAGTTACCCCACCATCACCCAACGGGTGGAGCTGACCGGCTACCACAACACCAAATTTTAGCGGCGCTGTTGAAATTCCAGTCAGCTCCGCAGTATAGGCTTTATATAACAGCAAAAAGGAGTGTGGACACACATGAAGAAGTTTTTCCAATCCAAAGGCTTTATTGTTTCAATCCTGGCCGTCCTCTGCGTTGCCATTCTGGGCGTCTGCTGGTTTGTGAGCCGGGACCGCACGGAAGAATTCCAGCCGGATGAATCTCCTCCCAGCAGCACCAGCAGCGACTGGTCGGATGGCGGCGCACAGTCTGGCGACGGGAGCGGGGGCGCAGACGCCTATGCACCCGGCCAGTCTTCCAACGCCGAAGAGGAATATCCCAAGGTGACCTCAGAATCTGAGGGCGAGGTTGAAATCGACTTTACCGATACGGAGAAGCCGGATGAAACACCGCCCCCTGTGCCGGAAGGCAAGACGGAGATCGAAGATCCCGGCGAAGAGCATGAGGTCAATCCCGACCCGGCAGTACCGGAAGTCACTGCCCCTCCTGAAGAGGAATCCACTTCCAGCAATGAGCCGGCCCCCGGCTCCAGCAATGGCAGCGGCGCTGTTTATGATCCGGTGTTTGGCTGGGTAGTCCCCGGCGATGTGCAGCAGTCTACCGGCGACAGCGACGGTGATCTGAATAAGCAGGTCGGCAACATGGGCGGCTGACCACCTACAACTGAATATGGACTTGAAAGGCCGTCACAGGATTGTGGCGGCCTTCTTATTTTCAAAAAGAACGGAGCGTGATGTATTTGAAACGACTTCTCGCCCTCTTATGCAGCCTCGCCCTGGTGTTCTGCCTCGTTCCCTCCACGGCATTTGCATCGGGAGGCAACGGGAACATTGACGGTGGCGGCGGCGGGATGGGGCAAGGCACATCTTCAAACTTTTGGAATCCCGGCAACGATGGCGTGCGCATCACGGTTGTGGATGCAGAAAGCGGCGCTGCCGTGTCCTCACCGCTGGACTTTTCCAACCGGACGCAGAAAAGCAGTATCCTCCATTTCGGCAAGGTCAACAAGCTGCAGTACCTGAGCGGCACCGGCCTCTCCCTCCAGTCCGGGGTGGCCTATTCCTGCATCAAGCCTGCGCAGTCCATGCCCACCATCGTCAGCAGCAAGGGCCAGAGCAACATTGACGCCATCAAGCGGTACTTCTGCTCGGAGTACGCCTGCATGATGGTTGCCCAGGCTGCGGGCGTGGACTACGAGCGGATGATCGCCGGCGAATATAAGCTGCTGATCGAGCCCATCGCCTACTTTACCCACAACGGCCAGTATTACTGCATGACAGCCACTGAGGCTGGCCTTTACGATCAGATGTCCGGCGGCAACCTGCGCCGAACCATGACCTCGCTGACCCATAAGAACCTGCCGCTGGCAATGTTTCTGGAGTTCAGCGATCTTGGCATTTCCGCCTGGACCGGCAACACCACCGGGACGCAAAACAATTCCGACATCATCAATACACTTGGCGTCGGCATCGTCTGGTTTGATGAAGCCCCGCCCGAGGGTGAGATCGAGGCCCCTGATGTGGAGTACCGGGTGGATACCGATGTCATCACCTCTGTCACCCTGCGGACGGATACCGACCTGACGCCGGATAATCCCGCTTCGGTGACCTTCCATATCCTCGGCACCACCTATCGCGTCAACGATATCGTAATCCCCGCTGGCGATAGCCAGGTAGTCTGGGTCAAGTGGCATACCCCCACTACACCGCAGACAGTCACCATCACGGTATCCGTCAGCGGCGCCTATACTGCCCAGGATACCTTTGTGGCAAAAATCGTGGACCTGAACGAACATATCCCGCCCGACCCGGTAGCCACAGACACCAATCCCTCCTATACTGTGCCGTCCCTGCCCAATGAAACGCAGAAACTCACGGCCAACTGGGGCGTCTGGAGCTGCTACTGGGTGCCGGTATGGGTGTGGTGTGACCACGGGGAAGACGGCGGGCATTGGGTGGACGAAGGCTACTGGGAATATGAGTACACCGGCTATTCCGCCTCCATCAGCGGCGTCATGTCCCTGATGCCGGACGATATTGTGCCGACGGCCTCCGGAAAATCCATGAAGAGCGGGTACGGCGTCAAACAGGATGTGACAGCCACGCTCTCCACCGACGCGCCCACCAGCCACATCACCCATCCGCAGACGGCCTTTTCCGTGTTCCCCGAATTCCAGTACGAGACTTACCTACGCCTCCTGCAGCGGGTGTCCAGCGGCCGGAGCGCCAAATTCACCTTCCAGCCCAATGAGTTCTCTACTTACAGCCGGGAAGTGCATTTTACCCCCATCTGGTTCCCGGATGCGACGAACTACACCGTCTTCACCCAGGTCTGGGATACCTGGACGCCGGACGGGATGCTGAGTATCAACCTGAACGACTATGTTTCCATTGACGGGAGCCTCTATGATGACTGGTACACCAATCGAGAGTAATGTGTGGATGGCCTACCTGCTCACTGTTTTTTTGGTGGTGACGGGCTTTGCCGTCTATGACATCCTATACAGGCGGGTGCCCGACCGGGCGCTCGTCTTTTTTATCCCCCTGGCCGCACTGGCCCCGCTGATCCAGGTCTACTTCATTCTGGAGCATGGCCGGACGCCCATTTTCATCTGGCCCGTTGTGGCCGAGGCGCTGGTGGGTGCGCTGCTGGGCTTCTGCATCCCGCTGGCCGCTGCTATGGCGACCGGCGGCAGCGGCATGGGCGGCGGGGACATCAAATTCTGCGGGGTGCTGGGCCTGGTCTATGGTCTCTCCGGCATGGCGCTGGTATTCCTGGTGGCCGCCGGTTTTGCCATGCCGGTGGTGTTGCTGTTCCGGCGGCTCTTTCGGGACAAACAGCCTATTGCAATCCCGTTTTTACCTTTTCTGGCCTGCGGCTGCTCTGTGGCGACGCTGGCTGAACTATTTTTATGACAGGAGAGATGCTTATGAAACTCAATAACCGATTCATCTTCGGCATTCTGTCCCTGGTTCTGGCGGCGGTCATCGCATTTGTGGCACTGCCCACCATTGCCCGGCAGACCAACGGCAAAACAGAGATCGTCCGCATCACCCAGCCGGTGCTGAAGGGCGAAAAGATCACCAGCGACAATGCCGAAGTCGTAGAAGTGGGCGGGTACAACCTCCCGTCCAATGTGGCCCACAGCATGGAGGATGTTGAGGGCCTGTATGTAACGGCCGACCTGGCCGCAGGCGACTATATCCTCACCAGCAAGGTCAGCACCGTCCCTGTTTCCTCAGATGTGGCGCTCAACGATATCCCCTCTGGCAAGGTCGCTATCTCGCTGAGCGTAAAAACGCTTGCCTCCGGCCTGTCGGATAAGCTGCAGCCCAACGACATCATCCGCATCTATCACTTCCTAGAGACGGCGGAAGAGGTGCCGGAGCTGCGCTTTGTCAAAGTGCTGTCGGTCACCGACTCCGACGGTATCAATGTGGACAACACCAAGGAGCCCACCGAGGACGAAGAGCCGCAGCAGTCTGCCACCATCACCGTGCTGGCAAGCCCGGAGCAGGCCCGTATCATTACCGAGATGGAAAATGACGGTGTGGCCCATGTGGCGCTGATTTCCCGCAACAACGACCAGCTGGCCGAGGAACTGCTGGCTGAGCAGGACAGGACGCTTCAGGAGATCTACTTCCCCGAAACACTGGTTGAGGAAAATACAGAAGGCCAGGATGGTGGAGAAGCTGCTGAAAGCGCCGCAGATGGCGAGGCCACAGGCGAATCGGATGCCGAGGATACGGAAAGCGGCGCCGAGACAGCCCCTGCGGATGACGGGCAGGATGCCGCGTAACAGAAAGGAGGCCTGAACCTATGGGAAAAGTCATTACTGTCTGGGGCAGCCCGGGGAGCGGGAAAAGTATGTTTTCCTGCATTCTGGCAAAAGCCCTGACCCGCGACAAGCGGAAAGCCATCATCATCAACGCGGAGATCAGCGTCCCCATGCTCCCGGTCTGGCTGCCGGAGCAGATCATCCAGACCAATGCCTCGGTGGGGCAGGTCCTGAGCAGCGTGGAGATCGACACTACACTGGTGGCAAGCCATGTCACGGTGCTCAAAAGCTATCCTTTCATCGGCCTGATGGGCTATTCCGCCGGTGAGAATCCGCTGAGCTATCCGGAAGTCAAATATGCTATGGTACTCCAGCTGGTCAACGCTGCCGCCAAGCTGGTGGATTTCGTCATTCTGGACTGCAGTTCCAACATGACCAATGTGTTCACCCCGGCGGCGATTGAGTCCGGCGATCTGGTCATCCGCCTGCTCACCCCCGACCTGAAGGGCGTCAACTACCTGAAAGCCCATCAGCCCCTGCTGGTGGATGGCCGTTTCCATTATGACCGGCACATGACCTTCGCCGGCATGGCCCGTCCCTTCCACGCTCTGGATGAAATGGGCTATATCATCGGCGGCTTTGACGGCCTTCTGCCCTATGGCAAGGAGATCGACCGCTGCGCCACTGAGGGCGGGATGTTCCAGGCCATCAAATACTGCAATCCCAAGTACACCGCCTCGCTCAACAAGGTGCTGGACGCCTTGGAGCAGATGGAGCTGGCCGAGCAGGCGGCAGAGGATGCGGACGACGAGGACGAGTTCGAGGAGGATGACGCCGATGAATAATCTCAACGACATATTCTTCGCACCGGCGGCCAACCAGGACCTGACCTATGACCAGGTGCTGGAGGATGTGCAGCGGTATTTTGCTGAAAATCACGCCTCCACCATTGCCGAGGCCGGCGAGGGCAACGCCGAGCGGGCCACCACACTGCTCAAAGAGCTGATGGTGCAGTACATCGTCAAGCGGAAATACGCCATTGAAGGGCTGACCACCGAGGAACTGTGTGAAAAACTCTACGAGGATATGGCCGGTTACTCCTTCCTCAAGAAATGGATCTACAAGCCCGGCATTGAGGAAGTCAACATCAACGCCTACAACGACATCGAAGTGATCGAGGCCGGCGGGCGCAGCATCAAGATCCCGGACAAGTTTTCCTCCCCGCAGCACGCCATTGATGTGGTGCGCCGTATGCTCAACGCCTGCGGCATGGTCATTGACGACACCATGCCCAGTGTGGTGGGCTTTCTGGACAAAAACATCCGTATCTCTGTGGACAAGACGCCCATTGTAGACCCGGATGTGGGGATCAATGCCTCTATCCGTATCGTCAACCAGCAGACGGTCTCCGAGCAGAAGCTGCTGGATTCCGGCAGCGCCACCGCTGAGATGCTCCACTTCCTGATGGCCTGCATCCGGTATGGCGTCAGCGTGTGCATCGCGGGCTCCACCGGCTCAGGCAAGACCACCATCATGGCCTGGCTGCTCTCCAATGTGCCCAACAACCAGCGCCTTATCACCATAGAGGAAGGCAGCCGCGAGTTTGATCTGGTCAAGCGGGATGAAAACGGGAATATCTTAAACTCCGTCATCCACCTGCTGACCCGGCCCAGCGAAAATCCGGCGCTGAACATCAACCAGGACTTCCTCTTGGAGCGTGTGCTGCGCAAGCACCCCAATGTCATCGGTGTCGGCGAGATGCGGTCCGCCGCGGAAAGCCTGTCGGCCGCCGAGAGTTCCCGTACCGGCCATACCGTCTGCACCACCATCCACTCCAACTCCTGCAACAGCACTTACCGCAGGATGATGACCCTTGCCAAGCGCAAATACAGCATGGACGACGCCGTGCTCATGGAGATCATGGTGGAGGCCTATCCCATCGTGGTGTTTACCAAGCAGCTGGAGGACCGTTCCCGTAAGATCATGGAGATTCTGGAGGGTGAGGATTACCGGGACGGGCAGCTCATTTCCCACACGCTCTACAAGTTTGAGGTGGAGGACAATGTGACCGATGAAAAGGGCGAGGTCCATGTGGTAGGCCATCACCGGAAGGTGGGCCTGATCTCGGATACTTTGAAAAAACGGCTCCTTGACAACGGCATCTCCAATAAAGAGCTGGCGGAGTTCATGGACGCCCCGAAGGAGGTGGATTAAAGGTTGCAGTGGATCTACATCATTTGCTTTGCGCTGATCAGCGCGGGCCTCCTGGCCCTGTTCGGCGTGCGGCCGGGGGATTTTATCGACGCCCTGTTCCGCTCCCAGCGCAAGGCAGCTACCTTGTCTGACGAACTCAATGTCCTGATGGGCACGCCCGCCAAGGGCTTCTTCAACCAGGACTATGAGCTGAAGCAGATTTTGAAAGGCACCGGCCGCTCCGACCGCTATGAGGCGGTCAAGCGGCTGTCGCTGATCCTGTTTGCGGTGGGCGCTGTACTGGCACTGCTCATCAACAATGTGTATATGGTGCCGATCCTGGGCATTGGCTTTTCGCTGGCCCCCATCTGGTATCTGCGCAGCACAGCCGCCAGCTACAAGAAGCATCTGAATGAGGAGCTGGAGACCGCTATCTCCATCATCACCACCTCATATCTCCGCACGGAGGACCTGATCCGGGCAGTCAAGGAAAACCTGCCCTACATCAATGAGCCGGTGAAGGCCAACTTCGAGGCATTTGTGTACGAGGCGGAACTGATCAACGCCAACCTGACCAGTGCCATCAACTCGCTGAAGATGAAAGTCCCCAACCGGGTATTTCATGAGTGGTGCAACATCCTCATTCAGTGCCAGTCTGACCGCTCCATGAAAAACACGCTGCCCACCATCGCCCAGAAGTTCAGCGATGTGCGTGTGGTGCAGTCCGAGCTGGAGGCCATGATGCAGGGGCCGCGCCGTGAGGCCATCACGATGATGTTCCTGGTGGTCGCCAATGTGCCGCTGCTTTACTTCCTCAATGAAGACTGGTTCCATACGCTCATCTTCACCACACCCGGCAAAATTGCCCTGGCGATCTGCGCGGCCATCATTCTCTTTGCCCTGACGCAGATTATGAAGCTGAGCAAGCCCATTGAATACGGAGGTGACGGCGCATGACCCTTTTAGCACTTGTGGCGATCATCTTCTTTGGTTTTGCCACCTACAACCTGACCTGCGCCTTTGTGGATATTCCCACAAAGAAGACCTCCCGCATGATGATGCTGGCCCGCAAGCAGCAAGGCGTAAAGGCCGAGAAACTGCTGGATGTCTACATCACCAAAATCGCTGGGTTGATCGCCCCGTACCTGAAGCTGGATAAGCTCAAGCGGAACAAGCTGCAGCGGGCGCTGGATATTGCCGGCCTGGAACTGACGCCGGAGATCTACACAGCCCGGGCCTGGGTCACGGCGGGCGCCGTCGGCCTCTGCTCTATCCTGATGGTGTTTCTGGTGCCGCTGATGGTTCCCGTGCTGATCGGGCTTGCGGTGGCGCTGTGGTTCTCGACCTATTACAGCGTCTTCGATTTTGTCAAGAAGCGCCGCAAGCTCATTGAAAGCGAGATCCCCCGGTTTGCCCTGACCATTGGGCAGAACCTGGAGAACGACCGGGATGTGCTGAAGATCCTGACCTCTTACCGCCGGGTAGCCGGCAAGGACTTCGGCGCGGAGCTGGACCAGACCATTGCCGACATGAAAACCGGCAACTATGAAAATGCCCTGATCCATTTTGAGACCCGCATTGGCAGCCCCATGCTGTCTGATGTGATCCGCGGCCTGATCGGCGTGCTTCGCGGCGACGACCAGCGGATGTATTTCAAGATGATCTGCTTTGACATGAGGCAGATCGAGCAGAACAATTTGAAAAAAGAAGCAGCCAAGCGCCCCAAGAAGATCCAGCGTTACTCCATGATGATGCTCATTTGCATTATGATCATCTATCTGGTGGTCCTCTGCACCGAGGTCATGAGTTCCCTGGGCGCTTTCTTCGGCTGACAGGTATCCGCCCACACCTCTGGTGTGGGCTTTCCATATACCCGCTCCCACCCGGGAGCGGATCTACGATGGAGGTGATGTTTTGTACCGCAGTGGGTTCCCATAGTAGCCGTTATACCGGCTGCCTTTCATCCATTCCTCCAGGGCCGGCCTGCTCCCAGGCCGGCCCTGAACCTACCGTCTGAACAGGAGAAATCCATGTCGAAGAAAAAGTATATTCCGCCTGACGGCGAAGATGGGCGGCGGCGCCGGTTTCGGTTGCTTTTGCGCCAGAAGCCGAAAGCATATCCGGACAGGCCCCGCTCCAACAAAAACAGCCTGCTCAAGCCTATCCGCCGATCCTGACCGGCTATAACCATACCAAAATTCAATATCACATTTACAGGAGGTATTTCCATGAAGAAGTTTACCAGCTGCATCCGCAGCAAAGCGGACAGTCTCGCGCTTCGGGCCCGTATGGCGCTCTCCAACCAGCGCGGCGATTTCTACATCTCTGATGCGGTCAAAATCATCATCGCCGTTGTGCTGGGCGCCCTGCTGCTGGCGGCCCTGACCCTCATCTTCAACGATACGGTCATCCCCCGGATTACGCAGGAGATCGAGGGCCTGTTCGCTTAAATGCCCGTCAGCGGGGACCAGCCTGTGGACACTCACAGCTGGTCCCCGCTTTTTTATTTTCTCAAAAAACGAATAACGGAGGTAGAGGATGAAAACATCCTGCAAATTTTATTCCTTTCTGCGGGCCGTCCGTGGGAACTGGCGCAATGCCATCTTTGTCAGCTGTGGCTGCGATGCCTGTATGTATGGCCGGGAGAAGCCCTGTTCCGGATTTCTGCTGACAGTGGATGAGTGCGGGCAGGTCATGCTTCTGCCTGCGGAAACCATCCATGAACTGACCGGCGAGGAAGTAGAGCCCGCCGAATGCAGTGCCGTCCTGTCGCGCCGCTCTTTTGACGCCGCTTTTTCCAAGTACATCGAATGGCATACGCCGGACCCTTCCGCATGTACGCTCCGGCAGCTTTGCTTGGACCTCAGCTGCAGTCAGAACAGCTGATTTTTTACACAGAAAGACGCCATCGCGCCGCCATTGGCGCGTCTTTGGAGGTGATGATTTTATGATGAAGCAAAAACCGATCAAATGTCCTTATTGCCATGCCAATGCCTCTCTCCGTCCGGCGAGCGTGGTTTACGGCTTGAACCGCCGGTCCCAGGGGAAATTTCTCTACCTCTGCGACCGCTGGCCCGCCTGCGATGCCTATGTGAGTGCCCATGACAGGACGCACCGGCCCATGGGTACTTTGGCAAACGGAGATCTCCGGCACAAGCGCATTTTGGCGCACCGGGCATTGGAGCAGCTGCGGCAGAGTCGGCACATGGAAAAATGGGAGGTCTACATCTGGCTCCAGGCGAAGCTGGGGCTGGATGAACGGCAGGCCCATATCGGCCAGTTTTCCGAATGGATGTGCGATGAGGTTATCCGCCTCTGTAGGCAGGCATCAGCTCCTCCCGCCGCCGGACAGGCGGCAGCCTGACAGGAGGTGAGCAAATGACCAGCCTGACGAAACAGCAGCAGGAACTCGTTGCTCAAAACCTGCCGGTGGTACATTGGGTGATCTGCGACTATATCCATGTGAATCCAACTATTTGTGGTCTGGAGTATAGCGATCTGTTCCAGGAGGGGTGCGTCTGGCTCTGTAAAGCCGCGGCTACCTATGAGGACGATGGGCGGGCGCAGTTTTCCACCTATGCCAAAACAGTCGTAAAAAACGGCCTTCTGTCCTATTGCCGGACGATCTGCAACAGGGGCAAGATGTTCAGCCGGCTCATTATTGGGGAGCATGGGGAACTGGCCGCTGATGGCGAGGCCCTGGAGCCGCAGTCCGATGTATTTGACGCCCAGGTGTCCCTGATGGAAACGCTGTCGCTTCTGGAGGCCAGCAAACAGGACTATGACGGTGTGGCACGGCTTGGAATCGAAGCCCTGGCGCTCAAGCTCCAGGGGATGCGGGTCACGGATATTGCGGAACTCTACCAGGTTCCGCCCTCCCATGTGGGTGCATGGATCTCGCGCTCGGTCGCCAAACTGCGCAGCGACCCCCGCTTTCTGGCAAGCCTGCTTTGAATTTGTTGAAAACCACGGCCTTCCCGCAGTAAAGGATATATAAAAAGGAGGCATTGATCGATGGAACAGAAAACCTTATATACTGCAATCGGCCGTCTGGAGCGGGAAATAAATGGCTGCGGCCGGTCCTGCCCGGTCATCCGCCTTGGCGGTCAGCCCTATATGGTGGATATGCAGGAGCTGGTCGTTTGGACTGCCCTGAATTGGCGGATCTCCAAATGGGAGGATATTTCTTTTCAGTGCGATAAGCTGGCCTCATCTATGGGCGGTGCTGTCAGCCGGCCTTGGGATGACTGCGTGAACCGCCTGCTTACCCGCGGCCTGCTGGTTTCCGGCTGCGGGGAGACCGAATACGATGCGCTGTATGATCTGTTGAGTTCCCTGGGCATCATCCCCACCAGCGGCTCTGCTCTGGTGCGCGGCGTATCGTTTATGAAGCTTGTATTCAGCCGTCGGGTTTCAGTCGGGCAGGCGCTGAAGCTGTTTCGCAAAGACCGCCGGACCGACTATGAATCCCGCGTTATGCGGCTTTCCCGGCAGGCCCTGCTTTCCACTGCGGAGATCATCAAATGTGTGGAGCAGGATGTCTTCTCCCTCCCCAGCGAGCGGGTCCTGATGGAGAAGGTGTACGGCGACAGCGAGACCACCTGCCAGAACATCGCCAGCCTGATGAAGAACAGCCGAAGCAGCCAGGCGGTAACGCTGGCCGTTGCCAACCTGTATCTGCGCCAGCAAATCATTTTTGAAAGGATCAGCACATGAAAAACCAATGGAGTCAATTTCCCTTTGTCCTGCGGCGTAAGATCCTGCTGACATTCCTGGCCGGGATCGCCAGCATAGCAGTCAGCCTCGTGATCTTCACTGTCGCCGCAGACCGCATCCTTCTGGTGCTGGGTGGATTCATTTTTGCCGCTTCTCTGGTGCTGGGCAGCAGCCTGTGGCGCACCGCCGCCCGGGACCGGTACGAAGTGGTGGAAGGGATCTGCGCCAGCGTCAGCACCCCTATGCTGCGTCGTTACCGCAAGATCCAGCTGATTGATGAACAGGGTGCGGAGCGCACCTTGCTGTTGAGCAAAACTGCCAAGTTCCAGATTGGCGCCCGCTACCGCTTTTATTTTCAAAAAGGGAGCCGGCCTGCCGTCGGAAACGACTATCTGGACGCTGCCCTCTCCACCAATAGTTTTCTTGGATACGAGGTACTGGAGGACGCAGCCTCCTGTGATGAAGAGCTGGAAAGCAGGGAGCAAACACCCCATGAGTAAGAAAAAGGGATGCGGCACCAAAGTCATAGCTTCAGTGCCGTATCCCTCTATTTTGTTATTTTCATCCGGTAGCCGTGGCCCCGAACGGTTTCGATGATGTCAGCCCCCAGTTTGCGGCGGAGCTTATAGACCATGCTGGAGATCCCTGTCCAGCTGGCGTCAAAGGAGTCTGCTGCTACAGCCTCATAGATCTGGCGGGAGGAAAATACTTGTCCCGGCCGGCGGGCCAACAGGAGCAGAATGTCGAATTCCATCGGCGTCAATTCTATCCTCACGCCTTTTTGATATACTAAACGCTGCTGCGGGACAATTTGTAAAGTCCCATGCAAAAGCGGTGTGTTATCCGAGGCTGCTAATGAGAAGAAATCTGAGACGGCGGAAAGAGCCATCACAGTGTTTGAGAAGATAGCCTCCTCGTTTTCATCGAAAGATAAGATTATAAACTTCCCATATAGATCACCTCCTATTTTGAACATTTATTTTTCTTATACCTCAATCAACCCTTTTGCATTTCCAGTAAATAACACACCATAAAAATAGACCTGCCAAAGTAATAATTCCTTTGTTCCATAGCCAAATATTATTTTGATCTCCGGCAAATCGGATAAACAAGTAGACATATTCTAACCCAGGAAATCTTAACAGGCTTCGTGTCAATAAGATTATCAGCCATATAACCCCACAAACTAATGTTGCAATATGTTCTTGCCTACATATAATTCCTAACAAGGCACACAGCGACGATAAAAAGAATGTTGGTGGGAAATACAGCACAATCAATTCCCATATTGGCATTTCGTATCGCACAACTGACGCGCCTGCCATGCTAAAAACCGCGAATAAGCTGGATATTGCGAAAGCGATTATGTAACGTAACAATACCCATTTGAAAAGAGATTTACTTTGTGCGGCAATAATATCAAAATTACTGTCTGCTCTTGTCTTTCCCCATTCACCAACAACGATTGTCACAAAAAACGGGAATACCACTTCAAAGCTGACCGGGTAAAAATCAAGCAGATCTCCGGCTATGATAGAAAGAACAATCATCGCAACCGTAAAGGTCACTGATACAATAAAGAAATTTATCCCGAAAATTTTTACTTCGCTTTCAATTTGCGCTATCATTCTGACCTCCAAAACTTGTGTTTCAAAAACAGCAGGCTACCACACACAAGACCGCTTCCTACAAGGAAAAATCCATTTGCAATAACGCTTCCCATATC
>OMFZ01000006.1_pt1 | contig 179365 bp, 179 predicted proteins | sample 1645711 | NCBI WGS metagenome assembly OMFZ01 (sample SAMEA103958147, study PRJEB25191) | human gut metagenome | biome: human-associated habitat [ENVO:00009003]; feature: intestine environment [ENVO:2100002]; material: feces | place: Germany | collected 2013/2015 | reverse complement strand
ACTTAACCCAACATCTCACGACACGAGCTGACGACAACCATGCACCACCTGTCTCTACTTTCCCCGAAGGGCACCTGATGTATCTCTACTTCGTTAGTAGGATGTCAAGCCCTGGTAAGGTTCTTCGCGTTGCGTCGAATTAAACCACATAATCCACCGCTTGTGCGGGCCCCCGTCAATTCCTTTGAGTTTCAACCTTGCGATCGTACTCCCCAGGTGGAATACTTATTGTGTTAACTGCGGCACGCAGGGGGTCAGTCCCCGCACACCTAGTATTCATCGTTTACAGCGTGGACTACCAGGGTATCTAATCCTGTTTGCTCCCCACGCTTTCGCGCCTCACCGTCAGTTGTCGTCCAGCAATCCGCCTTCGCCACTGGTGTTCCTCCTAATATCTACGCATTTCACCGCTACACTAGGAATTCCGATTGCCTCTCCGATACTCAAGAAAAGTAGTTTCAAATGCAGTTCACGAGTTAAGCCCGTGGATTTCACATCTGACTTGCCTTCCCGGCTACACGCCCTTTACACCCAGTAAATCCGGACAACGCTTGCCACCTACGTATTACCGCGGCTGCTGGCACGTAGTTAGCCGTGGCTTATTCGCCAGGTACCGTCTTCTACTCGTCCCCGACAAAAGAAGTTTACAACCCGAAAGCCTTCTTCCTTCACGCGGCGTTGCTGGGTCAGGCTTGCGCCCATTGCCCAATATTCCCCACTGCTGCCTCCCGTAGGAGTCTGGGCCGTATCTCAGTCCCAATGTGGCCGGTCAACCTCTCAGCCCGGCTACTGATCGTCGCCTTGGTGGGCCGTTACCTCACCAACTAGCTAATCAGACGCGAGGCCATCTTTCAGCGATAAATCTTTGACATAAAAACCATGCGATCTCTATGTGTCATGCGGTATTAGCAGTCGTTTCCAACTGTTGTCCCCCTCTGAAAGGCAGGTTCCTCACGCGTTACTCACCCGTCCGCCACTGTCCTCACCTTCCGTTGTCCGAAAACTCCTTCCAGTGATTCTCGTTCGACTTGCATGTGTTAAGCACGCCGCCAGCGTTCGTCCTGAGCCAGGATCAAACTCTCTATAAATCGTATCAACACAGCGTTTCCGCTGAGCTAATCATTTTACAGAGCTATTTTCCATAGCTTCATAAACTCTGCTCAAACACCGGGTAATTGACTAAACCCCAGCGTCCGAGCTTTTCAGTCGCGCATCTTTCAATGCGCTCCCGTCTGGTGCTTTGTTCGTTCATTGTTTAATTTACAAGATACACGCCCCGCATCCGCGGAACAGTTGGTATTTTACCACAAGCAGTTTCGTTTGTCAAGAACTTTTTTCGACATTCTTCACATTTTTTGAAACCGTTTGTCGTTCACCGTCTTTGCAGACGACTTATTTAGGATACCACATCGAGCTCGCTTTGTCAAGAACTTTTTTCAGGAAGTCTTGATTTTTTCGGTTCTCCGTGTCCCCGCCGCGGCTCTCGCCGACAGCTTTGTTAGAATACCACCCCATTGCCCATTTGTCAACACCTTTTTCCCGCATTTTTCAACTTTTTTATCCCTGCCAGAAGGTGGGGTTATGAATCTGCTATTGCATCCTTGCCGCAGTTATGATATACTCCCTATTACCATATAATAACAGGAGCAACGACATGAAATACCCCTATCTGCTGCTGGACGCAGACAATACATTGTTTGATTTTGACGCGGGAAACCGGCACGCTTTTCATGAGGTGTGCGCCCGATATGACATCCCGGACACGGAGGAGAGCTTTCAGTGCTATAAGCGGTGCAACAACGCCATGTGGGCGGCCTTTGACCGGGGCGAGTGCACCAAGGACTTTCTGGTGGTGGAGCGGTTCCGGCGTTTTCTGAAGGAAATGGGCCTGGATCGGGATGCGGCCCGGTGCAACGAGCTGCACCTGCAGGTGCTGGGACAGAACACCCTGCTGCTGCCCCACGCCTTGGAGGTCTGCCGGGGCCTGTCCCGGGAGCACCGGCTGTACATCGTCACCAACGCCGTGGCGGCGGTGCAGCGGTCCCGGCTGGCGGGCAGCGCCATCGCGCCCTATATCACCGGGGCCTTTATTTCGGAGGAGGCCGGGGCCAGCAAGCCCAGTGCCGCATACTTCGACTACGTTTTCTCCCGCATTGATGGCATCACCCGGGAGAACTGCCTGCTGGTGGGGGACTCCCTGTCCAGCGACATCCGGGGAGCCAACAACTACGGCCTCCCCTGCTGCTGGTACAACCCCAAGGAAGCCGCCCGGCCGGAGGACCTGCGGATCGACTACGAGATTCGGGATCTGCGGCAGCTATACGACCTGGTGTGAGAGACTTTATAAGGAGTGATTCAGATGCATCCGAACTTTTCCCAGCTGACGCCCCGGTGGTTCAAGCGGGCCTTCGTGTATACCGGGAACATCGACGACTTTCGCTATCGCTTTGAAATGGACAAGGACAACGGCCTTCTGCATACGGCGGTCTACACCGTGTACTGCTTCGAGGTGGCCAAGGACGTGCAGCAGCAGGACTTCCCCTGGGACGACCAGGGCGTGGAGCAGCTGAAGGCTTGGCTGCAGGAGCGGTATGACCACTATACCCGGGAGGGCAGCCTGTAAGACAAAAAAAATTCCTCTGCAAGCATGCAGAGGAATTTTTTTATTTCTTATCCCAGGCCTTCAGGTCCTTCAGCTCGTTATACAGCCGCAGATAGCTGGCGTGGCGGCTGCGGGGGATCTTCCCTTGATGGACGGCCTCCAGCACGGCACAGCCCTTCTCCTTGGTGTGGCTGCACCCCACAAAGCGGCAGCCGCCTACATAAGGGGCAAACTCCGGGAAGGTCTCCGGCAGGTGCTCCTTCAGCTCCAGGTCCAGCTCCTGGGTATCAAAGGACGCAAAGCCCGGGGTGTCGATGACATAGGTGTCCTGCCCCAGGGAGAACAGCTCCACATGGCGGGTGGTGTGCCGCCCCCGGCCCAGGGCCTTGCTGACCTCCCCCACCGCCAGGGAAAAACGGTGGTCCAGGGCGTTGAGAATGCTGGACTTCCCCACGCCGGAGTTGCCGGTGAAGGCGCTGAGCTTTCCGGCCAGCTCCCGGCGCAGCTCGTCGATCCCCTGGCCGGTGACGGCGCTGACCCGCAGCACCCGGATGGCGGAGCCGCTGTATATCCCGTACAGCTCCTCCGCCGGGTCCAGGTCGCACTTGTTCAGGCACAGCAGCACCCGGCAGTCCTTCAGGGCGGCAATGGCGCTGATGCGGTCGATGAGATACGGGTCCGTCACCGGCAGGGCGGCGGAGGCAATGATCACCAGCTGGTCGATGTTGGCCGCCGCCGGGCGGTCGAAGGCGTTGCGGCGGGGCTCCACCGCCTCCACAAAGCCCTCGCCGCCGCCCAGCTCCCGGACCTGGACCCAGTCCCCCACCAGGGGGGACAGCCCCTCCCGGCGGAACTTGCCCCGGGCCCGGCATTGCAGGGTCTCCGCCCCGGTGTTCACATAGTAAAACCCGCTGAGAGCCTTTTCAATGCGTCCCCGGATCAAAACGTGATCTCCTGGGCCACAGCCTCGGTTCCGTTGATATACAGCTTGATGGTGGAGGTGGAACCGGCGCTGCCGTGGAAGGTGTAGGTAAAGGAGGCGGTGCCGCCGTCCACATAGGTGGAGTGGATGATGCTGCCGTCCTGCATGACCTCGATCTTCATATTGCTGTCGCTGCGGTACTGCTCGGGGATGTCGAACACCACCACCCGCTCAGCGGAGCTGGCGCCCTTGCTGACGGTGAACACGATCTCCGTGCCGGACTGCACCTCGGTGCTCTGCTGGATGCTCTGGCCGATGACGGTGCCCTCGGGCTTATCGCTGAACTCATACTGATGCTCGCCCACGGTCAGGCCCAGGGCCTCCGCCTGCTGGGCGGCGTCGTCAATGTGCATGGTCACGAAATTGGGCACGGTGAGAGGCTTGGTCTCCGGCCCCTTGCTGACGGTCAGCACCACGGTGTCGCCCTTGTTCAGAGGCTCACCGGCGGCGGGAGAGCTCTGCATCACCTGGCCCTCCGGCACGTCGGGGGAATAGGCCTCCGCCCGCTGGACATCCAGGTCCAGATGCAGGTTGCCCAGCTCCGTCTTGGCCATCAGGAACTCCATGCCCACCACGGTGGGCATCAGCGTGTCGTCCTCCTGGGCGCAGAGATAGACCTTGATGACCAGGTTGTTCTTGCGGCTGCGGCCGCTGGCGGGGTCCTGGTCCACGATCTGGCCGGGCTCATACTTGTCGCTGGGCTTGGTGCCCAGCACCTCGATGCGGAAGACGTCCTTCACCTCGGGCAGGGCCTCGGCCTCCTCCAGGGTCTTGCCCAGAAGGTCCGGCACCTGGTGGGACGCCGTGCCATTACCGGCGTCAAAGCCTCCGGCCACCAGCTTGAACACCACGAAAATCAGCACCAACGCCAGGGCGAACCCGCCGATGACCAGGCCCACCACCTTGCGGCTGTGCTTCTTGTCCTCCTCTTCCTGGGCCACGGCGCTGTTGGCCCGGCTCACCGCCGCCACCTGGTTGGTAGGCAGAGGCTGGGTGGGCTCCTGGCACACCACGGCGGCCTTCAGGTCCTCCCGGATATAGTCCATGTCCACGGCGGGGTCCTTGCGGAATTTCTCCAGATCGTCCAGCATGGCGTCGGCGGTCTGGTAGCGCTTGGAGATGTCCGGGCACATGGCCTTCATGCAGATCAGCTCCAGGGCCTCGGGGATATCGGGATTCAGCTCCCGGGGGGCCTTGGGCACGGCGCTCAGGTGCTGGATGGCCACGGACACGGCGGAGTCCCCCTGGAAGGGCAGCTTGCCGGTGAGCATCTCATACAGCACCACGCCGGCGGAATAGATGTCGGACCGGGCGTCCACCCGGTCGCCCCGGGCCTGCTCCGGCGAGATATAGTGCACGGAGCCCAGGGTCTCCTGGGTCAGGGTCTGCCCCTGGTCCGCCAGGCACGCGATGCCGAAGTCGGCCACCCGGACGCTGCCGTCCCGCAGGACCATGATGTTCTGGGGCTTGATGTCCCGATGGATCACGCCCCGGCTGTGGGCATGGCTCAGGCCCCGCATGATCTGGGTGATGAAGTGCAGCGCCTCCCGCCAGTCCATCTGGCCCCGGCGCTCCATATACTGCTTCAGGGTCACGCCGTCGATCAGCTCCATGACGATGTAGTCCACGTCATCGCTGCACGACACGTCGTAAACCGACACGATGTTGGGGTGGGACAGCTGGGCCACGGCCCGGGACTCATCCATGAACCGGCGGCGGAAGTCGGCGTTCTGGGCCAGGTCGCTGTGCAGGATTTTCACCGCTACCAGCCGGTCCAGCCGGTGACACTTAGCCTTGTAGACGTTGGCCATGCCTCCCCTGCCGATCAGCTCCAGTATTTCGTAGCGATTATCCAGCATTTTACCAATGTAAGGATCCATATCGTCAATTCCTCCTTCAGTCGTTCATCAGCAGGATGGCCGTCACGTTATCCGGCGCGCCCCGCTGCTTGGAAATGGCCATCAGCCGCTGCAAGCAGTCCTCCGGCTGTCCGTTATGCAGAATTTCAAACATAATTTCCTGGTCCGTGACGGTGTTCACCAGGCCGTCGGAGCACAGCAGCAGGAAATCCCCGGGCTTCCACTGCAGGGGGAAGCCGTCTGCCTCCACGGCGGGGTCCGGACCCAAGGCCCGGGTGATCAGGTTGCGGCGGGGGTGGCTGCGGGCCTGGCCCGGGGTCAGGTCTCCCTTTTCCACCATGTCCTCCACCAGGGAGTGGTCCCGGCTGATCTGGCGCAGGCCATCGGCTCCGGCCAGATAGGCCCGGCTGTCGCCTACGTTGCTGATGAGGACCTTGTCCCCCTTCACCAGGGCGGACACCAGGGTGGTGCCCATGCTTTTCAGCTCCGGATGACCGGCGGCCCGCTGGCGTATGGCAGCGTTGGCCGCCGTGACGGCCTCCTGCACCGCCCGGTCCATGTGGCCGGAGTGCCCCGTCTCCGTCAGGGTGCGGATAAAGGTCTCCACCGCCACGGTGCTGGCGATGCTGCCCCCGGCCACACCGCCCATGCCGTCGCACACTACGGCCACCGCATAGCCGCCGGGCAGCTGGGCAAAGCCGAAGGCGTCCTGATTTTCATGGCGTATCAGGCCGGTGTCGGTGATCTCCCAATGCTTCATTCAGGGTCCTCCCCCTTTCTCTCCTCCATGGCGCGGCGGCGCAGCTGGCCGCAGGAGGCGTCGATATCCCCGCCCAGACTCCGCCGCACGGTGGCGGTGATGCCGTGGGACTCCAGCCGCTTCTGGAAGGCCGCAATGCGGCGGCTGGGCTTGAAGGGGCTTTCCACCACGTCGTTGAGGGGGATCAGGTTCACATGGCCCGGCATACCGGCGATGCGCCGGGCGATCAGGTCCGCCTGCCAGTCGTGGTCGTTGACCCCGTCGATCATGGCGTATTCAAAGGATATGCGCCGCCCGGTCCGGCGGAAATACCGGTGGCAGGCGGCAAACAGCTCCTCCACATCCCAGGCCCGGTTCACCGGCATGATCCGGGACCGGGTCTCGCTGTCCGGCGCGTGGAGGGACACCGACAGCGTCAGCTGCAGGTCCTCCTCCGCCAGGGCGTCGATGCCCGGCACCACGCCGCAGGTGGACAGGCTGATATGGCGCATGCCGATGTTCAGCCCGTCGGGATGGTTCACCAGCCGCAGAAAGCGCAGCACGTTGTCCCGGTTGTCCAGGGGCTCTCCAATACCCATCAGCACGATATTGGAGATCTCCCGGCCGGAATCCAGCTGGGTAAACAGCACCTGGTCCAGCATCTCCCCGGCGGTCAGGTCCCGGACCTTTCCGGCCACGGTGCTGGCGCAGAAGGCGCAGCCCATGCGGCAGCCCACCTGGGAGGAGATGCACACGGTATTGCCGTGGTGATACTGCATCAGCACCGTTTCGATGCAGTTGCTGTCCGGCAGCTCCCACAGGTATTTTATGGTGCCGTCCAGCCGGGATTCCTGCTTCCGGGCCACGGTGGGCACGGAGATGGTGTACGCCTGGGCCAGCTGCTGGCGCAGGGGTTTGGATAGATTGCTCATTTCGTCGAAGGAGCGCACCCCCCGGTGCAGCCAGGTGAACACCTGCTTGCCCCGGAAGGCGGGCTGGCCCATGTCCGCCAGCACCCGGGTGATCTCCTCCTCCGTCATGCATCGCATGTCCGTCAATTTGCTCAGTCCTTTCTGCGCATCCGGCAGATATAAAACCCGTCGGTGCCGTGGCGCTGGGGCCACAGGGTCACCTGCCCCGGGCAGGGTCCCACCGGCAGGGGAAACGCCGTCCGCACCGGCTCAAACTCCGGGTGCTTGTCCAGGAAATCCCCGGTGACGTCCTCGTTCTCCTCCGGCAGCACCGTGCAGGTGGAATACACCAGCGTGCCGCCGGGGCGCACATAGCCGGAGGCGTTTTCCAGGATGGCCCGCTGCACCAGCGGCAGCTGGGCCAGCTCCTTGGGGTTCTTATAGCGGATATCCGGCTTTTTCCGGATGATCCCCAGCCCCGAGCAGGGCACGTCAGCCATGACCACGTCGGCCTGCCCCTCCCAGGCAGCGTGCTTCTCCCGGGCGTCGGCAGTGGCCGCGCGGATGCAGGTCAGTCCCAGGCGCTGTGCGCCGCTTTCGATGAGCTTCACCTTGTAGGGATGAACGTCGCAGGACAGGATCTGCCCCCGGTCGCCCATGTCCATGGCCATGGAGAAGGATTTCCCCCCCGGTGCGGCACATACGTCCAGCACCCGGTCCCCCGGGGCGGCGGAGGCCGCCATGGCGGCCAGACGGGCCGCCGCGTCCTGGACCAGGAACCGTCCCTCCCGGAAGGCGGGCAGGCTGCGCAGGTCCCCGGTGCCGGTGATCTCCAGGCAGCCCTCCAGCCAGGGGTGGGGCTCCACGGTGACGCCGTCGCCCCGCAGCTCCCGCTCCAGGTCCTCCGCCGTGGTTTTCAGGGGGTTCACCTGGATGCAGGTGGGAACGGCGTCGTTGTCCAACCGCAGGAACTCCTGGGTCTCGTCGGGGCCGATCAGGTCCAGCAGCCGCAGCACCAGCCACTTGGGATGGCTGTACCGCAGGGAGAGATAGTCCGCCGTGGACCCCTTGGGCAGGTCCGGCATATCCATCCAGTGCTCCACAAACCGCCGCAGCACGGCGTTGACCATACCGGCGGCCTTGGGCCGCCCGTGGCGGCGGGTCATCTCCACCGCCTCGTTGACGGCGGCCCGGTGGGGCACCCGGTCCATAAACAATATCTGATAGCCGCCGATGCGCAGGATGCTGCGGATCACCGGCTCCAGCCGCTCCGGCTTCTGGGCGCACCAGCAGCCGATGTAATAGTCCAGCAGCATCCGGTTCTGCATCACCCCATAGCACAGGCGGGTGGCAAAGGCCGCGTCCCGGCTGTCCAGCCCGTTTTGGGCGATCAGACGGCGCAGGGCCTCATCGGACCAGGCGTTGGCCTTGTCCACCTGCATCAGCGCATCCAGGGCCACATCCCGGGCGCTGCGCTTCTCCCGGGGGCTCATGCCTCCACCTGCAGGGGATGGCCCCGCAGATAGTCCGCCGCCGCCATCCGGCGGCCCCCCTGGGGCTGCAGCTCCAGAATCCGCAGCAGATGTCCGTCGCCGCAGGCCACGTCGATGCCCGCCTTTCCGGCAGCCGCCACGGTGCCGGGAGCTTTCCCGGTATCGCCCAGGACCTCCGTGCGGAACACCTTCACCGTGGCCCCGCCCAGCTCCGTGGAGGCGCAGGGCCAGGGAATCAGGCCCCGGACCTGGTTATGGATATGCCCGGCGGGCTTTGTCCAGTCGATGATGCCCATGTCCTTGGTGAGCATGGGGGCGTAGGTATAGGCGCTGTGATCCTGAACCGTGCGGTGAGCGGTTCCGGCACGAAGCTGTTCCACAGTTTCGGACAGCGCCTGGGCCCCCAGCTCCGCCAGCCGCGCCGTCAGCGCCTGGGCGTCCTCCTGGGGGTCAATATCGGTTTTCAGCACATGCAGAATGTCCCCGGCATCCAGCTCCTTGGCCATATACATGATGGTGACGCCGGTCTCCCTCTCGCCGTTGAGGATGGCCCAGTTGATGGGAGCCGCCCCCCGGTATTTGGGCAGCAGGGACGAATGAACGTTGATGGAGCCGTAAGGTGGGGTGTTCAGAATGTCCTCCGGCAGGATGCGGCCATAGGCCGCCACCACGATCAGCTCCGGATGCAGCTCCCGCACCAGGGCCAGGGCCGTGCCGTCCCGCATTTTCGTGGGCTGATACACGGACAGCCTCTGGGCCAGGGCGTATTCCTTCACCGGTGAAAAGGCCAGCTTATGCCCCCGGTTTTTGGGGCGGTCCGGCTGGGTGAACACGCCGCAGATCTCGTGCCCGTCCTCCACCAGCCGCTTCAGGGACGCCACCGCGAAATCCGGCGTGCCCATAAACAGGATCCTCACTCCTCGTCGTCTCCCTCTTCCTGCTGGATATACTCCTCCAGCTCCTCCTCGGTCAGCAGATGGTTCGTGCGCTCCACGAACAGATGACCGTCCAGATGCTCGATCTCGTGGCAGAAGCACCGGGCCGTCAGGGCCTCGTCCTCCACCTCGAAAAATGCGCCGTCCCGGTCCTGGGCCCGGACCCGCACCGTGTAGGGACGGGTCACCACGCCGAACTTTCCGGGCACGCTGAGGCAGCCCTCCAGCCCGGTCTGTTCGCCGTCGGTGGCGATGATCTCCGGGTTCACCAGCTCGATGATCTCGTCATCCTCGTTCATCACCACGCACACCCGGCGCAGAATGCCCACCTGGGGCGCGGCCAGGCCCACGCCGCCGGAGTCCAGCAGCGTGTCCTTCAGGTCGTCCAGCAGGGTGTGAAGCCGGCCGTTGAACTCCGTCACCGGGCGGCACACCTTGGTCAGGCAGGGCTCCCCCTGCAATACGATTTTTCTCAATGCCATGGTCGTATACCTCTTTTATCAGTCCATCAGATTACAATCGGTGTAAATATGCAGCGCTTTGTGCTCCGGCCGCCGGGAAAACTCCTTCATAAACGCCGACAGCAGGCCCCGCAGGGTCTTGTCGTTGCGGCCGATCACCGTTACCCGGTAGCGGTAGCGGTTGTTGACCTTCACCACGGGAGCCGGGGCCGGGCCCAGGATATCCAGGGCCATGCCGCGATAGGGCTCCTGCCCGGCGGCGGAACGCAGTCCGTCCCGCAGACCGGCGGCGGCCCGGCGCACCGGGCCCTCCTGGGGGCCGGTGACGGTGATGAAAAACTGGTCGGCAAAGGGCGGGTCCCGCCGCAGCTGCCGCAGGCGGATCTCGCCGTCGTAAAACCGGTCATAGTCCTGGTCCGCCGCGGCCAGGATCACGTCGTTCTGGGGGGTGTAGGTCTGGATCACCGCCCGGCCGGGCTTGTCCCCCCGTCCGGCCCGGCCCACCACCTGGGTCAGCAGGCTGAAGGTCCGCTCCGAGGCCCGGTAGTGGTCCACATACAGGGACATATCCGCCGCCAGGACGCCTACCAGCGTCACGTTGGCAAAGTCCAGTCCCTTGGCCACCATCTGGGTCCCCAGCAGAATGGGCACCCGCCGCACCTGGAAATCCCGGAGGATCTTCTCGTGGCCCTGGCTGACGGTGTCGGCGTCCATGCGGAGGATTTCCGCCTCCGGGAACAGGGCGTGCAGCTCCTCCTCCGCCCGCTGGGTGCCCACGCCGATGTGCTTCATGGCGCCGCCGCACTCCGGGCAGGCTTCGCTGCTTTTTTCGGAATAGCCGCAGTAGTGGCACATCATCCGCCCGTTGGCGGAGTGATAGGTCAGATACACGCTGCACCGGGGGCACTGGGGCACATAGCCGCACTGGGGGCACAGCAGCTCCCGGCTGCTGCCCCGGCGGTTCAGAAACAGGATGCTCTGCTCCCCGGCCTCCAGATTCTTCTCCAGCTCCCGGGCCAGCTCCCGGCTGATGCAGCCGGCGTTGCCGTCCCGCAGCTCCCGGCGCATATCCGCCAGGATCACCCGGGGCATCCGGTGGGCGTTGTAGCGCCGCCGCAGCAGCGCCAGCTGATAGTCCCCCCGGCGGGCGTAATACGCTGTTTCCACCGTGGGGGTGGCCGAACCCAGCAGCAGCCGGGCGTTTTCCCGGAAGCAGCGGTATTTGGCGATATCCCTTGCGTGATAGCAGGGAGGATTTTCGGATTCGTAGGAGCTCTCCTGCTCCTCGTCCAGGATGATCAGCCCCAGGTTCTCCAGCGGGGCGAACACCGCCGACCTGGTACCCAGCACGATGTGTGCCTCTCCCCGGCGGATGCGCTTCCACTGGTCATACCGCTCCGTCAGCCGCAGGCCGCTGTGCAGCAGGGCCACCTCATCCCCGAAATAGGCGGAAAACCGGGCCATCATCTGGGGCGTCAGGGCGATTTCCGGCACCAGGATCATCACGGACCGGTCCTGGGCCAGCAGGGTCTGGGCCAGGCGGATATACACCAGGGTCTTGCCGCTGCCGGTGACTCCCTGCAAAAGGGTGACGCCGGGGCGGCCATCGCGGCACTGGGCCAGGATCTCGTCATAGGCCCGCTGCTGCTCATCGTTGAGGGTGATCTCCTCCGCCGCCGCGTCATAGTCCCGGCGGGAGATGCGGTACTCCTCCTGGCTGCGCAGGGACACCAGCCCCGCCCGCTCCAGGCTCCTGATGCCCTGCCGGGACACGCCGGTGTAGTAGCACAGCTCCTGCACCACGGCGTCGCCGTATTTGGCCAGGAAGGCCACGGCGTCATACTGCCGGGCGGCGGATTTTTTCTTCCGCTCCATCCGCTCCAGAGCCTCCTCCGGCTCCAGGGCCAGGCAGGCGATCTGCACCACCCGGTCCTGGACCTTCCGGGAGCCCTGGGGCTCCATCTGCAGGATGCCCCGCTTTTTCAGAACCGACAGCACCCGCCCTCCGGTTTCCCCCAGGGCGGCGCACAGGTCGTCCCGCTCCATGGGGCCGTCCTGCAGCAGGCGGCAGGCCGCCGCCTCCCGCTCCGACAGGTCCTCCGGCAGGGGCTCCCCGGTCAGGGACCACATCTCCCGATAGCTGTACCACACAGCGGCGGGCAGGATGGTGCGGATGGCGTCGTAAAACGTGCAGAAATACCGCTCCCGCATCCACAGGGCCAGGCGGATCTCCCGGTCCGTGATGACGGGCTCCCGGTCCACTAAAGACCGGATGGGCTTGATGGGTTTGTCCGGCACCCCCTGCCCCAGGGCCAGCACGACCCCCTCGCTGACGCGGTTGCCCCGCCCGAAGGGCGCCAGCACCCGCATGCCCACGGCGATGTCCGTCCCCTGGGGGATCAGATAGTCATAGGGCTTGTCAATGGCATAGGTTGCCGCCGCCACAGCCACCTTGGCGATCTGCGGCATGGCGATTCCCCCTTCTGTCCCGTCACGCCTCGTCGGAGATGGCGGTGTCGATGGACTTGGCATCGAAGCGGCCCTCGGCCACCTCGTTGATGGCCAGGGTCACGGGCTTCTCGTCCAGGGGCTCGTCGCGGCGCTGGGCCTCGATGGCGATCTGGCGGGCCCGGCGGGCCACCACGTTCACCATCATATAGCGGTTGGGAATGTACTGGGTCAGCTTGTTCATAGCGGGATAGAGCATCATAATAGCATTACCGTCCTTTATCAGAAAAAATTTTTAGTCCTTTACCAAATGCATCCGCTCGGCGGGCTTGAAGTGCTCCACGCGGAAGATATCATTGAGCTCAGCGGCGGCGCGCTCCACGTCGTCGTTGATGATGAAATAGTCGTAATCCACGGCCAGGGCCATCTCGTCCCGGGCCCGGGTCAGCCGCTGGCGAATCTTGTCGGCGGAGTCGGTGCCCCGGTTCACCAGGCGGCGCTCCAGCTCCGACCAGGAGGGCGGAGCCAGGAAGATGCGCACGGCGTCGGGCCGCTTGGCATAAACCTGCTGCGCCCCCTGCACGTCGATCTCCAGCATCACGTCCCGGCCCTGATCCAGGGCCTCGTCCACGGGGATGCGGGGGGTGCCGTAAAAATTCCCGGCATAGCCCGCGTGCTCCAGCAGCTGATCCCGGTCGATCATCTTCAGGAACGCGTCGTCGTCGATGAAGTGATAGTGTACGCCGTCAATCTCACCCTGGCGGGGTCCGCGGGTGGTGGCGGACACGGACAGAAACATGTCCGGATGCTCCCTCATGGCGCTTTTGAGCACCGTGCCCTTTCCGGACCCGGACGGGCCGGAAAGAATAAAAATTTTGCCTTGCTTTTCCAAAATCAGATCTCCTCCTGCATGAAATCCTCCGCCGACAGGCCCAGGCGGGGGCCCAGCTTCTCCGCCGGCAGGGCGGAGAGCACCACATGGTCGCTGTCCATCACCAGCACCGCCGCCGTTTTGCGGCCGTAGGTGGCGTCAATGAGCATGCCCCGGTCCCGGGACTCCTGGATCAGCCGCTTGATGGGGGCGGAATCCGGGCTCACCACGGCGATGAGGCGTCCCACGGACACCAGGTTGCCGAAGCCGATATTCACCAGCTGCACAGCGGTTCCTCCTTTACTCGATGTTCTGCACCTGCTCGCGGATCTTCTCCACCTCGGCCTTCATGGCCACCACGTCCTGGGTCACGGCCAGGTCGTTGCACTTGGAGCCGATGGTGTTGCACTCGCGGTTGAACTCCTGCATCAGGAAGTCCATGTCCTTGCCGGTGGGCCGCTGGGCCTGCAGCATGGTCCGCAGCTGGGCCACATGGCTGCGCAGGCGGACGGTCTCCTCGTCTACAGCCACCTTGTCGGCAAAAATAGCCGCCTCGGTAAGGATACGTCCCTCGTCCATGGTGGTGGAGGCCAGCACCTCCCGCATTTTCTTCTCCAGCCGCTCCCGATAGGCGGACACGGTCTGGGGCGACTGCTGCTCCACCCGGCCAACAGCGGTCTCGATGGTCACCAGGCGGCCCGCGATGTCCTCCGCCAGGCGGCGGCCCTCCACGGCCCGCATATCGTTATAGGCGGCCAGGGCCTGGTCCAGCACCTGGCAGATATCGGCGGCCACGGTTTCCAGGTCCTCCTCGGCCTTGGACACCGTCAGCACATCCGGCAGCTTGGCCAGGGCCATGGGCGTGATCTCCCCCTCCAGGGAGAACATATCCCTCAGCTGGGTCAGGGCCTGGTAATAGCCCCGGGCCAGGGGCTGGTTCACCGTCACCACGGACACGTCCGCGGCGCTGGCGTCGATGGTGACGAACACGTCCACCTTGCCCCGGGACACAGCAGCCCGGACCCGGGCCTTCACGGCGTCCTCGGCAAATACGTAAGCACGGGGCATTTTCACCGTGCAGTCCAGAAAGCGGTTGTTGACAGAGCGCACCTCCACGGTGATGTCCCGCTGGTGCAGGGTCTCTCTGGCCCGGCCGTAGCCGGTCATGCTTTTGACCAATGTAAACTCCTCCTATCTATCGTCCCTCAGCAGCAGAAATAGTATCCGCCGCCGCCAAACAGGCAGTTCATGCAGGCGCAGGCGGCGCAGAGGCTGGTGCAGTTGTCCCCGGCGCAGCTGCCGGTGGACACATGCCCGTACCCGTTGGGGCGGTACGCCGCGCCGTTTCCGTTTATCATATCCAGGGCCCGCTGATATTCCGCATTGCCCGGGTCCATCTGCACCGCCGTCTCATAATAGCGCCGGGCCTCGTCCATCCAGCCCCGCTTATAGCACACGGCCCCCTTCAGGAAGTTCCACTCCCCGTTGTGATCCGTCTGGGCGTTGAGCAGCTCCTCCGCCAGGTTCAGGTTCCCCTGGGAGATGGCCAGCCGGATCCGCTGCCACGCAGCGCCGTAGGCGCCGCTGTAGCCGGTGTTATAGCCGGTATTGTACCCCGCGCCGTAGCCGGGATTATAGCCGGAGCCGTAGCCGCTCTGGCCGCCGGACTGGGCGGCCTTGCGCTGATTGCGGATGGTCTCATAGGCCTCGTTGATCTCCTTCATCCGCTCCTGGGCCAGGTCCTCTAAGGGATTGTCGTGGTAGTTGTCGGGGTGGTATTTCCGGGCCAGGTTCCGGTAGGCTTTCTTCACTTCTTCGTCTGTGGCGGTGCTGGGGATGCCCAGCACCTGATAGGGATCGCGCATATCAGGCGCCTGCCTTTCGTTGTTTTCTTCTGCGTCCTTTGTGGAAAGTGCCGTTCAGCACCGCCGCGCCCACCGCGTACAGGCCCTCGTATACAACACTCTCGATAATGGCCCGCCAGGGGCCGAAATCCGCCAGCTCAAAGGCGGCGGCCATAGCCCGGACGGAGCTGTCCAGGGTGGCGGCCAGGGCCGCCCGGTCCTCCGCCGTCAGCGTGCCGCCCTCGGCGTGAAATCGGTACACCAGCGGGTTATAGCTGCCGGACTTCACGTCCTTTTTCAGGTCGTCCGCCGCATCCACCAGATAGATCCAGCGGCCCAGGTGGTACAGCAGCTGCTCCAGCACCCGGCGGCGCACCGGGTCCGGCTCCTCCTCCGCCGCACCGGCCAGCAGCGCCGCAAAGGCGTCCGCCGCCCGGTCCATGGAGGGGCACCTCTCCCCTTCCAGCCGGGCCAGCTCCTCCAGGTGGGTCCGGGTCCGCTGGTCGAAGCCGGGCCGCCTGGCCCGGGCCTTCCGATAGGCCCGGCTCAGGGCCAGCAGCGCCGCGCGGTACGGCAGCCCCCGGAAAAAGCCGTGGTCCGCCACGCCGTCGGTCAGCTGCCACCAGGTAAGGATCACGCTCAGGTCCGCCGCCGCGTCGAAGGCGGGCTGAGGCTCCAGGGCGTCGCAGCCCCGGATGGGGTGGGCCGGGCACCGGCAGTGCGCCGTGGGGCACTCCGGCTCCCGGGACAGCAGCATGGCCAGAAAGGCCAGGTCATAGTTCAGGATCATCCGGGCCGCCAGGCCGTATCTCCGGCCCAGGCTGCGGCACAGGCCGCAGTAAGCGGCCTGGAACCGCTGCTTGTCCTCCGCCGTCAGGTGTCCGTCCGACGGCCGCACATAACCGAACATCAGAACTCCCGGACGATGGTATAGGTCAGGGTGTCCCGCTTCCGGGCATAGCCGTCATACAGCTTGATGGGGATAAACGACACCGCCGCCGCCACAATGGCCACGGCATAGCGCCAGCCCTCCGTCAGCCCCGCCGACAGGAAGTAGCCCAGCAGGAAAAACACCACCGGCAGCATATATACCAGCCAGGTCACCGCCAGGATAGCCCGGGTGGAGCTTTCCACCACCACCTTGTCTCCGGGGCGGACCCCCACGGGGTCCCGGGCCTCGGCATAGACGGAGGCCCCGGTCATGCCGCAGCCGGCGCATTCCTCGCAGTCGTGTCCGCAGGCGGACTTGCGGGGCACGGAGATCTGCACATATCCGTCCCGAAGGATTTTTTCAACAGTTGCCACTTGTGTCATTTTGCTCAGTCCTTTCGCTTGGGGAAAAATCTCTGTTACGGCAGACGCTCCACGTCCACCACGATCTGATACGAACCCTTGACGCCCACGTTGGCGTAGTTGGCCACCTGCACCGTCACCGGCACCGTGTGGACCCCCGGCTCCGTGATACCGCTGAGGTCCACGGTAATGCGCAGGTCCTCTGCGGTGATCTGGGCCATCTCGCTCTCCAGGCCTCGCAGGAGGATGTTCAGGCTCTCGGTCACCGGCACGGCGGAAAAGCCCTCCGGTACGTTTTCGCAGTTGAAGGCCGTCACGGTGACATTGCGCTCCGTGACGCCTGCGACCACGATGGTCACGGTGACCGGGCCCACGTTCTCCGCCAGGGTGGTGCCCTCCGGGGCGGTGACGCTGTAGGTCAGGCTCTGGGAGGGCTGGAGGTCCTGCAAGTACAAGGTGTCCAGCACGATGGCGTCGATGGTGTCCAGCACGTCCTTCTCGCCCACCAGGGTCACCTTGTCCGGGGACACGGTATACTGCATCGTGTCCAGAGTGGACCCGGCGGCGGGGACGAAGTTGACCACCAGATCCACCTCCTTGGAGGTCTTTACCGGCAGGGTAGCCTGCACGGTCTTCACCTTGGAGCGGACGGCGGGGTTGTCGATCTTGATGTCGTTATAGTCATACAGCTCCCACTCCAGGGCCTGGACCACGGTGCGGTCGGCGCCGGAGATGTCCAGGGTCACCTTGGCATAGGCGATGTTCAGCAGATCGTCCCGCTGGCCCCGCAGGTTCAGCTCCGCCGGATCCAGGGTCAGCTCCCCGGCGGTGAAGCCCTTGGCGGTGCTGCCCACGATGTCGCAGCGGATGGGCACGGTCTTGCTGTCCATCTCCCCCACGGTAACGGTGACGCTGTAGGCGCTGGCGTGATCCACGGAAATTTTGCTGCGCTGGATGTCGTCCTGGAAGTACACCTGGTACGACAGGGTCTGCTGCCCGGTCTCCTGAATGGTGCTGGTGTCCGCCACGATGCGGACCTTGCTCTTGTCCAGCTTGAACAGCTCGCTGCGGGGACCCTTGAGCACCAGGTCGATGGTGGTGTCATAGCCCGACAGCAGCATCAGATTCTTTTCGGCCAGGCTGGTGTCCTCGCCGGAAAACTCCACGGGGACGTTGTTGACCTTCATGGTCACCTCCACGGAAAGCCCCCGGTCCACATAGACCCACAGGGCGATGGCCACCAGGATGGAGATGACGATGCGGATGACCTTGCGGCTCTTGTCGGGATTCTGGTTGGTGTTAGTCTTGGTTTCCATTCTGCTCCCCCTTTCTATGGGCGTGCAGCAGCTCCCGCAGGGACAGGCGGGGCTTGTCCGGCTCCTCCTCCGGCTGGGGCATCAGCTCGTTGCGCAGCAGCTGCCGGAGCGTCTCCGGCATCAGGTGCCGCTTCAGCATGCCGCCGATGGCCACGGAGATGGAGCCTGTCTCCTCCGACACGATGACCACCACCGCGTCGGAATTTTCGCTCATGCCAATGCCCGCCCGGTGGCGCATGCCCAGGTCCCGGCTGAGATTCACATTCTTGGACAGCGGCAGCATGCACCCGGCGCCCAGGATCCGGCCCTGCCGGATGATAACGGCGCCGTCGTGCATGGGGGCCTTCACGAAGAAGATGTTCTTCAGCAGCTCGCTGGACACCGCCGCATCCAGGGTGGTGCCGCTGCGGACGATCTCGTCCAGCAGCAGCTTCCGCTCGAACACGATCAGCACCCCCGTGCGGGTCTTGGCCATGTCGGTGCAGGCCGCCACGGTCTGGTCGATGGCCCGCTCCAGCTCGGAGGACTGCTGCTCCGGCTGGAAAATGCGCAGCAGGCGGATGTTCCGGCTGCCCACCTTCTCCAGCAGCTGGCGGATCTCCGGCTGGAACAGGATGATCAGGGCCAGAACGCCCCACTCCACCATGTGGCTGAGGATATAGTTCACGCCCCGCAGATTCAGGGCCGCCGGGGACGACAGCCACAGGGCCACCAGAAAGATCGCCACGCCCTTGAGGATATTCTCCGCCCGGGTGCTGCGCACCAGACAGAGGATCTTATACACCAGATAGGCGATAATGGCCACGTCCAGCACATCCATGGGCCGGATCAGCGACAGATACCGCCCGGCCCGCTCCAATACAGATACAATTGCTTCCATTTCAGGCGTCCCTTCCTTGCACATACCAATACGTATTTTACATTATATAAAATTTATTGGGAAAATGCAACAAAAACGTCTGTCAAAGCTCTACATTTTCACGAAGCACCCGGGACACGGCCCACACCAGGCGGTCCGCCTGGTCCGGCGTATTGAAAAACGACGTGCTCAGCCGCAGGGTTCCGGTTTCCAGCGTCCCCGCCGTGCGATGGGCCAGGGGCGCGCAGTGAAGCCCCGCCCGCAGGGCGATGCCCCGCCGGGCCAGGGCCTCCCCCACCGCCTCGCAGTCCCGGCCCTCCGTCACGAAGGACACCACGCCGGTCTGATGCCGAAGCTCCCGATCCCAGAATACCCGCACCCCCGGCAGACTCTCCAGGCCCCGGGCGGCCCGCAGGGCCACCTGCCGCTCCCGGGCGGCGATGCTCTCCACCCCCTGCCGCCGGACGAACCGGATCCCCTCCAGCAGTCCCGCGATACCCGGCATATTGTGGGTCCCGGGCTCCAGCCGGTCCGGCAGGTCCGGGGGCATATCCTGCAAGCGGGACATGCTGCCGGTGCCGCCGTAGAGCAGGGGCTTCCCCTCCGCCCCGCACAACAGCAGTCCCGTGCCCTGGGGGCCGTACAGGCCCTTGTGACCGGGCATGGCCACAAAGGCCGCCCCCCACCCGGCCAGGTCCACCGGCAGCACTCCCGCCGACTGGGAGGCGTCCACGATCAGGGGCGTATCCGTCTCCCGGCAGCATCGGGCGATGTCCTTCACCGGCAGCACCGCCCCAAACACGTTGGAAACGTGGGTGCAGATCACGGCCCGGGGCCGCTTCTGCCGGATGGCCCGGCAAAATTCCTCCGCCGCCAGGTCCGGCCGGAAGGGCGGCGTGTCGATCACCGTCACGGAAAGCCCCGGGATGGCGTGCAGGGGCCGGGTGACGGCGTTGTGCTCATATCCGGAGATCACCACCCGGTCCCCGGGACCCAGCAAAGACCGGATGGCCAGGTTCAGGCCATGGGTGGCGCTTCCGGTGATGACGACGTTTTCCGGCTGGGGGACCCCCAGCAGCTCCGCCGCCTCCTGGCGGCACAGATAGGCCGTCTCCTCGGCCAGGTGGGAGGCCGGATAGCTCCCCCGGCCCGGGGAGCTCATGGTGTGTGCCGCCCGGGCCATGGCCCGGCCCACGGCGGCGGGTTTTTCCAGGGTGGTGGCCCCGGCGTCGAAATAGATCATTGCGCCGCCTCCCGATAGCCCTCCCGGGTATGATGATAGACGGCCAGGGGCTTGATCCCCGCCGCCTGCAGACAGGTCAGAGCCGCCTCCAGCGTCCCGGGCCGCAGCCGCACCCCGTAGGCGCAGCCCCGGTCCGTCAGTCCCACAGGGGCGCGCATCAGCGCGCTCCGGATGCCGCATCCGCCAAGGGAGCGCACCATGTGCTGGGCCTGTGTGATGGAGCGGGCCAGCAAAAGTTCATGGTCCATGCATATACCTCCTCACAGGGCAGTCTATGCCCGCCGCGCCCCGCAGGTGCATAAAAGCGCCCCGGCAGAACCGGGGCGCTTACGCTTCAGTTTTTCGTCACCGTGCCGTCGATGTGGACGGTGCACACCTGCCAGGGCAGGTCCCGGCCGCACTGCTCCAGGGCCCGCCGGGCGGCCATCTCCAGCCCGCCGCAGCAGGGCACCTCCATCCGCAGCACCGTCACGGAGCGGATGTTGTTGCTGCGGAGGATCTCCGCCAGCTTCTCGGTGTAGTCCACGCCGTCCAGCTTGGGGCAGCCGATGAGGCACACCCGTCCCGCCAGGAACCGGCTGTGGAAGTCGGCATAGGTGAAGGCCGTGCAGTCCGCCGCAATCAGCAGCTCCGCCCCCTCGAAATACGGGGCGCGGGTGGGGACCAGCTTGATCTGCACCGGCCAGTTGGTCAGCTGGCTCTCCGTCTCCCGGCCGGGGGCCGGCGGTGCGGGCTTCTTGTGGGCCAGCTGGCGGATGGCCGCGCCGGGACAGCCGGTATGGGGCCGGTTCCTGGCGGCCTGAGCCGCCTTCACCGCCGCCTCGTCATAGGCGGGAGCCTCCCGCTCCTCAAAGGTAATGGCCCCGGTGGGACAGGCCGGCAGGCAGTCCCCCAGCCCGTCGCAGTAGTGCTCCCGCATGAGCTTAGCCTTGCCGTCCACCATGTCGATGGCGCCCTCGTGGCAGGCCCTGGCGCAGGCCCCGCAGCCGTTGCACTTGTCCTGGTCTATGTGAATGATCCTGCGAATCATGAAATGATTCCTCCTTATTTTATGGTACATCCGGCAGTATACGCCGGAATCCGGTATTTGTCTGTTGCAATTGCTACATTTTTCGGATTGGAAATATCTGACCGGGCAGGCGCTGCGGCGCGGGACACGTTTGGGAAATTATGCACGCCAATTGACGGCTTTTTCATCTTTTCCCGGCAAATTCCCGGTTTTTATTGACTTTATTTCTGCATACATGGTAAAATAACTTTTGTATGAAGTTTTTTGCGCCGTGTGCGAAAAAATCTTAACATTCACGCTATGTGTGTGAGAGAGGAATGAGGAACCCCCATGGTCATGTGTATCTTTTTGTTCCTGCTGTGGCTGATCCTGAACGGAAAAGTCACACTGGAGATCTGCCTGTTCGGCGTGGTGGTCACGGCGGCGGTCTACGCGTTCTGCGTGGCTGCCCTGGGCTGCCGGCCTCAGACGGAGCGGCGTTTTCTGAAGCGCCTGGGCGGCTATGTTGTCTACGGTGCGATCCTTGTGCGGGAGATCATCCGGGCCAACCTGGCTGTGATGCGGGTGATCTGGTCCCGGAAGCCGGACTATCACCCTGCCATCGTCCGGGTCCACGCGCCCCTGGAAAAGCCCGTCTCCCGGATGCTGCTGTCCAACTCCATCACCCTGACCCCCGGCACTGTGACGGTGCGCCAGGAGGGAGAGGACTACCTGGTGCTGTGCCTGAATAAGGCTCATGCCGCCGACATCCCGGATTGGAGTCTGACCCGGCTCCTGCGGAAAATGGAGGGCCCGGAATGGAACTGATCCAACAGTGCTATCACGATCTGTTCTGGGGCGCTCTGGTGCTTCTGGGTCTGGGCCTGCTGGCAGTGATGGTGTATATCATCCGGGCCCGGCTGACGGTGGACCGCATCATCGGCATCAACCTTACCGGCACGCTGGTGGCCATTATCATCGCCATCCTGGCCTATCTGCTGGGCGAGGACTACCTGGCGGACGTGGCCATCGTGTATGTGGTGCTGTCGTTTATCGCGGTAATGCTGCTGTGCCGCATTTACATCAACCTGTACCAGTACAAGCGGCAGGACGAGAGGGAGGACGAATCGCATGATCGGTGAATGGATCCGCTTCGGCCTGGCGGCTCTGTGCGTGCTGGCCGGGTGCTTCGCCCTGCTGACCGCCATCGTGGGCCTGTTCCGCTTCGACTTTTCCCTGAACCGGCTCCATGCCGCCTCCATAGCCGACACCCTGGGTCTTTCCCTGCTGGTGCTGGCGGTGATGCTGGCGGTGGGCCTGCGCCCGGTGCTTTGGAAGCTGCTGCTGATGGTGATCCTCCAGTGGTGCACCTCTCCCCTGTCTGGCCATATGCTGGCGCAGTTTGAGTACCGGGTGAACCAGAATCTGGAGCAGCATCTGGAGCTGCCCGCCGGAGGACAGGAGGACAGAGCATGAGCACGACCTTCCGCATTCTCCTGCTGGCGGGGCTGGTGATCTGCGCCGTGGCCACGGCGCTGGTGCGAAAGCCCATGCGGGCCGTTATCATCTATATGGCCTATTCCATTATCATGTCCGTGGTGTGGCTACTGCTGGAATCCCCGGACCTGGCCATCACCGAGGCCGCCGTGGGCGCGGGGATCACAGGCATCCTGTTCTTCCTGACCCTGCGGCGTATCAACCTCATTGACAAGGACGCGGAGCACGAGGCCCGCAGAGAGGAGGACCACCATGACGACACCCTCTGAGCCCTCCCTGGTGCAGCTCTGGCTCCACGGTGGCCTGGACCTGTCCGAGCAGCTGCAAAAGGAGCCTCCGGAGTATCCGGCTGAAAACGTCTCCGCTCATCCGACCCCCCGCCGGGACCGGACGCTGGCGGAGCAGGGAGTCCACCGGTCCCTGCGGCTGTACAACGTGCTGGCAGGCCTTCTGTGCGGGGTGCTGTCGGCCCTCATGCTGCTGACGGCAGCGGACCTGCCCCCCTACGGCTCCGACACCGCCCCCACCGTCAACGAGGTGGCCCGGCGCTATGTGGAGCAGGGCACGGAGGAGACCGGCGCGGTGAACACCGTGGCGGGCATGATCCTGGACTACCGTGCCTTCGATACCCTGGGCGAATCCTTTGTGCTGTTCACCGCCATGTGCGCCGTGACCATCCTGCTCAACCGCTCCGGCAAAAAGCGCTGGCTCCGGCAGCCCGACGTGGTGGACTATGCCTCGGACCCCATTGTGGCCCCCATGTGCAGGTTCCTGATCCCGGTGATCCTGGTGTTCGGCATTTACATCCTGCTCAACGGCCACCTGTCTCCCGGCGGCGGCTTCTCCGGCGGCTCCATTCTGGCGGCCGGACTGATGCTGTTTGCCATGGTGTGGGGCGACAGTGCAGCCTCCGCCGTGCTGCGGCCCCGGCGGCTACAGACGGTGGTTCTGTGCTCCCTGGGCTTTTACTGCCTGGCCAAGAGCTACTCCTTCTATACCGGTGCCAACCACCTGCACTCCATCATCTCCCCCGGCACCCCCGGGCGCATCCTGTCCGCCGGACTGATCCTGCCCCTGAATGTGGCCGTGGGCTTCGTGGTGTGCTGCACCATGTATAGCTTCTATATGTATTTCAGAAGGGGGGAACTGTGATGCTGAAGGCCCTCGCTTCCAACTATGAGCTGGTGGTGGCCATTCTGGTGTTCGTCATCGGCTTCTGTATGCTGCTGTTCGACCGGAATCTGCTGAAAAAGGTCATCGGCCTGGACATTATGGATTCCGGCGTGTTCCTGCTGCTGGCAGACCGGGGCTATATCACCGGCCGCACCGTTCCCATCATCGTGGACGGCGTCACCTCTATGGAGCACTACGTCAACCCCATCCCCGCGGGCCTGGTGCTGACGGGCATCGTGGTGTCCGTCAGTGTGTCGGCTGTGATGCTGTCGCTGACCGTCCGCATCTACCAGACCTACCGCACCCTGGACATGGACAAGCTGTATATGATGATGTCCCACAAAAAGCGGCAGAAGGAGGACGGCGAGCAATGAGCTTTGTGCAGAATTTCCCCTTCTTCTCCATCATTCTGTCCCTGGTGTGCGCCGTGGTGTCCTTTGCCGCCAACGCCCGCTGGGCCCGGCGGCTGAGCATTTTCCTGCTGTCTGCCAGCGTGGTGCTCCAGGGCTCTGTGCTGGTATACTGCGCGGTGCACCACGTCCGCTACTATTATATGATGGGCCACTACCCCGCCCCCTGGGGCAACGAGCTGACGGCGGGTATTCTGGAGCCCTTCCTGGCCATGCTGTTTGCCGGGGTCATGCTGCTGAGCGTGCTGGGCGGCATGGGCCGCATCCTGCAGGACGTTCCCGCCGACAAGCAGAAGCTCTATTGGGTCATGGTGGACCTGGCCCATGTGGCGCTGGTGGCCCTGTGCTACACCAACGATATCTTCACCGGCTACGTGTTCATTGAGGTGCTGACCATCGCCTCCTGCGCCCTGCTGTCGGTGCGCCGGGGCGGGCGCGCCCTGATCGCCTCCGCCCGGTACATGATCTTCGCCCTGATGGGCTCGGGTCTGTTCCTGATCGGCGTGATCTTCACCTATTCTGTCACGGGACAGCTGCTGTTTCCCCAGCTGCACACCGCCATCGCGGAACTGTGGAGCACCGGCGGGCACCGGTTCTCCGTGACCATGTCCCTGGGCCTGATGACGGCGGGCCTGGCTATCAAAAGCGGCCTGTTTCCCTTCCATTTGTGGATGCCCGATACCTATGGGCAGGCCACTCCCGCCTCCTCGGGCATTCTGTCCGGCGTGGTGTCCAAGGGGTATATCGTGTTTCTCATCAAGGTCATCTACCAGGTCATCGGCATTGACGTGTTCGCCGCCTCGGGTATCCAGACGGTGCTGCTGCTGTTTGGCATCGGCGGCATGATCGCAGGCTCCGTCTCCGCCATTTTCGCCCGGCGGCTGACCACCATGATCGCCTTCTCCTCCGCCGCCCAGATCGGCTACATCTACATGGGCCTGGGCATGGGAACGGAGGCCGCCCTGGGGGCGGTGCTGTTCCAGATCGTGTCCCATGCCCTGACCAAGCCCATGCTGTTTCTGTCCGGTGCGGACCTGATGGCCGTCTCCGGCGGGCATCAGGACTTCAACAGCCTCCGGGGCGCCGCCCACCGGGACCCCGCTGCCGGCTGCGTATTCACCGTGGGAGCCCTGTCCATGGTGGGCATTCCCATCTTCGCGGGCTTCATCCCCAAGCTGTACTTTGCCGCCGCGGCCTTCCATATGGGCTGGCGGACCTGGGCGGTGCTGCTGGCGCTGGCCCTGTCCACCCTGCTGAACGTGCTGTATTTCCTGTATACCACGTTGCTTCTGTGGGTGCCGGAGGCCGGAGAAAAGCGGGACCGCCGCCTGAAATGGGCCGCCGTGCCGGGCCTTGTATTCGCGGCCCTGAACATCACTGTTGGCCTGCGGTCCTATGGGCTCATGGATCTGTTCCGCCAGGGCATGGACCTGTTCTGTCAGTGAGAAAGGGAGGAATCGAATATGCTGTATCTCATCCTCCTGCTGCCTCTGGCGCTGGCGGCCCTGAGCCTGATCCGGAACGACCGGGCTCGCACGGTGATCCTGGCCGCGGGCCAGGCCCTGCTGCTGGCGCTGCTGATCGGTGCCTGCACCCTGGGCGACATGGCCACACCGGTGTGGCACATGACCGCCGACCTGACATTTTCCCTGCGGCTGGACGGCCTGGGCCGGTTCTTCTGCCTGCTGACCGCCGTGTGCTGGCTGCTGACCATCCCCTACGCCTCCGTCTACATGACCCACGAGGGGCACCATCCCCGTTTCTACGCATTTCTGATGCTGACGGAGGCGGCGGTGCTGGGCGCGGCCCTGGCGGCGGATCTGGTGACCCTGTACCTGTTTTATGAGCTCACCACCCTGCTGTCCTTCCCCCTGGTGCTGCACACCCAGCGGCCCAAGGCCCTGCTGGGCGCGGTAAAATACCTGTACTACTCCGTCTGCGGCGGCTTCATCGCCCTGTTCGGCGTGGTGCTGCTGGCCCAGCAGTCCTCCCTGACCTTCGTCCGTGGCGGCTATTTCCAGACGCTCTCTCCTACCCTGCTGGCTGCATCGTTTCTGATGCTGCTGGGCTTCGGGGCCAAGGCGGGTCTGTACCCCCTGCACAACTGGCTGCCCTCGGCCCATCCCGTGGCCCCGGCCCCGGCCCACGCCCTGCTCTCCGGCATCATCGCCAAGGTGGGGGCCATCGCTGCCATCCGGGTCATTTACTTCACCGTGGGCGCAGAGGCTCTGCGGGGCACCTGGGTCCAGACCGTGTGCATCGTTCTGACCCTGGTGACCATTTTCATGGGCTCGTTTATGGGCTGCACGGAAAACGGCCTGAAAAAGCGTCTGGCCTACTCCAGCATTTCCCAGATCTCCTATGTGCTGCTGGGCGTATTCCTCATGACTCCGGTGGGTCTGCTGGGGGGACTTTTGCAGCTGCTGTTCCACGCCCTGGCCAAGATCGGCGTGTTCCAGTCCGCCGGCTCCATCATTTTCCTGACGGAAACGGAAACCATCGACGGCTTCCCGGGTCTGGGCCGCCGGATCCCCGTCACCATGGGCTGCTTCGCCGCCCTGGCTCTGTCCCTGGTGGGCATCCCCCCCTTCGGCGGCTTCTTCAGCAAATGGTATCTGGCGCTGGGAGCCCTGGACGGCATGTCCGCCCCCCTGTGCTATATCATTCCGGCGGTGCTGCTGATCTCGGCGCTTTTGACGGCGGCCTATCTGTTTCCGCCGCTGTGCCGCGCCTTCTTTCCGGGGCAGGATTTCCCGGCCCGGAGCCGGGTCCGGGAGCCGCTGCTGCTGGTGCTGTCCCTGGCACTGTTCGCCGCAGCCAGCCTGATCCTGGGCCTGCTGTCCGGCATCACTGTCCCCGTGATGGAGCACATCACCGGGTCCATTCTGTAAGGAGGTGCGCCATATGAACGGAATTCTTCTCCTTCTGCCGGTGTTCCTGCCGCTGGTGCTGGGCCTGCTGTCCTATTTCCTGCCCATCCGCAGCGAGAGCTGCCGCCGCCTGGTATACAGCCTCCTGATCCTGGGCACCACGGCCCTGGCCTGGCTGGCCATCCTCCTGTGCGATGACGGCACGTTCACCCTGCTGCACTTTTCCCACCGGCTGACCATCGCCTTCCGCATGGACGGTGCTGCCCGTCTGTTTGCGGGGTTGTCTGCCACCCTGTGGCCCTTCACCATGCTCTATGGCTTTGACTACATGCGCCACGAAAAGCACCTGCACATGTTCTGGGCATTTTTCACGGCATCCTTCGGCGTCACCCTGGGCATTGCCTTCTCCGCCAACATGATGACCATGTACCTGTTCTATGAGCTGCTGACTCTGGCCACCCTGCCCCTGGTGATGCAGCCCATGACCAAGGCCGCCAAAAAGGCCGGCATCAAGTACCTGGTATACTCCATCTCCGGCGCGGCCCTGGCGTTTATCGGCCTGGTGTTCCTGGCCATCCACGATGCGGTGGACTTCACCCTGGGCGGCCATCTGGCGGGCTATGACGGCGACATGTCCATGCTGCTGGCGGTGTTCGCCCTGTCCTTTGTGGGCTTCGGGGTCAAGGCCGCCATCTGGCCGCTGCACGGCTGGCTTCCCTCGGCGGCGGTGGCCCCCACCCCCGTCACGGCCCTGCTCCACGCGGTGGCGGTGGTAAAGGCCGGTGCCTTCGCCTGCATCCGCCTGATCTATTACAGCTTCGGCACGGAGGTGCTGGCCGGTACCTGGGCCCAGCAGCTGGCGCTACTGCTGCCCATCATCACCATTGTATACGGCTCCTGTATGTCCCTGAAGCAGCGGCACTTCAAGCTGCGGCTGGCCTATTCCACGGTGTCGAACCTGTCGTATATCCTGTTCGCCGCCGCCCTGATGACCACCCAGGCCCTGGCCGCGTCCTTCCTGCACCTGATCGTCCACTCGGTGGTGAAGATCATGGCCTTCTTCACCGCCGGTGCGGTGCTGCACTACGCCCACCGGGAGTATGTGCCCCAGCTGGAGGGCCTAGGCCGGTATATGCCGGTGACCTTCGCCTGCTTCACGGCGGCGGCCTGCGCCCTGACGGGCATCCCCCCCTTCAACGGCTTTGTCAGCAAGTGGTACATCGCCCAGGCGGCGGTGGATATCGGCGGCTGGCTGCCGCTGGTGGGCTTCGCAGCCCTGCTGGTGTCGGCCCTGCTGACGGCGGTCTACATGTTCCAGGTGGTGCTGAAGGCCTGGTTTCCCCGGACGGACGCCCCCGCCATTCCCGAGGGCTCCGCTCATGAGGCGGGCTGGATGATGACGGTGCCCACCGCCGTGCTGGCGGCGGCGTGTCTGGTCATGGGCCTGTTTCCCCAGTGGCTGCTGGACGTGATCGGAAAGGCGGTGGGCCTGTGATGCTGCTTCTTCTGATCCTGCTGCCCCTGGCGGGGGCCCTTCCCCTGCTGCTGACCCGCAGCGAAAGCGAGACGCGGCTGGGCCGCTGGTCCTGCGCCGTCACGGGGCTGACGCTTCTTGTGATGGTGCTGGCTGTATGCACCCGGTTCGGCGAATCCCTGGATATCCCCCTGTGCGGCATCCACTTCACCCTGGACGGCTTCCGGTGCATCTATGGGCTGGTGGTGAGCTTCATGTGGTTCGTGTCAGCCCTGCTGACGCCCCAGTATTTCCGGGGCCACCACCATCTGCGGCGGTACCACTTCTTCTTCCTGCTGTGCCTGAGCTTCACCATGGGCGTGTTCCTGTCGGCGGACCTGTATACCACCTTCCTGTTCTTCGAGCTCATGAGCCTCAGCTCCTACGCCTGGGTGGTGCAGGAGGAATCTCCTGACGCTCTGGACGCCGGCAAAACCTACCTGGCCATTGCGGTGCTGGGCGGCCTTGTGACCCTGATGGGCCTGTTCCTGCTGTACCGGCTGACGGGCACCCTGGTCATCGCCGACCTGCCCGGCCTCTGCGCCGGGGTGGCGGACCGCTCCCAGCTGTGGGCGGCGGCGCTGTGCATCTTCTTCGGCTTTGCGGCCAAGGCGGGCGTGTTCCCGCTGCACATCTGGCTGCCCAAGGCCCACCCGGTGGCCCCGGCCCCGGCCAGCGCCCTGCTGTCCGGCGTCCTCACCAAGGCGGGCATCTTCGGCGCCCTGATCATCACGGCGGACATCCTCCCCGGTGAGCACCGGTGGGGTGTTCTGCTGCTGGTGCTGGGGGCGGTGACCATGGTGCTGGGCGCGGCTATCGCCGTATTCTCCAACAACCTCAAGTATATTCTGGCCTGCTCCTCCCTGTCCCAGATCGGCTTTATCCTGGTGGGAACGGCGGCCCTGTCCCTGCTGGGGCAGCACAATGCCCTGGCCGCCCACGGTACGGTGCTGTACATGATGAACCACTCCCTGGTAAAGCTGACCCTGTTCCTGCTGGCCGGTGTGGTGTACTGCAATACCCACGCCCTGGACCTGAACCAGATTCGCGGCTATGGCCGGGGAAAGCCCCTGCTGCACAGCCTGTTCCTGTGCGGTGCCTGTTCTCTGGCAGGTATTCCGGGCTTTCTGGGCTATATCAGCAAAACCCTGGTCCACGAGTCCCTGGTGGAGCTGGCCGCCGAAAGCGGCAGTCTGGGCGTTACGGCGGTGGAGTGGCTGTTTCTGTTCTCCGGCGGCCTGACGGCGGCGTATCTCACCAAGATCTATGTGGCCCTGTTCTGGCAGAAGCCCATCTCCCCCACCGGTAAGACCTGGGGCACGCCTATGACCGTCACGGCGCTGGTGCTGGCGGCGCTGCCTCTGCCGGTGCTGGGGCTGCTGCCCCATGGGCTGGCGGAGCCGGTGGCCGCTCTGGCCCTTCCCTTTGTGGGCGGGCATCCCTTTGGCCACGCCGTTCACTACCTGGCCTGGGAAAATCTCAAGGGCGTGGCCATTTCCCTGACCATCGGCATGGCGGTGTATTTCCTGTTCATCCGCCTGGTGCTCATGGACCGCAAGGGCGCGGAGGCCGTGTACCTGGAGCGCTGGCCCCGCTGGCTGAGCCTGGAGGAACGGGTTTATCGCCCGGTCATCCGGGGCCTGTACCGGGTGCTGAACGTGGTGATGCGGGCGGTATGCGACGCGCTGGACTTCCTGGTGCTGGTGGCCCGTCGGACCTTCCTGCGGGACTCCCGGCCCCGGCGCCATAAATCTCCCCGCAGCGCCATGATCCACGCCATGACCCACGGCGGCCAGCGCACGGAACAGGAGGCCGCCGACCGGCTGGGCACCATCCTGGACACCCTCCGCCGGATGGAGGGCAGCCTGTCCTATGCCCTGCTGATGGCCTGCCTGGGATTGTGCGTCGTCCTGGTGTGCATCCTGCTGTACGTTTTCTGATTGCAAAAGAGCTGCCGCAGCCTCGCGGCAGCTCTTTTGTTTACGCAGGAAACAGTTGTATTTGCCCGGTTGGTGTGATATACTGCTATATTGATATGATAGCATTCCGGGAGCGTGTACCCCCGTGAGAAATGAGGGATTGTATATGAAAATCGTAGTGTTGGCCGGCGGCCTCAGCACCGAGCGGCAGGTATCCTTGACCAGCGGCACCGGCGTGTGCCGCGCCCTGCGGGAGCGGGGCCACCAGGCCATCCTGGTGGATATGTTCCTGGGGCTGGAGGATTACAACGGCAGCCTGTCGGATATCTTCGACGCGCCGGACGGCCTGTGCGGCGACAACCGGGTCCACTCCACCGAGCCGGACCTGGAGGCCGTGCGCCGCAGCCGCCGGGATCAGGGCCCTTCCATGCTGGGCAAGGACGTTCTGACGGTGTGCGCCATGGCAGACCTGGTGTTCCTGGCCCTGCACGGCGCCTGCGGCGAGGACGGACGGATTCAGGCCACCCTGGACCTGCTGGGCGTGCCCTATACCGGCAGCGGCTATCTGGGCAGCGGCATGGCCATGGACAAATCCGTCACCAAGCGCATCATGGACGCCGCCGGTGTACCCACCGCCCCCTGGCACGACGTGCGCTATACCCGGGAGGACATTCCCCGTCTGGCCCGGGAGCTGCCGGTGCCCTGCGCCGTGAAGATCATCAACGGCGGCAGCTCCATCGGCGTGGAGCTGCCGGACACCCGGGAGGAGCTGGCCCAGACCCTGGAGCGGATGCTGGCCTACGGAAACCACGTCATCGTGGAGAAGAAGATCAAGGGCCGGGAGATCCAGGTGGCCGTTCTGGGCGACACCTATCTCCCCGCCGTGGAGATCATCCCCCGGGGGGCCTATTTCGACTATTTCTGCAAGTATCAGAAGGACGGCGCCCAGGAGATCTGCCCCGCCCCCATCACCCAGGAGCAGTGGCGCACCGTGGGCGAGCTGGCCCTGCGCCTGCACCGGGCCCTGGACCTGGGCGTCTATTCCCGGGCGGACTTCATTCTGGATGAGGAGGGGAACTTCTGGTGCCTGGAGATCAACACCCTCCCGGGCATGACCCCCACCAGCCTGGTGCCCCAGGAGGCGGCCCAGGTGGGCCTGAGCTACGGCGACCTGTGCCAGCGCATTGTGGACGAGTCCCTGGCCCTGCGCAAGGGAGGCCGGGCATGAGGCCCCTGCCGGCGGCGGACATCTGCCGCGCCGTAGGCGGGACCTTCCTTCAGACCGGCGGCGGCACCGTCACCGGCGTCACCAGCGACAGCCGCCGCATCGCCCCCGGAGACCTATTCATTCCCCTGGTGGGCGCGCGGTTCGACGGGCATGACTACATCGACACGGCCCTGTCCGCCGGGGCTGCCGGCTGCCTGTGCAGCCGGCAGCCGGAGACCCTGCTGCCCGGCCGGCTCTATATCCGGGTGCAGGACACTACCCTGGCCCTGGGCGCTCTGGCCGCCTGGTACCGCAGCCTGTATGACATCCCCGTGGTACAGGTCACCGGCTCCGCCGGAAAGACCACCACCAAGGAGATGATCGCCTCGGTGCTGTCCCGGCATTTCCGGACCCTGAAAACCCAGGCCAATCTCAACAACCACATCGGCACGCCCCAGACCCTGCTGCGGCTGGAGCCCTGCCATCAGGCGGCGGTGATCGAAACGGGCATGGACCACTTCGGCCAGATCCGCTATATGGGCAGCCTGGTGCAGCCCACCATCGCTGTGATCACCAACGTCGGCGACGCCCACATTGAAAACCTGGGCGGCACCCGTCAGGGGACCCTGCGGGCCAAGTGCGAGATTTTCGACCACCTGCGCCCCGGCGGCCTGGCAGTGCTGTGCGGCGACGATGAACTGCTCAACGGCCTGGACCTGCCCTTTGAGACCCTCCGCTGCGGCAAAAGCGAACACTGCAATGTCCGGGTCACGGACATCGTCCGCCGGGGCATCGACGGCCTGGACTGCACCGTCACCACCCCCCGCCGCAGCTACCGGCTGTCCATCCCCTCCCCCGGGGACTACATGATCTACTCCGCCTCCATGGCCGTGGCCATCGGCGAATATCTGGGCCTGTCGGAGCAGGAGATCGTCGAGGGCGTGGCCGGGTATGTGTCCACCGGCTCCCGTATGCGGCGCATCCGCCTGCCGGAGGACCGGCTCATCATCGACGACTGCTACAACGCCAATCCCCAGGCCATGGAAGCGGCGCTGGAGATTCTGGCGGACACCGCCTGCCGCCGCCGGGTGGCGGTGCTGGGCGACATGGGGGAGCTGGGCCCCATCAGCCGGGACGCCCACCTGCAGGTGGGCCGCACCACTGCCCGGCTGGGGCTGGACGCGGTGATCGCCATCGGCCCCAAGGCCGCCGCCATCGCCGAGACTGCCGGTCCCCGGGCGCAGCATTTCGCCGCCATGGAGGAGGCCCTTCCGGCCCTGCGCCGGGAATTCACCCCCGGCACCGCCGTGCTGGTGAAGGCGTCCCACGCTATGGAATTCGGCAAAATTGTCAGTGAATTGGAAAAAATGTAACGAATCGACCATATGATAGATATCAGCGTAACCGACCTGGTCAAGTCCTTTGACCTGGAAAAGAAAATACTGGACGGTGTGTCCTTCCAGATCGACACCGGTGAGCGGGTAGGCCTGCTGGGCAAAAACGGCGCGGGGAAATCCACGCTGTTCAACATCCTCACCGGGGAGCTGGACTATGACTCCGGCCAGGTGCTCATTGCACCGGGCCGCCGGGTGGGCCTGATCTCCCAGATCCCGGTGTATCCCGCGGGCTACACCGTGGAGGATGTTCTGCGCTCCGCCTTTCAGCGCACCACCGCCCTGAAGGAGGAGATGGACCGCCTGACCCGGCAGATGGAGCAGGGGGACAGCGATCCCCAGACCCTGCGGCGCTACGGCGAGCTTACCGCCCGGTTCGAGGGCCTGGGCGGCTATGACACCGACACCGCCGTCAACAAGGTCTCCAACGGCCTGTCCATCGACGGCGATATGCGGCAGCGGCTGTTTGACCAGCTGTCCGGCGGGGAGAAAACCCGGGTGAACCTGGGCCGCCTGATCCTGGAGGACACGGACATTCTCCTGCTGGACGAGCCCACCAACCACCTGGACCTGCAGGCCACCGAGTGGCTGGAGGACTATATCCGCTCCTTCCGGGGCACCGTGGTCACCATCTCCCACGACCGCTATTTCCTGGACCGCACCGTCACCCGCATCATTGAAATTCTGGACGGCAAGGCGGAGTTTTACAGCGGGAACTACAGCTTTTATGCCATTGAAAAGGAGCGCCGCTATCAGGAGCGCATGAAGCAGTATCTGAAGGAGCAGGCCAAGATCCAACAGCTGGAGAAGGCGGCGGAGCAGATGCACCTGTGGGCCTTTATGGGCAACGACGCCCTGCACAAGCGGGCCTTTTCCATGGAAAAGCGCATTGAGCGCATGCGCACCGTGTCCAAGCCCACCCGGGCCAAGAAGATGGACGCCCGCTTCGCCAGCCGGGAGTTCCGGGGCGACGAAGTACTGCAGCTGAAGGGCGTGTCCAAGTCCTTCGGTGACCGCACCCTGTTTTCCGACGTGTACCTGCGGGTGGAGGGCGGCGAGCGCATCGCCTTTCTGGGAGAAAACGGCGCAGGGAAAACCACCCTGCTGAACATGATCACCGGGGCCGAGCCCGTGGACAGCGGCATCATCCGCATGGGGCCCGCCATCCGGGCGGCCTATCTGCCTCAGATCATCCACTTTGAGCACCCGGAGCGCTCCTTGCTTGACACCATGCTCTATGAAAAGAAGGGCATGACGCCCCAGACCGCCCGCAACCGCCTGGCGGCCTATCAGTTCCAGGGGGAGGACGTGTTCAAAAGCGTGTCGGTCCTCTCCGGCGGCGAGCTCAGCCGCCTGCGGCTGTGCATGCTCATGGACGAGGAGATCAACTTCCTGATCCTGGACGAGCCCACCAACCATCTGGACATCGCGTCACGGGAGTGGATCGAGGAGGCGGTGGAGGCCTTCGACGGCACCCTGCTGTTCGTGTCCCATGACCGGTATTTCATCAACCGCTTCGCCACCCGGGTCTGGGAGCTGGCGGATGGCACCATCAACGACTATCCCATGGGCTTTGCCCAGTACCGGGCCGTCAAGGCAGAGGAGAAAAAGCCCGCCCCCGCCCCGGTCCAGAAGAAAAAGCAGGACACCCGGCCCCCTCGGGCCGGACGGGAAAAGCAGGCCGCCCGCCGCCAGCTGACCATCTGCGAAACCGGCATCTCCAAGCTGGAGGAGCGCTGCCGCCAGCTGGACGCCGAAATGGAACAGAATGCCTGCAACGCGGAAAAGCTCCAGGAGCTGTATCGGGAAAAGCAGAATGTGGAGGCTCAGCTGGAGCAAGAGATGGCCCGCTGGGAGGAGCTGTCTCTGCAATTGGAGGAATAATCAGGAGGACCATTATGCGTGATATTTTATGTATGTATTACTCTCGCACCGGCGCCACCCGCCAGGCCATGACGGAGATCGCCCAGGCCCTGGACGCAGAGCTGGTGGAGCTTACCGACGGCGTGGACCGCCAGGGTGCCCGGGGCTATCTCCGTTCCGGCATGGACGCCATGCGCCGGGCCACCCTGCCGCTGGCCCCCTATGAAACGGAGCGCCCCCTGTCCGAATACCGGCTGGTGATTCTGGGCACCCCCGTGTGGGCGGGCCGCTGCGCCTCCCCGGTCCGGGCACTGCTGAAGCGCCGGGGGCTGGAGCTGGAAAGGGTAGCCTATGTGCTGACCCGGAAAAGCTCCCGGAAGTATGAGGAGATTTATGAGCAGATGGACCAGTACACCGCCCGGCCCCACCTGCTGGAGGTATCCCTGCGGCCGGGAGCCGTGGGGTATGAGTTCTGGCGGGACAAGCTGGTGGGCGAGGTGCGCCGCTATCTGGACGCCCAGTAAGGAGTCCGTATGCTGGAGAAATTACAAGCCATCGCCCGGCGGCTGGACCAGGTGGAGCGGCAGCTGTCGGACCCGGCGGTGTACGCCGACCGGGAATCCCTGACCCGCCTGAGCCGGGAGCAGAAGGAGCTGACCCCCATCGTGGCCGCCTTCCGTGCCTGGCAGCAGGCGGAGGCGGACTGTGCCGGGGCACAGGAGCTGCTGTCGGACCCGGAAATGCGGGAGCTGGCCCAGGAGGAGCTGCATCGGGCCCGCCAGGAGCGGGACCGCCTGTCGGAGGAGCTTAAACGCCTGCTGCTGCCCCGGGACCCCAACGACGACCGGAACGTCATCCTGGAGGTCCGGGCCGGTATCGGCGGCGAGGAGGGGGCCCTGTTTGCGGCGGACCTGCTGCGGATGTACGCCCTGTATGCCGAGCGCCGGGGCTGGAACATGGAGTTGGTGTATGAAAACACCACGGAGCTGGGCGGCGTCAAGGAGGCCAGCGCCACCATCGAGGGCCAGGGGGCCTGGTCCCGCCTGAAATTCGAGGCCGGGACCCACCGGGTCCAGCGGGTGCCGGAAACGGAGTCCTCCGGCCGCATCCAGACCTCCGCCGCCACGGTGGCCGTGATGCCTGAGGCGGAGGAGGTGGAGTTCACCATCGACCCCAAGGACTTACAGATCGACACGTTCCGCTCCTCCGGCGCCGGCGGCCAGCACGTCAACAAAACGGAATCCGCCATCCGCATCACCCACCTGCCCACCGGCACGGTGGTGGAGTGCCAGGACGAGCGCAGCCAGTATAAAAACAAGGACCGGGCCATGAAAATTCTCCGCTCCAAGCTGTACGAGGCCCAGCAGGAAAAGCAGAACGCCGCCATTGCCGCCCAGCGGAAAAGCCAGGTAGGCACCGGCGACCGGTCCGGCAAAATCCGCACCTATAATTTCCCACAGAACCGGGTCACCGATCACCGGCTCACCGGTGATGCGAAAAATTTCAATATTGCCGCCATCATCAACGGCGACCTGGACCCCCTCATTGACGCGCTGACCCTGGCCAACCAGGCCCAGCGGCTTCAGGAGGGGACCGAGAAAGGAGAATGAATCATGGAAGCTCCCATCAAGACCCGCTACGACAAGGCCGGACCCCAGGTGGCCGAGGCCCTGCGCCGCCGCCATTTTGAGGCCCACTATGTCTCCACCGCCCAGGAGGCCCTGGAGCTGGCCCTGACCCTGATCCCCAAGGACCGCACCGTTTCCTGGGGCGGCACCGCCACCGCCGCCCAGATCGGCCTGATGGACCGCCTGCACCAGGGTGACTATCAGCTCATCGACCGGGACACCGGCAAGACCCCCGAAGAAAAGCAGGCCCTGATGCGCCAGGCCCTGACCTGCGGCACCTTCATCATGAGCAGCAACGCCATCTCCGCCGACGGCCAGCTGGTGAACATCGACGGCAACGCCAACCGGATGGCCGCCCTGTGCTTTGGGCCGGAAAGCGTCCTGGTCATCGCCGGGATGAACAAGGTCATGGGCGACCTGGACAGCGCCATCGCCCGGGCCCGCCAGGTGGCGGCTCCCGCCAACGCCCAGCGCTTCGACATCAAGACTCCCTGCGCCGTTACCGGAAGCTGCGGCGACTGCACCAGTCCCGACTGCATCTGCTGCCAGATGGTCATCACCCGGGCCTGTCGCCCTGCCGGCCGCATCAAGGTCATTCTGGTGGGCGAGGATCTGGGCTTTTAAGGCAAAAGAGGGATCCACTTGAACACCATTGTTTTTCACCCGGAATCGGACCCGGCCGCCATACAGGAGGCCGCGGCCATTCTGCGCCGGGGGGGGCTTTTGGGTATTCCCACGGAAACCGTATACGGCCTGGGAGCCGACGCCCTGAACGAGGACGCCGTGGTCCGCATTTTCCTGGCCAAGGGACGGCCCCAGGACAATCCCCTAATCATTCATGTGCCCGACGCCTCCTGGCTGGAGCAATACTGCCGGGACGTGCCGCCGGAGGCCTATCGCCTGGCGGAGCGGTTCTGGCCTGGCCCCCTGACCATGATCCTGCCCCGGCGGGATATCGTTCCCCTGCAAACCACCGGCGGCCTGGAGACGGTGGGCGTCCGCTGCCCGGACCACCCGGTGACCCTGGCCATCATCCGGGCCGCCGGGGTACCCATTGCCGCCCCCAGCGGCAACACCTCCGGCCGTCCCAGTCCCACCACCGCCGCCCACATGATCGAGGACATGGACGGCAAAATCGACGGCATCGTGGACGGCGGCCCCTGCACCGTGGGGGTGGAGTCCACCATCATCGACCTGACGGTGACGCCGCCCCGGCTGCTGCGGCCCGGCGGTCTGCCTCTGGAGGCCCTGGAGGAGGTGCTGGGGGAGGTATCCGTGGACAAGGCCGTCACCGGCCTGCTGGCCGCCGGAGAGCATCCCAGGGCCCCGGGGATGAAATACCGGCACTATGCCCCCCACGCGCCGGTCACTGTGGCTACCGGCACGCCGGACCGCAGCGCCCGCCGCATCCTGGGCCTGCTGTCGGACCAGGCGGGGGTCATCTGCTTCGATGAGTATGCCCCGCTGTATGCCGGGCACATCATCCATCGTCTGGGCCCGGCGGCAGACAAATCCGCCCAGGCCCGGCATGTATTCGACGCCCTGCGCACCTTCGACGGCACGGACGTCACAGAAATCTTTGCCCAGTGCCCCGATGACGGGGGCCTGGGTCTGGCGGTGGCCAACCGCCTGAAAAAGGCGGCGGGCTTCCACCTGGTGGACGCCGACCGGCCCGTTCTCATCGGTCTCACCGGCGGCACCGGCGCAGGAAAAACCAGCGCTCTGGCAGCCCTGGAGGACCTGGGCGGCACGGTGCTGGACTGCGACGCCGTGTATCACGAGATGCTCCGCACGGACCCCGCCCTGCGGGGGGCCATCGAAGGGGCCTTCGGCCCGGTGTTTGGCCCCGCCGGGACCCTGGACCGGCAGAAGCTGGGGAACATCGTGTTCTCCGACCCCGCCGCCCTGGGGCGGCTCAACGCCATCGTGTACGAATACCTGCCGCCGGAGCTGATGCGCCGGGCGGCGGGACAGTCCCTGGTGGGGCTGGACGCCATCAACCTGGTGGAAAGCGGCCTGGACCGGCTGTGCGCCTGCACCGTGGCGGTGCTGGCCCCGGCGGAGAACCGGGTCCGCCGCATCATGGCCCGGGACGGCATCAGCGAGGACTATGCCCGGCTGCGGATCTCCGCCCAGCCGTCCGACGGCTTTTACCGGGAGCACTGCTCCCATATCCTGGAAAACACCTGCGCCGGTCCGGCGCAGTTCCGGGATCAGGCACGGATTTTCTTCCGGAAAATGCTCCGGGAAATCGAACATATTTGAGGAGGAATCAGAACCATGACAGACGAAATGAAGGCCAAGCGCGAAAAGCTGCTCTCCGGCGTCAAAAACGGCTATGACCTGGTGGACCAGGCTGCCCTGGAAGCCATGGAGGCCTATTGCGAGACCTACAAGCAGTATCTGGACAACGGCAAGACCGAGCGGGAGTGCACCGACTACACCATCCAGCTGGCCCAGGCCCAGGGCTTTGTCCCCTATCAGCGGGGCATGGAGCTCAAGCCCGGCGACAAGGTATATCGCAGCAATCGCGGCAAGAGCGTGATGCTGGTGAAGATCGGCCGCCAGGACCTGTCCCACGGCGCGCAGATCGTGGCCTGCCACATCGACTCCCCCCGTCTGGACTTCAAGCCCCATCCCCTGTATGAGGACAGCGACTTTGCCTATGGCAAGACTCACTACTACGGCGGCATCCGCAAGTACCAGTGGGTAGCCATCCCCCTGGAGCTGCGGGGCGTGGTGGTCCTGCGGGACGGCACCGTGGTGAAGGTGGTCCTGGGCCAGGGCAGCGAGCCCAAGTTCGTCATCACCGACCTGCTGCCCCACCTGGGCGCGGAGCAGGGCAAAAAGCCCCTCAGCGAGGCCATTCCCGGTGAGAATCTGAACATTCTCATGGGCAGCCGCCCCCTGGGTGAGGACGGCGACTCCGACCGCGTGAAGCTGCGGGTCATGGACCTGCTCCACGAGAAGTACGGCATCTGCGAGGATGACTTCACCTCCGCCGAGCTGGAGGTGGTCCCCGCCTTCAACGCCACGGACCTGGGTCTGGACCGCAGCCTCATCGGCGCATACGGCCACGACGACCGGGTGTGCGGCTACGCCGCCCTGAAGGGCCTGTTCGACATCGACGTTCCCGAAAAGACCGCCGTGTGCATGCTGGCCGACAAGGAGGAAGTCGGCTCCATGGGCGTCACCGGTATGCAGTCCGCTTTCTTCGACACCTTCATGGAGGACCTGTGCCAGAGCCAGGGCGTCAGCCTGCGGGTGTGCTATGAAAGCTCCTTCTGCCTGTCCTCCGACGTCACCGCCGCCTATGACCCCAACTTTGCCGAGGTGTATGAGAAGCGCAACGAGTCCCGGGTGAACTATGGTCTGGGCATCTGCAAGTATACCGGCGCCCGGGGCAAGAGCGGCTCCTCCGACGCTGACGCCGAAACCGTGGCCTATGTCCGCCGCGTGCTGGACAACGCCGGTGTGGTGTGGCAGATCGGCGAGATGGGCAAGATCGACGCCGGCGGCGGCGGCACCGTGGCCCAGTATATGGCCAACCGCAACATCACCACCATCGACGCCGGTGTGCCGGTTCTGAGCATGCACTCCCCCTTTGAAACCGTGGGCAAGCTGGATTGCTACATGAACTATCTGGGCTGCATGGCCGTCTATAACGCGTAAAACGCCCCATAAAAAACTGCGCTGCCTTACGGCAGCGCAGTTTTTGAGTGCTAAAAAAGCCTCGCAGAGTTTGCCGCCCGCAGGCGGCAAAGCAAATGGGATCATTTTCGGCCAGGGCGTGTACCTGACCGAAAATACTTCTCAGGCTGCAAGTGTGGAATTGGTTCGCCATCAGCGAACCAATTATGCGCGCAGCAGGCTGCAAGCCTTTTGTCCCAAAAGGACTTTGCCCTTTTGGGACAGTCTCTTACAGAATCAGCAGCAGGCCGATGGCGATGAGGACCTCCTCGTCCGCCTTCTGATAGAACAGGAAAAACAGGATCAGAAGCAGCAGCAGATCCCCGGCGTCCATGTCCCCCAGGTGCAGCTTCGCCAGCAGTCGGTTCAGAAACTGCCGCTCCGGGGCAGGTGCCGGAGGCGGTGCCGGTTCCGGCCCGGGCGGAGGAGGCCCCGGCCTGGGCGGGGGCGGCTGGGGACGGGGCGGAGACGGCGGAGCCGTCTCCTGCTGGGGCACCCGGTCATATACCCCGTTGTCGTTGCGGATATAGCGGTTATACATGGCTACCCCTCCCAATCCGCCAGCAGCTTTTTCCCCACATGGATCAGCCGCGCCAGCCGGGCCGCCCGCTCGATCTTCCCTTGCTTTTCTTCCTTCAGGAACGGGCGCAGGGCCTGGAGCAGCTGCAAAGCGGCGCTGTTCTCCGTACCCAGCTCACCGGCCAGGGGCAGCAGCTTCCCCAGGAGCTTCGGGTCCAGTCCGCCCAGGGCCGCTCCCAGGTCAGGCCCCGGCGGCGGGGCAGGGGGCGGCGGGGCCGCCTTCTGCTCCCCCATGGCTCCGGACAGCTGCTGGGCCATCTGCATGACCTGGGCCATGCTGTTAGGATCGGACAGCAGCGCGTTCAGTTTTTCCTCCAGCTCCGACACTGCCGCCCCTCCTCCCTATTTTTGCAGGCTTTCGCCGATCCGCTGCACCAGGGCCGCCCCCTGGGGCGTGCTCATGATGCCCTGAAGCATCCCGCTGATGGCGGAGGCGTCCCCCGCCGCCGCCTGGCGGACGGCCTGCTGCAGGGTGCGGCCCCCGTCGCTGCCGGACAGCAGTCCCAGCAGCATCTGGCCGTCCCGGGACCCCATCACCGCCTGCAGGGCCGCCGGGTCCCGCTTCAGCCGCTCCATCATTTCCTTCTGATCCATAGAAAAACCTCCATCCGTTGCTGCATAGCCCAATATATGTGTCCCTTCCGGAAAACGTGCCTGTCCCGACCATGACTAAAAATTTCAAAAAAGGGGTTGACAGGGAGGGAGGGGTGTGGTATTATACTTCTTGCCGATATCCGCCGGTGTGGTGGAATGGTAGACACAGGAGACTTAAAATCTCCCGGTAGCAATACCGTACCGGTTCGAGTCCGGTCACCGGCACCAACCGGACCCAATTCAATATCGCGGAGTAGAGCAGTTGGTAGCTCGTCGGGCTCATAACCCGGAGGTCGGAGGTTCAAGTCCTCCCTCCGCAACCAAATCAATTACCGTTGTTGATACCATATCAACAACGGTAATTTTTTATTTTCCACCGTCTGAGGAGCGGTTTTTGCGAAAAGCAGGGCTTTTCCCGAATATTTCCGGCCATCGGCGCGATGTACACCCGGATTTGCTGCGGCCATGATGAGAAAACCTTGGGCTTAGCAAAACGGCAATCGTTATAAGAGTAGAAACGATAAATGATTATTTTCCATATAGAAACCCGCCGAAGGCTGAGATGCTGCTCTGAGCCTTGGACGGGTTTTCGCTTATTACCGTGGGACAGAAAGGACAAAAAGGACAGAACCGGGCTGGTATTCTCAGTAATTCTTGATACCCTTATTATCTCACAGGCGCCGTTGCTTTCACAGGACGTCATTTATTATGCGCTTACGTTATCATTTGCGAAATTTCCGCATAAAACGAAAGCGTGCGGAAACTTAACATCCCCTGCCCATAATTATGGATTGTTACGGCTTGACTATGATGAAATATTCAAAGTCTCTTTGCTGATTTGGCAAAATTTGCTTGAATCAGCAAAGAGACTTTGACTTACTTTGCACATTGAACATCGGTATCACCTGATTCATCAAAGAGCCATCCGAATCAGCAAACAAAATACCAAAGCGCAAACAGCAAAAACTGATTGCGCTATTGCTTGATCGAAAGTGTGCCTCAGAAATCTGACTCCACGAAAATATTATCGGAAAACTGGAACGGGAAAAGTTTTTTAATGCGGATTTCAGCAGAAAAAATCAATATTTTCAGGAAAACATTTATAGTGTACTATCAATAATCCTTGACAAAAATTGATTTTACGGATATTATATTGAAAAAGGAGCTGATCTCAATGGCGATTACAACAAAAGAAAGCATCCTCAAAGTTCTGAGTGCTTATAATCCGTGGTGGAAAACCGGGACAGTTAGCCCGCAGATGTCAAAAACCTACAAGAGGTTTGCATTCCACGAAGCGATGAAGCGGTTGACGGATAAAGGAATTCGCCGCTCTGTGGTTTTGACCGGGACGAGACGCGTTGGAAAAACAACCATCCAATACCAAATGATCGAAGCGCTGTTAAAGTCAGGTGTGGCACCGCAGAAAATTGTTTTTATTTCTTTGGATCATCCTATGCTGAAGCTCAGCCAATTTCAGGATGTTCTGGAGTGCTATCATGAAAATATCTATGCAGAGCAGGATGTCTATTACTTCTTTGATGAGGTGCAGTACGCACAGGACTGGGATCGATGGTTAAAGATCATTTATGATACACAACCCAACACCCGTGTTGTTGCAACCGGCTCTGCCAGTCCGGCGTTGATGAAGGGCAGCAGAGAAAGCGGTGCCGGTCGTTGGACCGTTATACAAGTCCCAACGATGTCTTTTTATGAGTATTGTGAACTGCTGAACTTGGATCGGCCCAATATTGCCTCCGATTTGAAAGTAACAACATTGCTCCACAAAAGTCAAATTGAGCGAACTCAAATTATGATGCAGCTTTCCAAGGTTCAAAATCATTTTATGCGGTATTTGCAGGTTGGCGGTTTTCCGGAGTTGGCATTGGCTGACAATGATTTGATGGCGCAGCAGATCATGCGAGAAGATGTTGTGGATAAAGTTCTGAAGCGTGATCTTCCCTCGCTGTACAATATCCGTAACGCAACGGAGCTGGAGAGAATTTTCTTATACCTCTGCAATGTATCTTCGGAAATTGTATCGATTGAGGCAATTACGAAAGAACTGAACGGTGTATCTCGCACAACTGTAGAAAACTATATTCAGTATCTGGAAAGTGCAAATTTGATTTATCAGAGTTGGCCGGTTGATATGGCAGGGAAAAAGGTATTAAAGGCGCGTCCTAAAATTTATATCGCCGATGCGGCAATTCGGAATGCTGTTTTGATGGATGATTCTGTTTTGACGGACCCTGTTGAGATGGGAAAGATTGTTGAAACGGCTGTTTACAAGCATGTCGCTGCGTTTTACTATCAATATGCCACATCTGTTGGTTACTTCAGGGGCGGTAAGAAAGGAAAAGAAATTGATATTGTGGTGGACTATCCTAATACGAAAAACATCCTCATTGAAGTTAAATACAGAGAAGGTGCGCCAATTGCGGATGATGATGCGATCGTAGAATTGTGTGAGGAATCGTCGGCAGCAATAATTATAACCAAGAATGCGGACGATTATGGAGTTCATAACACAAAGTGCGGTAAAGATCTACTACGAATTCCTGCATTTGCGTTCCTTTATTTGCTTGGGAATGCAGAAAAACATGGATATCGCGGAATGGAACAATAAAATAGGTTATATTCTGTCCTTTCTGTCCGCAGTGTCCCGGTGAATCGAAATTGAACCCATAATAATGCACCACGCTGTCAAAATATGGTGCATTGTATCCATGAGCGGTAGGTTTGCCAAATCAGTTACCGTTGTTGATACCGTATCAGCAACGGTAATTTTTTATTTTTCACCGTCTGAGGAGCGGTTTTTGCGAAAAGCAGGGCTTTTCCCGAATATTTCCGGCCATCGGCGCGATGTACGCCCGAATTTGCTGCGGCCATGATGAGAAAACCCTGGGCTTAGCAAAACGGCAATCGTTATAAGAGTAGAAACGATAAATGATTATTATCCATATAGAAACCCGCCGAAGGCTGTGATACCGCTCTGAACCTTTAGCGGATTTTCTTTAACAACCGTGGGACAGAAAGGACTAAAAGGACAGTCAAAATGCGGGTAGGCCACCAACTTATAATTTGTTGCCTCCGAAATTAGCAACAGTGTCCCTTTGAAGGAGTGCAACGAAATGGATGAATACATCCGGTGGATTCGCTTTATGCCCAATAGCATAAAGCCTTCCTTGATGAGACCTGCATGCGGCTATGCCTGGATCTCTCGCGATGATATTATGGAGAATATCATAACACGGACAGTCCCCGGACGAAGGAGGACTTCAAAAAACTCTGGGGCAAACTTGACTCACTGCCAATCAAGAACAGCAATGCGTGAATTGGAGAAGTCAGGGACCTGTGTGCTGGGTACGGGTGGATCGCCTTTACTACCTGACCGAAGCTGGGAGCACAGCTGATGATGAAATTGACAGAGAACGCCACCCGGGAATGAGAAATAAAAGCGGCCGCCCTTGGCGGAGATATGGGCCTCGACCAAGGGCGGTTTTACGATTATGTTATTGCGTAATTCAAATGAAATAGATCATTTATGGCTCGCCGAATGTTTTTCTCATCTATGCCATAATAATTCAACTGAATAGCATAAAGCATGTATTCCATGTACATCAAGTCCAGAAGCGAAAGACCGATAAATTCCTGATTGAGATCACCGTGGGCATAGTGATTTCTTTGGGAAGAAAGGCGCTTTCCCATTTCGGAATATTTCAGTTCCTCCCCGTTTAAGTGATACAGGTGCTTGCCAAAAACACCAATGATGTTATCAATCACTTTACCAGTATGGATTATTTCGGATTCAAGGCTATCTGATTTTACCAGTCGCTTGAGGAACTTATAGATTTCTCGTTTTTTACCAGCACTACTTTTGATTTTCTCGTCAATTTCATCGGTTACAGCAGCTTCTGCCTTTAATCTGGCTTCCTTCTTGGGTACCCCATCCGGGAAATTGCGTTTATATTCCCATTCAAATGCTGCGGTAATCATAATAAATCGGGCGGCATCAATGGTTCTGCCACTTTGATAGGTCTGAGGGAGGTGCCGAAGGTAGAGCATACCGCTCGCGATATCTGACAGGATTTTGCCTTCAGTTCCGGCAAGATATTTTTGTTGAATATAGCGGCCAGACTTTAATGTAGACGATTCATCATCGCCAGCTTCATTAAGCACATACATAGTCGCAAATTCCTCATATTTACCGCCATCCGCAGGCGCAAACAATGCAACTTCAGGAAGAATAATATTTCTTCTGTAGCAAAGATACTGTAGGAATTGTTTTGCGACAGACCACAACCTAAAAATTAAGCGGTAATCATTGGTGGGAGCAAATTCAAAAAGCATAGACGAGCTGAGAGTGATGGGTGGTTCATTCAACTTTGTGCTTAGCTTTCTGGAAATACTAAATTCCACAGAAACCTGTATGTTGTCAACCATAAAGGTTTGGGGTTCCGTTGTAGTTTCATCAAAACTCTGGGTTGTAACAGTAAATACTCCCGTCTCATTAAAACTATCCACATTTATTGCATAGCCAAAACCTTGATTGACTGGATGGATACAATTAACCACAGGGCTGGTAAATGACATTCTGGCGATACTGTCACGTCCGTACCTGCATCTGATGTAGGCTGCAATGGGGACAAATAAAACAGAATTTTGGCTTCCAACATGTCCCCCTTGCTTGGTTATAAATATGAAAGTGGTTCCAGTTTCATTGCATTTTCCGGTTAGATACGGCTCATCCATGGTTAATGGGTCCCCTCTTGTGTAGACACCTTTCGCCAAAGGAGTCAGTACCCAGTTCGTCTGAATGATTTCTCTTTTATCTGCCGGAGGAACCAATCGCAGCTCTTCACCACTAAACATGAAAGTGAAGTCAATATTCTTATATTTGCATATTCCGGAATATGTATTGGATTCAAAAGCCATGGAATTCACCGCCTCTCTTGGTGCAGGAATATTATATTGGATTTTCTTCTTTTTTACAAGTAGATCATCAAACTATACTGAAGCGGGATATCCCCAAAACAGACCCAGGCCAGCAGAAATCCACCTGCCAGCCTGGGCCTGCTTCTGTAATGTTTCATAGCCTTGTTACGATTTCCTTCCCGTCCTTAAACCGGAACACCACCCGCTCATCGGCGTGGACAGTGACATGGTCGATGGTGCCGTGCCAGAGTTTTTCGTCAAAGTCAACGGGCAGTGTGTCCAGTTCGCCCAGTTCAAACATCATACCGCCGATTGCAATGGCATCCGCTTTCATCTTGTCCCGCTGCCGTTGCAGTGCTGCCAGTTTGGCTTCGGTTTCCTCAAAGCGACTGCACAGTTCGGCGTGGGTGGTACGGTAGGTTTCTTCGGTTACGGTATTGGCTGCATTTTCTGTGATACACAGGCGCAGCTTCCCGGTGATGGTGGTTAGGTTCTCCTCCAAAGACCGAATGTCCTCGTCGATAAAATCCGTATCCGTAAGCACCCGCTGGGTATCGCGCAGCCGGACAATGACGGTCTCCCGGTCGGAAAGATACGCCCCAAGGGCCGACAGGAACAGTTCTTTCAACCGTTCCTCGGTCAGGTGGGGCGTTTCGCATTTGTGTTCCCCCTTAAATTTGTCGTTACACTGCCAGATGACCCGGCGGTAACGGTCGGTGGAGTGCCAGGTCTTGGCACCGAAAATCCCGCCGCAGTCGGCACAGTGGATCTTCCCGGAGAAGGGGCTGGTCTGACGGTGCCGATTGCGGCTGTTTTTACGTCGCTCCAACTCCGTCTGAACCTGTTCCCATTCCCAAGGCTCGATGATGGCAGGATGGCTGTCCTCCACATAATACTGAGGAACCTCCCCTTCGTTGACCTTGGTTTTCTTGGTGAGGAAATCCACCGTAAAGGATTTCTGAAGCAGTGCGGAGCCTTTGTATTTCTCGTTCCGCAGGATGCTCTCCACGGTAGCTCTCTGCCAGACGGCCCTCTTGCCGGGAGTGGGGATTCCCTCCCCCGTCAGCATGGCGGCAATGGCGTTGGTGGATTTCCCTTGGAGTAGCTCCCGATAGATGCGCCGGACGATCTCCGCTTCCTCCGGCACGATCTCCGGCAGGCCGTCGGCACCTTTGCGGTAGCCGAGAAACTGTCCGTAGGGAATGCTGACCTTGCCGTCGGAGAACCGCTTCCGCTGTCCCCATGTGACATTTTCGGAGATGCTGCGGCTCTCCTCCTGTGCAAGGCTCGACATGATGGTGATGAGCAGTTCCCCTTTGGAGTCGAATGTCATGATGTTCTCTTTCTGGAAGAAGCACTCACAGCCGGCCTCTTTCAGTTTGCGGATGGTGGTCAGACTGTCCACAGTGTTCCGGGCAAAACGGCTGACGGACTTGGTGACGATAAGGTCGATCTTCCCGGCAAGGGCATCTCGGATCATACGATTGAAGCCGTCCCGGTGCTTGGTGTTGACGGCACTGATACCCTCATCGGTATAGACCTCCACGAAGTCCCAATCCGGATTTTCCCGGATGAACTTGGTGTAATAGTCTACTTGGGCTTCATAGGAAGTGAGCTGTTCTTCGCTGTCCGTGGAAACACGGGCATAAGCCGCTACCCGGCGGCGTACCCGTTCCGTGGTAGGTGTTTTGGTATGGATATTCAGCGTGGCGGGGATGACGGTGACATTTTTAGCTTTCGGCATGGCGTTTATTCCTTTCCCGTGTTTTTTCTCCGGCAGATTTGCGCATTTCCACCGTCCAGCTCTCGGCACGGGAGCGGTCCTGCCACCGTTTTACGACACCGGTTCCGTCCTCGAGGGTGAACTCCAGAAGATTATCGTTGTGGGCCGTAATCGCCGTTATTTTGCCCGTGTGCCCGACCTGAGCGGCGGCCTGCATCAGTGTTTCCTCCGGGATGGCTTTGGAGGGGCAGTAGGACTTCCCATAAGAATTGTAGGTAGCGCAGATCCAGACCGGCCCTGTGGCGGTGGTTTTGCGGCGGTAGTGCTTGTTGCATATGGCGCAAGTAATAAGTCCTGTAAAGGGGGATGGTTGCTGCGGCTTGGTCGGCGCATACTTCCGCTTTCTGCGCAGGATCTCCGTTTGGACCGCATCGAATGTTTCCTGTGAAATGATGGCTTCGTGGGTGTTCGCCGCATGATACCGGGGTAGCTCACCCTGATTCTTCCGGGTGACCTTTGTCAGATGGTTTTCCCGGAACTTGGTCTGCAGCAGAAGATTTCCGGTGTAGGCATAATTGCGGAGGATCCGCTCCACGGCACTCTTGTGAAACACGCAGCCGCTCTGGGTGGCATATCCGCTTTCGTTCAGCCGTTTGGCGATGGCGGTGACACCCTTTCCAGCCAGGTAGTCATCGAAGATGCTTCTGACGATCTCCGCTTCTTCCGGGATGACGGCCAGTCTGCCGTTTTCACGACGGTATCCCAGCATGAAGAATCTCCAGGGAATGCCTTCTTCAAAATTTCGTTTCACCCGCCATTTCTGGTTTTCGCTGGCGGAGAGACTTTCCTCTTGGGCATAGCTTGCCAGAATGGAAAGCATCAACTCTCCGTCAGCGGTGGCGGTGTCGATGGACTGCTCTTCAAAATAAACGCTGATGCCCAGGCCCTTCAGTTCCCGCACCGTTTCCAGAAGCGTCACGGTGTTCCGGGAAAAGCGGGATATGGACTTGGCGATGATGTGATCGATCTTCCCCATACGACAGTCAGCAAGCATCCTCTGGAAATTTTCCCGACTGTCCTTGGTGCCGGTCTTGGCTTCGTCTGCATAAACGCGCCCACATACTCCCAACCCGGGTGGTGACGGATGTAGGTGCTGTAATGATCCACCTGTGCCGCCAAAGAGTGAAGCATGGCATCCTTGCCACAGGATACTCTGGCATACGCCGCCACCCGAAGGGCTATCGGCATCCGGGGAGTAAATTGGATTTGTTCTACGGTTCTCGGCATGGTCTTCTCCTTTGTATCAAGTATCGTCAGCTACATATATTGCTCGTTTCGGAGGATATAGCAAGTCCATATCGTGACGAATTTAGAGGAAAATACTGTCCCGTTTCAGGCCGGTCTTCATGGCGAGAACAGCATTTGCCCGTTCACGGATTTGGGCGTCCAGTTCCCCCGCTCGGCCGAGGTGATCCAGCATTGCGCAGAGGATCCGATACCGAATGAGTTCTTCTTGCGTCGGCGTAACAGAGGCGGGAGCAGTATTTGCGGTTCCGGTTTCCATAGCTGACAAACTCCTTTCCGCAGTATTCACAGGTCAGACGGTAATAGGCTTTCCGCTGCACCTGTTCCGGATGGGCGTTCCACCATGCATTTCGGCATCGGTCGGAACAAAAGTATTTGGCCTTTCTGCCCTTCACTTGGAGTATCGGTTTCCCGCACCGGCGGCATCCGATCCGAACCGCATCTTCCGGCGGGTGGCGGCGGATGTAAGAGCGAACGGTATTGACGGAGACTTGAAGGGCAAGCGCAATATCCGTGGCTGTTTTGCCCCGGCTGCGCATGATGTTCAGAATCTCAATTTCATGTTTGGTCATTTTGTAATCTCCTTATTTGATTCCGGGGTAATTCCCCTTTTGATTTCGCCGTTTTTGTGCGTAAGACCCCGGGCCGTTGCCCGGAGAGAAAAGGCACAGAGATTGCGACCGCCCCTTCCCCTTTGGGTGCAACGGGCAAAACGGACGGGTCACGTATTCAGTACGGCAGGATTTGTTACATAGACCTCCGACGGACGGCGGCCAATGCCAGAAACCGGTTCCTGGGGCTTGACGGCAATGTAGCCATACTCGCATAGCCGGTTCAGCACGGGCTGCAGAGAATCTGCGGTCTTGAAACTGCGGCAAAGCCGCATGGCATCCCGGCGGGAGAACTCCGCAAGCCGTTCCCGCTTGATAAAGGACAGCAGGTGCTGGGCGTCTTTGTTTACGGTGTCGGCCCCCATAAGAGAATAAGCGGCTTTGGCGTGCGTCAGAAAGTACCTGCCGATGATCACGGCATGCTCCATGGTCTCCCGGTCAACGGCATCGAACATGGAATCCTTGGGGTATTTCATGACGTGCAGAATCCCACTGATACGCAGAACCGCACCCACGAACTTACCTGCCCAGTCGGAGATCTCCGCCAAGTCTCCTTTCAACCGGCCTTCTATCTCGTTGAACAAGTCTTCCAGCACTTCCCGGGCACCGTCATCCAGACTGATCGGCTCCTGCTCATTGTCACTGGACAGGATGGTTTCAATCAGCGCCCGATATCTGGCTCTGACTCCTTCCGGGATCGGCTTCGTGGAGAAAGAACGACTGCCAACGGTAGACTTCGGCATGGAGTACAGGAATCGGGCGGTAAGGCCGCGACCACGGAAGGTGTTGTTGCTCATCAGCCCGTTCAGCACCTCGGGCTGTACGGCCAGCACCATGGTCAATGCCGGGTGGATAATGCTCTCGCTGGCCCTGCCGATCCGGTCGACCCGGATGGTATCCCCGCTGTGGCCTTTGAGGAATACGTCGATATTCACATTGCGGCTGTACAGGCCGCTGATGATATCGAAGATACCTCCCTCAGCGGAAACCACCGCCGCACGGCCCTTGTTCTCGGCCAGAACGGAGGTCAACTTTTCTGATGTCACATCGTCCACGAATAACCGCAGAGGCTTGACCGGCTCGTATTTGGCAATTTCCGTTGCCTTGGCGCGAACCTCTTCCTCGGTGGCTTTGCCCTTGGATGCCCGCTCCACCAAACTGCGTTTTTCCTTTTCCAGTCGGCTCAGAACCATCTGACTTTCGATGATTCCGGCATTGCGGCGGGAATTTTCCTCTTTTTCATATTCCTCCACCGGGCGGATCATCACGGACAGCACCGAGGATTTCCGCTCTGCCGGGGGAAGAATGACGACCGTGTAGATATTGAGGGGTTCTGCCCAGTCCGCATTGCCCTGGATGAAGTATTTTCCCTGGCTGCACAGGGACCCCACACCAAGCGCTTCCACCGCCGCCATATCCACGGAAGTCTGCGTGGATTCCGCCACCGCCAGCACATAGCGGCGAACGGTTTCCGGCAATGCATCCACAGGAAATGAGGGAAGGTCGTATTCATCAAACGGAAGGGGTGTTTCCCAGATGACGGAGCCGGTGCCGTTATAGGCATCCGGTGGGATATACCCGGGCTGTTTACGCATCTTGACATAGAGCCGCTGTTTTCCGACCCAGATGTTCTCCAGCTCCCGATCCTCCAGTGGCGGAATGCATTGCTCGGCGGCCTGCAAAAACAGTTCCTTTGATTTCGCCGTATCCCCATACCGTTTTATGATCTTTGCCCCGATCCGGGACAGGGTGCTGTTGCGGTTACCCTCGGGGATGGTGTGTCCCATGCCGGCAAAGGCCTGTTCGTTCTCCAGGTCATCCAAAAATTCATTCAGAGGGGTCGTACCGGGGTGATAGATGACCTGCGGATCCTCCGTGCCGAACAGGAACCGGGCGACATCCATGGCGTTGGCATCGAAAAAAGGAAATGCCGCCAGCAGACGCTGCTTCAGCGCCGCATAACGCTCCGTATCCCGTTCGGGGTCGATGAGAAAAACGACATGAAAGCGTGGGCGGGCACTTTTTTCGCCTTTGATCCTCATGTGGTGGCGACTGTAGTGCAGCACATAGGGAACATCGGCAAAGATATCCGCAATGTCCTCCGGGGTGATCCACTCTGCCGCTATCTCTGAGTGGTCATTGTCACAGTCTCCGGGCAGCGCATTGGCAACCTCAAAATTTGCGGTGCTGCGGTAGTGGTTTTTATACCGTGCGCAGACCATATCCGTGGCAAAAGCCTGCTTTGCGGAGACTTCATCCGTGATTTTAACTTCGTTGGGATATCGGCAGTTGGCTGCATTGCCGACGCAGTCTGCCGTATATACGACGATTGGCTTTGTTTCGGTCATGGGGCGATCACTCCTTTCTCAGTTCTTTTTGTTCAGCCAATCATCCAGTGCAGCCCGGGCAATCAGCCACCGCTGCCCTATGCGGCGGTATGGGATGACTCCGCTCCCCAGCAGCCGCACCAAGGTTGGGACGCTGATCCCCAGGTAAGCCGCAGCCTCTTTGAGGTTGAATACGGACTTATTGGAACTCGTCTCCATGTATTTCGCTCCTTTCTCTTGTGTTTGGCTGTATTATCGCATATAATAGAACCGTAATTCTTCGCTCTATCGGTAAGAATATCGGCGGAGTGCGATGTTCTAACGGTAAGAGTTTCGGTAATATGGGAGTGTTGTGATATGGATCTGAAACAGGAACTGACGGATTATGAGATCGGCGGTATCGGGGACATAAAAAAACACACCCTCCGGTTCCGTTCATACAGGATCGGAACAGAGGGCGGTAAACTTATGATTTATGCGGAATACGAGATGGGTTGCCCGCCAAAAGTGTTTGACGGCTACCCCTCCGGGCAGGAACTGCTGATCGACCTGTGCAATCTTTACCTGGAACTGTGGGACAAGTCCATGGAGGAATGCGCACGGATTCTGACTCGGTGGAGTATGGAAAATATCCATATGTACTATTTATATGGAAGTGATGTGGATAACCGTCAAATTAGCGGTCATGATACGGATTCGTTCTGGGATGTGATGGTAAATGCGTTGGAGTTTTACCAGGTTTGTGTCGAGGACGCAGTGACCGACTTGAAGCAACTCTACACCAACACCATGACGGTCTTTGCGATCCGAAGCCTGTTGGATGGCAACGTCTCACAGGCACAGCACTTCTGCGAAAATCTTCGAGTGGCGGAAGAGGACGATCTCATGCGGCAGTGGTATCGGGCCGGTACAGAAAGTCGTATGTGTGTCATAGAACGCTTTGCGGAAAAACTGCCGAAACTTGCGCTCGGCTTGGAATTTGACAAAAGCAGTCGGCAAATCACGCTGCAGCCCGTGGTGCGCTCCGTCGTAGACGCCGCCTATTACGCATTGGGACGTTTTGCGGCCGTCAATGCCGGTGCCATCGGAGACTATGGCGGCAAAACAAACATTGCCTTTTGCGCTGCCTGCGGCAGAGCGTTCATCAAGCACGGAAACCGCCAAAAATACTGTGGGACCGTCCAATGTCAAAGTATCCGCAACAGCCGCAAGGCAAGCGATTATTACTACCGAAAGAAGCAGGCGGATACACGGCTGGACTAAACGCACGGAATCCGTCCAGCTCCAGATCCCTGCATATAATGATTGCTCCAATGGCTCTTTCTTGAACGACTTTCGCACAATCGTGCGATACTCTCTTGCAAAATGTGACGCAACATGATATAATTTCCAATATAGACTGCGCTAAATTTAGGAGGACACAGAATGGCCGTTTCCTATAACCGGCTTTGGAAGCTGTTGATTGATAAGAAAATGAGTAAAGCGGATTTGCGCAAAGCTGCCGGGTTGGCTCCGAACACAATGACCAAGCTGCGGCGTGACGAACCGGTCACAATGGGCGTGCTGGAAAAAATCTGCGGTACACTGGATACGGATTTCGGGGACATTGTGGAATATGTAAAGGAGAAATAGTTTCCCGTTTATTTGGCCGGAATCGGAATGTGTGGACACTGTTTCGCTTGTGAATAATACATCTTTACCGAATCAATTACTTGGCCGCAAGTTTCAAATTTGGAGTGAGAGAAGCAATGGCTCGAAAAAAGAGCAAGGAGCAAATACACTATAACATGAGCCGAGTGCGTAATAGTGATACCGCTCTTGAAAAGTTACTTTGTGAGGAATTAACACGCAACGGAGTAACTACCTATACAAGAAATAATAAAACAATTTTCGGGAAACCGGACATTGCGTTTATTGCCAGAAAAATTGCCGTTTTCTGTGACGGAGACTTTTGGCATGGGTACGATTGGGCGAACGCCCAGGATGAGATAAAAAGTAATCGAGATTTTTGGATATCCAAAATAGAACGAAATATGCATCGGGATCTGGAAGTTACAACCCGTCTACAAGAGCAGGGGTGGACAGTGCTCAGATTTTGGGGGCATGAAATACTCAAAGAAATGGATTTCTGCATATCCACCATACTGGACGAACTTCGAAATCTGCCGCGCCCACCATACAGAACAATTGATTTGTGCGCCGGAATCGGAGGCATCCGAAGAGGATTTGAACTGACCGGCCGATTTCGAAATGTACTGTCCTCAGAAATAGATAAATACGCATGCAAGACGTATCAACACCTATTTGGCGATGATCCTTACCACGATCTTACAAGCGACGAATTCAAGAACCTGGTTTCTGAAACGCCTTATGATGTTTTGCTTGCCGGATTCCCGTGTCAGACATTTAGCCGTGTCGGCTTGCAGGAAGGATTCGATGACGAAGAAAAGGGGAAGATTTTCTTTCATATTTCCGAAATCATTCAGAAAACCCGCCCATTTGTGATTTTTCTTGAAAATGTTGACCGTTTGGTGACACATGACGAAGGGCGAACATTCCGGACGATTATCGACACGTTAGTCAGAAGACTCGGTTATCACATTATAGGTGTGGAACAACGGGAAGACGGAGGCTTACAATATACGCCGAAAGCATTCATAAGAAATTCACGCGATTTTGGTGTGCCGCAAAATCGTCCTCGTACATATATCATCGGCTTTGATACGGAACGGTTTTCCCCTGAAGAATTGGCCAGACTGCCCCATGAACTGCCTTTGAATCGCACCAATGAAATATACCACGACTTAAATGATGTTCTGGAGCACAATGTCCCGGCAAAGTATTATATGGCGTCAGGCTATCTGGACACGCTTATTCGGCACAGAGCCAGGCAGGAAGGAAAAGGATACGGCTTCGGATATCGAATAGTTAATGCGGAAGAAATTGAAAGGCCAATCGCCAACACATTACTGGCAACGGGCGGCTCCGGGCGAGAACGCAATTTGATTTATGATCCCCAAGCCGGCATCGCCGGACAAATAATTAAGGGGAAGAAAACTCCGCTCAACGACAAAGGAATCCGCGTAATGACACCATCGGAGTGGGGCAAATTGCAAGGTTTTATTAATTACGGATTTGTTGATGAAAACGGGAGAGACGGATTCTCTTTTCCGGAAGAAATTCCAAATGTGCAACGGTATAAACAGTTCGGAAACTCTGTTACCATTCCGGTGATTGAAGAAATGGCAAACTTCATACTTAAGTGCTTAGAGGTATTACGGGGAGAGCAATAAACGGAGGTGCAAGTCCATGACCGCAGACAAACTCGCTGATGCGATTTTGAATAAGTGCGATATTTACTACGGTGGAGCACTCATTTCAAAAGAAGCCATAATCGAGAAATATCTTGCGTTCTTTGCGAAATCATTAGTATCAAAGGAACGCACGATAAATTTTGCATTGCACACAGGGTCTGTCTGCTTCGATGTTATTTCCGTTGTGGCCGTTGCGCTGGGTTGCTTATCTTATAATTTGTCAACAAATGATGACATTATATCTTCGCTTCAGCCTAACGATATGGTTCTCTTCAAGGGGCAACGATATCGTTGGAAAGGTACCGGATTTGAATATGGCAGCCTGTGCATGATACTTCAGCAGGATGGAAAGGGGAAAAACGGAAAGACTACCAGCTATCTTCCGTTGGATCGAAATAAACATCTTATCAAGCCATACTATGGGGACTCTCAGGTGACGGACGGCCGCGGCGTAAAAAAACGCAGCACAAATCGCGAGGACTTTCTCTCGTATATCTTTGATGTGGATGTGGTCGAGATCCCTACTCAGATCGATGTTTCCGTTGTTATCGTTGCGGAACGAAATTCTTTCGGCGAAATTTGTAAACAGGTTAGGATTGCATATGGGGACGGAAAGGCCGTCAGCCTGTTGGATATCATTCCGGCAGCATATTACACAGGCAGTGGTGATGAGTATCAGTACGGTCTTAATCCGACCAAAGCCGAACCCGTTTTGAAAGTAACCGGCAAAATATCAACCGCACGAGACTTGGTGTTAGACAACCACGGGAACAAGGTTGTTGGGTTGCTGGTTACGGGCGGCATCTCCCTTTCGGAAAATAACTCGGAACTCGCTGATTTACTTAGGAGAAAGCTCCTTCGGTTTGTTCATGTTATCTCCCCTTTGAAAGCCGATATCGGCGAACGTATTCTGGAGATATATGACGAAGCATCCGTGTTTGCCTGCACAAAAGAACTGCTTTCGCAAAACAGTCAAATGATTCGAAGCGAGAATCCGCTTACCGTGGAACTTCACAGGCAGATTATGAATGTAATCCACAACACCGTCACTCCGATTGTGGTTTCGGGAGGATGGGAGTGGACCGAGTACCGCCGCATAAAAAGCGCCATTCTGACAATTAGGCAATCAAACTGGCAAGATTCCGAAAAAGATGACTTTGTGATAACGGCATATGGGCTTCTAAATCTCATGAATACCGCTCTTTTCTCTATGGAAGAAATGGAGAAAGCGATAGATGAATGTCGGATTCATCAGGCCGTATTGCCGCCACAGGAACGAATTGCAAGATTGTGGGACATTGCCGAACGAGCGGGTTCCCTGCAGGATCTATGCATTACGGTGGCTGATGCTCTGGAGCAAAAGTATAAGGAGCGATTAATCGAATCTCCTAAGGCAGATTTTGTCGATAAGTATATTAAAGCTCACGGGAATGACAAAATAGCAATTGTTGTTCCTAAAGCATACTATTCGGATATTTTGCGTTTTATCCACCCTGATTATTTCCGAGACGATCATGTCATTTGCGTGACCGCTAACCGCTTTGATTTTCACGGAGAATATGATGCGATTCTTTGCGTAGGCGAGATTAATAGCAGGCGCTTTGATCCGTTGCAATGCTCAAGCGTGCGTAATATAGATGTTCTTCTTTATGATTGTGAGGAAAAAATATTCTCCTACCGAAGGAAAAAGCAGAAAAAGCTCGTGCGAAATCTGAATCGAAGAATAGGATTTATCGAAAGTGGCAGCGAATCGGAAGACAGTGATACTCCGGAAGAAAAGAGCCTGGCATCTGATTTGCGGCAATTTTCCGCATTGGATGAGTACATTGACAGTTTTGGTGCTTTTGATATCCGTAAAATTGCCCACACATACACAACCGACGGTGGACATATCCCGGTGGCAGAGGTAAAGTTTGTCGGCTCATTTGTTACCGGAGAACAAATCCTATTCTCGAAGTACTATGCTGCCGCAGTTTTTGATGCCGCTTCCGAAAGCGTAACGGAGAAATCTCCGGAACAGCTGCGCCCGGGAGATGTGTTGGTATTTGTAAAACGAGACGATTACACAAAGAACATAGTTGACTTCATATATGAGAGGCTTCTTCATGATGGTAAGCTGGGGCAAGATGCGGTAAATGCATTCGAAAAATCTCAATACTGGAAAGAAGCGCTGCGAGAATATAAAGAAACTAACGGGCTTACCTACAGAGGTGTAGCGCAAAAATTGCGTAAGGTCGGAAGCAAAATGCAAGAGGTAACAATCAGGCAGTGGCTGGTTGAAGATAGCCACATCGTCGGGCCGAGAAACGAGCAAACGCTGGAATACATAGCAGCCCTGACCCAAGACCCATACCTCTTGGCAGATACCCACGGCTTTTTTACCTCGTGTGCCGAGGTTCGACATGACCGGCGAAAAATACTGGATTTGATAGCAAAGGCTATCGGTGACAAGCTAAGCGGCAATCTGCCGCCGGAGGGCAGTGTCCTTAGTGTTGTTTATGACAATGTGGACAGTCTTTCCGAAACCATGGAATTGGATAATATATCGGAACTAAGTGAAAGCGTTAATATCGGTGTCGGCCTTGTGAACACACCCATTACGGAAACGGAGGTATTGATGTGACGGATAACGAAATTAAGCGGTCAATGATTTCCGCCCGAGAAGAGTATATCAACATAATCAAATCCGAACTGCTCGGACCGGGATCCGAGTTCTCTTTGCCAGATGCGGAACATGAGTTGATTTCCAGTACTCCGACAAGCCGTTATTCCGTTGGCATTCTGTTTCCGCAGGGGAACGAAGTCAATCAGGATAACGATGAGACGGTGGAATTAGAGGAAGCCGACAATTCGGCTGAGATCACCGATTCGGCTTCTGCCGAAGATCCGATTGCCGATCCCGTTCAACAGAAGAAACAGAGTACCTATGCATTCGATGAAACCGCCGATGAAAACTTGGATGAAGAAATCGGAATGGCTACCCAGTATATGCCCTCGTCTATGGGTATTACGTTCATCGCAAGCGGAAACACGAACATCGTCAGAGGGAGCCTGACATTTGCCACATACAGAAACGCGAAGATCCCGGATTGTATGATTCCCTATTGGCCTGATGACCCCGACACCTATACGGTTCCTCCTGAATTGGCTCATATTGTGGCGTACGACAAGGAAGTTCATGCGCTGCGGCTGATTTCTTCCGTTACCGCTAAGGAAGCCCGGAGTATATTTGAGCGCGATACGATTCCGGAAAACGAGTTCAATATTCTCAAGAAAATAATCTATCGGTTTGTCGACTACTGTGCTATGGGGTATGTGCGAGTTCCGCATGAAATTCCGGAATTCGTGCTTGACTTTAGTCATGGAGATTATGTCGATGATGAACGCAACCGCAGCCTGGATGATACAGACGCTAAGCTGGTGGCATTGAGAAGGCGAATCGGTGCCGATTTGTGGTCAGTTACCGTTATGCTGGTAAACGGTCGGAAAGAATCTCCCGTAAAAGCAAATCGCTGTATTTTTCAGGCAAAATTGAAAGTATCGTCCGAGAACAATGATTTCGTTTTTGCAGAAAGCAATCCCCATGCAGATACAACCGCAATGGATTCGGAAGAACAATCTTTGAATTTGTTGTACCGCCACAAAAAAATATACGGAACCGGCCTGGGAACATCCGTGAGTTGGGACATTAATGCATCCGGAATCGGGAGCATATGGAGCGATTTCTTCCCGACCGTTGAAATCCCGTCAATGAGTTTCTCTCTGCCTCAGAACGGGCTTATCAAAGACGAAGAATTGTCCATGAAGTATTTGTCTGACCTTGATTCAAACGACAGAGCCACCAAACTTGCATCCATGCGGAGTTTGGTCGACCTGTATAGAAATTGGGTGGACGATCTGGAAAGAGTAGCTGCAACGCTCGATTCCAGATACGAATCCGCTGCCGCCAAAAACATCGGCGAATGCCGGCGGGCATATAAGCGAATGTACGCCGGTATTGATTCTCTGGAACAAAACGACGAAGCATACACGGCCTTTTTGCTGGCGAATCGTGCAATGTTTATGCAGAGAATCCATATCGCAATGCAAGGAAGTATGGCTAAAACAAATGCCGACCGTTACCCTGGGGACGAAGAAATAGCCGATCGACTTCACGGTATGGATTACGGCCGGGAGAGTGACGATAAATGCAGATGGAGACCTTTCCAGATAGCGTTTTTGCTGATGGATATCAACTCCATAATTGATGACGAGTCCCCGGAGAGGAGCATCGTCGATCTGATATGGTTCCCCACCGGCGGTGGCAAAACCGAGGCATACCTCGGGCTGACCGCATTTACAATTTTCTATCGTAAGCTGGCACATCCCAAAAACTCCAATGGCACGGCTGTTATTATGCGCTACACGCTCCGCCTTTTGGCGGCGCAGCAGTTTACCCGCGCCGCTACACTCATTTGCGCTTGCGAGTACATTAGGCAGGATTGCGCTCAAAAGAGACATAAGTATCCCTCCTATCCGCTGGGGAAAGAGCCGATTACCATCGGACTCTGGATTGGCGGATCTCATATTCCAAATAAAAATGTCGGAACCGGAGAGCGTTCCAATAGTGCGGAATACCATTTGGGTAAGCTGCAGAGTGTGAGCAGCCCATATTATGTTCGTAACGAAAAGGAACGTCATAATAAGTTCCAGGTGTTGAAGTGTCCCTGGTGTGGAACAAAGATGGTTAAGGATGATAAAAACGGCCGTCTGGTTGGAGAATGGGGATATAACATGAGCGGCGGTAAACATTTTTATATGTTCTGTCCGCACGAAGATTGCGCATTTACCAAAAGACTTCCTATTCAGATTATCGATGACGAACTCTACGAAGCACCTCCTACATTATTGTTTGGCACGGTGGATAAATTTGCCATGCTTCCTTGGGACGGACGAATCGGTGCATTTTTCGGAATCGGGAAAGACAATCGCACTCCGGAACTTATTATCCAGGACGAATTACACTTGATTTCGGGCGCATTGGGTACGGTTGTTGGACTTTATGAAACTGCAGTGGACGCAATTTGTGGTCAAAAGGGTGTATATCCCAAAGTGATTGCATCTACCGCTACGATACGGAGGGCAAAAGAGCAGTGCTCCGTGCTGTATAACCGCGAGGTGGTGCAATTCCCGGCTCCCGGATTGGATGCGGAGGACTCCTTTTTTGCAAAAGAGTCTGCCGTTGATTATGAAAAAGGTGATTACGGGCGCAAGTATGTTGGTATTATGCCTTCCGGCAAAACCAAAGCCATGATGGAAATTCGCACTATGGCTGCGCTCATGCAGAAGATTTATACCATGGACCTTTCGGAAGAGGTTAAAGATAAGCTGTGGACGTTGACAGGATACTTTAACAGTCTGAAGGACCTGGGTAAGGCTTCAACGTTGGTGGACGATGACGTAAAGGATTTTATTGTTCGCACGGCAAATCGTATGTTTACGGGGAGACGGCTCATCGTCAGTGCGGACGAGCTTACCAGTCGCGTTTCCACTACGGCATTAAATGAAACTTTGGACAAATTGGAAAAGATTGAGTACTCCAAAGAGAATGAGGCGGCCAAGCGGTATGCTTCCAATGTGCTGCTTGCCACGAACATGATCTCCGTTGGCATTGACGTGGCGCGATTGAATGTCATGTTGATGATTGGGCAACCTAAACTTACCAGTGAATATATTCAGGCATCCAGCCGTGTGGGACGTTCCTTCCCCGGCGTTGTCTTTGTGCAGTACGATGCAACAAAGAGCCGCGACCGCTCCCACTATGAGCGATTCCGCTCTTATCATGAATCATTTTATCGTTTTGTCGAGCCAACCGGAGCAACTCCGTTTTCCCGCCCGGCGCGTGAGCGAGCTCTGCACGCCGTCCTCGTTTCAATGATGCGTCAAATGACCGGAATGAGCGAAGACAAGGACGCCATCAACTTTGACAAGGAGTACTTTGCGGACACAATAAAACAAATCGAAACATTCGTCACAGATAGGGTGACAGGGATTAACGAGCGCTCCGAGGGACAGGCAAAAGACGATGTAAACGAAATCCGGACGGAGATTGAGGAGTTCTTCGATCTTTGGCAATCCTATGTGGATGAATGTAACGGAGAACACCCATCCGTTCCGTTGTATTTTGGCCGTCGATTCATGGTTAATCCTCCCGCAGGAGATGCACGTCGGCTGCTTAAACAATACAATTCCTCAGGTAAGGATAGTGCCGTTGAAACTTTGACCTCAATGCGAAATGTGGATACCCCGGTATCGGGCAGTATTATAGTTTGGGGGGATAACAATGTCTGAACAGGTGAAGGCGAAGGTGGAACTGAATAAGGTTACCCACTCCGTTCGTGCCGCTCAGGCGGTTTTGCAGTATGGTGTAGGAGCTATGGTGGACTTCCCGGATCAGACATTGGTTACGGCTGCACCGGAGTACTGGAGTGGGACAAGCAGAATCTATGATGATCGCTTTGCCAAAGCTCTTGGGGTGGACTACTTTGCTTTACCCACCAACATTGCGTACGCACGTTTTCCCGAATGGTATTTCTGTCCGAAGTGTCGAAGATTTCAGCCGTTAAAAAACTGGGTGTCTGAGTACAGAAAAACAGCCAAGCCCAAAACGCTTGAACGGGATGAGTATATGGCTGAGCATATGCAATGCCCCCGGTGCCGACAGGATTTGGTTGTAGCGCGTATTGTCACGGTGTGTGAAAGCGGTCATTTGAATGATTTCCCCTGGGTAAAATGGGTTCATGCAAAGGCGAAGAAACCGATCTGCGGAAATCCGGAGCTGAAATTTAAGACGGGCGCATCCGGAACGGAAGGGCTTGAAGGATTGAGCGTTAGCTGCTCCTGCGGTGCCGTTGCGACATTAAGAGGCGCATTCGATAAGGATTGCTTTCAAAAACTGGATGAAGATTTGGGAACCAATCAGTTCAGATGTGACGGAAATCATCCGTTTCGGCACACCAAAGAAAAGTGCGTTTGCTACCCCAAAACCGTGCAGAGAGGCGCATCGTCCGTTTACTTTCCTGTAGTGCATAGTTCATTGGTCATTCCTCCGTATGCGGATAAGTTGAATGCAAAAATAGAGCAAAGCAAAGCTTATGATGATTGTATGACTATCATCAGCGATGAGGACCCCGAGGAAAAGATCGCAACAATCACCCGGCGATTGCCGAAATGGGTAGATAAAATTGCACTGGAGATCGGTGCACCCCACGCAGAAGTTGAAAAAATTCTGACTCAAAAATGGTTGGATCCGGTGCCGGAAGGCGTAGACGTGACCGGGATTCAGTATCGTGTGGAGGAATATACGGCGCTGTCCGGCGAAGTAGGCGCAGTCGGTTCCGGGTTGGGTGACTTTTCCCGTGAGGAAATGGATATCTCCGAGTATGGTCTCCCTCATATTAAAGCCATTTCCCTCATAGACAAAGTGCGTGTGGTAAATGCATTGATTGGTTTCTCCAGAATTCAGCTGGCAATGACCCGCAATGATGTAGGCTTTGTGGATGTTAAGGACCCCGACACCCGGTGGTATCCCGCTTATGAAGTGCGCGGCGAGGGCATCTTTATAGAGTTTAACCAAGAAGACATCGACAACTGGGTTGAAACCCATCCGGCGGTCAACGAAAGAGCCGCCATACTAAACCGCAATTATGCAACATCGTTCATCGGGAAAAATCATCCTCGAACGATAACACCCAAATTTCTTATGCTGCACACGCTATCCCACTTGCTCATTTCTCAGCTGAGTTTTGAATGCGGGTATAGCATTGCTTCCCTAAGTGAGCGCTTATACTGTGCGGAGGAATCCGACGGGAAAAATATGGCGGGTATTTTCATCTATACGGCCAGTGGCGACGCAGAGGGAACATTGGGGGGACTGGTTCGCCAAGGAAGACCGGATGCGTTCCCTGGTATTCTTAGAAAAGCAATTGCAAACGCCAAGACTTGCTCAAATGACCCGGTATGCATAATGAGCCGAGGGCAAGGTCGCGACTCTCTGAATTTGGCTGCATGTCATGCTTGCGGGTTGCTCCCCGAAACCTGTTGCGAAGAGAGAAATGCATTCCTGGATCGAGGTGTCATTGTTGGAACATATGAAAACCCAGGAATCGGGTTTTGGAACGATATCGGGTAAAACTCTACTAATCCAAAATGACGAATTTTGCAGATAAAACGTCAGTATCCAGAAGTGCAATATCAGAGCATATTAAGAAAACCCGCCGTGCCGAAAAAAGCAAGGCAGAGTCAGACAGTTTCCTGGAAAACAATTACTCAAGCGGTGGGGGGGAGAAGTTCCGGAGGAATTGGAACTTTGGAGAACATCTTTAGCAGAAATGTTGCACAGCATGAATCCGTATGCATTCGAGCGCTTGGTGATGTTACTGTTGCGGGAGGGTGGTTTTCCCCAAGTCCGTGTAACAAAAAAGTCCGGGGATGGCAGGATAGACGGAACGGGTAAGCTACATATCAACGGTATATTTAGTTTCAATGTTGCGTTCCAGTGTAAACGTTATACCGGAAGCGTGGCGGCGGGAGATATCCGCAACTTTCGGGGATCGTTGACAACAGATATTGAAAAGGGCATCTGTATCACAACAGGTTCGTTTACTCACGCCGCACGCAAAGAGGCATTGAATGCCGGAAAACAGCAAATTGGCTTGTTTGATGGCGAAGAATTTATTGACAAACTAATTGAGTACCGTCTGGATGCTACCGAAAAGACGATTTATTTCGTGGATAAGCGTTTTGGCAAAATATAGCGCAGATACTTAGGATAATCGGAGCTTTTTTTGCAATTATATAGAGAAAGGTGATTAATATGTTGGTTTTCAGTACAAGAGTTCCAATTCGAGCGGATGTGTCGAAAGAGGACTGTTTGCAGCTGTTTATTGAATGGATAAACGAAAGCCCTCATTATGATATACATATATCTGAATATGATCTTGATTCTGCGTCCGATTATGAGTTCACAAGCAAGGATGTCACATTTTCCATCAAGCATTATCTGGACGAAAATGTTGAATTAACTGCGTGTCGCTTGGAAAATCGTGAAAAGAGTATTGTATGGATAAACGATTGTACATTTTTGTGTGAAAAAGGCATTAAATCTTTACTGATTCAGCTTAATTGCACTCGAACTGATTATGGCTCGAATCTCCCCATAATTCACAAGCCTTATATCATACGAAAAATCATTGAATCTGGATTTTGTGATGAAGACGGAGGAATTCCCGTAGTTGATTACCCAATTGAGTCTGATAGCACATATTACGAAACATGCGTTTCAATAATGAATGGACACCATTTATATTCTATGCCAGTTGTCTATATAAGCTGTGATTATTGGGGGAATCACGTGATCAGTCCGCAATACTTGGCAAGGCAACTTAGTGGTACCGCTCATGTGTTTGTGGAGAAATCCCCGGAAACAGCACAAAAGCTACGAATCGATACCGGTGGAAATAATGCATATACGGGATACATAGGAATTTATTTCCCAAACACGCAACATTGCCAGAAATTTGGTTTGGAGTATTATTCTGACTTTAAGGAAATGAGCAAAGATATAATTAATTCAGTTTGGAAATCGCTCACAAACCAAGCAGACGCATCTTTGTTCACCTGGAATCAGATTGGTGTGTTGCAAATCCGCCAGAAAATGAAGGAGCAAGAAGGAACTAACAAAGGCCAGGCCAGAGAAATGGCTATTTTCATTGAAACATTCGATGCGGAAAACGGGGAACTTCGGGAAAAAATAGACGAACTGAATGATCAATTGCTTGCCGTAAGGGCACATCGTGACGCACTCCTTGCGATGGGACGCGGTGGTAATGAGAATGGCTTCTTTTATAAATCGGGCGAAGAAGCAGAATTATATCCGGGAGAAAAAGTGGAATTGTTATATAATGTGTTATCTCAAGTAATTGATAAATATCCACCCGACTCTCGTGCTCATCTGCTAATTGATACTTTACTTTCGGCAAATCCAAAAGCGGGAGAGTGCGACCGCATAATAAGAGGACTCAGAGAGATTTTTGGTAATGGTGATCGTTTGACTAAGGCTGGAAAGAACCGACTGAAAGACTTGGGATTTACTGTTATCGAAGATGGAACTCATTATAAAATAACATTTCATGATCCCAGATATATGTTTACTGTTTCTAAAACCCCTGGTGATCACCGAGAAGGTAAAAATCTAATCTCGGATATTTGTAAAGCGATAGATATTTCTTGGAAAATTTAACTACTGCCTGGCTATGATTTGAGAATAATAAAAGAGGACATCCTCATTTTGATAATAGGAATCGTCGCAAAAACGACCGCACCGTATTCACACTGATTCCCAGTTGCTGCGATATTTCCTTAGCGGAGCACCCAACAGCGTGCAAGGCCAGTATCCGGCTGTGATCCCGCTGCGCATTGTAAAGTCGTTTCCCTCGGGGAGTAGCGCCCAGGCGGTGGCGATAGACGCTGCCGTCCAGGAAGTGAATCACCAGTGTTTGCTTCGACGTAACCACCATTTTGCGAATCAGAATACGAATCATCAATCCGTCAATGTGGATATCCGGTTTGCCACGGGCGATATCGTCCAAAGCAGACCGGATATCCGGCGTGATACCGCCTAAAGTATGCTCCAGTAGATTGCTGCACATATCCAAGATGTCCGCATGCACTTTCATCAGATGGCGCATGCCCCTTTGGACGGCAGCATCCAATTCTTCGGCGTAAATATGGCGGCATCTACATTTTGTGCGGCCGTTTTTCCTGCTATTGCACTCCCAGACCGTATCATTATAGGTGGTAGAATGCCAGGTTTTTCGTCCGTACCGACCGCCACAATCGCCGCATATGATCAAATTCGAAAACGGCGAAAGTGTGCAGTTTCTGCGGCCTGCATCCGTCCATACGGCTTGCACCTCTTGCCAGACGGATCTGCTGACAATGGGTGGGTGCCCGTTCTCCACATAGTATTGTGGGGCTTCACCCTCGTTGATTTTCGTGGTTTTTGTCAAAAAGTCCGTCGTAACCCGTTTTTGAAGGATGGCATCGCCCACATATTTTTCATTCGTGAGAATGCTGCGGACGGTAGCCGGTTCCCACCGCTGACGTTGCCCCGGAGAGGACACGCCATAGTCCATCAGAATCCGACAAATATCAGTGCTGCTTTTTCCGGACAGAGCCAGCAGATAGATGAACCGCACGACTTTCGCCCCGACTTCATCGACTTGGATCTCGCCGCCCCGGTTGTGCGTATATCCCAATAGCCGCCCGGACAGATAATAGATTCCTTGGGCGTATCGGTGGCGGACGGCCCAAGTCACATTCTCGGAAATGGATCGACTTTCCTCTTCAGCGAAGGAACTCATCAGAGTGATGAGAAATTCGCCCGTGCTGTCTGACGTGTTGATATTTTCCTTCTGGAAGTATACCACCGCTCCGGCAGCTTTCAGGTTGCGAATGGTAGTAAGGGCATCTACGGTGTTCCGAGCAAACCGGGACAGGGACTTGGTAAGGATCAGGTCGATTTTTCCGTCCAGCGCATCGTTCACCATGCGATTAAAGCCGTCCCTTCTACGGATGGACAACCCGGAAATACCGTCATCCGTGTATATCCCGGCGAAAACCCAGTCTGGGTGGTGTCGAATATACTCCGCAAAATAGTCCTGCTGAGACTGAAGACTGTTCTCCTGTGCATCTTTCATGGTGGACACTCGGGCATAGGCGGCAACCCGTTTTGTGGGCGTTGGCTGTTCCAGGGAGAATGTCCTGGCCGGGAACTCAACCCGTGTAATTCTTTTTGACCGCATTGCTGTTCACCTCCAGTTCGCCAATTGGTGCATGGTATTTTTCCGCAGCGGCACGGAGTAAAGTGTGCATATCATCTTCTGCAATGATTCCTTTGATTGCCAGAGTGGCGAATATGCTTTTACAAAGGCAAAAATGTACCTCTGCTTTGTTTTCCGCTTGGGTCATAGCGACACCCCCTACAGAAACGACAGTATATTGCTGGATCCGGGATAGTCAATGACAGGGCCGGAGAGTTATCAGAAAGTTATCATTATTGTTTGGCAAACCTCAGATTTACTGACTGTTCACTTTAACATTATCCAAAATTACAGATTTGGGGGCATTATGTATAACGAAGAAGCGTACACAATATACCAACAGGCAGAAGCATTCAAATTAGCATATGAACGATGTATGATGTGTATCAACCAAAACGGGGCTATCATTCTGCCAATACCTGCAATGGTCAATTCCGCCTTTTCTGTGGAGTTATTTTTGAAGGCGGTAATAAAGGAGAAAACCAGTGAATGCCGCTCTCATAAACTATCGGATTTGTTCAATAGACTGCCTATTGAAATACAACAAGAAATTATGAATGAAACTAACCACTCGGACTTTGAAACACAAATTGAACGTTTTTCAGATGCTTTTGTGGATTTTAGATATATCTACGAAGATATTTTCAAAACGAAAGACTTGAATTTGAAGTTTTGGGAAGATTTTTCTTCCGCAATATATAAAATTGTGCCTACCCATATTGCTCGAAAAGGGGCTCCGCTATATATCGATCCTTCCATAAAGTAAAGGAACACCTCGACCATTTGATTTTGTATGAATAGAGATGCTTTTTACATCCAGTCAACTTGTTCATCCGATATGCGATAAATAAGTTTGAAAAAGCATTGAACTTGTTTCTCCGATGTGCTATAATCAAGTTCATGCAGAACATAAGGGGGATTCACATGGACTTTCGTGTACATGAGGATATCGAGGTCATACTGGAGTTACTGGGGATGACCATTCAGGAATTTGCACAGGAACTTGGGGTAAGCACCAGCACGGTTTCCCGCTGGAAAGAGCCAGGAGAAACAGTTTCACCCGCCAATCTTGAAAAAATTTATGAGTATGCGTTCAAAAAGAAAATTCGTCTGAACAAGATTAAGGAACAGTTGTTTCGGGAAGAATGTCTGGAGAACCATGTCCTACTGTTTCACGGAGCCAAAACTGATATTTCAGGCGATATTTCCATTGAGAAGTCAAGAAAAAACAACGATTTTGGTCAGGGTTTCTATTGTGGAGAAAATCTGGAGCAGTCTGCGATGTTCGTTTCCAACTTTCCGCACTCGAGCTTGTATATGCTGGATTTCGACAAATCCGGTATGACAGAGCTGAAACTGGGTGTAGAACAGGATTGGATGCTGATGATCGCATTCTTCCGTGGCAAATTGACTGGCTATGCCGAGCATCCGATGATTCAGAACATTCTGAATCGGCTGAACGGAATCGATTATGTGGTAGCACCGATTGCGGACAACCGGATGTTCCAGATCATCGACAGTTTTATTGAGGGCGAAATAACAGATGTCCAGTGCCGACACTGCCTTTCTGCTACCAATCTGGGCAACCAGTATGTTTTCCTTACACAGATGGCGGCAGATCGGATAGAAATTCTACGCAAATGCTATCTTGCATCGATTGAGAAGGAAGCATATATCTCCGTGCGGAGTGAGGATGCAAAGGTCAGCAACGACAAGGTCAAAATTGCCCGCAAGCAGTATCGTGGGCAGGGTCAGTATATTGAGGAAATTTTGCTATGAAGAAGATCGACGAAGAGGGTCTGAAGCTATGTGCATTACAGGCTGATATTTTTGCAGAGTCCCTTGAAACAACTCAGTGCAGCTCTCCCATTTTTATCCGTAGATTCATGAATTCCCGGGTTGCAGCCAGAATGGACCATAGAGGCTTTTTATTGGAAGCCAGCGATGCCGTCAGCATTCTCAACGAAGTGGAGGCACAATACGGACCGACTTCCTACGGAAAAGAACGATACGGCCGGGAAGAACTTTATTGGTTGGGATACCTGTATCGCTACTGGGCCTACACCTATGAAAAGAGTAGTAAACAGGTGTATAAGCAAATGAAAGCAAAGGAGCTCCGTAAGCTGTATTATCCGTATCATTCTCTGGATCCCGCGCAGGCCATTGAGCGAATATTGGAAAGCAACGGAAGCGAAGAAGAGGATTACACAGAAAAAGGTGTCAGAGTCCTCCGGGAAATTCTGGAACGGGAGAAAAAAGCAGAGAAACGGGAATAAATTTCACAGGCTGCTTTTGTCCTTTCTGTCCTCGTTGTCCCAGTGCATCAAGCCAAAACCCACAGAATAATGCACCATGTCTGCAAAGCACGGTGCATTGTATCCACGAGCGGTAGATTTGCCACCAAAACAGCCGTTTTCTTATCGAAAACGGCTGTTTTTTTCGGGCCCATGGCAAAATTTCGCCGTTATGGGCGGAGTTGCGTTGTCATTTGCCTGCGGATAAGTTATAATCATGCCATGGGACGCGAAACGGGACGCGCTACGGGAGGACGCCTCCTATCTGGTACAGACCAGCGCCATAGATTCCCTGTCCGCATTTCCGGGAGACGATACGCTGGCGGCGGCCATGCGGCTGTCCGCCTCGAGGCACCCGTTGGTGCGGGGGTATGCCTATATCTGCGTGGGAACGGCAGGGCGTTTGTTGGGCGATGAGGAACGCGCAGGCCTGCGAAACCGGCTGTCTGCCATACGGGAAACCGATACATTCGCGAAAATCTGCCTGCTTGAAAGCCTGATCCATCTGGGAGATGAAACGCCGGCGGCCGGGTTGATCCGTATGTTCGGCCGGTGCAATTACCGGAACCAATGTGCCATCCTGAACAGCCTGTCGGACGTGTATCCGGAAATCAGCCGTTCATCACAAGGGAGAATCCGGCGATTCTGCCAGGAGCTTGCAGACCGGGATATGTGTGCGGCTGTCCAGGAGGCGTATGACCGGCTGATTCGTATCAGCAGGCATCGCCTTTAAGCATCACTTTGATCAGGATGGGATAAATTGACAATGTATCATATATGGACGTTAGATAATTGGGAAAAGAACATGGATTTAACAAGAGAAGGCCATAGAAGCGGGCTGAGACTGCGGTTTGATAAAGGCACAGACGACGAGGTGCGGAGGGCCTGTAAGGAGTTCGCCGTATTTTTGAGGAAAGAATATTTCTTTCCGTTAAGAGTTACCGTTTACGTAAAAAATGCTGTTCGCCTCACTGCCATGGATGGAGAAAAAGTGACCGGTACCTTCTGGAGCATAGAGGATGATTATACAGTCGAGCCGTATATACGCATTGCCGCCGGCGACTATGACGACCTGTGCCGGAAATGGGGAAGGGACAACGCTCTGGCGGCGATACTAAACACCATAGCACATGAATTGACACATTATTTTCAATGGATCAATTCCCTGCAGCTGACTCCGATCGGAGAGGAAAGACAGGCCGCCAGATATGCGGGGTATATTCTGGATGAATATGCGGAGACAAGGGAGCATCCATAAGGCGTGGCGTTTCCCCTGCGGAGTCCGTTGACTTTGCGCATGACATGCACTATAATTCCAGCTGCAACGAGGAGAGCACGATGGATACAGATATGACTTTTCTCATGGATTCCCAGGCGAAGCCGCAGATCGCGGAGGAGCCCGCAAAAATTTCCCGCGAGCAAATGCTGGCGGAATTTGCTTCCGACTATAAGAGGATGGCAGAATGATCTGGATATCAGCAGAGGATGTCATTCTCATTCACAGCCGTGCCATACAAGGCAGCAGCAGGTGCGCATACTGCAGACGGCTGTTTTTCTGACTTTATTTTCTCCGACAAGCTGAACGGCTGTGCCCCTTCGGGCACAGCCGTTTTTGCGCAAACACGATATTGATGCTTTTCTCCAGCTTTCACGCCGTCAGTCCAGGACGTATACGGTGCAGTCCCGCCGGCCCCAGTCGCATGCCTCGGAATAGGTCCTGAACCAGAGGTCGATCTTGTTGCCCTTGATGGCCGTGCCGCAGTCGGCGGCGGTGGCCATGCCGTAGTGCCAGGAGCCCTTCACCGTCTGGACGTACATCCGGGTGCCGTAGGGGAACACGGACGTATCCACCGCGATGTTGCCCACCGCCGTGGGACGGCCGGAGGCCGTGCGGGTGCCAATGGAGTACGCAGTGGCGCTGCACACCAGGGTCCGGGAGAAGGTCATGGTGTCGCCGGAGGCGAACAGCAGATAGCCGGAGCCGTCGCCGTTGCTGTGCACGGACACCAGCCGGTCGGACCGCTCCACCGAGGACACCCGGGTGCCGTATTCCACGATCTCCTCCACGGCGCCGTCGGTAACGGTGTCCGTCAACTCCGTGGACACCACGCGGCCCATGCGATAGGTATCGGTGTAGGTGTTGGTGATGGTGCCGGGCACACCCTGCTGCATCACCCGCTCGGTGCCCTTGGCCAGGGAGTGGTTCACCACCCGGCGGCTGCTGTAGCCCACGGACAGCTGCACCGTCCGCTGGCGGGTCATCTCCGCCCGGAAATAGATGGATGGCTGATCCCCCGTCAGGTCGATGAACACCATCTCGTCCTCGACGGGCTCCATATGCAGCCGGTGGAGCAGATGGTCCACCGTTTCGCTGCGGGTCTGCACGGTGCGGGTCTCCTCCTCACCGGTCACGGTGACGTTGTGACCATGCTGCAGCAGCAGCTGGGCCTCCTTGGCGTTGTAGTCCACCCGGGTCTCCAGAATGCCGAAGCTCATGCTCCGGCTGGGACGGCCGGAGATGATCTCCGTTCCGCCGTCTGCGGTAAGCACCACATACACCCGCCGCGGCTGCACCGCGTCGGCCATACTGCTCACCGTCACCATGCCCAGCACGGTCACCGCCACCATGACCAGCAGCAGCACCCGGCGCATCCGCCAGTGCTCCCGCACGGCCACGGCGGAAATGGCCCGCCGGACTCTGTCTTTCATGTCTTTCATATGCCCTCCCAAGAGGTAGATTTCCGGCATGTGTACCGGTTTGTAACTTTTGTTACTTTTTCAAAATATGGTAGGAGTATAGCACTTATACCCACTTTTGTCAAGTTTTATGCCATTTCCCGGATTTCGTTCACCACAAAGCCGCCACTTTTGCTCCATATGACACACCCGGGTCAGCTGTCAATTGGGAAATTCGGTTACAAAAAGTTACGAATAGAAACAAAATCGAACCGTTGAAAATGGCAGACAAATGTGGTATGCTGAAAGAACTTGTATCATAAAGGAGAACCGCCATGCGTCCTGCATTTATCCCCGTGGGGCAGATCGTCAACGCCCACGGCATCCGGGGGGAGGTCAAGGTGAACCCCCACGGCTTTGACCCGGAGTTTCTCACGGAATTTGACACCATTTATATAGACGGCCAGCCCGTCCGGGTCCGCAGCGCCCGGGTCCACAAGTCCACGGTGCTGATGGCCCTGCCCGGGGTGGATGACATGGACGCCGCCCTGGCCCTGAAGGGCAAAACCGTGTCCATCCGCCGCACCGACGCCCATCTGCCCCAGGGGCAGTATTTCGACCAGGAGCTGGTGGGCCTGCGGGTCATCGACTGCGCCACCGGCGGCGAGATCGGTGTCATCGACCGGGTCCTGATCTACCCCGCCCACCGGATCTATCAGGTCAAGGGCCAGCGGGAGTATCTCATCCCCGCCGTTCCCGGCGTGTTCATCGAGAGCACGGACCCCGACGCCGGTGAAATGCGGGTGCACCTGATGAAAGGATTGGCCACCGATGAAAATTGACATCATGACCCTGTTCCCCGACGCCATCGATGCCATGATGGGCCAGTCCATCATGGGCCGGGCCCAGGAGCGGGGCTATATCCGGATCACCGCCCACCAGATCCGGGATTACACCACCAACAAGCAGATGCAGGTGGACGACTACCCCTATGGCGGGGGCCGGGGGGCCGTTATGCAGGCGGACCCCCTGTACCGCTGCTGGGACCACATCTGCCAGGAGGCGGGCCAGCGGGTCCACACCATCTACCTCTCCCCCTGCGGCCGGGTATTCAACCAGGAGGTAGCCAAGGAGCTGAAGGCCCGGTATGACCGCCTGATCCTGGTCTGCGGCCACTATGAGGGGGTGGACCAGCGCTTTCTGGACGAGTGCGTGGACGAGGAGATCTCCATGGGAGACTTCGTGCTCACCGGCGGCGAGATTCCCGCCATGGCCGTGGCAGACTGCCTGTGCCGCATGGTGCCGGGCGTTCTGCCGGAGGAAAGCTGCTACACCGACGAGAGCCACTGGAACGGCCTGCTGGAATATCCCCAGTATTCCCGCCCCGAGGTGTGGCACGGCCGGGCCGTGCCGCCGGTGCTGCTGTCCGGCCACCACGGCAACGTGGACGACTGGCGGAAAAAGGAGAGCTACAAGCGCACCATGGTCCGCCGCCCGGATATGTTCGCCCGGTTTGACGAGACCCAGCTGACCACCAAGCACGACCGCAAGGTCCTGCAGCAGGCCAAGGACGAGCTTCACCAGGAGCAGGAGAACCAGGCATAACGTGCTTGAAAGCCCCGCCGCTTTGTGGTATCCTTATGCTGTATTTTTTGTATAAAGGAGACGATTCCGTGACCAAGCTGCGGGACAAGCGGCTGTTTCTTCTGGATATGGACGGCACCCTCTACATCGGCGACCGCCTGTTTGACGGCGTGCCGGGGTTTCTGCGCCATGTGCGCTCCATGGGCGGCCGTTACCTGTTTCTCACCAACAACTCCTCCCGGGGCGTGGAGGGGTACATCGAAAAGCTCCGCCGCCTGGGCATCGAGTCCGCCCCCGGCGACTATCTCACCTCCGTGGACGCTACCATCCGGTATCTGAAGGCGGCCCTGCCCGGGAAAACCTGCTATGTATTCGGGACGGACTCCTTCCTGTCCCAGCTGGACCGGGCCGGGATCCCCGTCACCCGGGACCGGGAGCAGGCGGAGGTGCTGCTGTGCGGCTTCGACACGGAGCTGACCTTTCAGAAGCTGGAGGACGCCTGCATTCTCCTGAACCGGGGCGTCCCCTTTGTGGCCACCAATCCCGACTGGGTGTGCCCCACCTGGTACGGCTCCGTACCCGACTGCGGCAGCGTCTGCCGCATGCTCACCACCGCCACCGGCCGGGAGCCGGTGGTCATCGGCAAGCCCCAGCCGGAGATGGCCCTGCTGGCCATGGAGCGCACAGGCTTTTCCCCGGAGCAGACGGTGCTGCTGGGGGACCGGCTGTACACCGACGTGGCCTGCGGCGTCAACGCCGGCATCGACACCGTGTTCGTCCTGTCCGGCGAGGGCACCATGGCGGACATCGACACCTACCGGATCCATCCCACCTGGGTGTATCCCGATATCGGTACTCTGTACCGTGAACTGGAGGAAACCGTATGAAACTCAACTACAAGCGGACCGTTTTCGTGGGCTTTGCCTTCTTCCTGATCTGCTCGTTCTGGCAGGCCTATGACAACACCATTCCCCTGATCCTGACCAACAAGTTCGGCATGAGCCAGGCCTGGTCCGGCGTCATCATGGCCCTGGACAATGTGCTGGCCCTGTTCATGCTGCCCCTGTTCGGCGCCATCTCCGACAAGCACCACAGCAAGTGGGGCCGCCGGACTCCCTTCATCGTGGTGGGTACGCTGGTGGCCGCCGTGATGCTCATCGCCCTGTCCTTCGTGGACAATGCCCAACTGAAGCACCTGTCCGATGTCTCCGCCATTGACGATCCCGCCGCCCTGGAGCAGATCTATGACCGCCAGGCTGATGAGACCCTGCTGACCCCCGGCGGCGACAAGTTCGTCCTGAGCCAGAGGTTCACCCAGGAGGAGTTCTGCCAGATCCGCAGCCAGGTGGAGCAGAACGGCAGCACCGTCACCAACCCCGATTATACCAACTATGTGGTCCCCGCCCGCCAGGCCTGCGCCTGGGACGCCACCGCCAAAAGTCCGGTGACCCTGGTGTTCTTCATCGTACTGCTACTGATCGTGCTGGTGTCCATGGCCGTGTTCCGGTCCCCGGCGGTGGCCCTGATGCCGGACGTGACCCTGAAGCCTCTGCGCTCCAAGGCCAACGCCGTCATCAACCTGATGGGCTCCGCCGGAGGCATTCTGGTGCTGGCCCTGGGCATGGTGTTCGCCACCTCCGCCGTCCGCAACTCCCTGATGAGCTACACCGGCTATTTCGCCGTCATCGCCGCCATCATGCTGGTGGCGCTGGTAATCTTCATGCTCACCGTCCGGGAGAAGGAGTGGGCCTATGAGATGCAGCAGCAGGCCGTGGCCCTGGGCATTGAGGAGGAAACTCAGGAGCAGGAGGAGGCCGCAGGCGGCCGCAAGCTGTCCGTGGACGAGGTAAGGTCCCTGATTCTCCTTCTTCTGTCCATCGTCCTGTGGTTCTTCGGCTACAACGCCGTCACCTCCAAGTATTCCGTCTATGCCAGCAACATCCTGCACAAGGACTATAACCTGACCCTGATCATCGCCCAGGCGGCGGCCATCGTCTCCTATCTGCCGGTAGGCTTCATCGCCTCCAAGGCAGGCCGGAAAAAGACCATTCTGGCCGGTGTGGTCATGCTGACCACCGCCTTCACCGTGGCCGCCTTCCTCAACGCCGAAAGCCCCACCATGCTGATGAACGCCATGTTCGCCCTGGCGGGCATCGCCTGGGCCACCATCAACGTCAACTCCTTCCCCATGGTGGTGGAGATGTGCTCCGGCGGCGATGTGGGCAAATACACCGGGTTTTACTACACCGCCTCCATGGCCGCCCAGGTGGCCACGCCTATGCTGTCCGGCCTGCTGATGGACCGCTTCGGCATGCACGTGCTGTTCCCCTACGCCGCCGTGTTCACGGCTCTGGCCTTTGTCACCATGCTGTTCGTCCGCCACGGCGACAGCAAGCCCCAGGCCAAGCGGGGCCTGGAGGCCCTGGACGAAATGGAGGACTGACGCCGGATGGTTGCTGTTATCATTCTGCTGGTGCTGCTGATCCTGGGGGAGCTGTTCACCCTGATGCTCCAGTGCCGCCGGGGCCACAGCGCCTGGGGCCTGCTGCGGCTGTTCCGCTACGCTCACCGGGGCTATCACGATAAGCCCCGGATCCCCGAAAACTCCATGGCCGCCTTCCGCCGGGCCATCGAAAACGGCTTCGGCGCGGAGTTGGACGTTCACCTGATGAAGGACGGCCGCCTGGCCGTGATCCACGACGCCAGCCTGAAGCGCACCGCCGGGGCCGACGTGCTGGTGGAGGACCTGACAGCGGAGGAGCTGAAAACCTACCGCCTGGAGGGCACCGATGAACAGATCCCCCTGCTGGAGGAGGTGCTGGAGCTGTTCCAGGACCTCACGCCCCTGATCATCGAGCTGAAGGCCGAGCGGGGCAACCATGCCGCCCTGGCCGAGGCCACCTGCCGCATGCTGGACCGCTATCGGGTCCACTACTGCATTGAGTCCTTTGATCCCCGCTGCCTGATCTGGCTGAAGAAAAACCGCCCGGAGATCGTCCGGGGCCAGCTGTCCGAGCAGTTCCTGCGCCACGGGGAGACCGCCGGTCACGGCAAGGCCACCATGTGGCTGCTGGGAAATCTGTTCTCCAATATTGCCGCCAAGCCCGACTTCATCGCCTACCGGTTCTCCGACCGGGACAACCTGTGTCTGCGCTGGTGCCGGAAATTCTACCACGTCCAGGAGATCAACTGGACCATCCGAACGAAAGAGGAGATGGAAGCCGCCGAGGCCCAGGGGAACCTGGTGATCTTCGAGTGCTTCGATCCGAAGGGATAACGATATGAGAGTCATCACCGGAACCGCCCGGGGCCGCCGCCTGAAGGAGCCCCAGGGCATGGACATCCGTCCCACCACCGACAAGGTCAAGGAGAGCATGTTCTCCATCCTGCAATTCGACATCGAGGGCCGCCGGGTGCTGGACCTGTTCGGCGGCACCGGCCAGCTGGGCATCGAAGCCCTGAGCCGGGGCGCGTCGGAGGTGGTTTTTGTGGACAAAAGCGCCGCCGCCCTGAAGCTGATCCGGGAGAACCTGGAGCTGTGCGGACTTTCGGACCGGGCCCGGGTCCGGAACGGCGACTCCCTGGCCTATCTGCGCAGCGGCGAGAAGTTCGACCTGGTGTTCCTGGATCCCCCCTATGACACCGGCCTGCTGGAGCAGGCCCTGCAGGATATCGCAGGGTTTGACATTTGTCGCGAGCATGGTATAATAATGGCGGAAAGTCCGGCAGACGCCGTTTTGCCCCCCTTGGCGGCCCCTTACCGCCTTTATCGGGAGTACCGCTACGGCCGGATCAAGCTGACTGTCTACCACCGCCAGGGAAACGAGGAATAACCCCATGAAAATTGCGATCTACCCCGGCAGCTTCGACCCCATCACCCTGGGGCATATGGATATCATCCGTCGGGCGGCCCAGTGCTTTGACCAGGTGTATGTCTGCGTGCTGGTCAACTGCGACAAAAAGCCCATGTTCTCCGCCGACGAGCGGGTGGACATGATCCGCCGCTCCGTGGCGGACCTGCCCAATGTGACGGCGGAGCACTACAGCGGCCTGCTGGCCGCCTATGCCCGGGAAAAGGGGGCCAGCATCCTGGTGAAGGGCCTGCGCAACGCCACGGATTTCGACCAGGAATATCAGATGGCCAGCATCAACCGGGGCATCTGCCCGGGGCTGGAGACGGTTTTCCTTCCGGCCAGTCCCGCCTATCAGCATTTCAGCAGCACCATGGTCCGGGAAATGATCCGCTACGGACAGCCTATGGAACAATATGTGCCGGCCCCGGTGGCCGAGCAGTGGAAAGGACGGTCATAAATGGAAGACAAAAATGTGCAGAAGCTTCTGGACATGCTGTTCGGCATGATCGACGAGGCCAAGGGCGCCACCTTCAGCTCCGAAAAATGCGTCATCAACCGCGATGAGGCGCTGGACCTGCTGGACGAGATCCGCAACAAGCTGCCCGGCGAGCTCACCAAGGCTCAGGAGCTGATGAAGTCCAAGGAGCAGTATGTGGACAAGGCCAATCACGAGGTCCGCCGCATGCTGGACCAGGCTCAGGATGAGGCCAAGCGCCTTCGGGAGCAGGCCCAGGCCGAGGCCAAGCGCATGCTGGAAAAGGCCCAGGAGGACGCCAAGACCATCGTCTCCGAAAGCGAGACCATCCAGCGGGCCCAGCGCCGCAGCAGCGAGATCATCCGCCAGGCCGAGGACCGCAGCCGCCAGCTGTACCAGGTGGCCAACACCTACACCGAGGACGCCCTGCGCCGGACGGAGGAGGCCATTCAGGCCGCCCTGGACGAGGTGCGGGAGTCCCGCGTCCGCTATCGCAGCGCCTCCGCCGAGCAGATGCAGGCCTGCCAGGAGAAGCTCAAGGCCGACCCCGTCAAGCCCTCCTCCGAGGAGTGACAAATTTCCCTGTTCATTTTTGTGCTTTTCGCTGAAATTTACTGGTTATTCTGCCAAAAGCCCGCATGCTGGTGTCTTGTCAGCCTCCGGGATGCGGGTTTTTGGCGGCAAAATAGAACAGCCGTTTGAAAAAGTGCAGGAAATCCCTGGAAAAACCCATAATTCCGGGATTTTGAGCGAAAAAGCGGGTTAAAATACCCCTTGAAAAATTTTATATAGCGTTATATAATAAAGACACATATCTGATGGTGTCTTTTTTTTGATTTCGATGTGGGACAAAATGGTGGCAAAACCCATGATTGTGTGGCGATAGCCCACGGTTTTCCCACAAAACAGCGCCGAGGGGAGGGGGAGCAGGCATGAACGGTCAATATGCGCACAACATTGACGCCAAGGGCCGTCTGTTTATCCCCACCAAGCTCCGGGACGAGCTGGGCGGCACCCTCCACGTCACCATTGGCCAGGATCACTGCCTGTCCGTCTACTCCGACGAGGGCTGGGCCCGGTTCAACGAAAGTCTGAAGGGCAAGAGCTTCACCGAGATCAAGCGCCTGCGGATGATGTACGCCTATATGACCGACTGTGTCCCCGATGCCCAGGGCCGCATTCTCCTGCCCGCCAAGCTGCGGCAGTATGCCAACCTGGAAAAAGAGGTGGTCATCATCGGCATCTTCGACCGGGCCGAGATCTGGAACGCCGCTCTTTGGCAAAAAATGGAGGACGAGGCCTTCAGCTCCGGTGAGCTGGAGAAGGCGATGGAAGAAATGGGGATGTGAGCCATGGCATTTGACAGAAACGAAGCCGCCGATGTGGCCTTCGGCCACCGCCCCGTTCTGCTGGACGAGTGCATGGAGGGCCTGGCCATCCGCCCCGGCGGCATATACCTGGACGGCACTCTGGGCCGGGCGGGCCACTCCTGGGAGATCGTCCGCCGCCTGATCGCCGGCGGCCGCCTGATCGGCCTGGACCGGGACGAAACCGCCCTGGAGGCCGCCCGTCAGCGGCTGGCCCCCTACGCCGATCGTGTCACCCTGGTCCACAGCAACTTCAGCCGGGTGGCGGAGGTGCTGGATGAGCTGGGGATTCCGGCGGTGGACGGCATGCTCTTTGACCTGGGGGTGTCCTCCCCGCAGCTGGACGACGCCCAGCGGGGCTTCTCCTATATGCACGACGCCCCCCTGGACATGCGCATGGACCGCACCGCCGACCTTACCGCCCGCACCGTGGTCAACGAATGGTCCTATGAGGAGCTGCGGCGGATCCTGTATGAATACGGCGAGGAGCGCTACGCCCCCGCCATTGCCCGGCGCATTGTCGCCGCCCGGGAGGAAGCTCCCATCGAAACCACCGGCCAGCTGGTGGACCTGATCAAAAGCGCCATGCCGCCCCAGGCCCTGCGGGAAAAGCAGCACCCGGCCAAGCGGAGCTTCCAGGCCCTGCGCATCGCCGTCAACGGCGAGCTGGAGGAGCTCACCGCCATGCTGCGGGGCGCGGCCAGCCGTCTGGCCCCCGGCGGACGCCTGGCGGTGATCACCTTCCACTCGCTGGAGGACCGCATCGTCAAAAAAACCATGCAGGAGCTGGCCACCGGCTGCACCTGTCCCCCCAATTTCCCGGTCTGCGTCTGCGGCAAAAAGCCCACGGTGCGCCTGGTGAACCGCAAGCCCATCGTCTGCGGCCCCGCAGAGCTGACCTATAACCCCCGCGCCCGCAGTGCCAAGCTGCGTGTGGCGGAAAAGCTGTAAATTTTCCTGTTTTTGGAAACGATTTCAACATACGAAAGGAGCTGCCCGACCATGGCGGAGAATACGAGAAGGATGAACAACGAGCCGGTTTTCGGCAGCCTTGCCTATGATCTGAATACCCTGAACTGGGGCGAGTTCGACGGCAATGCCGTCCGCCAACCCCAGGAACAGCCCCAGGAACCTCTGCGCCGTCCGGAGCGCCGGGAGCGTCCCCGGCAGGAGCCCCGCCGCCGTCCGGCAGCCCGTCCCCGGGAGCATGCCTCCCCGGTTATGCTGGCCGGTGTGGCCGTGCTGCTGATGATGGCCGTGGTGCTGATGATGGGCTATATCCGCCTGATGCAGGCCAGCCACGACGTCACCGTCAAGCAGGCCCAGCTGCAGCAGGCCCAGGAGGACAACGTGGCCCTGGGCGTGGCATACGAAAAGGCCTTTGACCAGTCCGCCGTCAAGGCGGCGGCCCAGGCCGCGGGCATGACCAAGCCCACCACCGACCAGATTGAGTACATCGAGCTGGGCGGGGCGGACATGGCCGAGATCTGTCGTCCCGAGTCCACGGGACCCCTGGCCCAGGCCTGGAACTGGGTAAAGAACGGCGTGGACGCAGTGGTGGAATATTTCCGCTGAGCGCCGCCATATAGTTAAGACGCGCAAGGAGTGAGAAGGAATACTTCTTGCTCCTTGCCTTGGTATTCCGGCGAAAGGAGCAGCCCATGTTCAGACCCAGAAAGAGAAAACCCAGCGAAAAAAAGCAGCGTTCACCGGAATTTTATGCCCGGCAGGCCACCCGCACCGTCCGCAGCCGCACCTTCTGGCTGATGCTGGTCATGGGCATCCTGCTGTTCGTGATCCTGTTTTTCCAGCTGTACCATCTCCAGATCACCCGGCACCAGGAGATGCAGACCCGGGCCCTGGACCAGCAGACCCGCCAGACGGTGGTCTCCGCCTTCCGCGGCACCATCTACGACCGCAACGGCAGCCAGCTGGCGGTGTCCGTGTCCACGGAGACGGTGTTCCTGTCCCCCAAGGACCTGAAGGAGCAGCTGGACGCCGAGGAGGAGCGCCTGGCGGAGATCCGTCAGAAGAATGCCTCCCTGGCGGAGGGGGAAACGCCCCTGTCCGAGGAATCCCAGGTCCACTGGACCTATGATTCCCTGGCCGCCAGTCTCTCCGGGATTCTGGGCGTGTCCCAGGACACCATCCGCTCCTGCATGGACCGCACGGACTCCCAGTATGAGGTCCTGGCCAAGAAGGTGGACGAGGACATGGCGGACCAGATCCGCCAGCTCATCAACGACACCGATGTCCACGGCGTTTACATGGTGGCCGACGCCAAGCGGGTGTACCCCTACGGCTCCCTGGCCTCCCATGTCCTGGGCTTTGTGGGCACCGACAACACCGGCCTGTATGGCCTGGAATCCCGTTACGACAAGTACCTCCAGGGCCAGACCGGCCTGGTGGTCACCGCCAAGGACGAGCGGGGCAATCCCCTGCCCTATGAGTATGAGCAGTATTTCGCCGCCGAAAACGGCCAGGACCTGGTCCTGACCCTGGACGCCAACGTCCAGTATTATCTGGAGAAATATGTGGGCGAGATGGCTGACAAATACGGCGCGGAGCACGGCGCCACCGGCATCGTCATGGACGTGAAAACCGGCGGCATCCTGGGCATGGTGTCCTATCCCACCTACGATGTCAACGACGCCTTCACCGTTCAGAACGACCTGTTCAAGAAGAACCTCACCGACACCTCCGACCAGCTGCTCAAGCAGTGGCGCAACAAGGCCCTGAACGATACCTACGAGCCCGGCTCCACCTTCAAGATCCTCACCATGTCCGCCGCCATGGAGGAGGGGCTCATCAATATGAACACCACCTACACCTGCACCGGCGGTATCCACGTGTCCGACGCCACCATCCACTGCACCGGCACCCACGGCACCCAGACCCTGAAGGAGGCAGCGGCCCACTCCTGCAACCCCGCCTTCATCACCTTCGGCCTGCAATTGGGCAACGAGAAGTTCTATGAATACATGAACGACTTCGGCCTGATGAACGGCACCGGCGTGGACCTGGACGGCGAGGCCACCGGCGTTTTCGCCAGCCCCGAGAACTTCACCCAGCTGGACCTGGCCTGCTACGCCTTCGGCCAGAACTTCAACGTCACGCCTCTGGCCCTGATCGCGGCCCAGGCCGCCTGCGTCAACGGCGGCTATCTGCACACCCCCTATCTGGTGGAGCAGATCGTGGACAGCGACGGCAACATCACCTATCAGCACGACAACACCCCCGTGCGCCAGGTGGTCAGCGAGGAAACCAGCGCCCACGTCCGGGAATGCCTGGAATACGTGGTGTCCGACGGCACCGGCCGCAACGGCCAGGTGAAGGGCTACCGCGTGGGCGGCAAAACCGGCACCGCCGACAAGGGCCAGACCGGCGACCTGGTGGTCTCCTTTGTCAGCTTCGCCCCGGCGGACGATCCCCAGGTCATCATCCTGGTGACCATGGACACCCCCAGCCGCAGCGCCGGTACCTCCGTGTCCGGCGGCAGCATGGTGGCCCCCGTCAACAGCAAGATCATGGCGGATATCCTGCCCTATCTGGGCATTGAGCCCACCTACAGCGCCGAGGAGCTGCTGGGCGCGGATACCACCGTTCCCTATGTCATCGGCAGCTCCGTGGCCGACGCCAAGAGCCGCATGGAATCCCGGGGCTTCACCTGCAAGGTGGTGGGCGCCGGCGACACCATCACGGACCAGACCCCCGCCGGAGGCGCGGTGATCCCCGGCAAGTCCACCGTCATCCTCTACGCCGGGGCCGAAAAGCCCAACACCATGTACACCGTTCCCCAGCTGGTGGGCAAGACGGCGGCGGAGGCCAACGTGGCCGCCACCAACGCCGGGCTCCTGGTGCGGTTCAGCGGCGCCACGCAGACCACCTCCGGCAACATCCGGGTCCTCAGCCAGAGCCTGGAGGCCGGGCAGCAGGTGCCTGCCGGTACGGTGATCACCGTGCAGCTGGGCGACGCCAACATGACAGACTGACGCGGAAAGGAGCGCCCTTTTGTGAATCTGTGGGACCTGCTGACCGGCGTGCCCATCCGGTACGCCTCGGCGGACCTGCCCCGGGACGTCACCGGCGCAGGCTATGATTCACACACGATACGGCCCGGCCAGGTGTTCGTGGCCATCCACGGAGCCAACGCCGACGGCCACGATTACACGGCCCAGGCCCGGCAGCGGGGCGCGGCATGCGCCGTGTCCGCCCACCCGGTGGAGGGGCTGCCCTATGTCCTTGTTCCGGACCCCCGCAGGGCCCTGGCCCTTATGGCGGGAAATTTCTTCCGCCACCCGGACCGGGAGCTGTCCCTGATCGGCGTCACCGGCACCAACGGCAAAACCTCCGTGACCTGGCTGACGGCGGGGCTGCTTCAGGCCCTGGGCATCCCTACGGGCCTGATGGGCACCAACGGCTGCCGCATAGGCGACGCGGTCCTGCCCAGCCGCCGCACCACCCCGGAGTCCTGGGAGGTGCAGGATCTGCTGCGGCAGATGGCCGATTCCGGCTGCACCCACGCCGTGATGGAGGTCTCCTCCCACGCATTGGCACTTGACCGCGTCTGCGGCTTGGCGTATACTATAGCCGCTTTCACCAATCTCAGCCGGGACCACCTGGATTTTCACGGCGCCATGGAGGACTACGCCGCCGCCAAGGCGGCCCTGTTCCGCCAGTGCCGCGCCGCCGCGGTAAACCGCGACGATCCCTGGACGGAGCGCATTCTCCGGGACTGCGCCTGTCCCGTATATGACTACGGGCTTCACGGAGGGCACCTGCTGGCAGAGGACATGGACCTCTCCCCTACCGGCGTCCGGTTCACCGCCCGGGAGGGCGAAGTCTCCTGTCCCGTGTCCGTGTCCATCCCCGGACTTTTCACCGTGTACAACGCCCTGGCGGCGCTGTCCATGGCCCGCCTGTCCGGCATTTCCCTGCCGGACGCCGCCGGTGCTCTGGCCAAGGTGCCCGCCGTTCCCGGCCGCATGGAGCCGGTATCGGCCCCGGGGCTGGGCTGCCGCATCTTCATCGACTTTGCCCACACGCCGGAAGCCCTGGCCAAGGCCCTGGAGGCCCTCCGGCCTATGACCCCGGGCCGCATCATCGCGGTGTTCGGCTGCGGCGGCTGCCGGGATAAGGGCAAGCGCCCCCTGATGGGGGCCGCCGCCGGGCAATACGCCGACCTGACGGTGCTCACCTCCGATAACCCCCGCACCGAGGACCCCCTGGCCATCATCCGGGACATTCTCCCGGGGCTCAGCGGCCCCCATCTGGTGATCCCGGACCGCCGGGAGGCCATTTTCCGGGCTCTGGACCTGGCCCGCCCCGGCGACACGGTGATCCTCTGCGGCAAGGGCCACGAGATCACCCAGGAGACAGGCGGCCACCGGCTGCCTATGGATGAAAGACAGATCATTGCAGAATATATAAACGGAAGCTGACCCGCGTCCCCTGCGGGACGGGAAGGAGAGAACATGATGGAAATCATTCTGGCAGGCGTTGTGAGCCTGGTCATCACCCTGGCAGCAGGCAAGCTGCTGATCCCCGCCCTGATCCGGCTGAAGGCCGGGCAGAGCATCAAAGAGGTGGGCCCCACCTGGCACAAGGGCAAGCAGGGCACTCCCACCATGGGCGGCCTGATGTTCATCATCGGCATCGGCATCGCCATTCTGATCCTGGGCTGGAAGGGCATGCTGGAGGGGAACTTTACCCACCTGTATGTCTATGTGTTCGCCCTGGTGTTCGGCGTCATCGGCTATATCGACGACTATCAGAAGGTGAAGCACCACCAGAACACCGGCCTCACCGCTCCCCAGAAGTTCCTGCTGCAACTGGCGGCTGCCGTGGCCTTCCTGTGCCTGATGCGCTACGAGGGCATGCTGAGCCCCAACCTGTATATCCCCTTCTTCAACACCCATCTGGTGCTGCCGTGGGTGGTGTATATGATCTTCGCCGCCTTCGTCATCATCGGCACCGTCAACGCCGTGAACATCACCGACGGTGTGGACGGTCTGTCCTCCAGCGTCACGGTGCCCGTGGCCGTGTTTTTCGCGGTGCTGGGCGGCCTGTGGCAGGGCTGCTCCCAGCTGGGGGTCTTCGCCGGGGCTCTGGTGGGTGGTCTGCTGGGCTTCCTGTTCTATAACCACTACCCTGCCAAGGTGTTCATGGGCGACACCGGCTCCCTGTTTCTGGGCGGCGCGGTGGCGGCCCTGGCCTTTGCCTATGACATGCCCCTGATCCTGCTGCTGGTGGGCTTCGTCTACCTGTGCGAGACCCTGTCCGACATCATCCAGGTGACGTATTTCAAGCTGACCCACGGCAAGCGTATCTTCAAAATGGCCCCCCTCCACCACCACTTCGAAATGTGCGGCTGGAAGGAGACCAAGGTGGTGGCGGTGTTCGCCGCCGTCAGCACCATTTTCTGCGTCCTGGCCTATCTGGGCGTCATGGACCGCTTCGGCGCATAACCTGAAACCTGCCGGAAAGGAGGGAACCGTATGGCCCGCACCAAGAGTAAAAAACGCCTGGTAGGCACCTGGAGCACCCAGCAGCGCCGGGAGGCCATGGAGCAATCCAGGGAAGCGGCCCGGGGCCCTGTAGACCTGCCGTTTCTGCTGCTGACCCTGCTGCTGACGGCTATGGGCATGGTCATGGTGCTGTCCGCCAGCTTCCCCTCCGCCTACTATGAAAACGGCGGCAACGGCGCGTACTACTTCGTCCGCCAGGGCATTTTCGCCGTGCTGGGCCTGGCCGCCATGTTCGGCCTCAGCAAAATGAACTATCAGCGCCTGCGGGGCGTGGGCCGTCTGCTGCTGTGGGGCTCCATCCTGCTGCTGGTGCTGGTCATCGTCCCCGGCAACCCCATCGCCATCACGGAAAACAACGCCACTCGCTGGCTGGGCATCCGGGGCACCTTCCTGCGGTTCCAGCCCTCGGAGCTGGCCAAAATGGCCGTGGTCATCTATTTCTCCGCCACCATTTCCAAAAAACGCGAAAAAATGCAGACCTGGAGCCAGGGCATCTGGCCCTATGTGCTGATTCTGGGCGTTATCGCCCTTCTGATGATGCGGGAGCCCCACCTGTCCGGCACCATCCTCATCGTCTGCACGGGCATCGTGCTGATGATCGTGGGCGGCATCAAGGGCTGGCTGATCCCCCTGGGCATCGGCGGCGTGGGCCTGGTGGGCGCCCTGTATGTGATCCTGGTGCAAAAGGGCATCCTGCACTACGGGGAAAACCGCATCAACACCTGGCGGGACCCTTTCAACGCCGAGTGGTATCGGGGCGACGGCTGGCAGATCGCCCAGTGCCTCATTGCCATCGGCTCCGGCGGCCTGCTGGGCGTGGGCCTGGGCAAGGGCCGCCAGAAGTTCCTGTACCTGCCCGAGGAGCACAACGACTGCATCTTCGCCGTGATCTGCGAGGAGCTGGGCCTGGTGGGAGCCTGCGTCATCATGCTGGTGTTCGCCCTGCTGATCCTCCGGGGCTTCTGGATTGCCCTCCACGCCCGGGACCGGTTCGGTGCCCTGCTGGTGGTGGGCTTCATGACCCTCACCGGGCTCCAGACCTTCCTGAACATTGCGGTGGTCACGGGCCTGGTGCCCGCCACCGGTATTTCCCTCCCCTTCTTCAGCTACGGCGGCACGGCCCTGCTGTGCCAGCTGGCGGAAATGGGCATTGTACTCAGCGTCTCGCGGCAGATGCCTGCCCCGGAAAACGGATAGGAGGCCCTCTCATGAAAGTGATTTTTACCTGCGGCGGCACGGCGGGCCATGTGAACCCCGCCCTGGCCCTGGCAGGCTATATGCAGAAGCAGGATCCTCAGGTGCAGGTGCTGTTTGTGGGCACCCCCGACGGCATGGAGCGGGACCTGGTGGAAAAGGCCGGTTATGCCTTCCGGGGCATCCCCATGGGAGGCTTCCAGCGCTCCCTGGGCCACGGCGGCCTGGCCCACAACCTGCGCTCCCTGTCCATGCTGACCAAATCTCACAGCCGGGCCCGGGCCATCCTCCGGGACTTCCGCCCCGATCTGGTGGTGGGCACCGGCGGCTATGCCAGCTATCCAGTGGTCAAGTGCGCCGCCGGTATGGGCATTCCCACGGCGGTCCACGAGTCCAACATGGTCCCCGGCCTCACCACCAAAATGCTGGAGGGCAGCGCCGACCGCATCATGGTGGGCTTTGAGGAGTGCCGCCAGCACTATCGCCATCCCGACAAGATCGTCGTCACCGGCACCCCGGTGCGGGGCGACTTCTTTGACCTGACCCGTTCCCAGGCCCGGGAAAAGCTGGGCCTCACCGACGGCCGTTCCCTGATCGTGTCCTTCTGGGGCAGCCTGGGGGCCAGCCACATGAACGCCCACATGGAGGATTTCTTCCGCCTGGAGGCGGCGGAGGGTATGCCCTTCCACCACATCCACGGCGTGGGCAAAAGCGGCTATCCCGCCATGACCCAGCGTCTGCGGCAGGACGGCCTGGAGGACCTGGCCGGTCTGGACGTCCGGGAGTACATCTACGACATGGCCCCGGTCATGCGGGCGGCGGACCTGGTGATCTGCCGGGCCGGTGCCTCCACCATCAGCGAGATCACGGCTCTGGCCACTCCGGCCATCCTGGTCCCCTCTCCTTACGTCACCAACAACCACCAGGAGAAGAACGCCCGCATCCTGGAGCGGCACGGCGGAGCCGTGGTGCTGCTGGAGGCGGACGCCTCCGGCGAGGCTCTGTACCGGGCCGCCTCTGGTATTCTCCGTGACCCCCAGCGCCAGGCGGACATGAGCCGCGGCATGGCGGAGCTGGGCATCCGGGACGCCACAAAGCGTCTCTATGACACCGTCATGAGCATCCGCAAGTAACCCTCTGCCCCACCCCCTGCATAGGATAGCGGGAAAAAGCTATGAAAGGCGGGGGCATATGAGCCTGATGATAGAAGGGGGACGCCGCCTGTCCGGCGAACTGACGGTACAGGGGGCAAAAAACAGTGTGCTGCCCATTCTGGCAGCGTGTATTCTCAGCGGGGACGTCTGTGTTTTGCAGCGCTGTCCCCATCTGGAGGACGTGGACACATCCATCGACATCCTGCGTCACCTGGGCTGCGCCGTTCGCTGGAACGGCCCGGACCTGGAGGTGGATTCCTCCACCCTGACCCGCTGGGACATTCCGGACCGGCTTATGCGCCGCATGCGCTCGTCCGTGGTGTTTCTGGGGGCCATTCTGGCCCGATGCGGCCAGGCGGAGCTGTCGTACCCCGGCGGCTGCGCCATCGGGGCCCGGCCCATCGACCTGCACCTATCCGCCCTGCGGACCCTGGGGGCCTGCATCCGGGAGGAGGGCGGCAGCCTGGACTGCACCGCCCCGGGCCTCACCGGGGCCGAGATCGTTCTGAGCATCCCCAGCGTGGGGGCCACGGAAAACGCCATGCTGGCCGCCGTAGGAGCCTCCGGCGTCACCACCATCTCCAACGCCGCCCGGGAGCCGGAGATCGTGGACCTGCAGGCCTTCCTGCGGAAGCTGGGGGCCAGCGTTCACGGCGCAGGTACCTCCACCGTGGTGGTGGAGGGCGCGGAGCAGCCCCTCCATGGCTGCTGCCACCGGATTTTAGGGGACCGCATCGCGGCGGCTACATACCTGGCGGCAGCAGCCGCCGCCGGCGGAGACGTGTTCCTCCGGGACATCGACTACCGCCACCTGTCCACCGTCACCGGCGTCCTGCGTCAGGCCGGGTGTACCCTGTCCTGTCAGGAGGACGGCATCCGCCTGGTGTCCGACGGACGCCTGCGGGCCGTCAGTCCCATTCGCACCGCCCCCTATCCGGGCTTCCCTACCGACGCCCAGGCGGTGGTCATGTCCGCCCTGCTGCGCAGCAGCGGAACCACCGTATTCGTGGAAAACATTTTCGAGAGCCGCTATCACCATGTGCCGGAGCTGGTGCGCATGGGGGCCGACATCCGGCTGGAGGGCCGGGTGGCGGTGGTCTGCGGCGTTGACCGGCTCCAGGCCGCCCGGGTCCGGGCCATGGACCTTCGGGGCGGAGCCGCTCTTGTGATCGCCGGGCTTCAGGCCCACGGCGTCACCACGGTGGAGCACCTCCACCACATCCGCCGGGGCTACAGCGACCTGCCCGGGGACCTGGCCCTTCTGGGGGCCCACATACACACAGAGAACACAGAGGGAGGCGCTTCCGATGACCCAACCCCGCAGACACAGACGCAGCCGCCGGAAACGGCAGGGCAACTTTGCGTTTCTTTATAGATTGCTCACCTTCGTGATGATATGCGGCGCCATTGTGGCGGCCCTGTCCCTGTTTTTCAAGGCGGACCAGATTTTCGTCACCGGCACCTCCCGCTATTCCCAGCAGCAGGTGCTCCAGGCCAGCGGCATCCGCCAGGGCGGGAACCTGTTCCTGCTGAACAAGCACCAGGCCGCCGCCGCCATCACCGACCAGCTGCCCTATGTGGAGTCCGTCCGCATCCGCCGCCAGCTGCCCAACGCCCTGCGCATCGAGATCACCGAGTGCACCCATCCCCTGGCCCTGGAGCAGGATGGGGCCCTGTGGCTGCTCAACGGCAACGGTAAGCTCATTGACAAGCTCCAGCCCGGCCAGGGGGAGTCCTGCCCCCTGGTCACGGGCCTGACCTTAACCTCCCCCCAACTGGGCCAGCTGGCCGTCCCGGAAAACCAGGACAAGTGGAACCTGCTGCAGCAGCTTTGGCGGCTGCTGCGCGGCAAGGACATGGCCGGGGATGTCCAGTCCATCGACCTGACGGACACCGGCCGCATCACCCTGCGCTATCTGGACCGGTTTGACGTGGTCCTGAAATCCGACGACGATCTGGACTATCGCCTGAACTATCTGGCGGCGGTGATCCAGCGGCTGGACGGCAGCGATCAGGGCACCATTCAGTGGGACAAGGACGGCAAGGCCCGTTTCATTCCCGGCTAAACCGCAACTTTTCCCGGGAAATCATCCCCCGCCCCTTGACGGTTCACCAAAACCGTTATACAATAGAAAAAGCACGTTATATTGCATACAGCTATCTTTCGATATATACTGGCAGGAGGAACCATCATGGCATTTGAAATGGAAACCGGCCCCGAGAATGTGGTCAATATCAAGGTCGTCGGCGTCGGTGGCGGCGGCAACAACGTGGTCAACCGCATGGTACGCTCCGGCACCAAGGGCGTGGACTTTGTGGCCGTCAACACGGACAAGCAGGTGCTGAACGCCTCCAGCGCCACCTATAAAATCCAGATCGGCGAGAAGCTGACCCACGGCAAGGGGGCCGGCTCCAATCCTGAGGTGGGCCAGAAGGCCGCCGAGGAAAGCCGCAACCAGCTGACCAAGTCCCTGGAGGGCACCGACATGGTGTTCATCACCGCCGGTATGGGCGGCGGCACCGGCACCGGCGCTGCCCCCGTGGTGGCGGAGATCGCCCGCGAGCTGGGCGTTCTCACCGTGGGCGTGGTCACCAAGCCCTTCTCCTTCGAGGGCCGCCGCCGGATGATGCAGGCGGAAAAGGGCATCGAGGAGCTGCGCAAGCGGGTGGACTCCCTGGTCATCATCCCCAACGAGCGTCTGAAATACGCCACCGACCAGAAGATCACCTTCGCCAATGCCTTCGAAATCGCCGATGATGTGCTGCGCCAGGCGGTGCAGTCCATCTCCGACCTGATCCGCGACACCGGCTTCATCAACCTGGACTTTGCCGACGTCACCACCGTGATGAAGGATGCGGGTCTGGCCCACATGGGCGTGGGCCGCGCCGCCGGCAAGGGCAAGGCCGAGGAGGCCGCCAAGATGGCCATCTCCAGCCCCCTGCTGGAAACCTCCATCAACGGCGCTCACGGCGTGCTCATCAACGTCACCGGCTCCATGGACATCGGCCTGGAGGAGGTGGAGCAGGCCGCCAGCCTGGTCCAGGATGCCGTCCATCCCGACGCCGTCACCATCTTCGGCGCCACCTTCGACGAAAGCCTGGAGGACGAGATCCGGGTCACCGTCATCGCCACCGGCTTCGCGGAGAACAAGCCCGAGGAGTCTCAGCCCGGCGCTCAGACCACTGCCCAGCCCGCACAGGCTTCCCAGCCTGCCGCCGCCCAGCAGCCCGCCCCTCAGCCCGCCGTCTCCCAGCAGGCCCAGCAGCTCAACGAGTCCGTGGACCAGGAGGCCAGAGCCGCCCGGGAAAGCATCGACCGGGCCTATGAGGATATCTTCCGGATTTTCTCCAAGGACAAATAATCCATAATAACCACAGCGCCCACTCCGTTCCGGAGCGGGCGCTGCTTTTCACCACTTATTCTCCACTTTTTCCGCAAATCCGATCATATCCCGGACCCGGATCACGGTTCCGTCGTCCAGTGTGGCCGTTCCGGTGAAGCGGCCGAACACCTGGTGCTGGTCGGATTTGATGAGCTTCACGTCCGTGCAGGCGGCCCGGTCCAGAATGGGGACAAACTTCATCTCGAACCGCCCGTCGTCGGAGGTAAAGCGCCAGGGGGACAGGAAGTCGTCCCTTCCCTCCCGCTGGGGGATATGGAACCGCACCTGGCTGAGCTTGTGGGCCTTGCCGCCGTAAAACAGCATATTCTCGCTGGCGGCGGAGGTATCGCCGAAGCCATAGCCGATGTTCCACCCGAAGGGCACGCCCTCCACCTGACCGGAGGCGCTGCCCCAATACCAGGTGTTGTGATAGGTCCACACCCCCCGGCCCCAGTCCAGCACGCCGAAGGAGTCCGCCGGGTCAAAGACGTAGGTTTTCTCCCCCAGCCGCACCTGGCCCCGGGCCCGCATGCAGTTGATCTTCTGGTTGAAGTAGAAGCACCCGGGCCTGTCAAAGGGCGTGCAGATGACCATGGACTCCTCCGGCTCCTCCGTCAGGACAATGGACCCGTCTATGGTCTGGCCGTCCAGGAACTTCTCCATGTGAAAGGTCAGCTCCCGGCCCTCCGGCACATGCCGGAACACCAGGGCATAGCCCCCTCCGGAGATAGCGGTGGTGCCCCTGTCCGACGACTCCGGCAGGCCGGTTTTCCCCATGGGAAAGGCCCGCATGGGGCTTTTGGTGCGTTCCCAGCCCTCATTGAAGTGCAGGAACGAAATGGAGTCCAGGCCCATGTACCCGTTGTCATCGATGGTCAGGGCCACGGCGAAGTGGTCGTTGGCCACCAGGTAATAGTCCCACTCCTTGATCCGGGACGCCGGGGCCTTGATATCCGCCCGGCGATAGATGGGCAGGAGCCGCTTGGCATAGCCCGGCTCCCGCAGATTGCCGCTGCCGTCCAGCAGGGGCCCCGACGTGGTGATCTCATGCTGCATCATAGTGCCCTCCCGTTGCATTTTCTCCATTTTATCACACGCCGCCGCATTTTTCCACAGGGACTTCCTTTTTCGCCGGATTTCCTGTATACTGGACCCATCACACAAGGAGGCGACCCCTATGACGCAGGAAACCATCCGCCCCGGCCGGTGGCGGCATTTCAAGGGCAATGAATATCAGGTGCTGGGCCTGGCCCGGCACTCGGAGACGCTGGAGGACATGGTGGTATACCGCGCCCTGTACGGTGACGGCGGCCTGTGGGTGCGGCCCACCTCCATGTGGCTGGAAGCCGTGGACCGGGACGGGTACCGCGGCCCCCGCTTCGTGCGGATCGGGGACTGAGCCATGGACTATGCCGTGGTGCACTCCGGCCGCCGGACCATCGCCATCCAGATCCAGCGGGACGGCCGGGTGGTGGTCCGTGCCCCCTATGCCGCCACGGCGGAGGATATCCGCCGGGTGGTGGACAGCCACCGGGACTGGGTGGAGAAAACCGTCCGCCGCCAGCAGGAGCAGCTGGCAGCCTCCCCTCCGGAGCCCACGGCCCAGGAAATGCAGGAGCTGGCCCGTCAGGGTCGGGAATATCTGCCCCGCCGGGTAGCCTATTGGGCCGCCCGGATGGGCGTGATGCCCACCGGCCTGCATATCACCGCCGCACGGACCCGCTGGGGCAGCTGCTCCGGAAAAAACAGCCTCTGCTTTTCCCTGTTTCTCATGCGCTATCCCCCGGAGGCCATCGACGCCGTGGTGGTCCATGAGCTGGCCCATATCCGCCACAAAAACCACGGCCCGGACTTCTACCGCTTCGTGGAGAAAACCCTGCCGGACTACCGGCAGCGCATCGCCCTTCTGAAGCAGTCTCCGGCAATTAAAGTCCCTGAACCAAAATGAGATTTCCCTATTGTGCCCCCCGTCAAAACGTGGTATGATGGGAAAAGAATTCAACAACAGGAGGAAGGAACCATGAACGATACCTGGGATCTGAGTATTCTCTATAAGGGGTTTGATGACCCCGCCTTTACCGGCGACATGGCGGCTCTGGACGCGGCCATCCGGAGTATGAACGACCTGGCGGCCCAGGCCGCCGCCCTGCCCCACGCCGACCTGGTGCACCGCTATGTGGACGGCCAGCTGCAGCTGACTACCCTGATCAGCAAGCTGTTCATCTTCTGCAGCCTGCGCACCAGCGCCAACACCGCCGACAACCAGGCCAACAGCCTGTCCGACCAGATCAGCGCCAAGATCAGCGGCTGCGCCGCCGCCGACGCCTCCCTGCGCCACACCCTGGCCGCCTTCGACGATCTGGACGCCATCATCGACGCCGACCCCGCCCTGGCGGAGTATCGCTATCTGCTGCGGAACATCCGCCGGGACAGCAAGTACCTCCTGTCCGACAAGGAGGAGGAGCTGTTCGCCCGGATGAACATTTCCGGCGCTTCCGCCTGGGAGAGCCTGCGGGATAACCTCACCAGCAGCGTGAAGGTGGAGTATAACGGCGGCGTCACCAACCTGTCCGCCATCCGGAACCTGGCCTACGACCCCGATCCCGCCGTGCGCAAGAGCGCCTATGAGGCGGAGCTGGCCTGCTATGACAAGATCAAGGACTCCGTGGCCTTCGCCCTCAACAGCATCAAGCTGCAGGTCATCAACGAGTGCCAGGTCCGGGGCTACGCCTCCCCCCTGGACAAGGCCCTGTACCAGAGCCGCATGAAGCGGGAGACCCTGGAGGCCCTGCTGGGCGCCATGGACGAGTATATGCCCAAGTTCTGGCAGTATCTGCGGGCCAAGGCCAAGGCCCTGGGCTATGAAAACGGTCTGCCCTGGTACGAGCTGTTCGCCCCCATGGGCAAGAGCGACAAGAAGTACACCACCCAGGACGCCAAGGACTATCTGCTGAACATCTTCGGCGGCTTCGACAGCCAGCTGCACGACATGGTGGAGCGGGCCTTTGACGAGGCGTGGATCGACTTCTATCCCCGTGACGGCAAGGTGGGCGGTGCCTTCGACTGCGGCGTGCCCAGCGCCAGACAGAGCCGCGTCCTCACCAATTTCGACGGCGCCTTCGGCGACATCGTCACCCTGGCCCACGAACTGGGCCACGCCTTCCACGATCAGCAGGTGTTCACCCACCCCCTGATCTGCCAGGAGTACTCCATGCCCGTGGCGGAGACCGCTTCCACCTTCAACGAGGTCCTCACCGTCACCGCCGCCATCCAGGCCGCCCAGGACAAGGACGAGAAGCTGGCCCTGATCGAAAGCCAGCTGTCCGACGCCTGCCAGATCATCTGCGACATCTACTCCCGGTTCCTGTTCGAGTCCTCCGTGTTCGAGGCCCGGCCGGAGGAGTTCCTGGACGCCGACCGCCTGTGCCAGCTGATGCTGGAGGCCCAGAAGAAGGCCTATGGCGACGGTCTGGACCAGACCTGCCTGCACCCCTATATGTGGCTGTGCAAGGGCCACTACTACAGCGGCAGCCTGAGCTTCTACAACTTCCCCTATGCCTTCGGCGGCCTGTTCGCCCGGGGCCTGTACGCCAAGTACCAGCAGGAGGGCGAAAAGTTCGTGCCTCTGTATAAGGAGATGCTCCACGCCACCTCCGTCAACGACGTGGAGGACACCGCTAAGATCGCCGGCATCGACCTGACCGACAAGGCCTTCTGGCGTCAGGGCCTGCAGTCCCTGGCCGACGAGATCGACCTGTTCTGCGACCTGGTCAAGTAAAAAACAAAAGCATCACGCAAAACCTCCGGCCCCGCCGGAGGTTTTGTGCTGCATTGGGGAATTCACGCGCCCCGTTTCACACACATTTCACGCAATTCTGCTGGCTGACTTTACATTCCTTCCCTACAAAGGGACCGGAGCCGGAGAACGTCACCGTGGGAACGGTAAACGGCCGCACCTATGCTTTTGCCGGCCTGGAGCGCATCGGCGGCGTGATGATCTGCGACATCACCGATCCCTCCTCCGTCGCATTCCGGAACTATGTGAACAGCCGCAATTATTCGGCGGATATCTATGACGACGTATCCCCCGAGGGCGTGATCTTCGTGGCGGCGGAGCAGAACAGCTCCGGAGCGCCGCTTGTCATCACCTCCAACGAGGTTTCCGGCACGGTCAGCGTAACCGCCCTGGATATGGACGCCCCGGCGGAGGACGATCCCGACCAGCCGCAGCCTCCCAAGGACGAGCCGTCTCAGCCCTCCGGGGATGCGCCGAATCAGGATGAACCCGCTTCGCCGAAAACCGGCGATGAAGCCAGTCCCGTGCTGTGGACTGCGGCGATCGTCACCACCGGCGCAGCCATGCTGGGAATGGCCGTCTGCGGCAGAAAGCAAAAGCGCATCCGGGCGAAATAAGCTGCGATTAAACAGGCCCGCATAAAAACCCAGGAGCACGGCTTTCACCGTGCTCCTGGGTTTTTATTTGTCTTTTCTCACTTGTTCCGGACCACCAGCTGGTCCGCCAGGGCGAACAGGAAATCATGGTCCGGCCACTGGGCCACGGCGTCCTTGGCCCTCCGGGTGCAGGCTTCCACCGCCCGGGCGCAGCCCTCCAGGCCGTCCACGTCCACATAGGTGATCTTGCCCTCCTCCTTGTCGGAGCCGATGGGCTTGCCGAACACCTGCTCATCGCCTACCACGTCCAGCATATCGTCCCGGATCTGGAAGGCCAGGCCCAGCTGGTCGGCAAATTCCACCGCCTGGGCCCGCATGTCGGCGGGCATATCCGCCGCCACGCAGCCAAGCTCCGCCGCACCGGAGATCATCACCCCGGTTTTCAGCCGGTACATGGCCTTCAGCTGCTCCTCCGTCTGGATGCCGTACAGGGTGTCCAGCACCTGACCGGCCACCATGCCGTCTGCGCCACAGGCCCGGGCCAGCACCCGCACCGCCTCCACCCGGCTGCCGTCGGACATACAGGGAGTCTCCGCAATCAGCCGGAAGGCCTCCGGCTGCAAAGCGTCGCCTGCCAGCACCGCCAGGGTCTCGCCGAACTTCTTGTGGGTGGTGGGCTGGCCCCGGCGCAGATCATCGTCGTCCATGCAGGGCAGATCGTCGTGGATCAGGGAATAGTTGTGCACCAGCTCCAGGGCGCAGGCATAGGGCAGGGCCAGATGCCAGTCGATGCCACCCAGCCGGGCAAACTCCAGGGTCAGCACCGGCCGGATGCGCTTGCCGCCGCCCAGAATGCTGTACCGCATGGCCTCCTGCAGGCGGCCATAGGGCTTGTCCTGGCTGAAAAGCCCCTCCAGATACTGCTCGATGGCCTGCTGATAGGCCGCATATTGCTGCTTGAATTCCATGGTCATTCCTCGCTTGCAAATTCGTTTTCGATGGGCGCGCCGTCGGGACCCTTCATCAGCCGCACCACCTGCTGCTCGGCCTTGTCCAGCTCCGTGCGGCAGGCCGCCGCCAGCCTGGTCCCCTCCTCGAACAGGGACAGGGACTGGCTCAGCTGGGCGTCGCCCTTTTCCAGCAGCGCCACGATCTCCTCCAGCCGGGCCATGTTCTCCTCAAAGGTTTTCTTTGCCATGGGTCTCCTCCCCTTCTACTTCCTCCACCCGGCAGCCCAGGGACCCCTGAGCCAGGCGAAGCTCGATTCTGTCGCCGGGCCGCACCTGCGCGCTGCTGCGCAGAATGCCGCCCTCCTCCGTCCGGGCCATGGCATAGCCCCGGCCCAGCACCTTCAGGGGGCTCAGGGCGTCCAGCTTGGCCACGGTCCCGGCAAACCGCCGGGCCTCCCGGTCCCAGTGGGTCCGGGCCGCCGATGTCATCTTGTCCTGCATATAATCCAGCTGGAGCCGCCGGTCCTGAACAAAGGCCAGGGGGTCCGTCAGCACCCGCTTTTCCGCCAGGGCCTTCAGCCGCCGCTCCTCCCGCTCCAGGCGGTGCAGCACGCTCTGGGCCATGCCGTTCTCCGTCCCCCGCAGATACCGCAGCAGCTCCGCCATATCCGGCACGGCGATCTCCGCGGCGTTGCTGGGGGTGGACGCCCGCCGGTCCGCCACATAGTCGGAGATGGTCACGTCCGGCTCGTGGCCCACGGCGGAGATCACCGGGATCTCCGAGGCATAGATGGCCCGGGCCACCCGCTCGTCGTTGAAGGCCCACAGGTCCTCCATGGAGCCGCCGCCCCGGCCGGTGATCAGCACGTCCCCCAGCTTCCAGCGGTTGGCGTACCGGATGGCCCCCACGATCTCCGGCGGGGCCTCCGCCCCCTGGACCCGTACCGGCAGCAGCAGCACCTTGGCGATGGGATAGCGCCGCCGCAGAATGCGGATCATGTCATGGACCGCCGCCCCGGCGCCGCTGGTAACGATGGCGATCCGCTGGGGATACGGCGGCAGGGGCTTTTTATGGGCGGGGTCAAACAGCCCCTCCTGCTGGAGCTTCTGCTTCAGCTGCTCAAAGGCCACATACAGGTCCCCCACCCCGTCCGGGGACAGCTGGGTGCAGTACAGCTGATATGCACCGTCCCGGGGGAACACGCTGATCCGGCCGAATACCACCGCCTGCATGCCGTTTTCCGGCCGGAACCGCAGCTTCATGGCGCTGCTTTTGAACATCACGCACCGCAGGGCGCTCTGTCCGTCCTTCAGGGTGAAGTAGTGGTGGCCGGAGGGATAGATCTTATAGTTGGACAGCTCGCCCCGGATGTAAAGTCCCGACAGCTGGGGCGTGCCGTCGATCAGGTCCTTGATCAGTCCGTTGACCTCGGACACGGCGTAAATATGGTCCACCGGCGGCTCCCCTCCTTTCGCACAGCATCAAAAACAAGGCAGGGCTGCCGCGCCCTGCCTGGTGTGGGTCATTCCTTTACTTCCGCCCGCAGGAAGCTGCCCAGGATGCCGTTGATGAACTTCACCACCTCCGGGGATTCATAGCCCTTGGCGATGTTCACCGCCTCGCTGATGGCCACCCCGTGGGGGATATCGGGCATATAGAGGATCTCGAACATGGCCACCCGCATGATGGCGGAGGCCACCAGGGAGATGCGCTCAAAGCGCCAGCCCTTGGCGTACTGCTCGATATAGGCATCCAGCTCCGCCGCGTGCTCGGCCACGCCGGACACCAGGCGGCGGATGTATTTCTCCTGCTTGTCGTTGGGGGTATCGGCATACAGGCCGCACTCCTCCGCCCGGGCGGCAAAATTCTCCCGGGAAAGCTGCTGATCCAGGAATTCCTGGATGGGCAGGTCCGTAAAGCTCAGCTCATACGCCAGATGGGTGGCGATCTCCCGTGCCGTATTCCGCGTCATAGTCGTAAATTCCTTTTTTCTCTCTGGATTTGGCCGGCTCAGTCGAAGCTGATGCCGCCCACGTGAACGTTCACCGCGTTGACCTGGAAGCCGGTCATGCCCTCCAGGGCGGCGAACACGCTGCTCTGGACCTTCTGGGCCACCTCGGACACGGCGCAGCCGTACCGCAGCAGGATGAACAGATTCACCACGATGCCCTCGCCGTCCATCTCCACCCGGATGCCCTTGGCGGTCATCTTCTTGCCGGTGACATAGTCGGAAACGTTGGCGTTCATCAGGCCGCCCACGCCCTCCACCTCCAGACAGGCGGAGGTGGCGATGGAGGCCACCACGTCCTCAGAGATCTGGATGGTGCCCATGCTCTCCTGATGGGTCATGTATTCTTTATTATCAGCCATAGCTTGCAAAACTCCTCATTTGTATTCTCAATAGAGTCCCAATATAAGAGTAGTATACCATTTCTCCCTGGGAATTACAACTGTTAATTTGCCTCCATGATCTTGATCTGTTCGGCGGTATAGTCCGTTTCGCTGATGACGATGTCCTTGATGCGGGCGGCATCAGTGGCAGTCAGGCCGCCCTCCGGCGGGGCCACCACCACGCTGACGCTTTCGGCTCCCATGAACACCACGCAGTCGGCATAGCCCTTGGCCGTCACCAGGCTCTCGATCTGGGACTCCGCCACGGTGTAGGCAGCCAGCACCTGCAGGGTCTGGGATGCCTCGTTGAGGACGCTCTGCTCGGCGTTTTCATCACTCTCCGCCTCCTTGAGCATGCTGATGGCGTTGTCCCGGGCCTGCTTGCGGCTGAGCCGGGCCGTGGCGAAATAGTCGTCCTCCGCCGGGGCGGCGGTTGGCTCCTGCCCCTTCTCCCCGTCCTGGGAGCTGACCAGAGTGGTCTGACCCAGGGTCTTTCCGGCGTTTTTCTGGATATTGTCGGTATAGCGCCAGTTCATGTACACCGCCGCGCACACCAGCAGCAGCACGGCCGCCGCCACCGCCGGCTTTTTCCATCTTTTCTTCATGTCCGTCCCTCCTGTCATGAATCCCATTGCACCACCGTGATGCGGTCTGCGGGCAGCCCCGTCAGCGCCGCCACCGCCTCCGTCACCGCCAGCCGGACACCGCCGCTGCCTGCCCCCTGGCACACCACCACGGCCCCCAGATACACCGGATACGTCTCCCGGGTCACCACCACGTCCTGATACCCGCTGCCCCGGTTCAGCGTCACCGGCTCCCGCTGGCGGCGCAGCTCGCCGTCCCGGTCCGTGTCGTCCGCGTCCTCCGCCAGCTCCAGCTCCGGCCCGTTTTTCAGCGTCAGCATCACCTGCACCCGGCCCACGCCGTCCATCCGGCCCAGCAGCTCCTCCATCCGCCGCTCCGTGTCCTCCAGGGAAAAGCTCCCGCCGCTCTCCTGGGGATCGGCGGCGGTTTTCTTCCCCGGCAGCAGCATCAGCAGAATCCCCGCCAGCACCACCAGGCCCACATATTTGTACTTCTTCCATAAATTTCCAATGTTCCACTTTTTCATACGCTCCTTACCCCAGCCAGTGCTGCTCTGACGGCGGAATGCCCAGGTCCTCCTCCAGGATGGCGGACAAGGCCCGGTTTTCCGCCATGTCCAGCGTCACGCTGCCGGGATACGGGACGCCGTCGCGCCAGGTGACCTCCACCCGGGGATGGCAGCTCAGCCCCAGCTGCGCCGCTTTTTCCGATATATATGCAGCCGTCCGCTGCCGTATGCCAAGCTCCAGCTGGGCCTGGCCCTCCCGGCGGTAGGTTTCGGCCTGCTGCTCCATGTCCCGGCTCAGGTCCTTATACCGCACCGCCAGGTCTGACAGGTCCAGCCCCGCCGCCGGACCCAGCACCGCCAGCAGCAGGATCAGCCCCCCGGTGGCCTTGGCGGCGGCCCGCACCGCCCCCTTGGGCAAAAGCGCATACAGAAGGCTCAGTCCCATGGCCGCCGCTAAGATCCCCAGCAGCCACTGCCGGATCCCGTCCATCATCCGGTAACCACCCCCAGTGCCGACGAAATGGAGATCAGCAGCAGCAGGCCGCAGGCCCCGGTCATGCCGAAGATCAGGCCAAAGGCCCCGCCTAAGGTGTCGATGAGCCCCGTCAGCTGCTCCGCTCCTAAAATACCCGCTAAAAACGCCGCCGCCTTATACACCAGATATTGCACCCCCAGCCGCACCAGCGGCAGCAGGCACACCGCCAGCACCGCCAGCAGTCCCGCCGCGCCCACGGTATTTTTCACCGCCCCGGCCCCGGCCAGAACGCTGTCCGCCGCGTCGGCCAGGATGCTGCCCACCACCGGCAGCACCCCCACGGCGCTGCGGGCCAACCGGGCCGTCACGGTGTCGGCGGAGCCTGCCGCCGCCCCGGACACCGTCAGATACAGGGTGAACAGGGCCAGCGCCCCGGTCAGCAGCCACACGGTGCCCTTGCGGATGGCCCGGCTGATCCCCGCCAGCCGCCGCTGCGGCAGCATGGCGTCCGCCGCCGCGGCGGCCACATAGAAATACACCAGCGGCAGCAGCAGCCCCCGGATCAGCGACAGCAGCAGGTCCACAAAGAAGATGGTGGCCACCTGCCGGACGCTGGCGGAGACGATGCCCCCGCTGGCGGCCACGGCGGCGGACAGGGTGGGCAGCAGCGCCTTGGAAAAGGTGTTCAGCTCCTCCACCGTCTCCTGGCCCAGGCCCATCATGGTTTTCACGCTGCCCGCCGCCGCCAGGGTAATGGCCAGCGCCCCGGCCATGGGCACAAAGTGCACCTTGCCCCCGGCGGCGTCCATGCACTCCTCCGTCAGGGCGCACAGCACCGCCGCCGCCAGCAGCACCACCCCGCCGCCGATGCTCTGCCGGACCGCCTCCTCCACATAGCCCAAGGCCCAGTCCCACAGACGGGACAGCCCCTCCGACAGGGACGCCGGGTCCTCCAGCTCCTCCGTGATCTCCTCCGCCGCAGCCGGCAGGGCGTCCCGCACCTCCCGGGGAAGCTCCGCCCCCCAGGCCGGCGCCACCAGCCACCATGCCAGCAGCAAAATCAGCATGCTCTTTCTCATACCAGCGTCCTCAACAGCTCCCATGCCGCCCGGACCAGCGGCAGGGACACCAGCACCGCCCCGAAGGCCCCGGCCGTATCCAGCACCGCCGCCATGGCCCCCTGGCCCGCGTCCCGGCATATCTCGCCGCCCAACCGGGACACCAGGGCGATGCCCAGGGTCTTTACCAGGGGCGTGAACAGCCCCTCCGGCAGTCCTCCGGCGGCAGCCAGCTCCTCCAGCATATCCAGCACCTCCGCCAGCCCCCGCAGCAGCAGGACCCCCACCACCGCGCACACCGCCAGTCCCAGCACCGCCGCCGTTTCCGGGCTGTGCTGCCGCAGCACCGCCCCCAGTATCGCCGCCGCCAGGCACACGGCGGCTATCTGCACCACCGTCTCCATGGCTACAGTCCGAACAGGGACTTCACCAGCTGGAACAGGTCGCTGATCTGCCGCACCAGCATCATCATGACCACCACCAGCCCCGCCAGGGTGGTCATCATGGCCTGCTCCTCCCGGCCGCTGCGCACCAGCAGCTGGTTCAGCACCGCCACCAGAATGCCCACGGCGGCTATTTTGAAAATCAGATCCACATCCATGTGTCGTCCTCTATATCAGTAAGATGATGAACAGCCCCGCCCCGGACAGGGCCGCCGCCCACAAAAGCCGCTCCCGCTGGCGGCTGTCCCGGCGGCGGCGGTCCGCCAGCTCCTCCAGCCGGTGGACCGCCGCCGTCAGGGCGGAGACGATCCGCTCCTCGTCGCCGGTAAGCTCCGTGTCCCGGAGAATTCCGGCGGCCTCCGGCGGCGTCAGCTCCCGGAAGCCGTCCTCCCAGGCGTCCTGAAGGGGCTGTCCCCTTTCCAGGCCCGAAAGCACCCGGGCAAAGCACCCGCCGCACAGGGACCGCCGGGCCTGCCGCTCCAGCAGCCGGGGCATGGGCCGCCGCAGGCTGCGGATCTCCGCCGCCATCTCCCCCAGGGCCGCCGCCAGCTCCGCCGCCCGGTCCGTCTCCCGCCGCCGGGCCTGTATCTCGCCCCGGCACCACAGGGCCGTCCCCAGCAGCACCAGCCCCCCGCCCAGGAGCTTCCCTACCACAATTCCTCCACGATGTACTGCCGCTGCTCCCCCTCCCGGCGGATGGTAACGGCCTTTTCAAACACCTTCGCCTTCAGCAGCTGGGAAAACAGAGGCTTGCGCCCCAGCTCCTGGCGGCCGTCGGCGTGGATGGTGGCCAGAAACCGCACCCCGCAGTGGGCCGCCGCCGCCATGGCGGCGATGTCCTCCCGGACGGTGATCTCGTCCACGGCGATGACCTGGGGATTGGCCGCCCGCAGCAGAATGGGGATCCCCACCGCCTTGGGGCAGGCGTCCAGCACGTCCGTGTGCCGCCCCACCGTCATCTGGGGCACCCCCTGATACATGACGGCGATCTCCCCCCGCTCGTCCACCACGGAGACCCGATGCTCCGGCAGTCCTCCCACGCCGTCGGACAGGCCCCGGATCAGGTCCCGCAGCAGAGTGGTTTTCCCCAGCCCCGGGGGAGACAGCAGCACCGTGCTGCGGAACTGCCCCTCCCGGAACAGCTGGGACAGCACCTCATCCCCCAGGCCCGGCTGCTCCCGGCCGATGCGCACCGTCACCGACGAGATGTCCCGCAGGTTGGTGTTGACCCCCTCCCGCAGCACCGCCGTGCCGCACACGCCCACCCGGAAGCCGCCCCGGGCGGTGAGATAGCCCCGGCTCAGGGTCTCCCCGGCGGCATACCGGGAATAATCCGTCACCGCGTCGCACAGCTGCTCCAGGTCCGTCTGGGTCACGGTGGGGCTCTGTCCCCCCTGTCCCGGCGTTATCTCCCCCTCCGGCAGCAGCACCGTCATGGGGCCTCCCGCCCGCAGGCGCAGCTCCTCCGCCCGGGCCATCTGCCGGGGCGGCAGCTGCCGGGCCTGCTGCTGCCACCGCAGCGGCAGCAGCGCCGCCGCCTGTTCATAGCGCCGGATGGCATAGCTCTCGTCCATGTTCCACACTCCTTCTTGTGTGATGCTCCAATGTATGCGGGCTCGTCCCGGGATATACCGGCAAAAGGACCCCCGGCATTGCGCCAGAGGTCCTTCGCAGATTTTCGCTTATTCCTCGCCGTCCCGCTCCCGGAACAGCAGCGTGATGCACCACAGGCCCGCCAGCCCCACCAGGGCATAGATGACCCGGCTCACGGCCGCCAGCTGGCCGCCGAACAGCCACGCCACGCAGTCGAAGGCGAAAAAGCCCACGCTTCCCCAGTTCAGCGCGCCCACGATCACCAGGATCAGCGCAATGCGGTCTATGATCTTCAAAGAGACTCCCTCCCTTTTTCCCGGAATATATGCCTTATCATGCCCGCCCCGGGCCGGGATATACAAAAAATTTTTGCCAGGCTGAAGATTTTTCTAATTTCTGCCGTTTCGGATTGCAATCCGGGGCGGGAATATGTATAATAGGGCATATGAGCGAAACCTACCGAACCTTTCGGAACAAAAGAGGAGGAGTTTTTTCATGAACAAGAAATTCGAGAAGCTGGGCTTCTACCCGGCTGACATCCTGCTGCCCAAGGATCAGGACATGCGCAAGTGGGCCGTGGTGGCCTGCGACCAGTTCACGTCCGAGCCGGAATACTGGCAGGCCGTGGAGCAGACCGTGGGCGACGCCCCGTCCACCCTGCGTCTGATTCTGCCGGAGGCCAACCTGAAGGCCCCCAATGTGGACGAGTACATCGCCGACATCAACGCCTCCATGGATAAGTACCTGGCCGGCGGTGTGTTCCAGGTGCTGCCCGAGTCCCTGGTGTATATCGAGCGCCAGCAGTCCGACGGCCGCATCCGTCACGGCCTCATCGGCATGGTGGACCTGGACGCCTACGACTTCACCCCCGGCTCCGGTGCCCTGATCCGCGCCACCGAGGGCACCGTGCTGGACCGCATCCCGCCCCGGGCCCGGGTGCGCCGCAACGCCCCCATCGAGCTGCCCCATGTGATGCTGCTGATCGACGACCCCGAAAAGACCGTCATCGAGCCTCTGACCGCCGCCTCCGGCGAGATGGACAAGCTGTATGACTTCGACCTGATGCAGAACGGCGGCCACATCCGCGGCTACAAGCTCACCGACCGCCAGGTAAACGCCGTGGCCGACGCCCTGGAGGGCCTCACCACCGACCAGGCCATGCAGAAGAAGTACGGCGTCTCCGGCGTGGCTCCCCTGCTGTTCGCCGTGGGCGACGGCAACCACTCCCTGGCCACCGCCAAGGCCTGCTACGAGGAGCAGAAGAAGGGCAAGACCCCCCAGGAGTACCTGGCCCTGCCCTCCCGCTTCGCCCTGGTGGAGGTGGTGAACAACCACGACGACGCCCTGCAGTTTGAGCCCATCCACCGGGTGCTGTTCGGCGTGGACCACGAGAAGTTCATGAACGCCTTCCGTGCCGCCTATCCCAACGCCTACGAGGGCCAGGGCAATGGCCACACCATCGAGTTCGTCTGGAACGGCGAAAGCCACTTCATCACCGTCCCCGATCCCAAGGTCCAGCTGGCCGTGGGCACCCTCCAGGGCGTCATCGACCAGTACCTCAAGGACAACGGCGGCGAGGTGGACTATATCCACGGCGACGACGTGACCCGTGAGCTGGGCTCCAAGCCCGGCAACATGGGCTTCCTGCTGCCCGCCATGGGCAAGGAGCAGCTGTTCAAGACCGTCATGGCCGACGGCGTGCTGCCCCGCAAGACCTTCTCCATGGGCCATGCCCAGGATAAGCGCTACTACATCGAGGCCCGCAAGATCGTCAAGTAACCTTCCCCTATAAGCAAAACAGCGGCCCGGACGCATGCGTCCGGGCCGCTGTTTTGCTTGTTTTTTACTTTTCGTATGCCTGAATCAAGGCCCGGAAGGCCGGAAGGCTCCGACGGATCATGTCGTTGGACACGCAGTAGCTCAGCCGCACGAAGCCCGGGCACTCGAAGCCCGTGCCGGGCACCACCAGCAGGTTGTGCTCCCGCTTGGCCTTTTCGCAGAAGGCCTCGTCGTCGCCGCCGGGGGCCTTGACGAACAGATAGAAGGCCCCGTCTGGCTTGGCGCACTGATAGCCCATCTCCGTCAGCTCCCGGTACAGCAGCTGCCGGTTCTCGTCATAGGCCGCCAGGTCCGGCAGCTCGTCGGCGCAGCGGGCAATGGTCAGCTGGATCAGCGTGGGCGGGCACACATGGCCGCAGGACCGGGCCGCCCCGGCGATGGCGTTGTACACCGCCTGGTGGTCCTCCACAAAGTCCGGCACGCAGATATAGCCGATGCGCTCGCCGGGCAGGGACAGGGACTTGGAATAGGAGTAGCACACGATGGTATTGCGGTACACCGTGGGGATGAAGGGCACCTCCACGCCGCCGTATACCAGTTCCCGGTACGGCTCGTCGGCGATGATGTAGATGGGGTGGCCGTACTCCGCCCCCTTGCGCTCCAGCAGCCGGGCCAGGCCCTCTAAGGTCTGCCGGGTATACACCACGCCGGAGGGGTTATTGGGGGAGTTGATGATGATGGCCTGGGTACGGGGGGTCAGGCGGCGCTCCACCTGGTCCAGGTCGATCTGGAACGCATCGGTGTCTGCCGGCACCACCACCAGATGACCGCCGTTGGACTCGGTAAAGGGCCGGTACTCCGGGAAAAACGGCGCCACCGCCATGATCTCGGAGTCCTCCTCCGCCAGCAGCGCCTTGATGACGGCAATCAGCCCCGGGGCCGCGCCGCAGGTGAGAAACAGGTTCCCGGGCTTCAGCTCCATGCCGAACCGGCGGTTCAGGTTGGCGGCAATGGCCTCCCGGGCCGCGTCGAAGCCGCAGGCCATGGAGTACCCGTGGACCTTGATGGAATCGGTGTCGTTGAGAATGTCGTGGATGGACTGGTTGACCTTGGCCGGAGCAGGGATGCTGGGATTTCCCAGGGAATAGTCGAACACGTTCTCCGGCCCCACCACCTGCGCCTGCTCCAGGCCATAGGCAAACAGCTCCCGGATCACGGAGGGCGCGGTGCCCAGCTGATAGAATTTCTGGTTTACCATAACATACTCTCCTCTATGTACGTGGTTTGGTCAGGACAGGTGCATCCGCCGGGACAGGACGCTGCCGGCGGCGATGGAAGCCAGCTTGGAATAGGCGCTGTCGGACCGGGACACCAGCACGATGGGCACCTTAGCCCCCAGGATGACCCCGGCGTTCTTGGCCCCGCCGAACAGGGTGGCGGCCTTGCCGATGCCGTTGCCCACCTCATAGTTGGGCACCAGCAGGATGTCCGCCATGCCCGCGCCGGGGGCACTGTAGTGCTTGTGGCGGCAGGCCTCCGGGCTGACAGCCAGGTCCAGGGCCACCGGCCCGCAGACGTTCATGTGATACTTGGCCCAGCGGTCCGTCATATGGGCCAGGGCGTCGGCGTCCACGGTGGACTGAATTTTCGGATTCACCTGCTCCGCGCCGCAGATGCAGGCGGCGTGGATGGTCTCATAGCCCAGGGCCTGGAAGCACATGGCGGCGTTTTCCAGAATGTCCGCCTTTTTCTCCAGGTCCGGGAAGGTGTTCACGCCGCCGTCGGTGAGGATAATCATCCGCCCCAGGGCGGGGATCTCATAGAACATGCAGTGGGTGGTCAGGCGGCCGGTGCGCAGGCCGTGCTCCTTATTGAACACCGCCCGCATCAGGTCGGCAGTGCCCAGGATGCCCTTCATCAGGAAATTGGCCCGGCCCTCCGCGCACAGAGCCACGGCCTTGGCGGCGCAGTCGGTGTCCGTGTCGCCGGGGATGATCTCATAGGCGGCGGGATCCTCCCCCAGTTCCCTGAGCATGGCGGCGATCTCGTCCGCGTGGCCCACCAGCACAGGAACGGCAATGCCCTCCCGCCGGGCCTCCGCCACCGCCTGGATCACCGGCCGGTCATGGGCGGCGGCCACGGCGATGATCCCGGGCTCCCCGCCCCGGGCCGCCTCGATAATGCCGTCAATGGTCTTGATCATACTGCTTTTCCTCCTTGTATTCCTCCATAAAAAATGCGTCTGTCCCTTGTGATATTCTGACCATATTATACAGCGCCGCCCCGGACCCGTCAATGCAAAAACGCCGAATGGTTCAATAAAATTTCGCTGGCCGCCCTCAGCTTGTCCCAAAAGGGCAAAGCCCTTTTGGGACAGCCCCGGATAAAACATATGCCGCCCCCCAGGGCGGCATATGTTTTATCCATCGTACACGCCCAGGATGACGATACCCGCCACCACCAGGGCGATCATGAGATAGTGCTTCAGGGACAGCTTCTCCTTCAGGAAGATCCGGCTCCACACCACCGACGCCACGCAGTAGGCGGAGATGATAGGGGCGGAGATGGCCACATGGGCCGTATCGGACAGGGCGAAGATATAGGCGAACTGCCCCGCCGTCTCGAAGGCCGCGCCGGCATACTTGGGTGCCTCCTGCCGGGCGATGAGCTTCTGCTTCCGGATCAGCACCACATAGATAAAGCACACAATGCCCGCCAGCAGGAAGGTCAGCTCATAGGCGCAGTTGGCGGCGCTGGCGGCGTAGTCGGAGCACTCATCCGCCGTGGCGAACAGCCCCTGCGCCATCGCCTCGCCGGACAGCCTGTCCAGCACCCGGGAGTCGGCAAAGGTCCCCGCCGCGTCCAGCACGCAGTACGCAATGGGCAGCAGCAGAGCCAGGGCAGACTTGGCATAGCGGCGGTTGGCCGCCTCCTGCCGCCTCCGGCGCAGGTCCTCGTCCTCGTGGGCCTCCACCACACCCAGGCCGATCACGCCCACGCACACCAGGGCCGTGGCCACCAGCTGGGCCGGAACCAGCTCGCCTATGCCGCCGGTAAGCAGGCACAGCACCGCCACCAGCGCACCGGAGGAGTTGCAGATGGGGGACGAGATGGACAGCTCAATATACCGCAGGCCGATGTACCCCATGGCCATGGAGCTGATGTACAGCAGGGATACAGGCAGATACGTCCAGATGATCTCCCAGGTCACCTGGGTGCCGCCGATGAAGATCTCATACGCCGCGTGCAGACCCATGACCACGCCCACAGCCGTCACCATTTTCAGGTGGCTGTATTTATCGGTCTCCGACTGGCAGCCGATTTTGGAAAACAGATCCGATCCGCTCCAGCACAGCAGAGCGATTAGGGAAAGCCAGAACCACATGTGATTTTTTCTCCTTTTACAATTACATTTTAGAATTACATTTCGATGATTCCTGCATCCAGCAGCTTCTGGATGCTCATGAGAATGCCCAGCTTGGCGTGGAACCAGGTGAGTCCCCCCTGGAAATACACCGCGTAGGGCGGGCGGATGGGCCCATCGGCGGACAGCTCGATGGACGCCCCCTGCACAAAGGCCCCGGCGGCCATAATGACCTCCGACTCATACCCGGGCATGGCCCAGGGCTCCGGGGTCACATAGCTGTCCACCGGTGCGGCGGACTGGATGCCCTTGCAGAAGGCCACCATGGCCTCCCGGCTGCCCAGCTCCACCGCCTGGATGATATCCCTGCGGATCTCGCCGCTGCCGGGCACCACCCGGAAGCCCAGTCTTTCATAGCACGCGGCGGCAAACACCGCGCCCCGCACCGCCGAGGACACCACCGTGGGAGCCAGGAACAGCCCCTGGTAAAAGCTGGTCAGAAGCCCCAGATTGGCCCCTACCTCCCGGCCCAGGCCCGGAGCACTGAGCCGGTAGGCGCAGCGCTCGATGCACTCCTTCCTGCCGCAGACATAGCCGCCGGTGGGAGCCAGGCCGCCGCCCAGGTTCTTGATGAGGCTGCCCACCACCATGTCGGCCCCCACGTTGGTGGGCTCCTGGGTCTCCACGAACTCGCCGTAGCAGTTGTCCACCATGCACAGCACGTCGGGCTTGCACTCCTTGCAGAAGGCAATGAGCTTTCCGATCTCCTCCACGGAATAGGAGGGCCGGGTGGCGTAGCCCTTGGAGCGCTGGATGGTGATGAGCCTGGTCTTTTCGTTGATGGCCGCCCGGATGCCGTCATAGTCGAACCCGCCGTCCGGCAGCAGATCCACCTGCCGGTACGAAACGCCGTACTCCTTCAGGGAGCAGGGGGAGGGCCGAATGCCGATGACCTCCTCCAGGGTGTCATAGGGTCCGCCCACCGGGCTGAGCAGCTCGTCCCCGGGCAGCAGGTTGGCCCCCAGGGCCAGAGCCAGGGCGTGGGTGCCGCAGGTGATCTGGGGCCGCACCAGGGCCGCCTCGGCGCCGAAGCAGTCGGCATATACCCGCTCCAGGTTGTCCCGGCCCTCGTCGTCATAGCCGTAGCCTGTGGAGAGGTTGAAGTGGGTGGCGTTCACCCGGTTTTTCTGCATGGCGGCGATGACCTTGGCCTGGTTGAACTCCGCCACCTGGTCAATGTGCCGGAACTGGTCCGTCAGCCCCTCCAGCACCTCCTGGCCGAAGCGCAGCACCTGATCGCTGACGCCCAGCCGGTTATAAATGGAATTGGTATCCGTCATTTCTCCTCATTCCTTCCCATATCTTCTAAAATCTGCCGGGCCACCCGGTCCAGCACCTCGGGCTTGGACAGCACCAGGCCGCTTTCGCCGCTGCCCAGCACCAGCACCGTGTCCCCGGGCCGTATGTCGTAAAACTGCCGGGCCTCCTTGGGGATCACGATCTGTCCCCGCTCTCCCACCCGGGCCGTGCCAAAGATCCGGTGACTTTTCGGCTTGCCCAGAATGTGCTTTCCTCCGGCCATGCGCCCACCTCGCAAATTCATACTTTTCACACAAATGTGACAGCTGACAGTATACCACATTTTTCCCCATTTGCAAGAGAAAATTGTGTTTCATCCCTACCATTTCCCGCCTTTCTCCCGCCGCCTCCGCCTGCCGGGTCGCCCCGGCCCGCTGGGGGCAGCGGCCCTACTTGGCTCTCCCTTTGGGAGAGCTGTCGGCGCAGCCGACTGAGAGGGTCCGAAGGGGCGGACAAGCCTGTCCGCCCCTGAAATTCCTACTCCCCCATCAGCTCCTCCAAACGGCGGCGCTTGGTGCGGACGTCGCCGGTCAGGTGCAGCTTGGAATAGATCTGGTTGATGTACTGCTTCACGGTGCCCTCGGTCAAAAACAGCTGCCCCGCGATCTCCCGGTTGCTGAGCCGCCGGGCCATCCGCTGGGCCACGGCCCACTCCCGCTCCGTCAGGGGGGCCAAGGCCTCCGGCCGCTGCTCCTGCTGGGTCCCCTGCTCCAGCATCCGGCTCAGCTCCGCAGCCTCCCGGCCCAGAGTCCCGTACTCCGGCAGCAGCTCCCGCAGATAGCGGCCATTTTCGGCAAGGGGCGTCACCAGGCCGTCCGGCTGGGCCAGGGCCGCCGCCTGACGCAGCAGCTCCGCCGCCTCCCGGCGCTTGCCCAGCTTCTCATAGGCCGCGGCGGTCTGCACCAGCACATAGATCTCCACCAGGGCATAGTGCATCCCCCGGCACAGGGCCAGCAGCCCCTCGCTGCCGCCGATGACCCGGGCATAGGCCCCCTGGGCCAGATACACCTGATTTTCGATCATCTGCATCATAGGCAGGCACGGCCCCAGGAAATTCACGGTATCCAGCCGATGCTCCCGGAACAGCTCCGGAATATCGCCCGCCCGGCCCAGCACCGCCTGACAATAGGCGGCGCTGCTGTCGAAAATATGCAGCCACATGGCATTGTGCTGCTGCAACAGCTGCCGGCGGCGGCGCAGGTCCACCCCCACCGCCTCCCCGGCGGCCATGTGCAGCCGCATCTCCAGAAAGTCGCAGCACAGGGCCATATTCTCCTGTCCGCTGCCGCTGATGGCCGCCCGAGCCCGCTCTAAGGCAATGGCCCCGTCGTTGAGCCGTCCCCGTGCCAGAGCCGCCTCGCCCTCCATGATCCGCTGGGCGCCCATGCCGTGGCCGCCGGTGATCTTGTAATAGTGGGGCATACACTCGTCCATGTCCGCCAGCTCCCGGTCCAGCTGTCCCGGGGTCCGGTGGAACATCATCAGCACCGACGGCGAGCCAAAGGTCCAGCTGCCGTGGCTCTGGATGCTGACGGCCTGCCGGGTCATCTGTCTGCTGGCGCTGCGGTGGAACCGGCTCATGGCCCCGATGTCGTTGTAATACAGGAAGCTCTCGATCAGGTCGCACTCCCCCAGCAGGTTCCCCCGCTGCCGGTCCGTCAGCTCCGGGTGCCGCCGGACGGACTCCAGCAGCAACTCCTTCAGCTGCCGCATCCGGGGGATCTGCCCCCAGGTGAACATCCGCCGCATCAGCACCAGCAGGGCCGTGGGGTGCTCCATCAGCACCTGGTCGCCGCAGCGGTCCAGCAGCTCCAGCACCTCTTCGGGCCGCAGAGCCGCCAGCAGGATGCCCGCATCCCGCTGCACCACCTCCAGGGCGTCGTCCCACCGGCCTGCCTTACTATAGGCCGCCAGAGCCTGCAAATATTGTCCGTTTTCCGCGTACCAGTGGCCGTACCGGGCCTGATACGCCGCCTGCTCCTCCGGCGGCAGGGCGTCGAAGTCCCGCTGGGCGCAGGCTTTCATCATGTGGTGGAACCGGTATCCCCCGCCGGGCAGGCGGGTGACAAAGGCGTTTTTGGCCGTCAGATCGGACAAAATCTCCGCCGTGTCCGGCTCCTTCGTAATAAACCGGGCCATCTCCCCGGTGAACTCGTCCGCCAGACCCATCACCGCCAGGAACTTCTGCCGCCGGGGCGGCAGGGGTCGCAGCATGGCGGCGGTGAACATCTCATAAATGTCCGCCGTCTCCGCCGGGGCGGTCCCCCGGTCCGCCAGAGCCTGCAAGTGCAGATACACGGCGGCCATCCACCCCTCGGTGGCCTGCTGCAGCTCCGCCAGCTGCTCCCGGTCCAGGGCCGCGCCGAACCGGTGGGCATAGGCTGCCAGCTCATCGCCCTCCAGCCGTAACTGCCCGGCGCCGATGCGGTGCAGCCGTCCGCCCAGCCGCAGCAACTGGTCCCCGGACAGGGCCTTGTCCCGGCTGGCGGCGATCAGATGCACATTATCCGGCAGTCTTGCCGCCAATTCGCACAAAAAGTGGGCCACCCGCCGGTCCGGCATCAGGTGCAGGTCGTCCAGAAACACATACCATGGCTCCTGCCGCCGCAGCTCCCGGCACAGGGTGTCGGCCAGCAGACCGGCGGAGGCCGGATCCCCGGGGCACTCGAAGCCCTCCAGCGCCGTCAGTCCCGCGTCCCGGAAGGCCCGGCGGCCGCTTTGCCACAGGGCGGGCAGGCTGTCGGAATAGATGCTGATACGGATGGCGCAGCCCGGGGGCTGAGTCCCCAGGAACCAGTTCACCGCCGTGGTCTTGCCGTAGCCCATGGGGGCCGTTACCACCGTCAGGGCGCAACGGCCCACCGGCTCCAGGCTGGCCCGGAGTCTTGGGGAAATATAGATCGCGCCGGTGTCCGGCTTCCGTTTTGCCATGAAAAATTGCCTCCTTACCGGGCCATATAGGCCGCGGCCCGCTGGGTCAGCTTGCTGTATACCCGCTGGACCATCCACGGCTCCGTGGAGGCCTTCAGGGCCTCCTCCGGCGTGAACCAGGCAACGCCGCTGTTTTCATCGGGCTTCTGCCGCAGCTCGTGGTCCATGGCCCCCAGCAGATAGGTGACGTTCATGTGAATGTGGCTGGGGACATACTGCCCCCGCTTTTCGTGGCCGTCCACGGTCAGGCACTCCAGGGAGAAGATCCCCGGGTGCAGCACCTCCAGCCGCTGCAGCCCCGTCTCCTCCGTCACCTCCCGCATGGCCACCGCCAGCAGGTCCCGGTCCCCGTCGGCGTGTCCGCCGGTCCAGGACCAGGAGTTATAGATATTGTGATACACCATCACCACCTGCCGCCGGTCCGGGCTTAAAACCCAGGCGGAGGCGGTCATGTGGGCGGTGAGATTTTCCCGTTCAAATGCGTCTGGATTTCCCGCCAAAAACCGCAGTATCCCGGCCTTGTCCCGCTGTTCCTGGGGACAAAGCGGGACAAAATTTTTGATTTCCTGTATGATATCCATATTATTCACTCTCATTCGCTATCAGGCTCCGGACGATGGCGGAGGCCATCAGGATCCCCGCCGTGGAGGGTACCCAGGGCACGCTGGCCGGAACGCTGCGCCGCCCGGGGGAGGGGGCCTCCAGCTGCCGGGTCTCGGCGGCAGGCTCCGGACTGTACACCACCTGCAGATGCCGGATGCCCCGGTCCCGCAGCTCCCGGCGCATGACTCGGGCCAGGGGGCAGACGGAGGTCTTGGAAATGTCCGTCACCTGCAGAAGGGTGGGGTCCAGCTTGTTGCCGGTGCCCAGGGCGGAGATGATGGGGATGCCCCTCTCCCCCGCCTGCTGGATCAGGTCCAGCTTGCAGGTCACCAGGTCGATGCAGTCGGCGATATAGTCGAATTTCCCGGCGAAAAAGTTCTCCCGGTGGGCGGCGTCATAGGTGGCGCACAGGGGGTGGACCCGGATGTCCGGGTTGATGTCCCGGCACCGCCGGGCTGCCGCCTCCGCCTTATACTCCCCCACGGTGGAGGACAGGGCGTACAGCTGGCGGTTGATGTTGGTGAGGCTCAAGGTGTCCTGATCCACCAGGGTCAGCTCCCCCACCCCGGATCGGGCCAGTATCTCGGCGGCATAGCTGCCCACGCCGCCCAGGCCGAACACCGCCACATGGCAGCGGGAGAGCTTCTCCAGCGCCCGGTCCCCCAGGACCATTTCCGTCCGTAAAAATCTGTGTTCCATGGTGATCTCCTTATATCCCCCGGCCATGACATACCGCGGCAGGGGGTTGCTGATTTTTCCCAGTATATCACACTTTTTCGCGGATTTCCACCCCGCCGGAAAGCCGCCCCGCAAAAAATGGCGTGCGCCGCAGCGCACGCCATTTTTTTGCGCTTATTCGATTTCTGCTCTGTATCAGCTCCGCTTTTTCCGGGGCAGCAGCACCAACGCTGCGCCGCCCAGCAACAGAGCCGCGCTCCACAGAACCACATAGCTCTCATCGCCGGTCTTGACGCCGGGATTTTCGGGCTGAGTGGGCTGGTCAGGCTGATAGTCCGGGTCCTCCGCGCCGCAGACGGTGCACTTGCCGTCCTGATAGTCGTGGCCCTTGGCGGGGATCACCTGACCCCGGGCCAGCAGCTGGCCGCGCTGACGGCGGTGACGCGCTCATCCGCCCCGCTGGTGGAGGCATAGGCGCAGCTGCTGTCCAGGCAGTAGACGTTCTCCACCTGGGAGCCGCTTTTCTTCATATCCCGGCCGATGACGCCGCCCAGATTATTGCACACCAGGCCCTCGCCCAGGGTCACATTGCCATAGTTATAGCTGTTTGCGATGCTGCCATCGCCGAACTGACCCACGACGCCGCCGGTGCCGCCGTTGGCATAGGTGCTGTGACCGCCGGAGACGGTGGCCACATCATAGCCCTCCCGGCGCTCCGCCTGCCGCTGGTCGGGGTCCAGGGCCAGTACCGTCTGCGGAAGCAGACTCAGCACCATCAGAACCGCCAGCAAGGCCGCCGAAACGCGCTTGGAGATTTGCTTTATGGGGAATCTTCCTTTCTTCTTGTGATTTATAAAAGCCTTCATCCGGATTTTATACGTTGATAAACCCGGATTTACGCCCTTCGTGCACCTCGATTGAGGATAACGCATCCCCGCAAAAGCGGGGCATAGCCCCGCCATTGGGTGCGACGGTATATGCGGCAGGGCACGCGGGCCCTGCCCTACAGGATATTCTGCCGGTATACACTCCGTAGGGGCGTGGGCTCTACCCCGCCCGCTATGCCCGTACCTTGGGCCGGGTAGAACCCGGCCCCTACAGGCGGTTCTGTCGGTGCACAATCCGTAGGGGCGGACGACTCTGTCCGCCCAAAAGCCACCGCCCGGTCACGCGTCGTATACGCAGCCCTTCACGCTGCCGCCGGGGACGGGGATGTCCGCCACCGTCAGGGGAATGCGGTAAATCTCCCGCAGCAGCTCCTCCGTCAGGGTCTCCGCCGCCGGGCCGAAGACCCGCACGCCGCCCTCCCGCAGCACCAGAACATCCGTGGCAAACCGGAAGGCGTGCTCGGGGTTGTGGGTGGACAGCAGCACCGTGTACCCGCTGTCGGCCAGCTGACGCACCTGCCGCAGCAGGCGGAACTGGTTGCCGTAATCCAGGCTGGCGGTGGGCTCGTCCATCAGCAGAATTTTCGCCTGCTGGGCCATGGCCCGGGCGATCAGGGCCAGCTGCCGCTCGCCGCCGGAAATTTCGTTAATGCCCCGGGCCGCCAGGTCCCGGATGCCCAGGGTCTCCAGCACCCGGTCCGCCGTCTCCTGCTGGGACGGCCCCGGCCCGTGGAAGGGGTCCGCTCCCATCAGCACCGTGTCCCGGACGGTGTAATTATACACCGGGGCGCTGGACTGGGGGATATACGCCGCCAGCCGGGCCAGGCTGCGGCGGTCCAGGGAGCGCAGATCGTGTCCGCACAGGGCGATCTCCCCCCGGTACCGGGGCAGAAAGCCCAGGATGCACCGGAACAGGGTACTCTTTCCCGCCCCGTTGGGGCCCAGCACCGCCACCAGCTGCCCGGGCCTGGTCCGGAAGCTCACCTGCCGCAGCACCTGCCGCTTCCCGTAGGCAAAGGACAGGTCCCTCACGTCAATGGACACGGCGTCCACCTCCCGTCGCAATGAGATACAGAAACAGCGGCGCGCCCACAAAGGCCGTGAGAATGCCCAGCGGCAGTTCTCCGGTGGTCACCAGCCGGGCAATGTCGTCCACTGCCAGCAGAAATGCCGCTCCGAACAGGGCCCCGGCGGGGATCAGCCGCCGGTAGTCATAGCCGAACAGCATCCGGCAGAAATGGGGGATCACCAGGCCCACCCAGCCGATCATGCCGGACACCGCCACACTGGCGGAGGTCAGCAGCGTGGCGCACACGATCACCGCGCCCCGCAGCCGCCGGGTATTCACGCCCATGGACTGGGCCTCCTCCTCCCCCAGGGTCAGCAGGTTCATCCGCCACCGGAGCACCAGCAGCGGGATCATCCCCAGGGCCACCGGAATGGACAGAAACAGCACGTCCTTGTCCTTGATGGAGGACAGGGACCCCATCAGCCAATAGGTGATGGCGGGCAGCTGCTGCTGGGTATCCGCCACCAGCTTCACAAAGGACGTCCCCGCCGAAAACAGGGACGAGATCATCATGCCCGCTAAAATCAGGGCCACCGTCTGGTTTGTTCTGGACAGGCGGCTCACCAGCCATGCCGCCGCCACGGCCAGCAGACCGCAGCAGAAGGCGGCGGCGGAAATGCCGAAATAGCCCGCCCCCAGCAGGATGGCCACTGCCGCGCCGAAGCCTGCGCCGGTGGAGGCCCCCAGAATGTCCGGCGACACCATGGGGTTGCGGAACATCCCCTGATACGCCGCGCCGGACACCGCCAGCGCCGCTCCCACCAGGGCCGCCGCCGCCACCCGGGGCAGCCGCACGGCGAACACCACCTTATCGTCGCTGAGGGGCCAGTCCGCCGCGCCGCCGGTGACCTTTGTCCACAGCATATGCAGCAGCTGCCCCGGGGACAGGGCATACCGTCCTAATAGCAGCGACCCCAGCAGCACCGCCAGGAAAACAGCCCCCAGCACCGCGAACCGCCGGGCATAGCGCTTATCCGCCGCGGTCATCTGCTGCCCCCGTTGCTTCGGCTGTCCCGGACGATGTAATAGGTGCCGGTCTCGGCGTCGGTCATGGTCACGGCGTGGTCCTTATCCGCCGCGGCGATCAGTCCGGCGATGGTGGTGTCAAAGGCCGCCAGCAGCAGCATACACAGAACCAGGGCGCGGCAGATTTTCCTCATAGCGTTCCTCATTTCAGGGTGGAGCGGCTGAGCATACGCTCGGCCTCCTCCGCCGTCAGGTCATAGTGCCAGAACAGCCGGTAATACTCCTGGGCCACCTGCACCATGTCATAGTCGTACAGCTCCGGATACAGCAGGTTCCCCAGCCACCAGATGCCCAGCACCCGGTTCACCGACGGCGGGGAGCTCATCCAGTCATAGGGCAGGCCGGGAATCTCGTAATACCGCCCGTTCTGAACGGCGGTGAGGCCCGCCCATTCCCCCTGGGTCAGGGTGTCGTAGGGGCCGCCGGTGGACAGCAGAATCACGTCCGGCTCCACGGCGTATACCTCCTCCAGACTGACGGTGGTGCCGCCGCCCCGGTTGCTGACCTCCTCCGGGATGATGGCGTTGACGGCCCCCACCAGGTCGATGACGTCCGCCTGGACGGACCCGGCGGCGTTGCAGGCAAGGCCCGTGGAGCCGGTGCCGAACAGCACGGAGAGCCGCTGGCTCTCCGGAATTTTTGCGGAATTTTCCTGGGCCATGGCCACGCTTTTCTCAATGAATTGGGCCAGAGGCTCCGCCGTGCCGGCCCGGTTCAGGATATCCCCCAGCATCCGATAGGCGTCGGCCATATCGTCCAGGTCCGTCTCGATGAACACCGTGGGGATGCCGGTCTGCTTCTGGATGCGGTCCATATCGTCGGCGATGGTGTCCTTGGCGTCGCCCAGGTCGATGATGATCTGGGGCCGGGCGTCAATAAGGGACTCCATATTCAGGTTGGCCTTGCTGCCGTAAAACTGGCCGAAGGTGGGCAGATACCGGACCTCCTCCGGGAAATAGGGCATCTGGGCCGTGCCGGGACTGCTGGAAAGCCCCGCCAGCAGGTCATAGGCAATGGGCATGAGGATCATCTGGGCCGTGGAGCCGCTGGGAGCCACCCGCTGGATATCGGCGGGGATCTCCACCTGCCGTCCGGCGGAGTCGGTGATGACCCGGGTCTCCACCCCCTCCAGGGGGTCATAGCCCTGCTTTTTGCCGCAGGCGGCCAGGGGCAGACACAGGCACAGAATCAGAAAAAAAGCAAGCAGACGTTGTTTCATGGGGTCACTCCTTATCGAAATCGGGCCGGGGCGGAAGGGGCCGGAAGTCCGGCCGGCCCGGCAGCCAGCCGTCGCCTCCCCGCCGCCGGGGCGGCGGGGGCGGGGGGATCAGGGCATCGTGCGCCCCACTGTAAAAGGCGCGGTTGTTCTCAATGAGCTGGGGAAGGGTCACGGGGCGGTAGAAATTCACGTCCACCCCGGCGTTGAGCATCCGGGGCAGCTGGCGCAGGATGCCGTATTCCGGGCCACGGGCCTGGTGCAGGTGGCCGTGGATCATATAGCCCCGCCTGCGGTACAGAATGGGATAGTGGCAGAGGATAATGTGAACCTCTCCGTCGTCGATCTCGTTGAAGTCGGTGACGGTTTCAAAATAGCGGTACAGCTCCCCGGCGTTTTCAAAGCCGGTGTCGTGGTTGCCCCGGATCAGGTGCTTATGGCCCCGGAGCCGGGACAGGGCGTCCCCGGGCACCAGGCCCCGGTTATAGCCCACGTCCCCCACCACATACACGGTGTCCTCCTCCGAAACGGCCTCGTTCCACCGGTGGATGAGCTGGCGGTCCATGTTCTCCACGGTGTCGAAGGGCCGGGAGGGCAGAAAGGGTTCATAGTGAAAATGCAGGTCGGCGGTATAGAAGATCATGGCGTCCTCCCTCAGCTTGTCAAAAAAGTCTTTTTTTGACAAGCTGCGTGCGGTTTTTCAGAACTTAAAAAGTTCTGAAAAACCTGTGATTGCAAACGAAAGACACCCCTGATGGGTTTCTTTCGTAACTATCTTCCTTTCCGATGGCGGAAGATTTCCGGGTTTCTCGACAGTCTCCTCCCTGTCGATATTCCCAATTAAGGATAACGGTGGCCAAAAAAAATTCAGCACACCAAACTAATTTTCATTCAGTATAGCAAATCCCCCGGCGAATGTCAATACGAGGTGTCGAAAAATTGCCCCCGGCGCATCGCGCCGGGGGCAGCGAAGGTTCAGGTATTCAGGAAGGGGTCGTCTAAGCGGCCCAGACGGCGCAGCATGGTCTTTTTCACGGCCTTGAAGATGTTCTCATACCCGGTGCAGCGGCACAGATGGCCAGACAGCAGCTTGCGCAGCTGGTCGTCGGTGTAGTACACGCCCCGGTCCAGGATCTCCACCGCCGTCATGATAAAGCCCGGGGTGCAGAAGCCGCACTGAATGGCCGTCTCCTCCATAAAGGCCTGCTGGATGTCGGACAGCTCACCGTTGGGGCCCATAAGCCCCTCCAGGGTGGTGATGTGCTTGCCCTCGGCCCACACGGCCAGGTACAGGCAGGAGTTGTAGCACTCGCCGTCGATGAGGACGTTGCAGGCGCCGCATTCGCCTACCTCGCAGCCCTTTTTCACGGAGGTCATGGAGAAGTCGTTGCGGAGCATATCCGTCAGGGATGCCCGGACGTCCACCATTTTCTCCACTTCCTTGCCGTTGAGGAAGAACGTCACCAGCTGATACTGATTCTTTGCCATTACAGCTCACCTCCCGCCAGCTTCACGGACTCCATCAGGCAGCGCTTGGCGCTTTCCACGGCGATGTGGGACCGGAAAGCCTTGCTGGCCCGCCAGGAATCCCGGGGGTGGATATCCTCCAGCACCGTGCGGCCGAACTGCTGGATGTTCTCCAAGGTGACTTCCCTGCCGTTGATGAAGGCCTCGGCGTTCAGCGCCCGCAGAGGCACGGGGCCTGCCACGCCGAAGGCGATGCGCACCCGCTCAAAGGTTTTTTTGTCCGGGCTCAGCCGGGCGTTGACGGAGGTGCCCAGGGTGGCGATGTCCATGGCGTTGCGCATGGCGTACTTGATATAGTGGCCGAAGGTCCGGTCATAGGACGCCTTGGGAATGAGAATGGCGGTCTGGATCTCGCCCTCCTCCGCCCGCAGGTCCACGGCGCCGGCCTTGAGATAGAAATCCTTGATGGGCACCCGGCGGACGCCGTTTTTGCCGGTGATCTCCACGATGGCCTCCCAGGCGTGGAGGGTGGAGGCGGAGTCGGCGGAGGTGACGCCATTGCAGGTGTTGCCGCCGATGGTGCCGGCGTTGCGGATCTGGGGGCCGCCCACCATGTCCACCGCCTCGCCCAGGACGTTGATGTACCGCTGGATCAGGGGATCGGCGGTGATGTGGCTGAAGGTGGTGAGACTGCCAATGCGGAGGTTCTCCTCCTCGTCCAGGGACACGCCCCGCATTTCCCGGCATCCCTGGATGCTGATGAGGGCCTTTCCGGCCCGCTTGCCCTCCCGCATCTGCACCAGCACGTCGGTGCCGCCGGCGATGATCTGGGCCTCGGGATGCTCCAGCCGCAGGCGGATGGCGTCCTGGACGCTTTGGGCCTGGTAGAGCGCTGACATATCATACATAGCGGTATTTCCTCCTTAGTCCCGGATCAGGCCCTCTTCCGTGAAGCGCCGGAAAAGGACGTGGGGGGTGATGGGATCCTGGTCGATGGCCACGCCGGTGGCGTTGTAGATGGCGTTGCGGATGGCGGGAGCGCCGGAGCAGGCCGGGGGCTCGCCCAGGGCCTTGGTGCCGAAGGCGCTGGTGGGCTCGGCATTCTCCACGAACTGCGCCTCCAGATGGGGGTGGTCCATGATGGTGGAGAGCTTATAGTCCAACAGGTTGTTGTTCAGGGGCTTGCCGGTCTTTTCGTCGAACAGCAGCTGCTCGGACAGACCGTAGCCGATGGCCATGGACATGCCGCCGTGAACCTGGGCCTCCGCCAGGGCCGGGTTCACCAGCCTGCCGCAGTCGTGGACATTGATGATGTCCTTCAGCGTCACCTTGCACATGGGGATGTCCACCTCCACCTCGGCGAAGGTGCAGCCGAAGGAATAGGCGTTGTTGCGGATGGTATAGGTGCTCTCGGCGGTGATATGCTGGGAGTCGTTGGGGTTATACTGGGCGTGCATGGCCAGCTCCGACAGGCTCATCAGCACCTTGCCGTCGGTGGTGCGGACGATGCTGCCGTCCACGATGTCCATGTTGTACACCGCCTGGCGGGTGAGCTTTCCGGCGTAGTCCAGAATTTTCTCCTTCAGCAGCAGGCCCGTCTGGCGAATGGAGAAGCCCGCCACATAGGTCTGCCGGGAGGCGTAGGCGCCCAGGCCCGTGGGGGTGATGTCCGTGTCCTGGCAGGACACCACATGGACCCTGCGATAGTCGCCCAGGCCCACCACATCAGCGGCCATCTGGGCATAGACGGTGTCGGCACCCTGGCCGATCTCCGTCTCGCCGCACTGCATGGTGACGCTGCCGTCCAGGTTCAGCTGCATCCGGTTGGAGGACGTCTCCAGAGAGATGGGATACACGGCGGTGTTGTACCAGAAGGTGGCCACACCGATGCCCCGGCGGACGGGGCCGGTGTCCTTGGCAAATTCCGCCAGCTTCCTGTCGTAGTCGATGTACTTCTTGCCTGCCTCCAGACACTGGCGGAAGGAATCGTCATAGTTCACGTTGTGGGAGAAGCCGTCCTCGTACCCCTGGGGCATGATGTTCTGCATCCGGAAGGCCAGGGGGTCCATGCCCACGGCCTTGGCGCAGTCGTCCACGTTGGACTCATCGGCAAAGGAGGCCTGGGGCATACCGTAGCCCCGCATGGCGCCGGCGGCGGGCCGGTTGGTGAACACGGTCCAGGCGTCGCACTCCATGTTGTCGCAGGGATAGTGCTGGGGGAAGGAGCCCATGGCCTTGGCCACGATGCTGTGTCCGTGGGAGGCGTAGGCCCCCTGGTTGGAGAACAGCTCCACCTTTCGGGCGGCAAAGGTGCCGTCCGGCCGGAGCCAGGACACAATGTGGAACCGGATGGCGTGGCGCACCCGGTTGGAGACGAAGGTTTCCTCCCGGGAGCAGTCGATGCGGACGCAGCGGCCCTGGACCTGGGTGGAGCACCAGGCGCACAGGGGCTCATACAGGGCGTCCTGCTTGTTGCCGAAGCCGCCGCCGATATAGGGCTTTACCACCCGGATATCGCTCCAGGGGCGGCCCAGAGCCTGCCCCACCACCCGGCGGATGATATGGGGGATCTGGGTGGAGGCCACCACGGTGATGCGGCCGTTTTCCTCATAGGCGAAGCAGCCGTGGTTCTCAATGTGGCAGTGCTGCACCGTGGGGGTATCGTACCAGCCCTCTACCCGGATGAGTCCCGGCTCCCGGATGGCAGCCTGATAGTCGCCCTTTTTCATGTCGGTGTGCTTGAGGACATTGTCGGGATAGTCATCGTGAAGCCGGGGTGCGCCGGGCTTCATGGCCTCCTGGGCGTCCAGCACCAGGGGAAGCTCCTCATACTCCACCTGCAAGGCTCGGACGCCCTGCATGGCGGCCACCTCGTTTTCCGCGATGACCACGGCCACGTCGTCGCCGTAGTAGCGGACGTGCCGGTTCAGAAGATGCCGGTCCGCCACGTCCTGGTGTCCCGGGTCCATGGACCAGGGGTGACCGGCGGTGGGGAAGGGATGCTCCGGCACGTCGAAGCAGGTCAGGACCTTTACCACGCCAGGGATCGCCTCCGCAGCGGACTTATCCACAGACTTCACGAAGCCGTGGGCAATGGTGGAGTGCCTGATGCGTACATACAGCGCGTCCCGAGGCATCAGATCCTCGTAATATTTGGTGCGTCCGGTGGCCTTGTCAAAGGCGTCCACCCGGACCTCCCGTTTTCCAACCTCAGCCATGAATGGTGTCCTCCTCAGTAAAATAAGAAGCCGCGATATCTGGCATAAGCCCTCGTAATTCTTCTTTATTACATTGTATCATAGCACATCCCGCCGGATTTGAAAAGCGGTTGGCGTAATTTTAGTTGCAGAATAGCGCCATGACAGAAAAAGCCCCGGCGGAGCTTGTCCGCCGGGGCAGGGGAAATGCGGTGTCAGCGAAAGGAGATCGCTCAGATGGCCTTGCGCTTCTTGGAGGTCATCACCACGACAGCGCCGGCTGCCATGACGGCCACCAGACCGTACACCACCACGCCGTTATCGGCGGTCTTGGGGCTTTCGGGCTTGGTGGGAGTGGTGGGAGTGGTGGACCCTTCATCGGGCAGGGTGATGGTCATGCGGCCCTGGGGCTGGGCATACTGCTCGCCCACCACGCCCTTGAGCTCGGTGGTGATGTAGTCCATCAGCACCTCGTCCAGAGGCAGACCGGTGTCGAACTGGCTGGAGGCGGCAGCAAAGGCATAGTAGGTGTCGCCGCCGGCGGCGCAGAAGTTGTTGGTGACCACGGCATAGGTCTTGTTGGGGTCAAAGGCCTTGCCGTTGACGCTGTTGATGGTGACGCGGTTGATGGAAGCGGGACCATAGTAGGTGGCCTTACCGCTGCCGCTGGGATAGGGAGTGGTCTGCGGATCGTATTTCTTGGTGGCGTCAATGGAGATGTTCATGCCGGCAATCTGGGGGAAGCCGCCCAGGGAGTCGGGCAGAGCAAAGGTAGAAGCCTCCAGGGCCTCCAGCAGCTCGGCGCCGGTGACGTACACCACGGCCACGGTGTTGCCGAAGGGCAGCACGGTGTTCACGTCCAGCTTGGAGATGTCGCCCTTGTGTATCCAGGCCCGGATGCCGCCGCCGTTGGTGATGGCCACCACGTTCTCGGCGGGAACGGTGAGCTCAGCGTCCTTGCGGATGGCCCACAGCATGGAGTCGGTGATCAGGTCGCCCAGGTTGGTCTCCTGGGTGCGGTTGCCGGGATCCTTGTCGCCGTTGAGCTCCACGTCGGTTCTGGCAAAGACCTTGCCGTACTCGGCGTTGATGTCGCTGATGATCTTGTCGGCGGCAGCCTTCACGGTGGCGTCCTCCTTGGTGTAGGCGGACAGGTCGATGAGGCCGTTGCTCTCAATGCTCTTGGTGGCGTTGTCAATGACGATGGCGCCCACATAGGCAAGGCCCGTGCCGGTGGACTGGACCATGTTATTGTCCTTGCTGGCGGTCATCACCGTGTGGGAGTGGCCGTCGATGAACAGGTCGATGCCCTTGACGTTCTGCATCACATTATAGGAGCAGTTGGGCTCGGAGGACTTATCCACGCCCAGGTGGCCCAGAGCGATGACGATATCGGCATTCCCCTCGCTGCGGGCCATGTCCACATCCTCCTGGGTGACCTTGTACAGATCCTTGCCGCCGATGAAGCTCAGGCCCTTCATCAGGGCGGGGTTGGCCTTGGTCTGGGTCTCGGGAGTGGCCATGCCCACAATGGCGATGCGGAACAGCTCGGTCTCATAGGTGTCGTCGGCATAGATGGGAGCGGTGCCGCCGGGGGCAAAGATCAGCTCGCCCTCATCGTCCACCAGGTTGTTGCAGGCGACCATGAAATCGCCCTGGTGCTTTTTCAGGTTCTCCATCAGCTGGGGGAAGCCGTAGTCGAACTCGTGGTTGCCCAGGGTGATGACGTCATAGCCCACCAGGGCCATCATGTCCAGGGCGGTTGCGCCCTTGCTGAGGCTGACGTAGGGAGAGCCCTGGCTGAAGTCGCCGGCGTCCAGCAGGATCACCTGGTGAGCACCCTTGTCGTAGCACTCGTCCCGCAGTGCAGCCACCTTGGCGTACTTGTCGATGGCGCCGTGAACGTCGTTGGTGTGCAGGATGACGGTCTTGCCCTCCAGGGAGTCAGGGAGCTGATACGTCTCCTTGTTCTCGCCCCAGGAAGCCGGGACCATCAGCGCCAGCGTCATGACCAGCGCCAGCAGAGTCGCTAAGAATTTCCGCATGGTATCTTTCCTCCTTCATTTTCAGAGCGCAGTATGCGTTCTGTGGTACTTCTATCATACATGATTTTTCCGGAAAAGGAAATTCTTTTTCCTTCTGCAAGGTATACAAAAATATTCCCCCTTTTTTGTTGGATTTTCTCAGGGAAAAACCGGGAAAAACAGTATGTTTTTCTGCCCGTTCCGTGGTATAATAAAAAATCAAGCCATATGATCCGGAAAAGGAGGGCATTTCCATGAAATATCTGTTTCGCGGGGGCACGGTGGTGTCCGGACGGGGCACCCGCCGGGCGGACGTGCTGGTGGAGGACGAGAAGATCCTCCGGGTGGCCCGCAGCATCACCGCGCCGGAGGCCGCCGTCATCGACGTGGAGGGGCAGCTTCTGCTGCCGGGCTTCATCGACGCCCACACCCACTTCGACCTGGACGTGTGCAGCACCACCACGGTGGACGACTTTTTCTCCGGCAGCCGGGCGGCTCTGCGGGGCGGCACCACCACGGTGGTGGACTTCGCCTGCCCCAACAAGGGCGAGACTCTGCACCAGGGGCTGGAGCTGTGGCACAAGAAGGCCGACGGCAATTGCTGCTGTGACTACGGCTTCCATATGACCATCGACGACTGGAATCCCGGCATCGAGGCGGAGATCGACGATATGTACGCCGCCGGTATCTCCTCCTTCAAAATGTACATGACCTATCCCGCCATGATGATCGGCGACGAGGCCATGTATCACGCCCTGAAGAAGCTGAAGGAAAAGGGCGGCATCTGCGGCGTGCACTGCGAAAACAGCGGCGTCATCGACGCGCTGATCGCCGAAAAGAAGGCGGCGGGCCAGATGGGCGTGGGCTCCCATCCCCGGACCCGGCCCGATTTCCTGGAGGCCGAGGCCGTGTCCCGGCTCCTGCGCATCGCCCAGGCGGTGGATATCCCGGTGGTCATCGTCCACCTGACCAACGAGGCCGCCCTGCGGGAGGTGGAGGCCGCCCGCAAGCGGGGCCAGCGGGTGTATGTGGAGACCTGCCCCCAGTATCTGGTGCTGGAGGACAGCGTGTATGACGACCCCGACTATTCCCGGGCCGCCCGGTATGTCTGCGCCCCGCCCATCCGGAAGGATCGGGACCAGCAGGCCCTTTGGACGGCCCTGCGCAAGGGAGAAATCCAGACCGTGTCCACGGACCACTGCAGCTTCACCCTGGAGCAGAAGGACGCCGGACGGGGGGACTTCACCAAGATTCCCGGCGGTCTGCCGGGGGTGGAGAACCGGGGCGAGCTGCTGTATACCTACGGCGTCACCACCCGGAAGATCAGCCTGGCCACCATGTGCCGGGTGCTGTCGGAAAACCCCGCCAAACTCTACGGGATGTTCCCCCGGAAGGGCGTGCTCCAGGACGGGGCCGACGCGGACATCGTGGTGTACGATCCCCAGGCGGACCATGTGCTCCGGGCCGAGGATATGGCCAGCCTGGCCGGTTATTCCCCCTATGAGGGCTTCGCCATCCGGGGCGGCATCCACCAGGTGTGGCTGCGGGGCCGTCTGGCGGTGGAGGACGGCTTTGTCCTGGCCGGACCCGACGGCAAATATATCCCCCGGGGCAAGTGCAGCCTGTAACCGGGAAATGAGAAAGAAGGCAGCCGTATGAGCGTTCTGTATTGTCAGTCCCCGGCGCTGTTCTGGTGCGCCCTGGCGCTGATTGTGTGTTTCTTTGTGCGCCGGGGGGCCCATCGGGTCCGGGCGGTGCTGGACCTGGTGCTGGGGCTTCTGTGCATCGTGGGCGGCGTGGCCCTGTATTATCTGGGTATGTATAACGACGCCTTCACCATCCGGGACTTCTGGCAGATCCGCACCGCCGGATGGATCGGCCTGGCAGTGGTCGTGCTGGTGACGGCGTGGCAGGTCATCAAGGCCACCCGCCGCAGCGTGTCGGCCCGCCGGTCCGCCCGCCAGGCGGAGCGGGATGAAAAGACCCGCCGCCAGGAGCTGGAGGAGGCCCGCAGCCGGGCCTATGCCGCCGGTCAGGAGGACGCCAAGGCCGCCAGCCGGGTGGCCGAAAACGCCTCCTCCGCCGACAGCCGGGAAAATCCCTGACAGCCCGTTTCCATGAACAAAAAAAGTGCCCCCGCGGGGGCACTTTTTTATTCCGTATCAGTCGTTCCGGGAGCACTTTTCCGCGTCGATGGCCAGCACCACCATCAGGGCATACAGGGCGTCCCCCGGGTCCGCCACGTCGATGGTATAGGTGTCTGTCCAGTTAAACAGCTCCTTGCTGATAGAAGCCACCGTCCGGGGCCCGTCCTGGATGGTATAGTCCCACTCCATGAAGCTGCCCTCCACCGTCCAGCCGCAGAAATCCATGGTAAAGGACGGGTGGAAAAACGTGAACTCCCTGCGGATGGTGCCGATGCACCGCTCCCCCACATACAGATCAAACTTCGGCAGAAACGTCAGCACCTGCTGCTTCACCGTGGCAATGTGCTCCCCATAGGGGTCCAGAATGTGCAGGCAATGACCCCAGGAGAGCTTTCCCTCCACGGTATAGGCCACATCGCCGCCCTCATAATAGATGTCGTAGCTGTCAAACCACGAAAAGAACCGTTGCTTGAAATACAGCTTCATAGGATGCACCTCCCTTTTCCCTCAGTATACCGGATTTGCACCCCGCTTGCAAGGGAAATTCCTCTTTACAAAATAGAAAATCTGTTCTATAATGGTGGCAGTATTTTTGAAGGGAGGGCGATGCCATGCGCGCACGGCCTGTCAGCTGCTGCTTTTCCGGCCACCGTCCGGCCAAGCTCCCCTGGGGGGAAAACGAAGATGATCCCCGGTGCCGGGCCCTGAAGGTCCGGCTTCGGGACGCGCTGGACGCCGCCTATGAGGCGGGATACCGGCACTTCATCTGCGGCATGGCCCAGGGCTGCGACCTGTATTTCTGTGAGCTGGCCCTGGCCCTGCGGCAGCGGCACGGGGACGTCAGCGTGGAGGCGGCCATCCCCTGCCCCACCCAGGCCGACGGCTGGCCCCGGACCCAGCAGGAGCGCTACCGCCGCCTGGTGGCGGCCTGCGACTACGAGACCCTGGTGCAGTCGTCCTACAGTCCCGGCTGCATGCAGCGGCGCAACCGCTATATGGTGGACCACGCCGCCCTGCTGCTGGCGGTCCACAACGGCCAGCCCGGCGGCACCCGCCGCACCATGGAATACGCCATGCGCCGGGGCCTGCAGATCGTGGACATCCCCCCGGTGATGGAACCGTGACATAATCCCGGCCGCCGCCGCATAGGCTTGTCTCAAAGAGGTGAACGCTTTGAAACAGGCAATTTTGCGGCGGGGGCTGGCGCTCTTGCTGGCGGCGGCAGCCCTGGGCACGGTGCTGGCCGGAGCCGGGGCGGACAGCGCCGCCGCCCTGTGGCAGTCCGTGTCCCGCCGCCCCCATCTGTCCCGGGGACTGCTGCGGTGGGAGCTGGGGGACCTTCTGGGGCTGGACGGACTGTCCGCCGCCACGGTGCTGGCCCTGGGCCAGTCGCCGGTGCTGCTGGCGGGCCGGTCCCTTGCGGTGCAGGAGGACGACGCCCCCCAGCCGGACCCGGAACCGGAACCGGAACCGGAAAACCCCGCCCCCGCTCCGTCGGAGGACCCGGCCCCCCAGCCCGGGGCGGACAACGGCGTCCCGGCCCAGACGGTGGACCCCCGCTCCACCGACGGCTACAGCATCATCAACGGGGTGTACATCAAAAACAAATCCAGCCGGACCCTGGACCCGGCGGTGCTGGGAGACCGGCAGTTCGCGGCCTGTCCCCAGCAGGGACCCCAGGTCCTCATCGTCCACAGCCACGCCAGCGAGTCCTATACCATGCCCCCGGGGCAGGAGTACGTCCCCTCCGGCACCTTCCGCACGGCGGACCGCTCCTGCAACATGGTCCGGGTGGGGGACGAGCTGGCGGCGGAGCTGTCGTCCTACGGCATCTCCGTGGTCCACGACCGCACCCTCCACGACGGGGAGTCGTACAACGACGCCTATGAAAACAGTCTGGCGTCTATCCAGAGCTACCTGGCCAAGTACCCCTCCATCGTCTATGTGCTGGACCTGCACCGGGACGCGGTGCAGGACGCCAACGGCACCCAGTATAAGCTGGTGACGGCGGAGGACCCCGCCGCCGCCCAGGTGAGCCTGATCATGGGCGTGGCCCACGACGGCTGGCAGGACAATCTGCGCCTGGCCATCGCCGTTCAGGAGAAGCTGGAAAGCCAGTCCCCCACCCTGATGCGGCCCATCACCCTGCTGAACTATCGCTATAACCAGTTTGCCGCCCCGGGCAGCCTGCTGGTGGAGGTGGGGGCCGCCGGGAACTCGCTGGACGAGGCCCTCCGGGCCGCCCGGCTGTTTGCCAAAGGCTTCGCCGAGACCATCCTGGGGCGATAAGAAAATACCGTCTGTAGTTTTCTTGAAGAAAAATACAGACGGTATTTATCATTCCTCCGTATGGCGGTTCTTTTTGGCCAGCTCCGCGATCTCGCCGAACTTGCCGGTGACGTAGCCATAGCTTTTCCGGCCATGGGGCAGCAGACAGCCGCTGCAATCCTTGATGCCGTCGCCGATATACCGGAAATTGCCGCCGCACCGGTCCCCTAAGGCGTACAGGGGACAGTAGCAGAACAGGCAGTTGAAGTCCTCCGGATGGGCGGTTTCGTGGCAGGGGAAAAACTCGCAGGCCGTGTGCTGGAAGAAGGAGTAGCGGCACTCCTCGGGCTTGGTGGACAGGGCTTCACATTTCTCCATGGTGCACCTCCGTAACCGGCTTTCCGGGCCAGTAGATGACATAGCACTCCGCCATCTCGCCCATGTAGAAAAAGACGTTTTCTCCCATTTCGATGTGCTTGCCGAAGGTCAGATCCGGCACGAACAGCCGCCCGCAGGTGCGCTTGGGCCCCTTGATGGTGTAGCCCTCCGGGTTGGGATTGTCCCGCAGAGCCTCCGCCGCCTCCTGCAAGCCCGGGAAGCGCAGGGTCTTTTCCAGCTGGGCCAGCTGGGTCTCGCCGTTGATATAGACCAGGTGGTCCTGGTCCCGGAACCAATTGATGAGCATATGTCGTCCTCCTGATAGATCATACGGATTCTTGATGGAAATATTGATTCGGCCATCCCGTGTGTGCGGCCAATTATCGGAAATCTTCTTGTGGTGTCATTGCGAGCCAGCCGCAGGCTGGTTGTGGACCCGACATCAACCGTCGGGTCTGCCGAACGCACGTTCCTTATGCGTTCGGCTGCAATCCGTACCCCCCCGCTTTGGCTCTCCCTTCGGGAGAGCTGTCACCGAAGGTGACTGAGAGGGCCCGTAGGGGCGGACGCCCCTGTCCGCCCTGAAAATTCCCGCGCTTAAGGGCAGCCTTTCACATAAGGTAAGGAGGCGGGCGGGAGTGGCTGCTCCTGCCCGCCCCCATGGAAAGCTGCGGCAGTGCCGCGCTCAGGCTTGCAAAAAAACCGCGCCAATAGACATTGGCGCGGCCGGTTTCCCGCGATTGAAGCTATCCTCCGCCGTATGGCGCGCAGCGGGGACAGCATGGCGGCAAGCAGGTCTTCTGACTGGCGGATCAGCGGCAGGCGCACGGTCTTCCCGGTTTCCCAGTGACGGACTTTCGTCCCTGTGCGCGGCCTCCCCGTATACAGCGGCGGTACCGTTCAGGATTCTCACCTGATTCACTATTCTCCTGTGCCGCCCACCCGGCGGCGCAGGCACTTGCGCAATGTATTCTCTTTTTCTGCTCATAGTGTACCATCCGGCGGCCCATCTGTCAAGAGGGCAGCGAAATTCACGAAAAAAACTTGCCATGGGCCGGGGAATCGTGTATGATAGAGGAAAAAACGAAGGGAGTCCTCCTCATGACCGCCGAACAACGCCGGAGCCGGATCAGCGCCCGGCTCCATGAAGCCCATCAGCCCATCAGCGCCACCGCCCTGGCCAAGGAGCTTGGCGTCAGCCGCCAGATCATCGTGGGAGACGTGGCCCTGCTGCGGGCCGCGGGCCAGGCCATCACCGCCACCGCCCGGGGCTATGTGATCCCCGACGCCGGGGAGACGGGCCTGCCGCGCCAGGTGGCCTGCCGCCACGACGGCACCGGCACCCGGGACGAGCTTAATGCCATGGTGGACTGCGGCTGCACCGTTGTGGACGTCATTGTGGACCACCCGGTCTATGGCCAGCTGTCCGCCCCGCTGCACCTGCGCAGCCGCCTGGACGTGGAGCAGTTCATGGCCCGCATGGAGGGGGCCGCCCCCCTGTCCCAGCTGACAGACGGCATCCATCTGCACAGTCTGTCCTGCCCCGATGAGGCGTCCTATGAGCATCTGAAGGCCCGCCTGCGGGAGCTGGGCTTCCTGGCGGAGTAAAGTTCCGGTTGACAAACGAAAAAGACGTGATAGAATGTTATACAGGTGTCATGACACCTGTATAACATTCTTTTTACATATGCGAGGTCAAAGCTATGGAAGCAGTTCGCAAGTTCCTGGCCCGGAAGAACATCGTTTTCTCGGCCAAGCGGTATTTCATCGACGCCATGGGCGCTATGGCCCAGGGCCTGTTCTGCACCCTGCTGGTGGGGACCATCCTCAACACCATCGGTCAGCAGCTTCATATCGGATTTCTGACGGAGGTGATCGTCACCCTGGGCAAGGGGGAGGGCGCCGTGACCTACACCATCGGCGGCCTGTGCTCGGCCATGGTGGGGCCGGGCATGGCGGTGGCCATCGGCCGGGCGCTGGAGGCGCCGCCTCTGGTGCTGTATTCCCTGATTCCCGTGGGCTTCGCCACCAACTTCATGGGCGGGGCCGGAGGGCCTCTGGCGGTGCTGTTCGTGGCGATCCTGGCCAGCGAGATCGGCAAGGCCGTCAGCAAGGAGACGAAGATCGACATTCTGGTAACGCCCATTGTCACGGTGCTCTCCGGCATCGGCATCGCCGCCCTGATCGCCGCCCCCATCGGCGCGGCGGCCAGCGCCGTGGGCCGGTTCATCATGTGGGCCACGGAGCTGCAGCCCTTCTTCATGGGCATCATCGTGTCCGTGGTCATCGGCGTGGCCCTGACCCTGCCCATCTCCTCCGCCGCCATCTGCGCGGCCCTGGGTCTGACGGGTCTGGCCGGCGGCGCCGCCGTGGCGGGGTGCTGCGCCCAGATGATTGGCTTCGCGGTGATGAGCTTCCGGGAAAACCGCTGGGGCGGCCTGGTGGCCCAGGGCCTGGGCACCAGTATGCTGCAGATGGGCAACATCGTCCGCAATCCCCGGGTCTGGATCCCCCCCACCCTGGCCTCCGCCATCACCGGCCCCATCGCCACCTGCCTGTTCCGGCTGGAGATGAACGGCGCGGCGGTGTCCAGCGGCATGGGCACCTGCGGCCTGGTGGGCCAGATCGGCGTGTATACCGGCTGGGTCAGCGACGTGGCCGCCGGGGTCAAGGCCGGCATCACCGGCATGGATTGGCTGGGGCTGGTGCTGATCTCCTTTGTGCTGCCGGCAGTCCTTACCTGGCTGTTGGCGGTCCCCCTGCGCAAGTGGGGCTGGATCAAGGACGGGGACCTGACCCTGGACCTGTGACGAAAAATGCGCCTCCCAAGGGAGGCGCATTTTTTGACACTATTCGCTTATTTTGTTGACAAACGGACAGTTTCATGCTATACTCAGGACCACTTTTTCAAAAACAGGAGGTCCTATGAACGTTGAATTGATCGTGGATTCCACGGTGGACGTGCCGGAGCACATCCGCAGCCGGTTGACGGTGGTACCTCTGACCATTCACTTTGGCCAGGAGGAGTATCTGGACGGCGTCACCATGGATAAACACCGTTTTTATGAACGTCTGGTGGAAAGCGACGTGCTGCCCACCACCAGCCAGGCCAGCCCCGCCGCCTTTGACCGGGAGTTCCGGCGGGTGCGGTGCAGCGGCGGCAGCGCCGTGGTGCTGACCATCGCTGCCGGGCTCTCCGGCACCTATCAGAGCGCCTGCATCGCCGCGGCGGAGTATGACAACATCTATGTGGTGGACAGCGGCACCGCCGCCATCGGCGCGGGCATTCTGGCGGAGTACGCCCTGGCCTGTCTGGACCGGGGCATGGACGCCGCCGGGCTGGCCCGGGCCCTGGAGCAGAAGCGGCAGGACGTGTGCGTCCTGGCCCTGGTGGACACCCTGGAGTACCTGAAGCGGGGCGGCCGCATCTCCAAAACCACCGCCCTGGCCGGAGGATTGCTGAACATCAAGCCGGTGCTGACCATTGAAAACGGCGAAATCCTTCTGGTGGGCAAGGCCCGGGGCTCCCGCCAGGGCAACAACCTGCTGGTGGAAAAAATCCGTGCCTGCGGCGGCATCGACTTTTCCCTGCCCATCCTCCTGGGCTACACGGGGCTGACGGATGTGTTCCTGAAAAAATACGTGGAGGACAGCCGGGCCCTGTGGGAAAACGGAACAGACCGTCTGGATTCCACCCTCATCGGCGGCGTCATCGGCACCCACGCCGGTCCTGGAGCCGTGGCGGTGGCCTTTTTCCGCAAGAGATAAGCTCCCCCCGGGACGTCCCGGCCTTGTCCCGGGCAAAGGGCTTGCAAACCGGGATGTCCCGGGGTAAAATGGAACAGGAAAGGGGTGATCGGTATGCAGCCGGGGATCATAGAGCTGGACCTGCATGGGAAAAACGCGTACCAGGCCCGGGTGGCCATCGACGCCGCCCTGCGCCGTTGCGGCGGCGGGGTGTACCGCCTGCGGCTGATCCACGGCTATCACGGCGGAACGGCCCTGCGGGACCTGTGCCGGGAATACGCCGGGCACCCCCGGGTGCTGCGGCTGGTCGCCAGCCCCGGATCCACGGACCTGGTGCTGCGGGAATTTTAATACTGATTCTTGATTAAAAAATTTAATCAAGAATCCCGTGCGCCGGGCGCACGCACAGCGTGTGAAAACACGCTGTGACGTCTCATACAAAACCTGACGCACCTTCGGTGCTATAAAAAGCTTTTCAAGCTTTTTAACAGGTTTTGGTATAAGGAGGGTCTTTATGAAAATCGCACAGATCCAGATGCACGTTTCCGCCGATAAGGCGGAGAACATCCGCCATGCCTGCGACCTGGTGCGCTCCGCCGGGGACATCGACCTGGCGGTGCTGCCGGAGATGTTCTGCTGCCCCTATGACAACGCATGCTTCCGGGATTACGGCGAGCCTTTTGCCGGGCCCGCCCAGCGGGCCATGTCCCAGCTGGCCCGGGAGCGGGGCATCTATCTGATCGCCGGGTCCCTGCCGGAGCTGGAGGGCCACCGGGTGTACAACACCTCCTTTGTCTATGCTCCCGACGGCACCTGCATCGCCCGGCACCGGAAGATCCACCTGTTCGACATCGACGTGGAGGGCGGCCAGCGGTTCATGGAGTCGGAGGTCCTGTCCCCGGGCCGGGAGGTCACCACCTTCGACACCCCCTGGGGGACCATGGGCCTTTGTATCTGCTTCGATATGCGGTTTCAGGAGCTGTGCCGCCTGATGGCCCTGCGGGGCGCCAGGGTGATCTTCGCCCCGGCGGCCTTCAACATGACCACCGGCCCCGCCCACTGGAAAATCCTCTTCCGGCAGAGGGCCGTGGACCAGCAGTGCTTCACCGTGGGCACCTCCCCGGCCCGGGACAAAACCGCCTCCTATGTGGCCTGGGGACACTCCATTGTCTGCGACCCCTGGAGCCGGGTGATCCGCCAGTGCCCGTCAAGAGAGGCGGTGGCCGTTACGGAGCTGGATCTGTCCATGGTGGACAGCGTCCGGCGTCAGCTGCCCATTCTCTCCGCCCGCCGGGGGGACGTGTACCGGCTGACGGAGCTGTGATGGCAGGCAGTATTCCGCCAAAACGCAGCAGTAAGGAGGATAAACCATGAGATTGCGCAGAGATAAGTAACAGTTTCCATAAAATTTGAATGGAGGTTACTTAATATGGAAATCAGAGAATACAAAACATACAACGAATCAGAGATTCTGCGCTTATACACGAGTGTTGGCTGGACGGCCTACACCGATCAGCCGGAGGTACTGCGTAAAGGCTTTGAGGGCTCTATGCTGACCCTTGCCGCTTATGAGGGCGATCAGCTTCTTGGCATCATTCGCACCGTGGGCGATGGGCATACCATCGTGTTTGTGCAGGACATATTGGTGTTTCCGGAGCATCAGCGAAAAGGCTTCGGCTCTGCGCTCTTACAAGCCGTTCTGAACCGATACAGCCATGTTCGTCAGATTGAGCTGGCAACGGATCACACGCCGAAAACCATTGCTTTTTACAAGTCAATGGGATTCTATGAATTGTCCGAAATCGGTTGCTGTGGATTTATGAGAGGATAAGAATACCAGCATCTCAATGCCAAAGGCAGTTGCTGGGGGTATCCGTGCCGCCATCGGCAGCTGAATACAAACGCAAACTAATATTTGCCTTTTCCGGGATTGTGTGGTATGCTGATGCCTGCCGGTCCGTCCGGACACGGCACTATGGGAAAAGAGGGAGAGCGCATATGAAAACCTATCAGGAAATGACCCTTGCGGAACGGCAGGCGGAATACGCCGCCCTGTGCAGGACCCACCAGGAGCAGAAGGCCCTGGGCCTGGACCTGAATATGGCCCGGGGAAAGCCCGGCCGGGAGCAGCTGGACATGGTCATGGAGATGTACAACATCCCCCTGACCGCCGACGACTTCATCACCGACGGCATTGATGCGCGAAATTACGGCTATGTGGCGGGCATCCCCATCGCCCGGAGGCTGTTTGCGGACCTTCTGGGCTGCAAGCCCGGCCAGGTCATCGCCGGAGGCAACTCCTCCCTGGAGATGATGTTCGACGCCGTGTCCAAGGCGTATACCCACGGCCTGCTGCACAGCGAAAAGCCCTGGGGCAAGCTGGACAGGGTGAAGTGGATCTGCCCGGTGCCGGGATACGACCGGCATTTCAAGGTCACGGAATCCTTCGGCATGGAGCTGCTGTCCGTCCCCATGACGGAAACCGGTCCCGACATGGACCGGGTGGAGCAGCTGATCCGGGACCCGGAGGTCCGGGGTATGTGGAACGTGCCCAAATACTCCAACCCCACGGGCATCACCTATTCCCTTGAGACCATCCACCGGCTGGCCGCCATGAAGCCCGCCGCGCCGGACTTTATGCTCATGTGGGACAATGCCTACTGCGTCCACGAGCTGGAGGGGGATTTCGTGCCCTTCCCGGATATTCTGTCCCTGTGCGCGGAGTACGGCAATGGCGACATGGTGTATGAGTTTGCCTCCACCAGCAAGATCACCTTCCCCGGGGCGGGCATCGCCTGCGGCGCGGTCAGCGAGGCCAACGTGGAATACTTCAAGAATCTGCTGAACATCCAGATCATCAGCTACGATAAAATGAACCAGCTGCGCCACGTCCGGTATCTGAAGGACAAGGAGACCACCCTGGCCCTGATGCGGCGTCATGCGGCCATTCTGGGGCCCAAGTTCCGGGCCGTGGAGCAGGAGCTGGAGTGCCACCTGGCCCCCTGGGGCATCGCCAGCTGGAGCCACCCCAAGGGCGGCTATTTCGTCAGTCTGGACGCCATGCCCGGCACCGCCAGGCGGGCGCTGGAGCTGTGCCGGGACGCCGGGGTCACCATGACCGCCGCCGGGGCTACCTTCCCCTACGGCGTGGACCCCCAGGACAGCAACATCCGCATTGCCCCCTCCCTGCCGCCGGTCCACGAGCTGGAGCAGGCCATCGCCATTCTGTGCGACTGCCTGCGCATGGCGGCCCTGGAAAAGCTGGGTATCTGAACCCACCATATGCGAAAAACGGCCGCACCCTCCGGGGTGCGGCCGAAGCACGTCAACCATACGAAAGAAGCACGTTAAAGAAGGATGGAGCATCGCATGAACAAGAAAGCGCTTGCCAGCGGTGTCCGACCGCACCGGCCATAACTTCGGCAATGTGAAGATCGCCTTCGACGTGGGCTGCGTGGTGCTGGCGGCATAAATATCGCAAAAATGGCGTGCGCCGGGGGCGCACGCCATTTCTTATTTCTCCATTTCCCGGGTAAGCTCCTGGTCCAGATGCACCGCGCCATAGAGGTTCTTGGCGCTGCACCCGGCCCGGCCGCCGCCGGCACAGGCGCAGGCGCACGCACAGGCGCAGCTGCTGGCGCAGGCGCAGTGTCCCCCGCCGCCGAAGCCGCTACCGCCGAAGCCGCCTCCCCGGCTGCCGCCGCCGAAGCCGCCGCTGCGGGGCGGTTTCGGTTTTTCCCGGGTACCGTGGGAGCCGGGCCGGGGCCGTCCGTCCGGCCCTGCCGGATACCACAGGCCGCTGACGAACACATAGTGGGTGCCGAAGCCGCCCCGATATCCGTCGGAGGCCGCCGCCACCCTGACGATAAGGAACACCACCACCAGCAGGATCACCAGCCCCACCAGACCCAGGCCGCCGTCGTCCTGGTAATCCGGGTCATATCCCGGGTCGTTGTCCTGGGGCAGGTTGTCCCGGCTGCCCTCCTGGGCCAGCTGGGCGGGCCAGCTGTCGTACCGGACGGTAAAGTCCAGCTGCTGGCCGTGGTCCAGATCCGTCAGGACCGCCGCATGGTCCCCGCCGGTATTTCCCAGGGAGTCCACGCCGTCCACCCCCGCCGGATCGTGCCAGGTCAGGGTCATCTGCCCCACCCGGGCCTCGCTGAACCAGCCGGGGGTATAGACATACTCCACGGAGCCGTCGGCCCCCAGGGTGTACATATACTCCTGGATCCAGCTGTAGGAGAACCGGAAGGTCTCCCCGTCGTCATAGTCCCGGTTGAAGTACACATACATATAGCTGTTGTCGAAGCTCAGGCGGTCGATGTTGTCCGTCAGGGCCTGCTCCTGGCGGATGCTGCCGTTGGGCACGCCAATCTTCACCCAGCTCACCGGCCCCTCCGCCAGCACCGTCCACTCTAAGGTCACCTGGATCCGCAGGCTGCCGTCCTGGGTGTTGGGGGTCACGTCCACAGAGTAGGACTCGATGCGGTCCAGGTCCTGGGCGAAGGCCGTATGTACCGGCCCCAGGGCCAGCACCAGACACAGGCACAGCAGCGCCCGGCACAGAATTTTACGCATGGTCAGCAGCCCCCTTCCTGCCGCAGCTGGCAGATATGCTCCATTTTGGCGCTTTCCGCCCGGATGCAGCGGCATGGCTCGCCGTCCCAGATACCGCTCCAGTCGTCGGTCAGTAGGTTCCCCAGGCCCGGGCCCTCCAGCCAGCTCTGGCAGGGCAGCACCGTGCCGTCCGGGGCCAGGGCCATGTTGGACAGGCACGCCCCGCAGCTGGGGATCAGGTGCAGGCCCATGTCCCGGAGGGCCTCCTCCGGCAGCCAGCCGGGGCTGGTGAAGTCCAGCTCCATGCCCAGGCCGTGGGCCGTTTCCGCCGCCCGGCGGAGGATGTCCGTCAGCTCCTCTTGGCTCAGCCGGGTGGCCCGGCTCTCCTCCCCGGCGGCGGAGCCGGTGGGGATCAGCCCCGAACAGGTGACGTACCGCACCCCCAGGCTGTGGACGAACCGCAGGGTTTCGGCATAGTCCCGGTTCAGGCTGCACAGGGGCGTGTTCACCGACACGATCAGCCCCGCCGCCGCGGCATTGCGGATGCCCTGCACCGTGTCGTCGAAGCCCTCCGCCCCCACCAGGGCGTTGTGGACGGCGGCGTCGGCGGCGTACAGCGTCACCTGCACGCTGTCCAGGCTGGCCTCAAACAGCCTGCGGCACAGCTCCGGCGTCAGCAGGCGGCCGTTGGTGTTCAGCCGGGTGACGAACCACTGGGCCGCCTCCACCAGCTCCGGCAGGTCCGGCCGCAGGGTAGGCTCCCCGCCGGTGAAGGTCACCTGGGGGATGTTGGCCCGGCGCAGCTTCTCTAAAAGCTCCCGCCACTGGTCCGTGGTCAGCTCCGGCGTCTCCCCCAGGGTCTGCCCGGCGGCGTAGCAGTGCAGGCACTTCTGGTTGCAGTGCCACCGGCCCTCCCGGGTCATGGCGCTGATCATCAGGTCCATCCGGTGGGGGGCGGACATCCGCCCGGCGTATTCGCCCAGGGAGAGGGCTCCCACCTCCGCCGGAGGCTCCTGCCCCCGGGCGATGGCCACGATGCTGCGGAGCATCAGCTCCAGGTCCCCCAGCAGAACGGCTTTCCCGGTGCCGGGATAGGTGCGGCGGGTGGCCTTCACCGCCGCCGAAAGCATGGACTGCCAGTCCTGCTCTCCGATCTCCCGGCCGCTCCAGGGCTCCAGCTGGTCCATGAAATTGGCCAGCAGGATGGCCCAGCTCAGGTTCAGGGGCACCAGCTGCGCCCCGTTCAGCAGCAGAAGAAACGGGTCGGCGGGGTCCTCCGTCCGGGGCGGGATCATGTGGATGCGCACCACGCCGGGGCCCCGAGGGTCGATGGTGATGTGGCGCACATAGTCCAGGCGGCTGCGGCGATACCGCCGTTCCAGCCAGGTCATTTTTGCCATATTGCGTCTCCTTTTATGGGTAATGGGTTCGGGGGGGTTCTGGGAACCATCCCGTTCCTACGCGGCAGGGCACATGGGCCCTGCCCTACAAGACATTCTATCGTTAAACACTCCGTAGGGCGGGGCCCATGTCTGCCCACCATCGTGCCAGCCGACTCTCGGCCGCTGTCGCGTCCGACAGCCGGGGCACTTCCTCGAAATCGCCTCGCTTCATCCGCCACCGGCGGCGCTTCGGCGATTTCCCCGCCGACAAACGCGGCGGCGCGGGAAAAACCCCGCGCCGCCGGAATGGTCTGTTTTTTTACTTGGCCACGGCGTCCTTCAGGGCCTTGCCGGCCTTGAAAACGGGGGTCTGGGAAGCGGGGATCTCGATGGTCTCCTTGCTTCTGGGGTTGCGGCCGGTACGGGCAGCGCGCTTCTTCACCTCGAAGGAGCCGAAGCCCATGAGCTGCACCTTCTCCTCCTCGTGCAGGGCGGCGGTGATGGTGCCCAGGGTGGCGGCGATGACAGCCTCGGTGTCCTTCTTGGACATGCCGGTCTTTTCCGCCACGGCGGCGATCAGTTCGGTCTTATTCATGATAGTCCTCCTAAAAATTTTCCTTGGTCAAAATCTATCCCAAAGCGATGAATATCGCATCAGAAACCTGGGTCAGACGGGAGCCGCCTTACTTGGCGGCGTTCCACAGGCCGGTCATTTCCTCCAGGGTCAGGTCCGACACGCTGACGCCCCGGTCCCGGGCCCCCTGCTCCACCGCCCCATAGCGGCGGATGAACTTTTCACAGGCGGCGTTCAGGGCGTCCTCCGGGTCCACTCCGGCAAAGCGGGCGGCCTTCACGGCGGCAAACAGCACGTCCCCCAGCTCCTCGGCCACGTTGGCGCCGTCCTGCACCGCCTGGTGCAGCTCGCCCACCTCCTCGTCCAGCTTGGACAGGGCCCCCTGGATATCCGGCCAGTCGAAGCCGTCGTCCGCGGCCTTCTTCTGGAGCTTTTCCGCCCGCCACAGGGCAGGCAGGGACCGGGCCACGCTGTCCATGGCCTGGGTGGTGGTGCGCTGGTGCTTTTCCCGGCGCTTGATGGCATCCCAGCTGACCAGCACCGACTGGGCGTCCTTTTCCGGCTCCGCGCCGCCGAACACATGGGGGTGGCGGAAGATCAGCTTCTTCACCACGCCGTCCACCACGTCCTCCATGGTGAACCGGCCCCGCTGGCGCTCGATGTCCGCGTGGAACACCACCTGCATCAGCACGTCCCCCAGCTCCTCCCGCAGCAGGTCCGCATCGTCCCGGTCGATGCCCTCGGCGGCCTCATAGGCCTCCTCCAGCAGTCCCCGGCGGATGGATTGGTGGGTCTGCACCTGGTCCCAGGGGCAGCCCTCCGGCGAGCGGAGCACCCGGATGATCTCCAGCAGGTCGTCGTAGTCGTATCGCGCTTTCTCCTTAAAATGTACCATATTCCCGCTCCTATTGCAAGTCCTCTTATCGGCAAAATAGCCTGATGAGGCTGTTTTTCGTGAAAAATGTACGGAATTTTCGTCTATTTCAGCCGCAGCCAGCGGACAAGACGCTCCCCGCCGGGCAGGGCCATGGCCTCCTCCCGGCCCACGGCCCCCAGCAGCAGCGCCGCCCCGGCGTAGATCACCGCCGCCAGGGCCACCGCCAGCAGGGTGGCCAGACCCCCGGGCAGCAGGTCTGCCAGCAGCCGGTGGAGCCACCATGCCGCCGCGCCCATCCCCAGGGCCGCCAGCCCCGGCCGGGAAAATATCCGGAAATAATCGGGCCTTTCCGGCACATACCGGGCGATGGCCCCCAGGTTCAGCACCGTGATCAAAGCATAGCAGCACAGGGTGCTTACCGGCAGTCCCCGGATGCCGTAATCGGGGTTGGAGATCATCAGATAGTTCAGGGCGATCTTCAGCCCGCCTCCGGCCAGCAGGGTCCAAAGGGGGACTTTTTCCCGGCCATAGGCCTGCAAAATCCCGTTGGATAGGGCCATCAGGCACACAAAAATGCTGCCGACGCCCAGAATTTCCAGGTGATACGCCGCGGCCTCCAGGGTGGCCGCCCCCTTGGCGGGGTACAGCAGCTCCAGAATGGGCCGGGCCAGAACGCTGAGTCCCACCCCCGCCGGCAGGGCCAGCAGGGCCGTCAGCCGGAAGGCGGCGGCGGTGTGCCGCCCGGCGGCGGACCGGTCCCCCCGGGCCAGAGTCGCCCCGATGGCGGGGATCAGGCTGATGGTCAGCGGATAGATAAACGCCGCCGGAAGGGCAAACAGATTCCCGGCATAGCTGTAGGTCCCGTAGAGGCCGGCGGCCTCCGGCTCCGTCAGGCCCCAGGAGGTCTGCAGGATGCCCATGGTGATGGACTGGTCCAGCAGGTTGATCACCGACAGGCTCACGGAGCCCACGGTGATGGGCACCCCGATGGCCAGCAATTGGCGCAGAATATCCCGGCTCTGTCCCGGGTCGTCCCGGCCCTTGTCCCGGGACAGATGGGTCGCTGTCCACACGGTCAGGGCCAGCAGGGACAGAATCACCCCCGCCGTGACCCCGGCGATGGCACCGGCGGCGGCTATGTGGGAGGGGTACCCCTGCCGCAGCAGCCACCAGGCAAGACCCAGACCCACCACCAGCTTGCTGGCGGATTCGATGACCTCGCTGGCGGCGGTGGGCCGCATATCGCCCATGCCCTGGGTATAGCCCCGGATCACCGACACCAGACACACGCACAGCACCGCCGGAGACAGCACCCGGATGGCGTCCTCCGCCTGGGTGTTGTGCATCCACCCGGCCAGGTCACCGGCCAGGAAGAACATCAGGCCGCTGCTGAGAAGCCCCAGCAGCAGAAACAGCCAGAAGGCCACGGAGACGATGCGCCGCCGCCGGTTTACCCAGCCCAGAGCCTCCGCCTGGGACACCAGCCGGGAAAGGGCCAGAGGAAGCCCGGCGGTGGACACCATCAGCAGCAGGTTATAGATGTTATAGGCGGCGTAGAAATAGTTCATGCCCTGCTCGTCCAGCAGGTTCCCCAGAGGGATCTTGTACAGGGCACCGATGGCCTTGGTGACAAGCATGGTGACCGTCAGCAGGGCGGCGCCCCCTAAAAATGACTGCTTCCCCCTGGTCATGGACCCTCCTCATTTCATTTCTTCATATTTTCATGGAATGCCCGGAAGGCCGCCAGATTCTCTGCAATCTTCTCGGGACGCTGGATATACTCCGTGGGGTACTTGGCGTGGAACACCCGCTCAATGCGGCCCCGGACCGGGTCCACCATCTTGGTGGAGCCGCCTGCGCCCAGGGAGAGGATGCTGTGCAGCTCCTCCATGATATAGATATTATACAGCCCCTCCGCCCCGGATATGCACCAGCCCACGTTTTCAAAGCTGCCGGACATGTACTTCTGGCGATACAGGTAGTACGGGGAGAACCCGGCGGCCCGCAGGGTGGGGTCGGCATAGTCCAGCATCCGGGCCACGTCCGCCGCCGTGGGGATGGGCAGCCCCTCCAGCAGGATGCGGCTGCCCTTTTTCAGGCTCAGGGTGTGGACGGTGATGTTGTCCGCGCCGAAGGTCAGGCACTTGTCCAGGGTCCGGCGGAAGCCCTCCGGCGTGTCGGCAGGAAGTCCCGCGATCAGGTCCATGTTCACATGGGGAAAGCCCATGGAGGCGGCCAGGGCCATGGTGTCCTCAATGTCCCGGGCGGTGTGGCGGCGGCCGATGGCCTGGAGCACGGTGTCCTCCAGGGACTGGGGGTTGACGCTGATGCGGTCGGCCCCGTGGTCCAGCAGCACCTGGAGCTTTTCCCGGGTGATGGTGTCAGGCCGTCCGGCCTCGATGCAGTATTCCGCGCAGCCGGACAGGTCGAAGCTGCGGTTCAGGTGGGTCAGCAGCCGGTCCATCTGCCGGGCGGACAGGGTGGTGGGGGTGCCGCCGCCCATATAGAAGGACTTGATGCGCAGGCCCGTCTCCCGCACCATTTGGGCGGCGTCGGTGATCTCCCGGCACAGCACCTCTAAATACGGATCCATCAGCCCCAGGGATTTTTCCACCGACTGGGACACGAAGCTGCAATAGGCGCAGCGGGTGGGGCAGAAGGGGATGCCGATATACAGGGAGATGTCCTCCGGGCGCAGGTCCGCCTTGGCCCGCAGGCCCTCCTGGGCGGTCTCCACCGCCAGGCGGCGGCGGGAGGGAGAGACATAGTAGGTGTCTCCCAAAATGCGGCTGACCTGGGCGGGGGTCTTTCCCTGCTCCAGCAGACGGGCCGCCAGCTTGCCGGGGCGGATGCCCGTCAGCGCGCCCCAGGCCGGGGCGACGCCGGTGATGCTTCGGGCGGCCTTGAAGAAGCTGAGCTTCACGGCCTTCTGCCGCAGGCGCTCCCGCTCATACTCGTCCGTCACGTCCCGCAGCAGGGCCCGGGAGGTCCCCCGGCCCAGCCTGCCGCCGTGGGCGATCTCGGTGGTGGCGGTGGCGTATACCGGCCCCTGGTGCAGGTCCACCCGGGCCCAGTTGTCCTCCCCCGGCTCCGGCTCCTGATACACGGGCCGCTCCTCCGGGAAGAAGGCCAGCAGGCTCTGCTCCACCGCGTAGCGGTCGTCATGACCGCGAAAAACCAGTTTCATAGCCCCGCCCCTTACTTCATGCCCTGGCGGACATAGGGATTCACCCGGCGCTCATAGTCCAGGGTGGTGGGCTGGTCGTGGCCGGGGTAGACCCGGTAGGACCCGGGCAGATTCCCCAGGCGGGCCAGGGATTGCAGCATCTCCCGATAGTCGCCGCCGGCGAAGTCCGTCCGGCCGCAGGAGCAGCGGAACAGGGTGTCGCCGGAGAAGATCACATCCCCCACCACCAGGCACACGGAGCCCTTGGAGTGGCCCGGAGTTTCCAGCACGGTGACAGTCAGGCTCCCCAGGGTCAGAGTGTCGCCGTCGTGATAGTAGCGCTGGTTGTGCTCCGGCAGCCGGGAAAACACCAGCTCCATGTCCCCCACCCGGCCGTCCACCACGTCCTTTTCGTTGATGTACACCGGCAGGTCCGGGTACTGCTCTAAGATGGGGCGCACGGCGGTGGTGTGGTCAAAGTGGCCGTGGGTCAGCAGGATATACTGCAATTGGCAGCCGGACCTGGCCACCATGTCCAGCACCCGGGGGGCCTCGTCGCCGGGGTCGATCAGGGCGCAGACCCCTGCCGTCTCGTCGCTCAGCAGGTAGCAGTTGGTCATAATGGGGCCTACCATAATGGAATCAATTTTCATGGGTTCAACCTCCTGTTCAGGATAAAAGCGGGCGGACAGCGGCGTCCGCCCGGGAGAATGTGGAATACGTTACGCATTCAGCTGGTCCGTGTCCACCACCAGGGTCAGAGGTCCGTCGTTGACGGATTCCACCAGCATCTCGGCGCCAAACTCGCCGGTTTCGGTATGGATGCCCTTTTCCCGGCACAGGGACACGAACTTTTCATACAGGGGGATAGCCACCTCCGGCCGGGCGGCGGCCAGGAAGTCCGGGCGGCGGCCCTTGCGGCAGTTGCCGTACAGGGTGAACTGGGATATCACCAGGATTTCACCGTTGACGGTTTCCAGACCACGGTTCATCTTGCCGTCCTCGTCCTCGAAGATCCGCAGTCCCGTCAGTTTGTCCGCCAGCTTCACGGCCTGGGCCTCGGTGTCGTCATGGGTGATGCCCAGCAGGATCAGGAAGCCGGGGCCGATGCTGCCGATGGTTTTGCCGTCCACGGATACGGAGGCGCTTTTCACGCGGGTCAGCACTGCTCTCATGGTAATATAGTCTCCTTTTCGGTTAATATATTGTGTTTTTTCTCAGCCCGCCGGGCGGGTGACCCGCATAACGCCGGAAATCTGCTCGATGCGGCGCATGACGGTTTTCAGCTGCTGGCTGCTGGACACATCGGTATCCAGGGTGATCAGGGCGAAGCCGTCGGGGGTGGAGCGGGCGTTCATGGAGGCCACATGGGTCTTGGTGGAGGAGAGCACCGTGGAGATATCCACGATGAGGTTGATGCGGTCCTTGGCCACCACCTGGAGGGTGGTGCGGAAGGTGCCCTCCACGTCCTCGGCCCAGGACACCTTGATCCAGCGGCCCTCCTCATCGGGACGGCGGCGGGCCGGGTCGGCGTTGGGACAGTCCCTCCGGTGGACGGACACCCCGTAGCCCTTGGTGATGAAGCCCACGATGTCGTCCCCGGGGACGGGGGTGCAGCACTTGGAGAACTTCACCAGGCAGTTGCTGAGGCCCTCCACAATGATGCCCTTTTCGCTGTGGGTGCGCTTGGGCACGGCGGGGCGGGTGGCATCGGGGCGGCCTTCCAGCGGCACCTCCGCCTGGCGCTCCTCCTGGTGCTGGTGGAGAATGCGCTGGATATCCTCCCGGATGCGGCCGATGACCTTCAGGCTGCTGATGCCCCCGTAGCCGATGGCGGCGTACAGGTCGTCCAGGCTCTTATAGGTGAGCTTTTTCAGGATGCCGGGGAGGTTTTCGTCGTTGGTAAGCTCCTTCAAAGACACGCCGCAGCGCTTGAGCTCCGACTCGAAGGAGGCCCGGCCCGTGACCACGTTTTCGTCCCGGCGCTCCCGCTTGAGCCACTGGCGGATCTTGGACCGGGCGTTGCTGGACCGGGCGATCTTCACCCAGTCCCGGCTGGGCCCGTGGGCCGACTGGGAGGTGACCACCTCCACAATGTCGCCGTTTTTCAGGCGGCAGTCGAAGGGCACGATGCGACCGTTGACCTTGGCGGCCACCATGTGGTTGCCCACGGCGGAATGGATGTTATAGGCAAAGTCGATGGGGGTGGCCCCGGCAGGCAGGTTGATGACGTCGCCCCGGGGGGTGAACACAAATACCTCGTCGGCGAACATGTCCACCTTCAGGGAGTGGATGAACTCCTCGGCGTCGGCCCCCTCCTGATTCTCCAGCAAGCGGCGGACCCACTCATACCGGCCCTCGTCGCCGCCGCCCTGGCCGTTCTGCTTATACTTCCAATGGGCGGCGATGCCGTATTCGGCCACCTCATGCATCTCCTTGGTGCGGATCTGCACCTCGAAGGGAACGCCGTTCTGGCCCATGACGGTGGTGTGAAGGCTTTGGTACATATTGGGCTTGGGAGTGCCGATATAGTCCTTGAACCGGCCCAGCACGGGCTTGTACAGGTCGTGGATAATACCCAGAACGTAATAGCAGTCGGACACCGTGTCCACGATGACCCGGAAGGCGAACAGGTCATACACGTCGTCCAGGGACTTGTTCTGGGTGTACATCTTGCGATAGATGGAGTAGGGGTGCTTCATGCGGCCATAGACATAGCCGTCGATATGGGCCTCCTCCAGGCGCTGGGTGATCTGGTCGTGGATGGAAGACATGAAGCCGTCGTACTCCGTGGCCTTCTCGTCCAGGGCGTCCACGATCTCCCGGTAGCTGATGGGGTCCAGGTATTTCAGGGACAGGTCCTCCAGCTCCCACTTCATCTTCTGCATGCCCAGGCGGTGGGCGATGGGGGCGTAGATCTCCAGGGTCTCGAAAGACTTCTGCTTCTGCTTCTCCGGGGTCTGGTACTCCATGGTGCGCATATTGTGGAGCCGGTCGGCGATCTTGATGAGGATCACCCGGATGTCCTTGGACATGGCCAGCAGCATTTTGCGCAGATTCTCCATCTGCTCCTGGGCCTTGGAGGTATAGTGGACCCGGGTCAGCTTGCTGACCCCCTCCACCAGGTCCGCCACCGTGGGGGAGAACTGCTTGGCGATGTCCTCGTGGGTGGCGGAGGTATCCTCAATGGTGTCGTGGAGCAGGGCGGCCTCGATGGACTCGGAGTCCAGGTGCAGCTCCTCGGCCACGATCTGGGCCACGGCCAGGGGGTGGGTCACAAAGGGTGAGCCGTCCTTGCGCAGCTGGCCCTGGTGGGCGGCGGCGGCAAATTCATAGGCGGCCCGGATCTTGTCGAAGCTGGCGGTGGGGTTATAGGCCCGCACCGTGTCCTCCAGGCGTTGATAGCGTTCTTCCATTGTCATAAGCGTCCCCCTCCTCGTGATGTGTCCAGCGCCCGGTGCAGGCGCAGCAGATATTCCGAACGGTCCAGGGCTACCTTCTTGCCCTGGCTGGTGAGATGCAGGCTTATGCTGTCGCCCAGGCGGCGGCACTGCAGCAGGCCCCGTTCCCGGAACACCTCCAGGCACAGCACCGTCCGCAAAAAGGGCTCCGCCCCCTGCAGCGCCCCGGACAGCCGCCGCAGCAGCGGCAGATAGTCCGTTTCCAGTCCGTCGGGGGGCACCGCGTGCTGCAGGGCCCGCCACAGGCTCACGCACTGGTCCCGGGAGGGCAGCAGGCGCACGGCGTCCCGGGGGCGCAGCTCGTCCCCCCGCAGGCAGCGGTCCACCAGCTCCAGGGACTCCTCCTCCCGGGTGCTGCCGGTGAGGGAGGGACGGATATCCACCATCTGCATCTGGACGGTGCGGCTGCTGCGGAACTCGTTGATCTGAAGATAGAAGGCGGCGTCCACCCGGTCGCCGGGGGCCACGCCGCAGGTCTGGGCCACGGCGGAAAAGAAGATGCCGTCAAACTGGGCGCTGCCCTTGGTCAGGCGCAGCTTCAGGTGCCGGTTCTGGCCCACGTTCTGAAGCCGGTCCAACGTGGCGCCCCGCAGGCAGAACACCGGCCGGGCGTTGCCCGCCCCGTAGGGCTCTAAGGCGTCCAGGGCCTCCACCTCCGCCAGGTTCACCCGGCCCGCCTGGCAGATGGGCACATCCACCTGCAGGCAGGACACCGGGGCCTTGCCGCCCCGGAACCGGCTGGCGTATTGGTTCATCCGCTGCCGGAAGGCGGGGATGTTCTTTTCTTCAATGGTAAAGCCCGCCGCCAGCTCATGGCCGCCGAAGCCCAGCAGCAGGTCGGAGCAGGCCTCCAGGGCGGCGAACAGATTGAACCCGCCCCAGCTGCGGCAGGAGCCCTTGCCGGTGCCGCCGGACAGGTGGATCATAAAGCTGGGACAGGCGTATTTTTCCGAAAGGCGGGAGGCCACGATGCCCACCACCCCCTGGTGCCAGGTGTCGGAGGCCAGCACCAGGGCGCTGCGCTCCTGGGGCGGGGTCTCCTCGATCTGTTCCACGGCCTGGGAGTAGATCTCCTGCTCCACGGCCTGGCGCTCCCGGTTCAGGGCGCACAGCTCCCGGGCCAGGTGCTCCGCCCGGTGGGGATCGGTGCACAGCAACAGATCCGCCGCCATGTCCGCCGCGCCCATGCGCCCGGCGGCGTTGATGCGGGGGGCCAGGACGAAGCCGATCTGCACGGAGGTGACGGTTTTGTCGGACAGGCCCGCCTCATGCAGCAGGGCGTGGAGGCCGATGAAGTCCGACCGGCTGATGGACGCCAGGCCCCGGGACACGATGGTGCGGTTTTCGCCGGACATCTGCATCACGTCGGCCACGGTGCCGATGGCGGCCAGGGTGCAGTAGCGGGACAGCAGGGCCTCCTCCCGGCTCTCGCCCCCCAGGGCCAGCACCAGCTTCAGCGCCACGCCGCAGCCGGCCAGGTGCTTGAAGGGATAGCCGCAGTCGGGCCGGTGGGGGTCCACCACGGCGCAGGCCGGGGGCAGCTCCTCCTTGCACTCATGGTGGTCCGTCACCACCACGTCCATGCCCAGGGAGTTGGCGTAGGCCACCTCCTCCACGCCGGTGATGCCGCAGTCCACCGTTACCAGCAGGCGGACCCCCTGCCCGTGCAGGGACAGGATGGCGTCCCTTCCCAGGCCGTAGCCATCCTCGATGCGGCGGGGGATATAGTGCACCACGTCGCCGCCCCGGGACAGGAGATAGTCCACCAGGATCACCGTGGCGGTGATGCCGTCCACGTCATAGTCGCCGAAAACGGCGATCTTTTCCCCGTCGGCCAGGGCGCGGCTCACCCGCTGGGCGGCCTTGTCCATGTCCTTCATCAAAAAGGGGGAATAGGGCAGGTCCCGGTCCCGCTCTAAGAAGGCGGCGGCCTCCTCCGGGGTGGTGATCCCCCGGGAGGCCAGCACCGAGGACACCAGATAGGGGTACCCGGCCCCGGTGAGCCGGTCCACTGCCCCGGCGGGCAGCTCCGGTATGCTCCACTGCTGATATTTCATGACAGGACACCCCTTTCCCGGTACTGCAAATAATATTTTATTATAGCAAACGCCGAATGACTTGACAAGGGGCGGACGTTGGATTTTCGGGGATTTTGCCAGCCGGTGTGCGCCTGCGGGAGACAGCCGGAAACCCGGACCTATAAAACGGACACATCCGGATAGAAAACCCGCCTATCCCCGAAGAGCATACCGGCGTAGAACAGACGCATAAGCTGAAAACATCTGTGTGGGGAGGAATCGCTATGAACGCTGCGGCATTTATCCGGGCCGCCGCCCCCTGGGTGATTATGGGCCTGCCAGTGGCCGTTTTCGCCGCCCGGGGCGCATCCGGCCCAGCCGTCCATCACCGGCAGCTCCATCGGCGTGCTGAACGTGCAGAAGCGGATCAAGCTGCTGTCCACGGACCTGTCCATTGCGGAGGTGTCGGAGCGGTCGGGCTATGGCGACTATCGGGTGTTCACCAAGGTGTTCAAGAAATCCGAGGGGGTGACCCCCTCCCAGTACCGGCGGGATTTCCTGGAGAAATAGGCGCTATTCCCTACCGCGCCGGTATGCTGAGGGCTTGACAAAAAACGACAGCCGTGATAGAATATCCTCACAATCCAAGGGGTGCTGGCGCAAGCCGGCTGAGATGTGACGTATTGCCGTCCGGTCCCTCGAACCTGATCCGGGTAATGCCGGCGTAGGAATGCGACTATATGGCTTTTGTTTCCGCATTGCCACGCCTCCAGGGCCCGCGATGCGGTTATTTTTTTCAAAGAGGAGAAATCACACATGAAAATCAACAAGACCCGCATGATCTGCGAGGCCGCCATCTTCATCGCCATGGCGGAGATCCTCAGCCTCATCAAGCTCTATGAGTTCCCCAACGGCGGCTCCATCACCCTGGAGATGCTGCCCATCATCCTGTTCGCCGCCCGGTACGGCTGCGGCTGGGGCTCTCTGGCGGGCCTGGTGTACGGCACCATCACCTACCTCATCGGCAACAAGTTCTCCGTTGACTGGACCACCATCATCTGCGACTACTTCATCGCCTTTGTGGCACTGGGCTTTGGCGCGGGCCTGCTGTCCCGCCGCAAGTGGAGCGTTTACTATGGCACGGTCATCGGCGGCGTGCTGCGCTTTTTGGCGCATTTCCTCATCGGCGTCTTTGTGTGGGGCAAGTGGATGCCCGACACGTTCCTCGGCAAGCCCATGACCAGCCCCTGGATCTACTCCCTGATCTATAACGGAAGCTACATGCTGCCCAGCATCGTTCTGTGCCTGGTGGTGTTTGCCCTGCTGTATAAGCCGCTGCGGAAGTATTTCACGTCGGCAGACCTGCTGGCGGCGTAACGCCTCTTACCCTCTCCGGGGGCGGGCCAAACCGCCCCCAGAAAATTTTTTCAAAAGCCGGGAAAAAAGTGTTGACAAACGCCGGAAAACGAGTATAATAAGTTTTGTTCGTCAGGAACATAGCGGGATTGTGTAAAGGTAGCACAGCGGACTCTGACTCCGTATGTGAGGGTTCGAATCCTTCTCCCGCTGCCAAAAGACTCTCAGCTTATGCTGGGAGTTTTTTCTTTTGCCATGGTTCTGTCATAGGGATTCGGACCCTCACACAAATTCAATCCGGGCGCAGCTCCCGGCGCTTGCGCCGGGGGTTCGAATCCTTCTCCCGCTGCCAAAAAGACTCTCAGCAAAAGCTGAGGGTCTTTTCTTTTTGCCATGGTTCTCTCATAGGGATTCCCGGGCCGCCGAGGGCAGCGGCTCCTATTCGGAAAATATGCGGACCTGTCCGCCGTCCGGGGCCTCCAGAGCGGCGTACCGGCCCTGCTTCTCCAGGGCAGCGAAGACCGGGAGGTCCCCTGCGGCGGCTGCTCCCTGTATGCCCGCCGGGCGGAACTGCCCGGCGCGGACTTCCGGCTGATCACGGACCCCGCCAGCAATCAGCATATGACCGTCATCCGCCAGGCCGGACAGTCCGGCGTCAACCGGGACACCATGGCCCTGGTGGACAAATTTCTGGACCGGCTGTTCTGATCCCATAACGCCGCAGAGGCGGCAGACGAAATCGTCTGCCGCCCCTGTTTTATTATCAGTACCCCGCCCCCCGGGCGATGATCTGGGCCCACAGCACCGGCCCCACGGCGCCGGTGGGGTCGATGCCCAGCTTTCGCTGCAAGGCCAGCACAGCGGCCTGGGTGCCCCGGCCGAAAATGCCGTCCTCCGCCACGGCGGGAATATCCGGGTCCTGGGCCGCGATGCGGTTCAGCTGCTGCTGCAAAAACAGTACCGTGTCGCCCCGGTCCCCCAGGACGATGAACCGCCCCGGATAAATCTCCCGGGCAAACTGCTGATAGTCCTCCGGCAGGTCCTCCAGCACGTCCTCATAGGCCCGCCGCAGGGCGTTCCAGGTGTCCCGGCCCACCACGCCGTCGGTGGGAAGGCCCGCATAGCTCTGGAAGGCATACACGGCGTCCAGCATCTCCTGGTCAAAGACATCGCTGAGCCGGATGGGCGGCAGTTCCGGCAGGAAATACCCCAGAAAAGCCAGGAAAAACCGCACCGTCCGCACCGCCAGGCCGCTGTCCCCCAGCCGCAGGGCCTCGGTATACTGCCTCTGCACCTCGGAGATGGTCAGCCCCTCGCCGGACAGCTCCGACAGGCCCTTGACGCCGTTATAGATCTGCTTGATCTTGTACCAGGTGGCCTTGCCCACGATGCCGTCCGGGGTCAGGTTGAAGATCTGCTGGAAGGACTTCACCGCCTCCTCCATGGGCACATCGAACACCGTGGACGGCTCCGGAATCTCCGGAATGGCCGGATAGTTCCGGCGGATGCGGCTCAATTGCCGCTGGAGAAGCAGCACGTCGTTGCCCACGTCCCCCCGGCGCAGAGGCCGCCCGGGATAGGAGGGCACGTTCCCCCCTACCGGGGCGTTGAACACAATGCTGATATCCCCTCCGTAGTAGTATTGCAGAATCTCATAGGGGTTCATGCCGTCCCGGGCCAGGTCCACACTGCCCCACTGAGACAGCCCCCCGCACTGGGTCCGCACTCCGTCGCAGAACTGGGCAAACAGCGGCTCCACGCTGCCCTGCCGGACGATATAGTTGTTGAAGCTGTCGTCCACGATCTGGCTGATGTTCTCGAAAACGTCGCCGCCGTCCACATAGGCCTGGTCATACTGGGTGGTGCTGGTGATGTCATAGTCGTATCCCCGGGTGCGGTAATACTCGGTATACACCCGGTTCAGGGCATAGGAGATCTGGGCCAGGATGTTGGCCCGGATGGCGCTCTCCGGCCAGGTGGGGTAAATTTCGTGGGACGCCACGTTCTTGATGTAGGCGGCAAAGGGCACCTCCACGTTCCGGGCCGAGGACCCCGGCGGGCCCAGGTGTACGGTAATGGTCTCCGGGACCACAGGCGTTGCAGGCATAGCGCTCCCCCCTTATATCACCGGCTCCAGCATCACCGGCAGAATGGATTCGATGCGGGCATACACCGTGACCTCCCGGTCCTCCTGGGGCACGAACAAGGGGTGCCGCACCGACACCAGGTAACCGGTGCCGCTGATGGAGGCGGTGTCCGGCGCCTGGGACCAGGCGGCGGGCAGGGCCGGCAGGGCGATGCCCTGAACGATACCCGATTCATCGGTCAGTCCCCGGTAAAACGTGTGGGTCTGGCCCCCGAACCGCCGGTATACCTCCACCCTTGCCCCGGCTACCGGAAATGTCCCGCCACCGGAGGCCACCTGCACCCGCAGACTCCCCTGGTCGGGGTGGGCCTGCAAAAACGTGGACAGGGGCACATGCTGGGAAAAATCGGACATAGACATACATCCTTTCCTGGAAACTTCCCCTCAGTATATGCCCCCGGCCCGGGAAAAATACGCCTTTTCCGCCGTGGCTGCTCCAATAACCATGCCGCGAACCCTCTGATACTGATTCTTGATTAAAAGATTTAATCAAGAATCACGTGTGCTACGCACACTCGCATCGTGCGAAAGCACGCTGCGCCGTCTCATGCAGAATCTGACGCGCCCTTGGCGCTATAAAAAGCTTTTCAAGCTTTTTAACAGATTCTAGTATGATATAACACAACCCCCTCCGGCAATGCCGGAGGGGGTTCGTTTATTCCAGAATCAGCCAGTTTTCTTCCTTTTCGGTGACGTAGCCCACCTGGCTGGCGGCGGGGATGGCATCCCGCAGCTCCCGCAGGCAGGCCTCCGCGTCGGCGGGGTCCACCGCCATCAGCAGGCCGCCGCTGGTCTGGGGATCATACAGCAGGTCCTGCATGGTGCGGCTGACGTTCCCCCGGACGGTGACGCCCTTTTCGGCGTAATCCCGGTTGCGGTAGGCCCCGGCGGGGATCAGGCCCATGGCGGCCAGGTCCCAGGCCTCCGGGTGGAAGGGCACGTTGCCGCTCTGGATGTGCACGGTGCAGCCGCTGCCCTGGGCCATCTCGAAGCCGTGGCCCAGCAGGGCAAAGCCCGTCACGTCGGTGCAGCTGTGGACCCGGTATTTCACCATGATATCCCGGGCGGTCCGGTTCAGGGCGGCCATCTGGCGATAGATCCGGTCCATCACCGCAGGCTCCGCCAGCCCCGCCTTGGCGGCGGTGGTCAGCACGCCCACGCCCAAAGGCTTGGTCAGCAGCAGCACGTCCCCGGGCCGGGCCCCGCTGTTGGTCAGAATGCGCCGGGGGTCCACGAACCCCGACACCGCCAGGCCGTAAATCGGCTCCGCGCCGTGGATGGTGTGGCCGCCGGTGATGATGGCCCCGGCCTCATAGGCCTTGTCATACCCGCCCCGCAGCAGCTCCTGCACCATGTCCTGGGTCATGGACTCCGGCAGGCACAGGATGTTCAGCGCCAGCTTGGGCTCCCCGCCCATGGCGTACACATCGCTGATGGCGTTGGCCGCGGCGATCTGTCCATACAGGAAGGGATCGTCCACAATAGGCGGGAAAAAGTCCGTGGTCTGCACCAGGGCCGTGTGCTCGTCCAGATAATACACGCTGGCGTCGTCGGACTTGTCATAGCCCACCAGCAGCCGGGGGTCCGAATGGGTCCGGAACCCGTCCAGCAGCTTCACCAGGGTCCCGGCCCCCACCTTGGCCCCGCATCCGGCGCAGGAGGCCAGCTTGGTCAGCTTCACTTCCGTTTCCATGGTCATTCCTCCGTCCGTTGATAAACCGGCGTATAGCTCCGCCCGTCCCAGGCGGCAATGCGCTCCACATCTCCGGCGGCCTCGCCCTGGGGCTCCAGCCACCGTCCCTCACACCGCACGCAGGTGCCGCAGCTGCTGCTGAGATTCCGGGGCACCGGCATCACCCGGCACTCGATCCCCTGCTCCCGGCACAGCTGCTGATACCGCATGGCGCCGAAGTGAGAAAAAAACGTTGCGAAATAGGTCATTTGGTAAAGGTCAGCGTCCATTCGCCGCCGTTTTCCTGCACCTGGACCTGATAGCCCTGGTGCTGGGCATAGCGGGTGGTGTTCTCCCGGGAAGCGTGGTTGTCCACCAGGATCTGATAGGCGGCCTCGCCGCTCTGCATAGCCGCCCGCAGCAGCACCACGGGCTCGGGGCAGGACAGCCCCCGTGCGTCGATGACTTTCATGTTGTCTCCTCCTTATGCTTTCTTCCGGAAGGTGTTCAGGCAGCCGATGGCGGCCACCACGGCCAGACCGATGACCACGGCGATCTTGCCGTTGGCGGTGGGGCCCTCCGCGCTGGAGGCCAGGCCGAAGTTATGGGCAAAGGCAGCGCCCACGATCAGGCCCAGCACCGTCACGGCGCTGTCGGAGCTGCCCTCGCCGGAGAGCACCAGCTGGCGCAGGGGGCAGCCGCCCAGCAGCACGCAGCCAAAGCCCACCAGCACCATGCCCAGGCAGTTCCACAGGCCGTCGGTATGGGCGATGGGCTGGCCCTCAAAGGCCAGGTGGAAATAGGTGCCGTCGGTGGCGCCGGTGAGGATCAGGTTGCACACCAGGGCGCTGATCAGGATGGCGCCGAAGCCCATCAGCAGCTTGGGCTCCCGGAACAGCACCACGTCACGGATGCCGCCCACCATGCACAGGCGGGTCCGCTGGGCCAGAGCGCCCACGATCAGGCCCGCCGCCAGGCTGATGAGCACGGCAGCGTGCTTGGCGCCGGGGCCGCCGCCGGCCTCGGTGAAGTAAATGAAGGCGGGAGCCGCCACCAGCAGGATAAACACCACCACCTGGATGGCCGGGAACAGGAAGCCCTCCAGCCTGGCCATGGAATAGGAGCGCTTCAGGGAATAGCCCTTCTTCAGGAAGAACACGCCCGCCAGAATGCCCAGCACGAAGCCAAGCCCGCCCAGCAGAGCGTTCAGGTCGCCGCCGGCCAGGCGCAGGATCATGCGGAAGGGGCAGCCCAGGAACATCAGGCAGCCGATCATCACGAAAAAGCCCAGCACGAAGCGGGTCAGGGGCGCGCTGCCGCCCTTGGCGGAGAACTCACCCTTGAACAGGGCGATGCCGAAGCTGCCCAGCACCAGGCCGATGATCTCCGGCCGGATATACTGCACGGCGGCGGCCCGGTGCAGGCCCAGACCGCCTGCGGTATCCCGCAGGAAGCAGGCGATGCAGAAGCCCATGTTGGCAGGGTTGCCGAAAAAGACCAGCAGCGACGCAATGACGCCGATGATCAGGCCCGCAATGACAATATGCAGGCGCTCACGTTTGATGTTCATTTGGAAAAATACCTCTCTCTCTTGAAAAATTCCAACAGACATTGTATCATATAATAATAGTTTATGTCTACCATTATTTTTTTGAAAATACAACGTATTGTTTCGGGAGGGACCCATATGGAGCCGATTTATCTGGACAACGCCAGCACCAGCTTCCCCAAGCCGCCCCAGGTGGCCCAGGCCATGTTCGACTATGTCACCGGCTGCGGCTGCAACATCGGCCGGGGCGGCTATGAGGGGGCGTATCAGGCGGAGGAGACGGTGCTGCGCACCCGCCAGCAGCTGTGCCGCCTGTTCCACGGGCCGGACAGCCGATGCGTGGCGTTCACCAAGAACATCACCGAGAGCCTGAACGTCCTGCTGAAGGGCCTGCTGCGGCCCGGGGACCATGTGCTGGTGTCCGCCATGGAGCACAACGCCGTCATGCGTCCCCTGACCCAATTGACCCGCCGGGGCGTCACCTTCGACCGGATCCCCTGCCGCCCGGACGGCACGCTGATGACGGAGCGCCTTCCCGGCCTGCTGCGGGAGAACACCCGGGCTGTGGTGATGCTCCACGCCAGCAACGTCTGCGGCACCCTGCTTCCGGCGGCGGAGGTGGGGGCCTTCTGCCGGGAAAACGGCCTGCTGTTCCTGCTGGACACCGCCCAGACCGCCGGAGCCTTCCCCATCGACATGGAGGCCATAGGGGCGGACGCCCTGGCCTTCACCGGCCACAAGGGGCTGATGGGTCCCCAGGGCACCGGGGGCTTCCTGCTGCGGCCGGAGCTGGCCGCGGAGCTGGAGCCGCTGCTGTCCGGCGGCACCGGCAGCGCCAGCCACTCCGAGGAGGTGCCGTCCTTCCTGCCGGACCGGTTCGAGGCCGGGACCCTGAACCTGCCGGGGATCATGGGCCTTCACGCGGCCCTGACCTGGCTGGAGGAAACCGGCATCGACGCCATCCGGGCCCATGAGCAGGCCCTGACGGGCCGGTTCCTCCGGGGGGCGGCGTCCATCCCCAATCTGCGGTTGGTGGGTCTGGCCGGGGCGGAAAACCGGGCCGCCGTGGTGCCGGTGGTGCCGGAGAACACGGACCCGGCCTTTGTGGCCGACGCCCTGGGCCGGGAATTTGGCATTCAGGTGCGGGTGGGGCTGCACTGCGCCCCCAACGCCCACAGGACCCTGGGCACCTTCCCCACCGGGACCATCCGCTTCTCCTTCGGGCCTTACAACACCCCCGGCCAGGTGGACCTGGCCCTGGAGGCCCTGGACGCCCTGTGCCGCCGGACCGTGTGGCTGTGACCCCTATAAAACAGGACCTCCTGCCGCAGCAGGAGGTCCTCAGCTTGTCAAAAAACGCGCCCCGGGGGCGCATTTTTTGCTTTATCCCATCCACCGCCCCAGGGCCACGAACAGGCAGCCCAGCAGGAAGAACCCCGCCAGCACCGCCGTGACGCTGAGGCAAAACTTTTTCACCCCCAGCTTCTCCGGGTCCATGAAGGTGTAGGGGTACAGCAGCTTCGTGTGGCCGATGGGCCGCCCCGTCCTGGCCCGCAGCATGGCATACACGAAGTACGCCAGGGGCAGCACCAGCCACCGGGCGGCGGAGGCCGCGGTCAGCCCCGCCTTGTTCCCCCACAGAAGCCACTGCCCCACCACCAGCCACGGCGTCCCATAGTGGACGCACAGGTTCCCGAAGCTGCCGCCGAAGTCGGCGAATTTCTTCCCCCGGTGCCTGGCGTCCGGCACCAGCACAAAGTGATAGATCAGGTGCGTCACATAGATGCACAGGGTCATGGCCAGGGCCACGCCGCTGCCGGTCAGCAGCCGCCGCACCGCCCCCTCCGGCACCGCCGCCAGGGCCAGCTCATACACCAGCACCAGCAGATTGCTGAGATTGGTGTAAAAGCAGAACATCCCCGGCCGGATGTGTCCCGTCTCCAGCAGGGTGGAGTGCAGCAGCAGACCCAGAGCCCCCAGCAGGAAAATGCCCGCCGCCGAAAGCCGCAGTCCCATGTCCGCCGCCTCCTCTCACAGGCGGAAGGCGGCACAGTCCACCTTCCCGTCCTCTAAGGTGATGACCCCATAGGTCCGCCGGACGCCGGGGCCGATGCACCCGGGATTCATCACCCAGAAATCGCCGCTGCGGTCCACCACCGGCTGGTGGGTGTGGCCGAACAGCAGGATGTCCGCCCCGCACTCCCGGGCGGCGTATATGGCCGCCATGGGGCCGGACTTCACGCGCCGGGTGTGGCCATGCATCATCAGGATCCGCACCCCGCCCAGCTCCGTCAGCCGCTCCGGCTGGTCCAGGCCGCCATAGTCGCAGTTGCCGGGCACTCCCAGCAGCGGGATATCCGGATACCGCTCCTCCAGCCGCTGGGCGTCCCGCACGCAGTCCCCCAGATGCAGGATCACCTGGGGCTGCACCCGCTCCACGCACTGCTCCATAGGCTCCACGCACCCATGGGAATCGGATAAAACCAGTATACGCATCGCACATACCCTTTCCACGCTTGTTTTCTGCTATTTTACCACACTTCCCCGGGGATTTCCAGTCTCCCCCGCAAGGCCGTTGACTTCTCCCGGGAAATATGTTATATATAATGTAACAGGATGATTGTAAAATAGTGCGTTTTGCAGAAATGAAACGATTTATGCGTATGATATTCCGTGATTTTGCGGATAGCTCCGCAAGCAAAGCCTCTGTTATTTGGGCAAGACGTACTCCCACACTTTTCCCCGGCGCATAGGCGGCTTCGCCGTATTCCGCTTGTGCGCCTGACCCATACGCCCCCATATCATGCAGGAGGTAACGAATATGAAGAAAATTCTATCCGCGCTTCTGGCGGCCCTGATGCTGCTGTCCGCAACAGCCTGCGCGGCCCACGAGCCCGTCCTGCCCCCCAGCCGGTGGGGCGAGTCAGACGCCCAGGGAATGCTTCCCCACACCTACTCCCTGTCGGAGGCCTATGACGCCGCAGAGGTGGTGGCCCTTGTTACGGTGGGGGATTGGCTGGAGGAGGAGCTGATCACCGGGCGAACCTTTTTCCGGACAACGGTCCAAAAAGTGTACAAGGGGGATATCCCCCATGAGTTTGTCCTGGCCCAGGAGGGCTGCTCCACCTGGACCTACCGAAATTATCCCGTATTCACCTATGGCAATCAGCTGCTGCTGTTCTTGATCAAATACGATGTGTCCATGTACCGGGATACCTACGACCTGGTGGAGTATCCGGACGCCTATGAGCTGATAAACACGTATTCCACGGTGATGTATGTAACCCGGGACGACAGCGGCATGTCCTACGTTCTGGACGCCCTGGGCATGATGACCCAATGGAGCCAGATCAATCAGCCCGCCGATTGCCCGGCCGTTGCCCATCCGGGGCAGGAGCAGCTCCTTCAGATCAGGGACAATCTGACAAAGCAGGACCCGGTTTTGGCTGCCATTGCGCCCTCCCAGGCCGACCCGGACCGGCCGGTTGCGTCCTCCGGCGACCTCTATCGTCTGACCGACCTGGAGGACTATTTCGCGCGCCTGTCCGCCGGCTAAACGCAAAAAAGGAGAATCACGAGCATGAAGAAAATTCTTTCCGCGCTTCTGGCGGCCCTGATGCTGCTGTCCGCAACAGCCTGCGCGGCCCACGAGCCTGTCCTGCCCCCCAGCCGGTGGGGCGAGATGCAGATCAATTCCATGTTTGAGCGCTGCTATTCCGTGTCCGACGCCTTCCGGGAGGCGGACGCCGTGGCCCGGGTCAAGGTAGGCGACTGGCAGGGGGAGGACCTGCGCAATTGGGTCACGTTCTTTGACGCGTCCGTTCAGGAGTCCTACAAAGGGGAGCTTCCCCGGAGCTTCACCCTGGTGCAGGGCGGCTGTTCCGAGGCAACCTCTCCCGGCTATCCCCTGTTTACCAGCGGAACCGAGCTTCTGGTTTTCCTGCGGGATTATGACGGCAGCGGGGAAAAATATCACCCCATCACCGACTATAACACGGTGCTGTATGTCGTGTATGACGAAGCCGGAGGCCGGTATTTCCTGGACAGCTTCGGCACCATGAGCGCCCAGGACACCTGCGTTCCCGGCAGGACCACGCTGGACAGCGCACAGCTTGCGGAAATGACGGCGGATGCCGATCCGGTGCTGGCCGAGGCGATTTCCTCCCAGGCCAAGGACTGCGACGGCTGTTCCATATACGCGGAATCCGCCCTGGAGGACTATTTCTCCGATCTGGCAAAGCAATAAGGCTTGATGGCGATCGCGCCCCATCCCGCCGAAAAAAAGCACCCGCCCGCCGGACCTCCGGCAGGTGGGTTTTTTACAGGCTACAGGTTAAAGGAGCCCGGCACGCGCCGGACTCCTCTTATTCCAGGCTGTCAAAAACGCCTCGCAGAGTTCGCGGCCCGCAGGCCGCGAAGTGTTCCATCCATTTTTCGCGGCGGCGCCCCCCAAGGGGACTTCCGTTGGGCGTGTACGTCGCGAAAAATACTTTGCGCGGAGAGAGTGCGTTTTCGCGCATTTTTTGCGTGAAAACGCACGGGTCGGAGCGAAATCTCTTTTGTCAAAAAAGGCAACGCCCTTTTTTGACAAGCTCTTATTACCCCAGGACCCAGGCCTTCAGGGCGCTGCCGTCGGGGTCGTCCACCCGCAGGCCCGCCGTCACGTTGACCTCCGGCGCCGCCGCCCGGATATCCGCCACCGACGTCTCGATGCCGCTGCTGCCGCTGGTGCAGAAGGGCCGGATGGTTTTCCCGGTCAGGTCATAGCTGTCCAGGAACGTGTTGATGATCCGGGGCGCGGTGCCCCACCAGATGGGATAGCCCAGATAGATGGTGCCGTACTGGGACAGGTCCAGGGGCTGGCCCGCGATCCGGGGCCGGGCGGCGGGGTCCTTCTGCTCCTGGCTGGCCCGGCAGGCATCGTTGTTATAGCTCAGGTCCTGGCTGGTGTAGGGCTGCTCCGGGGTCAGCTCATACAGGTCCGCCCCGGTCATGTCCCGGATGCGCTCTGCCGCCGTCCGGGTGTTGCCGGTGCAGGAGAAATAGATCACCGCCACCCGGGTCCCGGCCCAGGCACTGGTGCTGCCGGTGCTGCCGGTGGTATTTCCGCCGTTTCCGGCATTTCCGGTACTGCCTGCACCGCCGGGCACACCGGTACTGCCGCCGGGATTTTCCGCCGGGCCGCTTCCCGGGTCCGTGGCCCCGGGGGTCACCGTGGGACTATCTCCGCCGGGGGCCACCTCCGTCTGCTTCTTTCCGCAGGCGAACAGGGCGCAGGCCATGCACAGGGCTAAAATCAGGGCAAAAACACGCTTCATGGGGCTTTTCCTCCTTATTTCCGTGATATTATTCTTCCTCCTGCTGCACCGCCGTGCTGCCGCCCAGGCCGAAATCGTCGGCCACGGTGGCGCTGTCCCGGCGGAGCATGGTCTCCATGACCCGGATGTCGCTGTCGATGTCCATGGCGTCGGCCCGGTACAGCTCATCCAGCTGCCGCTCGAACCCCGCCACGATGCTGTCCATGGTGCTCTGAATTTTGGCCTTGGCCTGGTTCAGATTCTCGCCGCTGACGCCTGCCTCCTCAAACTCGGCATAGGAGTCCAGCAGCTTCTGGGTGGTGGGCAGATAGTAATTCAGGAAGGTGCTGGCCTTGGCCTTTTTGGCGGGCTCCTTCTCGATGATGCGGAAGATTTTCCCCGCCACCTCCTCCAGCCGGTCGATCTTCTGGCTGAGAACGGGGTCGGCGATGCGGTCGTTGGCCCGGCGGATGTCCCGCAGGATACCGGAATAGCCCTGCTCCGCCTGGGGCGGCTCCTGGACCTCCTGCTCCTGCTGCTTTTTGCCGAAGAAGGCTTCCGCCGCCTCCGGGGACCGAAACAGCATATCGCTTCCCAGGTCCAGATAGGCATTTTCGCCCCACAGGCCCTTTTCGATCATGATCTCCAGGTCGTTTTCCACCTTCCGGGAGGACACGTCCGCCGCCTCCGCCAGCTTTTTCAGGGACACCGCCTCCTGCCCGTGGGCACAGGCCAGATACTTGCCGAAACGCCGGGCCCGGCGGGTCATGACGCCTCCGGCCAGCAGCAGGCCCAGACCTCCGGCGGCCAGGCCCATGGTGGGAAACAGGCTGGCCAGCAGGGCCCAGCTCAGGCCGCCGGTGGCAGCGCCGATGCCCTCCACCAGGGACACCAGCCCCGCAAACAGCAGCACCAGGCCCACGATCTTCATGTTCCGGGCGGCTTTTGCGGAATACTGGGGGGTTTTGGTGACCTTCCGCCCGGCGGCGGAAGCCGTCCCGGGACGGGCCTGGGACGGGTTACGATTTGCCCGGGACACGGCCGGGTCACTGCGGGACACAGTCGACCGGGTGCTCCGGGCGGCATTTTTCCGCCGGGAGTCGTTCCCCAGCACCTTCGACAGCAGCACCGCCAGCCCCGCCGGCCATGCCACGATGAACAGAAAGATGATCAGAATCCAGGACCCCAGATCGTTGTCCTCTTTCCGGGGCGGTCTGGGGGAAGGCGACTGCCGGAACTCCCGGTCCCGGTCGTCATAGGAATAGGCCATCACTGCTCTCCTTTCGGGCGGAGCTTGCGCTTGTTGCCGTGCTCATCCACCACATAGGTATTGTCCAGCTCCCGGGCCAGGTTGCCCACCACCAAGTCGATATACTCCCGGCGCAGGCGCAGCTGCTCCTCCCGTTCCTCCTGGGTCAGGCCCTCCGGCGTTTTCGCCTTGGCGGCCAGCTGGTTGATGCGGGCGATTTTCTTTTCATCCATGATGTGATCTCTCCCTTTTTATAGATAACGCTTCAGGGTGACGAACACCCTGCCCTTTTTGGTCTGATGGCCGACCTCCTCCAGGACGCATTTCCCCAGTCCTCGCAGGGTCAGGGTGTCGCCCTGGGCCACCGGGCGGTCCGGCTTCTGGCAGTCGGTCCAGTTTACCTGGACCTTTCCGGAGGTCACCGCCTCGGCGGCCTTTCCCCGGCTCAGGGAAAAGCCAACGGCCAGCACGCTGTCCAGCCGCAGGGAGGACACCGTGTCGCGGATCTCCTTGGTTTTCTCCTGGGGCGGCGTCAACTGGGCCAGGGGCAGCGGGGCCGTATGGAGCCGCACCCGTCCGGCGTCCGTCCAGTCCGACAGCAGCAGCTCCGCCGCCGGGGCCGTGGCCAGTACGTCGGCCCAGCGGGGAAACACCAGGATATCCCCCAGGGTCTCCCGGGTGACGCCCAGGGCCATGAGACTGCCCAGAAGGTCCCGGTGGGTCAGGGCGTCCTCCTCGTAAAACGAGGCCCGGACCACCCGGACGGCGTCCTCCTCCGGGGCCTCCTGCCACTCCGGCAGGAACCACAGCTGCCGCCGCTGGGCGCCGTCGTACCCGCCCCAGAAGGCGTAGCCCTCCGTTACGGACAGGGCGTTCAGCAGCCGCTGGGCCGCCGCCTGCTCCGCCGGGGACAGAAAGCCCGTCCCCTCCGGCAGATTCCGCCGCCGGCACTGTTCATATTTATCCCAGACCCGGCCCAGCAGCAATCGCTCATCGCCGTTTGCCGCCAGCCGGTCCAGCATTTCCCGTTTATCCATGGTATTCCCCCAGATTCTGGGTGTGATAGAGTCCGGCATAGGCCCCGTTTGCCGCCAGCAGCTGCTGATGGGTGCCCTGCTCGGCGATGCGGCCATCCCGGATCACCAGGATGCGGTGGGCGGCCCGGATGGTGGAGAGCCGGTGGGCGATGATGAGGGTGGTGCGGCCCCGGCTCAGCTCGTCGAAGGCGTGCTGGATCTTCGCCTCGGTGATGCTGTCCAGAGCCGAGGTGGCCTCGTCCAGGATCAGGATGGGCGGGTCCTTCAGGAAGATCCGGGCAATGGCCACCCGCTGCTTCTGCCCGCCGGAGAGCAGGGTGCCCCGCTCGCCCACATAGGTGTCGAACCCGTTGGGCATGGCGGCGATGTCGTCATACAGTTCCGCCCGGCGGGCGGCCTCCTCCACCTCCCGGTCGGTGGCCTCGGGTTTTCCGTAGCGGATGTTCTCCCGGATGGTGTCGGCAAACAGGAACACGTCCTGCTGGACGATGCCGATGGACCGGCGCAGAGAGTGCTGGGTCAGGCGGCGCACGTCGTGGCCGTCCACGGACACGGTGCCGCTGTCGGGGTCGTAAAACCGGGGGACCAGCTGGCACAGGGTGCTTTTGCCGCCGCCGGAGGGGCCGACAATGGCCACCGTCTCCCCGGGCTGCACCGTCAGGTCCACCCCGTGGAGCACCTCGGGGCTGCCGTCGTCGTAGGAGAAGTGCACGTTCTCCAGGGCCACCCGGCCCTGCACCTGCGTCAGCTCCACGGCGTCGGGGGCGTCCTGGATGGTGGGCTCCGTGGCCATCAGCTCGATGAACCGGTGCAGGCCCGCAAAGCCGTTGGAGAACATCTCGGCGAAGTTGGCCAGCTTCCGGACGGGGCTGATGAAGGTGGTGATATACAGGCTGAAGGTGATCAGGTCGATGTAGTTCAGCCGGTCCTTCATAATCAGCCAGCCGCCTGCGGCGATCACCGCCACGGACAGCAGGCTGATGAACAGCTCCATGCTGGCGTTGAAAAAGCCCATTTCCTTGTGGAAATTGCGCTTGGAGGTTTTGAACACCTCGTTGGCCCCGTCGAACCGCCGCTGCTGCTGGGCCTCGTTGGCGAAGGCCTTGGTGGTGCGGACGCCGGAGAGGCCGGACTCGATCTCGGCATTGATGGCGCCGGTTTTCTGCTTGGCGGCCCGGGACGCCTGGGACATCTGGCGGCGGCGGTACAGCACCACCAGCAGGAACACGGGGATGATGCAGCACACCACCAGGGCCAGCCGCCACTGGATGGAGAACATCACCGCCAGCGCCCCCACAATGGTGACAAGCGAGATGAACAGGTCCTCCGGTCCATGGTGGGCCAGCTCCGTCAGCTCGAACAGGTCCGTGGTCAGGCGGCTCATCAGCTGGCCGGTGCGGTTTTTGTCGTAAAAGTCAAAGCCCAGGTCCTGCATATGGGCGAACAGGTCCCGGCGGATATCGGCCTCCACCAGGATGCCGAAGGTGTGGCCCCAATAGCCCACGATGAAGTAAAGCCCCGCCCGGAGGACAAAGGCCGCCACCACCAGAGCCATGACCGTAAAGAAAATGGAAAACTGCTTATCCGGCAGCCAGTGGTACATGGCGGTGCGGGAGATCAGGGGGAAGGCCAGGTCGATGACGGCAATCAGGAAGGCGCAGCTGATATCCAGCAGGAACAGGCCCCGGTGGGGGCGGAAATAGGACAGGAAAATGCGCAGCGGTCTGCGGGTCTGGTAATCTTTGGTGGTCATGGTCTCTCTCTTTCTGAAAAAATGGGCACAATTACCCAGTGTGTTGTTATACATAGTATAACACACCGCCCCCCCTGGCGCAAGGCGGTGTTTTGTGTTAATATGTGTTCAAAAGTGAGAAAAATTGCCATGGGTTTTGGCCCTGCGGTGTGTACTATAGAGTAGAGAGAAACACACATGAGACTGTCGAAAAGCTCAGAAATCTTCCGCCATCGGAAAGGAAGATAGTTACGAAAGAAACCCATCAGGGGTGTCTTTCGTTTGCAATCACAGGTTTTTCAGAACTTTTTAGTTCTGAAAAACCGCACGCAGCTTCTCAAAAAAGGATTTTTTGAGAAGCTGCGAGAAACACAGGGAGGCGACGGACATGGACGACAAGCAGCTGATGGCGCAGATCGCCGCCGGGGACCAGGCGGCCCTGCAGACCCTGCTGCGGCGGCACGGACCGCTGCTGCAATATATCCTGAAACCTATTCTGACAGACCCCCGGGAGCGGGAGGAGTGCCTGGCGGATATCTCCCTGCGCCTGTGGCAGCGGGCCGGGGACTATGCGCCGGAGCGGGGGCAGTTCGTGCCGTGGCTGACGGTGCTGGCCCGGAACATGGCCCTGAACCGGGCCAGGCGGCTGCGGAGGGAGGAGCCCCTGGACGAGGCCATGCCCCACGGAGACGGCAGCGCCGAGGAGGCCCTGCTGCAAAAGGACCGGCGGGAGCAGATCCGGATGGCCATCCGGTCCCTGGGCCGCGAGGAACAGCAGCTGTTCTTCCGGAAGTATTACTACTGCCAATCCACCGCCCAGATCGCCGCAGAGCTGGGCATCACGGAGCGGGCCGCCGAGGGGCGGCTGTACCGCCTGCGGCAGAGACTGCGGAATCTGTTGGGAGGTGACCTGCTGTGACGGACGACATCCGCTTTGACCGGGATATGCAGACCCTGCTGGAGCAGCTGCCGGAGGAGCAGCTGCCGGCGGCCCGGGTGACCCCCTGGCGGCAGGCCATGCGCTGCGTTCTGTGGGGCATCGGACTGACCAGCATCACCCTGAACTTCTGGAATCTGCAGCATCTTCTGCCTATGGTTGGCAGCATTCTGCTGATGCTGGGGTTCCGGACCCTGCGGCAGGAGAACGGCTGCCTGCGCAGCTGCTGGCGGCTGTCCATAGCCCTGGCGGTGCTGCGGGGGGGCTATGCCGTCGTCATGGGCACCGTCCTGTCCCGGCTGGTCCCCTGGCTGGAGACGGCCATAGCCTGGACTCTGAGCATCCTGTTCTGGCTGGTGTGCCTGGGCCTGTGGTGGGGCATGAAGGAGATCGGCCGCAAGGCCGGGCAGGAAAAGCCCTCCGCCAAGGCGGCGGGGGCCCTGGTGCTGTGGTATGGGGTGCTGATCCTTACCGGCCTGCTGGGCCAGACCCTGCAGGGACTGGCGGTGTGGCTGCTGCTGGCGCTGTATATCATCATCCTGCGGCAGCTGACCCGGCTGACCCGGGCCCTGGACAACTGCGGCTATGCGGTGGAGGCCGCGCCGGTGCGGCTGGACGGCCGGTGGCTGGCGGGGGGATATCTGGTGCTGGTGCTGGCGGCGGTGCTGCTGGGCCAGGCCCTGGGCCAAAGGCTTCCCATGGACTATAGGCCGCGGCAGGAGCCGTCTCAGACGGCCCAGGCCGTCCGGGACCGGCTGGAGGGGCTGAACCTGCCCCGGGAGCTGCTGGACGACCTGTCGGACGAGGACGTGCTGTCCCTGTCCGGGGTGACCCAGACGGTTTGGATGCAGGAGCCGGTGAAGAAGCCCCTCAGCGGCCAGACCATCCAGTTCTGGCGGGCGGCCCTGCTGACGCCCGGCGATAACGGGCCGGACCGCTGGGCCATCCTGACCTATTTCCGATATGAGGGCGATTCCTGGTCCGGGGACACCGACGGACTGTGGCTGGTGCCCCACTACCCTTATGATGCCTATGTGGAGGAAGCCCTCAGCGGGTATATCCTGTATGACGGGCCGGAGGGCGCGATGGCCGCACCCATGCAGAGCCTGGTCCGGCAGGAACAGGCCCAGTATACCGACTGGCTGTGGCCGGATATTCCGTCCAGCGCCAGCTTGTACCTTTTTGCCGAGTGGTCCCTGCCCCGGAAGGGAGAAAATATCCGGGGCTATCTGCTGTACTGGCGGGAGACCGTGCCGCCGATGGAGAAGGATCCGGTGCAGATGATGGATCAGCCGTATCTGCACCGGCAGATGAAATGGCGGTATCCCTATGCCACGGCCCTGGACCAGCGGAGCATTCCGTATGCCACCCAGAACTTTGAGCCGGGACTATTCATCGTGTATCAGCAGGCGGACGGCACCGTCAGCGCGTACCTTGAATCCGCTGAGCTGGGCTCCATCTCCAAGCGCGGCACTCCCCCGGCGACGTAAAAAAATCCCCGGTGCGTCTGCACCGGGGATTTTTTTCAGACTGATGTAATTAGTCAGCAGGATTGATAGCGCCGTTGGGGCAGGTATCACTGCAGGTACCGCAGTCCAGGCAGGCGTTAGCATCGATCACATAACGATCGTCACCCTGGGAAATAGCACCCACGGGACAGACGTCAGCGCAAGCGCCGCAGCTGACACAAGCAGAGCCGATCTGATAAGCCATAGTAGCACCTCCATTTAGATTATGAGCATATTGTATCATGAAAATCCAAAATTGCAACCCCCTGTCCGGATGAAATATCCGGAAACTTTCATTTTTCGTGGCGGTTTACAGTCCCGGGGCCGGAGATGGCCTTGCGTCCTGTGAAAAAGTATATTATACTGAAAGAAAATTCCGCAGGAGGGCGACGTCATGGAGCATTGGGACCGGCTCTGGCCGGGAGGGTACACATTTCTATACGACGACGGGCTGTTCCGCCCCTCCACGGACACGTTCCTGCTGGGGTCCTTCCCAAGGCTGCGGCGGGGCATGGCCGTGTGCGAGCTGGGGGCCGGAACGGGGCTTCTGAGCCTTTTGCTGCTGGCCCGGGAGCCGGAGCTGACGGTCACCGGGGTGGAGCTTCAGCCGCAGGCCTGCGCCCTGTTCCGGCGGACGGCGGAGGAAAACGGCCTTCAGGGCCGGCTGCGGTGCCTGGAGGGGGACCTGCGGCAGGGACTGCTGCCGCCGGGGCAGTTCCGGCTGGCGGTGGCCAATCCGCCGTATTTCCCGCCGGATGCCGGGGCCGTGGCCCCCGATGCCGCCCGCCGCACCGCCCGGGCGGAGACGGACTGCACCCTTTCCCAGCTGTGCGCCGCAGCGGCCCGGGCCCTGACCTGGGGCGGCAGCTTCTGTCTGGTGCACCGGCCGGACCGGCTGGCGGACGTGCTGGAGGAGCTGCGGCGGGTGCGGCTGGAGCCCAAACGCCTGCGCTTCGTGCACCACACGGCGGCGGCCCCACCGTCGCTGTTTCTGCTGGAGGCCCGGCTGGGCGGCGGCGTGGGCCTCACCGTGGAGCCGCCGCTGCTGCTGCATGGCCCCGACGGCGGCGAAACCGAGGACGTCCGCCGGGCGTATTTTCGAGACAAGGAGGAATGAAGCATGGCCGGAATCCTATATCTGGTGGCCACGCCCATCGGCAACCTGGGGGACCTGTCTCCCCGGGCGGTGGAGACTTTGGCCCAGGCCGATTTTATCGCCGCCGAGGACACCCGGGTGTCCCTGCGGCTGCTGAACCATTTTGACATCCGGAAGCCCCTGGTCAGCTATCATGAGCACAACCGGGCCGCCGCCGGCCCCGCCATTGTCCAGCGCCTGCTGGGCGGGGAGAGCTGCGCCCTGGTGACGGACGCCGGCACCCCGGCCATCAGCGACCCCGGAGAGGACCTGGTGCGCCTGTGCGGCCAGCAGGGCATCACCGTGCAGGCCATCCCCGGCTGCTGCGCCGCCGTGTGCGCCTTGGCGGTGTCGGGCCTGCCCACCGGGCGGTTCTGCTTCGAGGGATTTTTGTCCGCCAACAAAAAGGAGCGCCGCACCCGGCTGGAGGAGCTGTCCCATGAGGAGCGGACCATGGTGTTCCACGAGGCCCCCCACAAGCTGCGGCCCACCTTGGCGGATATGCTGGAGGTGCTGGGGGACCGGCCCGTGGCCCTGTGCCGGGAGCTGACCAAGCTCCACGAGGAGACGGTGCGCACCACCCTGGCCCAGGCGGTGGAGCTGTATCAGGAGAAGGAGCCAAGAGGGGAATACGTCCTGGTGGTGGCCGGAGCCGAAAAAGCCGCCGCCCCGGCGGTGACTCTGGACCAGGGGGTGCGGCAGGTGCTGCGCCTGCGGCAGGAGGGAGCCCGGATGAAGGACGCCGTCCGCCGGGTGGCGGAGGACACCGGCCTGCCCCGCAACGATCTGTACAACGCCGCCCTGGCGGAGATGGAATAGTCCGTCAGACAAGGGCAAAGTCCCTTTCCCCGGGGCCGCCGCGCTTAGCGCCCGGTGGCCCCGGGGGCTTGACTTTGCCTGTTCAAAGCGATAATATAGATGTATCACAGGATTTGCAAGAGGAACGACTATGTCCGAGAGAATGACCGCAAGAAAACGCCAGGCCCTGGAGATGCGCAGCCGCATCCAGAGCGCCGCCCTGGACCTGTTTGACCGGGAGGGCTTTGAAAACGTCTCCGTGGAGGAGATCGCCCAGACCGCCGGATGCTCCGTGGGCAACATCTATCACTATTTCAAAAGCAAGGACGAGCTGGCCATTCAGGTGACCAGCCATGTGGACGATGCATACAGCGAGCTGGAGGAGGCATATCTGGCGGACACCGCCCGGCCCGCCCGGGAGAAGCTGCTGGACTTTGTGGGCCGGTCCCTGGAGATCAGCGTGTCGGACCCGGTGCTGTATAAGGCGTTTATCCACGGGCTGCGGTATCCGGAGCAGCGGGTGCTGCAGAAAAACGCCGGGCGGGTATACTTCCGGGTGCTGCTGGAGCTGGTGACGCTGTGCCAGCAGGAGGGCAGCATCCACCCCTCCCACGACCCGGATCAGGTGGTGGAGGAGCTGGTGGTGCTGCACCGGGGAGCCCTGTTCGAGTGGCGCATCTATCAGGGCGGGTTCGACCTGCCGCAGCTGGGCCGCCGCATGGCCGGGCGGCTGCTGCGGGGCCTTTATTATGCAGAATAGACAAGCAAGGCGGCGCTTATGCGCCGTTTTCTTGGGAAAAGAATGCATTGCAATTTGCCCTCCGGTCCCGTATAATAGGCAAGAAAATTCTGAGGGGAGTGATCGAGATGAAGTTCAACGTTCTGCGCAGCAAAATCTCCGCTCCCGCTGTTTTTATTTCCGTTTTTCCCTTCTGACCGGTATTTTTACCGGTCATTTTTTTTGGCCATTATCCACCCTTCCGTCAGCAATAAACATCACATAGATCAGCGCAAAAGAAAGAGAGGAACTGTCACATGAAGAAAAACCTTGGACAAGACGCCATCTACGACGCCCGGGAGCTGGGTGTTCCCCGGATGCTGGTGCTGGGCCTGCAGCACCTGTTCGCCATGTTCGGCGCCACCGTGCTGGTGCCCATCCTGGTCACCAAGTACGGTCTGCCCCTGTCCATCCAGACCACCCTGCTGTTTGCCGGTCTCGGCACCCTGCTGTTCCATCTGTGCACCAAGCTGAAGGTTCCCGCCTTCCTGGGCTCCTCCTTCGCCTTCCTGGGCGGCTTTGAGGCGGTGGCCAGCCTGGATGTGGGCAAGTTCGCCGGCATGAGCGGCGAGGAAAAGCTGCCCTACGCCCTGGGCGGCATCGTGGTGGCCGGCGCCCTGTATCTGATCCTGGCCCTGCTGTTCAAGCTGGTGGGTCCCCAGAAGGTCATGCGCTTCTTCCCCCCCATCGTCACCGGACCCATCATCATCCTCATCGGCCTGAACCTGTCCGGCTCCGCCATCGCCAACGCCTCCACCTGCTGGTGGCTGGCTCTGGTGGCCATCGCCATCATCGTGGTGGCCAACATCTGGGGCAAGGGCATGGTCAAGATCATCCCCATCCTGCTGGGTGTGGTAGGCAGCTACATCGTGGCCCTGATCGCCGGAAAGGTGGACTTCACCGAGGTCGGCGGCGCCAACTTCGTGGGCCTGCAGCACTTCGTCCTGGCAAAGTTTGACCTGACCGCCATCCTGGTGATGGCCCCCATCGCCATCGCCGCCATGATGGAGCACATCGGCGACATGTCCGCCATCTCCTCCACCACCGGCAAGAACTTCATCGCTGACCCCGGCCTGCACCGCACCCTGCTGGGCGACGGCCTGGCCACCATGGTGGCCGGTATGTTCGGCGGCCCCGCCAACACCACCTACGGCGAGAACACCGGCGTGCTGGCCCTGTCCCGGGTCTATGACCCCCGGGTCATCCGCCTGGCCGCCCTGTACGCCATCATCCTGTCCTTCTCCCCCAAGTTCGACGCCCTGGTGAACTCCATCCCCACCGCCATCGTGGGCGGCGTCAGCTTCATCCTGTACGGTATGATCTCCGCGGTGGGCGTGCGGAACGTGGTGGAAAACAAGGTGGACCTGACCAAGTCCCGGAACCTCATCATCGCGGCGGTGATCTTCGTCAGCGGCCTGGGCTTCAGCTCCACCGGCGGCATCACCTTCACCGTGGGCGGCGCCGATGTCACCCTGACCGGCCTGGCCATCGCCGCCCTGGCGGGCGTGATCCTCAACGCCATCCTGCCCGGCAACGACTATAAGTTCGGTGTGGACCCCCAGGGCGACAAGTCCGCTGACCTGGGCTCCTATTAAGAGAAACAGAAGAAACTGATATAACACAGAGTGCCCCGGCTTTCGCCGGGGCACTCTGTGTTAAGGACACTTTCGGACAAAACAAAGCCAGGGATACGGCGGTATCCCTGGCTTTGTTTTGCTTTTTACAGGCTGACGCCGCCGTCGGCGGACCGGGCGTCCTCCAGCAGGGGGGCGATGCGGTCCAGCAGGGCGCGGACCTGCTGGGGGCAGCGGCCGATGTAGCGGGCGGGATCCATCAGCCGGTCCAGCTCCGGCCGGGTCATGCCAAAGGCCGGATCGCCGGCCAGACGGTCCAGCAGGTCGCAGGGCTCGCCGTCCTTCATCCGGGCGGTGGCAGCCATGGAGTGCACCCGCACCCGCTCATGGAGCTGCTGACGGTCGCCGCCGCGCTTGACGGCCTCCATCATCAGGTTCTCCGTGGCCAGGAAGGGCATATACTCCCGGATGGTCTTGTCCACCACCTTTTCGTTGACCCGCAGGCCGTTGGTGACGTTCTGGGCCAGGCGCAGAATGGCGTCGGCGCACAAAAAGCCCTCGGGCATGGACAGCCGCCGGTTGGCGGAGTCATCCAGGGTGCGCTCCATCCACTGGACGGAGGCGGTCATGGGGGCGTTCATGGCGTCGGCCATGAGATAGCGGCTCAGGGAGCAGATGCGCTCGCAGCGCATGGGATTGCGCTTGTAGGCCATGGCCGACGAGCCGATCTGATGCTCCTCGAAGGGCTCCTCCAGCTGGCGGTCGTGCTGCAGCAGGCGGATGTCGTTGGCCATGCGATAGACGCTCTGGGCCATGGAGGACAGGCAGTTCAGGATCCGGGCATCTACCTTCCGGGGGTAGGTCTGGCCGCAGACGGTGAAGCAGGCGTCAAAGCCGAACTCGGCGGCAATGCGGCGGTTCATCTCGTCGATCTTCGCCTCGTCCCCGTCAAACAGGTCCATGAAGCTGGCCTCGGTGCCGGTGGTGCCCCGGCAGCCCAGAAACCGCAGGCTGCCCAGGACAAAGTCCAGCTCCTCCAGGTCCGACAGCAGGTCCTGGAGCCACAGGGCGGCCCGCTTGCCCACGGTCACCGGCTGGGCGGGCTGATAGTGGGTATAGCCCAGGGTGGGGGTGGCGGCGTATTTTTCCGCAAAGGCGGAGAGGTTCTTCATCACCGCCAGCAGCTGGCCCCGCAGATACACCAGCCCGTCCCGGTACAGGATCAGGTCGGCGTTGTCGGTGACGTAGCAGCTGGTGGCCCCCAGATGGATGATGCCCGCCGCCAGAGGCGCGGCCTTGCCGTAGGTATAGACGTGGGCCATCACGTCGTGGCGGACCTCCCGCTCCCGCCGGCGGGCGGTATCATAGTCGATATCGGTGATGTGCTGCTCCAACTGGCGGACCTGCTCCTCCGTTACCGGCAGGCCCAGCTGGTGCTGGGCCCGGGCCAGGGCCGTCCACAGGCGGCGCCAGGTCTGGAAGCGCATATCCGGGGAGAACAGGTGCAGCATATACGGCGAGGCGTAGCGCCCGGCCAGGGGGGATTCATAAACGTCGTGGGACATAAGGGTCCTCCGTTTCTGTGATTTTCAGCGGACGATCAGGCTGTCCCGCTCCGCGCCCACGGAGACATAGCCGATGCGGCAGCCGATGGCCCGCTCCACATACTCCACATAGTCCCGGGCGGCCTGGGGCAGCTCCTCCCAGGTGCGGGCGGCGGAAATGTCGCAGGCCCAGCCGGGGACATACTCGACAACGGGCTTGGCCTGGTCCAGCAGCACGGGGAAGGGGAACTCGTCGGTGCGCTGGCCGTTGATCTCATAATGGGCGCAGACGGGGATCCGGTCCATGTAGCTGAGGATATCCAGCTTGGTCAGGGCGATGTTGGTGGCGTTCTGCATCCGGACGCCGTAGCGGGTGGCCACCAGGTCGATGGGTCCCACCCGGCGGGGACGGCCGGTCTTGGCGCCGTATTCGTCACCGGCGTCCCGGAGCTTCTCGGCATCGGCGCCGAACCACTCGCAAACGAAGGGACCCTCGCCCACGCAGGAGGAATAGGCCTTCACCACGCCCACCACCTCGTCGATGGATGCGCCGGGCAGGCCGGAGCCTACCGGGGCATAGGAGGCGATGGTGTTGGAGGAGGTGGTGTAGGGATAGATGCCGTAGTCCAGATCCCGCAGAGCGCCCAGCTGGCCCTCGAACAGGATAGACTTGCCGTCGGCCTGGGCCTGGTGGAGATAGCGGCTGGTGTCGGCCACATAGGGCTTTAACTGCTGGCCGTACTGCTCCACCCAGGCCATCATCTCGTCCATGGTGTAGCCCTTGGCCCCATAGACCTCCCGCAGGATCAGGTTCTTCCACTCCAGCAGGTCCTGGAGATGGGCCTTCAGGTGCTCGGGGTACAGCAGTTCACCGGCCAGGACCGTCTTCTTCTGGTACTTGTCGGAATAGAAGGGAGCGATGCCCTGCTTGGTGGAGCCGTACTTCTTGTCCTTCAGGCGCTGCTCCTCCAGGGCGTCCAGCTCCCGGTGCCAGGGCAGCAGCAGACTGGCCCGTTCGCTGACCAGCAGGTTCTCCGGGGTGATGTCCACGCCGCCCCGGCGGACGCTTTCGATCTCCTTGAGCAGATTCTCGCAGTCCAAGGCCACGCCGTTGCCGAGGATGTTCATGACGCCGGAGCGGAAAATGCCGGAGGGCAGCAGATGCAGGGCAAACTTGCCCTTTTCGTTGATGACAGTGTGCCCGGCGTTGCCGCCGCCCTGATAGCGCACCACCACATCATATTGTTGGGTGAGGTAGTCCACCATGCGGCCCTTGCCCTCGTCGCCCCAGTTGATACCCACGATCGCGCAATTTGACATGTCTTCGTCTCCTCATCTATATTATAACAGAATTTTTGGCGGGTTTCCACCGCCAACAGCCCCTTATTATACCCAATGGACGGTCAGAAGTAAAGAATGAATCTCACATATCTGATATTAGCATGCCTAATATTTATTGTGGATATACGCCATAAAAGTGTCTGTTTTTTCAGTGAAAATGACAAAATTCTTGTGGGTTCTGCTGCTTGACGACCCGGGGGCGGCGGGGCTATAATCATTTGTTCCTTTGAATCGGAGGTTTTTGATATGGAAAAGACGAAAAAGTCCCTGTTCGGGCCCATGGACCTGACAAAAGGGACGTGCTGGAAAACGATCCTGATCTTTTCGCTGCCGGTGATTTTGTCGTATCTGCTGCAGCAGGTATACTCCATCAGTGACGCAGCCATTGTGGGCCAGACCCTGACGGCCCAGGAGGTGGCCGGGGTCAACGACACCACGTCGCTGGTGTTCATCTTTCTGCAGTTCGCCTTCGGCGTCAGCGCGGGCTTCTGCGTGGTGACGTCCTGCCAGGTGGGGGCCCGGAACCAGGCGGGGGTGCGCCGGTCCCTGGCCACCCAGATCATTCTGTCGGCGGCGCTGACGGTGCTGCTGACGGCCCTGGCCCTGGCGCTGCTGAATCCCATGCTGGCGTGGATCAACGTGACCCCGGACAATGCCGAGGTGTATCAGGCGGCCTATACCTACTGCTTCATCATCTTCGCGGGCATCGGGGCCCAGCTGTTTTATAACTTCATCTGCGCCTTTCTGCGCAGCATGGGTGACTCCCTGACGCCGCTGCTGTTCCTGCTGTTTTCCACGGTGCTGAACGTGGGGCTGGACCTGCTGTTCATCATGGTGTTCCGGTGGGGCGTGGCCGGGGCGGCCATTGCCACGGTGGCGGCTCAGCTCATCAGCACGGTGGCGTGCTTCATCTATGCCTTTGCCAAGTATCCTCAGCTGCGGCTGCACCGGGAGGACATGCAGATCACCCGGGGCGATATCCGCCGCCATGTGGTGCAGGGCGTGCCCCTGGGGCTGCAATTCTCGGTGCTGGCCATCGGCATCATCGTCATGCAGGGCGTGGTGGTGCAGTTTGATATGCTGGATGGCGTCATGGTGTCCTCCTCCGCCCAGATGGGCTTCGGTGCGGCCAACAAGCTGTTCAACCTGACAGCAACGCCTATGAACGCCCTGGGCACGGCCATGACCAGCTTCACCGCCCAGAACCTGGGAGCCGGAAACCACGACCGCATCCGCAAGGGGGCCCTGCAGTCCCTGGTGATGGTGTCGCTGCTGGCGGCGATGGCCGTGGGCATCGGCCTGCTGCTGACCCTGGGCAACGCCTATCTGCGGATCTTCCTGTCCGCCGACAAGATCACGATGGACACCGTGCGATACGGCAACACCTTCCTGTATGTGGATTACGCCATGTACCTGTTCCTGGGCTTCATTTTCGTGGTGCGCAACTGCATCCAGGGCATTGGCCGGTCCCGGTTTGTGCTGGGGGCCGGTGCGGCGGAGCTGGTGGCCCGGATCGCCGTGTGCCTGACCCTTCCCGCCGCCGTGGCCGGAGGCGTCGTCAGCGCCCAGGCAAATCCTCTGGCGTTTTACGCCCTGTGCGCGGCGGACCCCATGGCCTGGATCGCCGCCGACATCGTTCTGGCCATCCCCTTCTTCCGGAACATCCTGCGGAGGGATTACCGGTATATGAACATCTGAAAAAACAACATCCGGGCCAGAGGGTCGGGGGTCATAAGAAAGTAATATCGTATTTTCTCAGGAACGGCGTGGCTTCGGTCACGCCGTTTCCTGTTTCAGCAGTTCTTCCACGGGGATAAAGCCCACAAGGTCATAGGAAATGCGGATGCCCTGATGCCGCTTGCCGCTGGACTTGTCCGGGGCTTCAATGTAGATTGCCTTGACAAGCTCCCGCAGCGCATACGGGGTAAGCTCATCTAAATCCTCGTATTTGCGTACCCGCTGGATAAACTGCTCCAAATTTTCAATCTGTCGTTCCTGTACTTCGATTTCCTGCTGCAAAGCCTGAATTTCCGCTTTAAGCTGCGCTTGTTCGTCCTCATAGGTCTTGCTCATCATAGAAAACTTTTCATCTGTGATGCGCCCCGCCACATTGTCCTCGTAAATGCGGATAAACAAACGGTCAAGCTCTCCCAGCCGCTTTTCAGCCTGTGCCAGCCGCTTCTTGTGTCCACGGATCGCGGCTTCGCTGGACAGCCGGAGCTTCTGCTCCATGACGGCACGGAAATGATCCTCATACCGACTGACATAGGAAATCGCAGTTCTCATGTGCATCCAGACCAATTCTTCCAGAACAACAGCACGGATAAAGTGTGCCGAGCAGCTTCCTGTGTTGCTGCGGTAGTTGGCGCATACGAAATGGTCTTGCCGCTTCTCAAAGTAGTTGGTGGTACAATACCGCATTTTCGCTCCGCAGTCGGCGCAATAGACCATGCCGGAAAACAAGCTGCTCTTGCCCGTTTTCGTTCTGCGGTGACGCTGCTTACGGATCTGCTGCACCTTGTCAAAGACTTCCTGCTCGATGATTGCCGGGTGGGTGTTGTAGAAAACCGCCTGCTTCTCAATGGGCGTTTCCCTCTGCTTCTTGTCCCAGATAGAGTTGGTGTAGGTCTTGAAGTTGACCGTACAGCCTGTGTACTCCCGCCGTTCCAGAATATGAACAACCGTGTTGGTGTTCCAATGGTAGGGGTCGGCAGTTTCGGGGCTTGGGGATTTGATGCCCTCCCTGCGTTTGTAGGAAGTGGGGTTAAGCACCGTTTCCGCTTGGAGCAGCTTTGCAATCTGCATCGGACCTCTGCCCTCCATGCACAGCTTGAAGATGCGCTTGACTACAAGGGCGGCGGCTTCGTCCACAATCCACTTCGTTCTGTCCTCCGGGTCTTTGCGGTAGCCAAAAGGCACATTTGTTGTCAGCGGTACGCCACGCTCGCCCTTTGACTTATTGACAGCACGGATCTTGCGGCTGGTGTCTTTGGCGAAAAACTCGTTGAACCAGTTCTTGATGCCCGCAATATCGCTGTCGGTACTGTTGGGGTCGATGGTGTCAAAATGGTCGTTGATGGCAATATAGCGCACATTGTACTTCGGAAATGTGAAGTTGATATACAGCCCTGTCAGCGAGGAATTACGCCCCAGTCGTGATAGGTCTTTCGTACAGCAAACCGCCACTCTGCCCGCTTCGATTTCCGCAAGCATAGCTTGGAAGCCGGGGCGATCATAATTAGTGCCACTGTACCCGTCATCCACGAAAAAGGTCGGGTTCGGGAAACGGTGCTCCTTTGCGTATTGGAGCAGGATCATTTTCTGAGACGAGATTTGTCAAGGGTATTCTCTTCTCGAAAATACAATTTCAAAATCA